>Ga0210385_10001244_pt1 | contig 16080 bp, 13 predicted proteins | sample IncBWH26OmetaG_FD_160107 | JGI IMG/M metagenome (GOLD analysis project Ga0210385, IMG submission 160107) | Forest soil microbial communities from Barre Woods Harvard Forest LTER site, Petersham, Massachusetts, United States - Inc-BW-H-26-O ...
GGCAGCGGCCGATGCCCACGACCGCGTTTTGGCATACTTCAAACAGTATCTCTGAGCACTACTTCCAGAACGGCTCGGCCATCCACGAGTCTTTGAGTTGCTGCGCGCGTGTCCGGGTGAGCGCGGACATGCAGTAATAGGTTGCGCGCGAGCAGGCAACGGTGCGGTAGTCGATCCACGCGCGCTCTGAATCAGCCAGCAATTCGCGCTGCGTGGGGGTCACGAGCAACTCGAGCAGCCCGTACACGCGATCCTCTTCGGCGACCGGATACGGAGAAGCAATCGGCTCGCGCACCTTCCCGGTGAAGAACGCGATGTCGCGCACGCGAGCTTGCGCCGACGCCGCGTTACATTGTGCTTCGATCATCGGCTGGATCGAACCGCCGGCGACGAGGGCTACGTCGAACGCACACGCGCCGGCACGGGCATCGAGCCAAAGCAGCTCGCTCAAGTGAAGCACCTGATCGTTGTGGAAGCGCTGCATCGCCGCGCGATATGCTGCGAGTTCGCGTGTGTTGGCTTGCGATAGCGTCTGTGCCGCGCACTCGTTGAGATCGAGTTGCGTCGCCGATGCTCCACAGTTGAGTGCTGCGACCAGCATCGCCGCGATCACGGCAATTTCATCGCCCGCTTCACCAGCGCGTCGCGCGCCGACGGCGGCAGCATTGCGGCGACAGCTTGGATCTGCGCCTTGCGGCCGATCACGTAACGTTCGCGTGGCTTGGGCGCACGCAGCGCGGCAAGGACGGTCGCAGCGATGATCGCCGGATCCATGCCCTCACGCTCTTCGACCCGCGTCTGTGCGATCACGGCATCGGCGAGCGCGCCATAATACGTCATCGCTTGCGGCGGCATCGAGGAAACCAGCGCATCGCGACCGGCGCGGCCCTTCTGCCAGATCGGCGTTTTAACCGAAGCAAATTCCAGCAGCGAAACCGCGATACCAAAGCGCGCAAGCTCTTGACGTAGTGCATCGGTGAGCGATGCAATTGCCGCTTTGGATGCGCTATACGGGCCGACAAATGGAGCGGAGAGACGCCCCGCAATTGAACCGACGTTGACGATGCGCCCTTGCGTTTCCCGCAACAACGGCAACGCCGCTTGCGTCATAGCGATCGGCGCGATCACGTTGATCTCAAACTGGTAGCGTAATGCTTCGAGCGGCAGAAATTCCAGTGGCCCCGCAATCGCGACGCCGGCGTTGTTTACTAGACCGCTGAGGGTATCACCGTTTTCGCGCACGGTTTGAACGGCGCGAGTGACGTCGGCCGGAACCGTGACGTCGAGAATGACCGGGCGGATGCGCGTGTGCTCGGCTTCCAGGCGTTCGCGGTCGCCTTCCTTGCGCACGCCGGCGTAGACCGTGTAGCCGTTAGCCGCCAGGTGCATCGCGATGGCATGGCCGATGCCGGTCGATGCACCTGTAACCAGAACTGCGTCGTTAGCCATCTCCCTTTCGTTGGTGAATGATTACCGCGTTGCCTTCGGGATCGGGGCCAAAGGCCATCAGACAGTTCGGTGTTTCGATAACATCGCTGAGCTCGACGCCACGGCTGCGCAGCTCGGCGGCTTTTGCGCGTACGCTATCGACGGCAAACATGACGAATCCGCCCGTGCTCTTATCGGGCATCATCCACACGCCGAATGTCGATCCATCAGCGAGCTCGAACTCGGCGCCGCGCCCTTCCTCATCGATGTCGGTGGGCGTCAATCCGAGTACGTCGCGATAGTACGCGGTGGCGGCCTGTGGGTCGCTGACCATATAGCCGGCAAGATCGATGCCGTGAATCGTCGTCAGCGTTCGCGCTTGGCCGGACGGTCTATGCTCGTCTTTGGTTTTTTTCTGGTGCACGATCACGCCGTTGCCTTCCGAATCGTGGCCCATCGCCATGTAGCAGACGGTCGATTCGAACGGATCGGAGATTTGACCGCCGCGCTCGCGTATGGCGTTGACCGACGCGGCGGCGTCGCCGACCGCGAACATCACGCCGAAGCCGGGAGCCATTTCGTCGCCGTCCGGCTGCCAGATCCCGAACGCGGTGCCGTCGGGAAGGTGGAATTCGGCTCCGTTTTCCGAGACGACCGACGGCTGCATGCCGAGCGTGTCGCGGTAGAAGACCAGCGCCTTCTGCAGATCGCGGACGGTGACGCCGGCCAGATCGGTGCCGGTGACCGCACTGGCGGCGCGGGGCGTGGATTGAACGCTCACGGGGTTCTCCTTTGCGTCGTTTGAAGCTGACCCAAGCGTAACCGGCCTATATGACAGGCACTGTCATATTTAGAAATCTAAAATCGGAGCGCACTTTCGACGCGGTCGATCGCGCGATTGAGCACCTCGCGGATGCGTCGCTCGCCGCCGCTGGCCCCCTGCTCGAACCAGAGTGAGAACGCCTCTTGCAGGGCGCCGGTCAGGGCGCCGCACGCGATACGCACATCGAGATCGTTGGTTGGCCGGCGGAGATGCCGGGCCATCAATGCAGCAAAGAGCTCGATTGTACGCTCCTGTTCCTCGATGAATGCTGCCGCCAACGCCGGCGTCTTTCGGCGAAGCTGATGACGCGCGATGAGCAGCTCGCGATCGCGATCGAAATACTCGGCGACCACACCCGTCATCATCGCGCGCACGGATTCGATGATTGGTTCGTCTGCGGGACGGTCCAGAAGCGACGCAATGACGATCGGATCGTACTCGTCGGTGACCACCAAGTCTTCCTTGGATCGGTAGTAGCGATAGACGGTTGCGGGCGAGACGCCGGCGGCGTCCGCGATTTGCTCAACCGTCGTCTGCTCGTAGCCTTGCTCGGTGAAGAGGCGTATTGCTTCTTTTTGAATCGTCGTGCGAACGTGCTCTTTCTTGCGCTCGCGAAGTCCCGCCATTTATGCGGCCTGCGCCATCGGCGGTGACTCGCTGCTCGCTTGTGCAGCGGTGCCGGGACGCACGAACAATATCAACGGAATTGTGGCGAGAAAGAGCAGAGCGCTCAAGCGAAACACGTAGTCATAGGCGATGACGCTCGAGGCTTGCGCGAGCAATCCCATGAGCGTTGCTTGCGACGCGCCGTGCGCTTGCGTGATGCCGCCCGCGAGCTCCGACCAGGCAACTGCGGTTTCGCGTGTGAGCAGCGTCGTAATCACCGCGATCCCGAGGCTTCCGCCGAGCTGCCGAATGAGCTGCGAAATGCCGGTCGCACCGGCAAGTTCTTCGCGCGGAACCTTGGATAGCATCAATTGGGTAAGCGGAATGAAGAGCAAACCCAGACCGAAGCCGATCAGCGCGCGCGGCCAGAATGTGTTATCCAAGCCGGCGTCTTGTGTCAGCCCGCCGAGTTGCCAATTGGCCCAAGCGGCCATCAGCGCGCCAGTAACAAGCAGGATGCGCGCGTCGACTTTGTTGACGATGCGGCTGGTAACGATCATCGCCACGGCAGTTGCGATGGCGTTGGGAATGAGCGCCTTGCCGGATTCGAGCGCCGTCATCCCGAGAATGCTCTGAAAAAAGAGCGGAACGATCAGCTCGCTTCCGAAGAGGCCGAACCCGACGACGAATAAGATCACATTTCCCATGCTAAAGCTGGGGATGCGAAAGACGCGCAGATTCACGACAGGATAGCGATCGCGCGCCGTCATGATTCCGAAGATGACGAGCGACGCGACGGAGACGAGCGCAAGCGTCACGATCGTGGTCGAATCCCACCAATCTTCGTGCTGGCCGCGCTCGAGTACGTATTGCAGTGAGATGAGACCGACGGCCATGAGGCCGAGCGCCATCCAATCGATCTCACGCCGCGCACGTTCGATGTAGTGCGGGGTCGGGATGAACGCGAGCGCCATGAGGAACGTGAGGATGCCGAACGGGACGTTGATGAGGAAGATCAGCGGCCACGACGCGTTGTCGACGATATAGCCGCCCATCACCGGGCCGAGCGCGGGCGCGGCCATGATACCGATACCGAAGATGGCCATCGACGCGCCCGAGCGCTTCGGTCCGAACGTTTCAAAGAGAATGGCTTGCGCGGTCGGCTGCAGCACGCCACCGCCAAGTCCTTGCACCATGCGGCAAATCGTGAGCGCCACGATACTGTGCGCCATGCCGCAGAGGAATGAGGCAATGGTGAAGATCGCAATCGCGCCGCAGTAAAACGTCTTGCGTCCGAGATACGCCGTGAGCCAACCGTTGAGCGGCATCACCAGCACGGCGGCAAGAATGTAGCCGGTCGCGACCCACGCCGCGTCGTCGAGCGACGCGCCGAGGTTGCCGGCGATCGTCGGCAAGGCAACGTTGACGATCGTCATGTCGACGATCGCCATGAACACGCCGAGCATGACGGTAACGGTGATGAAGAATTGCGCGCGGGTCACCAGCGAGTGGTTCCGTGGCGAAAATGAGACAACCTCTCAAATGAGAGAAATTATCATTTGAGAGGCTGTATTAGGCGGCTTTGGGCCTCCAGGCGGCGAGAATCGCGCCCTGGATCGCCATGCCGATCGCCACGTAGCCGACGTTCAAAAAGCCGAGCGTGATGCCCCAGCCCGAATAGGCATAATCGAGCCAGGTCATGGTCCCGAAGATCAGCAGTCCAAACGCGAATCCGATCCACGCGCCCTCCAGCAGGCCGACCGGACCGCGCCAGCGCAGAATCCGCGCCACGCCGTACGCGAGGAAAAACGCGGTGATGAAGTCGACCGAGAAAAGATAGAGCGGGCTCGCACTCATCATTTGTCCCGTCGCCCCAGCGCCGTTGGTACGCGTGATCTCGGCTAACCACAGTTTGCCGAAGAGCAGATCGTACCAAAGCCATCCGAAGATGAATTGGGCGATCGCGGACACGAGGATCGCCCACCAGTTGACGTCATTGATGCGCATTGGTTTACCTCCAACGTCGTTGCCGAAGAGTTAGGGCCCGCATTGCTGCGGGCCCTTTTTTACTCTTCGCGATCGTGCGTCGATCGCTTACCGGGGTCTCGCGTGGGGATGCGCGTCGACCGCGTGGTGGCTCTTCTTGAGCGTGGGTTTCTTGGTGGGCGGAGGCGTGTAGGCTCCGAAACGGTGAGCTTTGTACGCGATCGTGCCGCTACCGGACACACCGTACTGGAACGCGTCGATGTTGTAGTATTCGGAATCGACTGCCCAGACGTAGCCACCGCCGCCAGAAATCGATTCGAGTTCCTGGCCGTAGTATTCGTCGATCGTCGGCGTTGGGAAGTAGCTCGTCAGCGGCGAAGCGCCGGAGGTGTTAACGCGGCCGAGCCCGCCCGGTTCTTCGTCTTGACCAGCCCAGAAGCTGCCGTCCGCATATGTCACGGCGTAGCTCTCGAAGTAATTGATCGGGAAGGTCGGCTCAGAGAGATTCGATGTGGAGAACGTCTTGGAGCCGGGAACGTAGCCGTAGTAGTAGAGGTCTTCCCCGGTGTCTTCGTCGCCCCACCACAACGTCGTGCCGTCCGGCCCGGTGGCAATCGACTCGGGATAGAGACTATTCGTCAGCGCCACGGGCGTCGTCGGCGCGAACGTGGCCGTGGCGATCTTCGTTACCGTGCTGTTGTCCCCGTCGGCAATGAACATCTGCGACCCGTCTGGCGTGATCGACATATCGGCTGGGTAACCGATGCCACTCAGACCCACCGAGTTGAACGGCGTTTCGACCGGCGTACTCGATCCGGCTTTCAATTCGCCGATGGCGTAGCCGCCTGATGGGATCAAATTGCCGGTCAATGAACAAGAGCCGGAGTCTTCGATGAACCAGACATTTCCCGAGCTATCGACCTTGATTGCACCCGCATATCCCTCGAGCGGAACCTCGGTCGTGGTGCCCGCAGTCGGATTGAGCACGCCGAGCGTACCGGTCTCGATGGTACCGCCTGAACAATTCGGGGCCGAGCTGCTCTCGAAATCACCGCCGTAATAGATCAGGCCGGTCGCTCCCACGGCGATGTCGTCTTGAGCGTCGAATTCATCGGTTTCGAGCGACGTGCTCATGCCGTGCACGACGGTCATGCCCGGTACCGTTACCGAGCCGGCCGCAGGCGGATTGTAATAATCGGACGTGTCGCCAGTGAACGCCGTTTGCGCGCCGGCAGTCGCCGTCATCGTCACGATCGCGTCGCTGTCATAGAGATATGAACAGCACGGGCTGTAGAGATACTGGTAGTACTCATATAGCACCGCGGCCGTTCCGTTCGGTCCAGCGGCAACGTCAGACGGCTGAGCACCTGACTCGGTGTTTGGCGCCGCACCAAAGTTGGGGCTGTATTGGAAGAGTGTGTCGGTTGCGCCCGATCCGGCGAAGGTCGCGCCAGTTGCGGCGGTCACACCGGTTGCGCTGGGCGTGATCGTCGATCCGACGTTCGTCCCGCCGTTGTAGGCGAGCGTAACCACTTGCCCCGGCGAGGTGACACTGCTAGAAGAAAGCGCGAGCGTTTTGTACGTGTCGCCCGTGATCGCGAGCGTGATCGGCGAGGCGAAACCGCCCGGTCCGATGATGAGGTTTCCGCCTGCGTCCAGCGCTTGCACGAAGACTCCCGTGGAGCTGGCAGTACCGACGGGGAGCGAGCCGGCGCCCAGTACGAGCGAGAGGCTCGCGGGGACGCCGTCAAGGTCGACGGCAACCGTCGTGTTCGCGCCGGCCGTCAGCGTTGCCGAGACGTCGCCGGTCGAAAGCAGATTGCCGGTACCATTGGTTCCGTCGTACATCGATAGCGCAAAAGTATCGGTTCCAGCGGTGGTTACGAACGCAACGTTGCATTGCGTGACGCCGCCCGTAACGACGCTGCAGCCGGTCGAGGCCGGCGTGAGGTTCACGGTAGCGAGATTCGTCGTCTTGCCGCCGGAGACGATTCCGATCGTCATCGACTGTGTGCTTGCCGAGATGTATTTCGGGCTGACGTGACTCGTTGCCGACGTTTTCGCCGGAATGTTGATCGTCATCTTGGCCGTCGCGTTACCGGTTGAGGTCGGCTGTGTCGCCGCGTTGCCGCCGGCGGCCGGAATCGACGATCCGCCGCCTCCGCCGCATGCGGTGAGGACGAGGGAGAGCGCGGCTGTCGCCGCGATTGGAAAGACGTTCGTTCGAATGCGTAACACGGGATCTCCTTAACGCTGCAACTGCGGGGTGAATGTCGCGCCCGTGACCGACACGGGTATTGAGGTCGAGCGACCTTGGTCATCACTAACGGTGATCGTTGCGCTACCGCCGCCCACCGGTGTGACCGTGAACGTTGCGCTCGTACTCGTGTCCTCTCGCCGGAGTGCACTTGTAGAGCTGCCGGCGGCAACGGTGACGACGCTCGTGTTCGAAGAGATGGCGTTGAACGTGCCGGAGTATCCCGGCTCGCTAACGGTGAACGTTTGCGGCGTCGCCGATGAGAATGAGAAAGAAACGACCGATGGCGTGATCGAGTTTGTCGGGACGAATGTCGCGCCGCGGCCGGCCGACCCGCAACCGGCGAGCACCGCGCATAGAACGAAAAGTGGCGCGATGGCTAAATGACATCGGGACATGTAGTTCTCCGGAGGAGTAGGACTAGCTCGCAGGGCCGTTAGCTATCAGCCGGCGGCTTCCTTGATGAGATGCTAGGACGAATGGACTACATAATTCGACTTTACAAAGCAAAAAGAGACTCACATTGACGTGAGTCTCTTTTTTTGCGTCTGCGCTTCGCGGCGAAGAGGATCTATTCGTCGTCGCGATGCGTTGGCGGGCGGCGCCGGCGACGGGTTGGCGGTGCGCCTTCGCCGCTCGGAGCGGCCCCGGCGGGTGCTCCAGCCGGCTCGTCGTTGCGTTCACGGCGCTGCGGACGGAACTCGCCGTTGCCGCGGCTCTCGCGGCCGCCGCCGCCACCACCGCTGTTTTCCGAACCCGGAGCGATCACGGCTTTGCGCGAGAGATTGACACGGCCTTGGCCGTCGATCTCGAGCACCTTGACTTGCACGCTATCGCCGACGTTGAGCACGTCTTCCACCTTCGCGACGCGTTCCGGCGCGAGCTGGCTGATGTGCACAAGACCTTCCTTACCCGGAAGAATCTCGACGAACGCGCCGATCGGAATCACGCGCTTGACCGTGCCGTTGTAAATCTCACCGACCTTGACGTCTTTGGTGATGTTCTCGACGTACTGCTTGGCGGCTTCACCGCTCTTGCCGTCGAGCGACGTGATGAACACGGTGCCGTCGTCCTCGATGTCGATCTTCTCGACGCCGGTTTCGGCGATGATCTTGTTGATGATCTTGCCGCCTGGTCCGATGACGTCCTTGATCTTGTCGGGATTGATCTTGATCACGATCATCCGCGGTGCGAACTCCGAAAGCTCCTTACGCGGCTCGGCGATCGTTTCGGTGAGTTTCTCGATGATGAAGAAGCGCGACTTCTTGGCTTGCGCCATCGCTTCGCGCATAATCTCGATCGTGATGCCCTGGACTTTGATGTCCATCTGGATCGCGGTGATACCCTTCTTGGTTCCCGCGACTTTGAAGTCCATCTCACCGAGTGCATCTTCAAGGCCTTGAATATCGGTGAGAACCGCGTAGTCCTTACCTTTGAGAATCAGGCCCATCGCGACGCCGGCGACATGCTCGCTGATCGGCACGCCCGCATCCATGAGCGCCAGCGACGAACCGCAGACGGACGCCATCGACGACGATCCATTTGATTCGAGGACTTCGCTCATCAGGCGTAGCGTGTACGGGAATTCTTCCTTCGGCGGAAGCACCGGGAGCAGCGCGCGCTCTGCAAGTGCGCCGTGGCCGATTTCGCGGCGGCCGGGTCCGCGCATCGGGCGCGTCTCACCGACCGAGAACGGCGGGAAGTTGTAGAAGTGCATGTAGCGCTTGTCTTCGAGCGCCACGATGCCGTCGAGACGTTGCGCGTCGCTGGTCGAACCGAGCGTTGCGGCAGTAAAGACCTGCGTTTGTCCGCGCGTGAAAACGCCTGAACCGTGAACGCGGGGCACGTAGTGCACCTTGCTCCAGATCGGACGAATTTCGTCGGGCTTGCGGCCATCCGGACGAATCTTTTCGTCGACGACCATCACGCGCAGCTCGTCCTCTTCCATGCTCTTGACGATTTTGCCGAACTCTTTGCTCGTGCTCGAATCTTCGAGCAGCGCGCGGACGTCGTCGTCCTTCTTGCCCACGCGGTCGAGCGCTTCCGTAACATTGATGTTCGAGAAGGCTTCTTCGCGCGTGTGCTTGTCGACGATGCGCATCGCTTTTGCAACATCTTTCGCAAACGCCTTGCGCACCCACTTGTCGAGATCGGTGTTGACCTTCTTGAGCGGATACTCACGCTTGGCTTTGGCTGCTTTTTTCGCGAGTTGATTGATCGCTTTAACGATCTTTTTGATCTCGCCTTGCGCGAACTCAACAGCGCCGAGGAAGTCTTCCTCGGAAATCTCATTCGCGCCGCCTTCAACCATCATGATCGCGTCAGCGGTGCCGGCGACGACAATCTCCATACCGCCGGTTACATATTGCGGCAGCGTGGGATTGGCAATAAACTTGCCGTTCTCGTCGCGACCGACGCGCACGCCGGCAACCGGTCCGTCGAACGGAATGTCCGAAAGCGCGAGCGCGGCGCCCGCGGCGCAGATACCGAGAATATCGGGGTCGAGTTCGGGATCCACCGAAAGGACGGTTGCGACGACTTGCACGTCGTTTTGGAAACCTTCGGGGAAGAGCGGACGGATCGGACGATCCATCTGACGCGAGCTGAGCACGGCGTGCTCAGGCGGACGTCCTTCGCGCTTGATATAGCCTCCCGGAATTTTTCCGGCGGCATACATCTTCTCTTCGAAATCGCAGGTAAGTGGGAAAAAATCGATGCCTTCACGTGGTTTGAGTGAGGCAGTGGCAGCGCAGAGCACGACGTTTTGGTCGCCATAACGAATCAGCGCGGAGCCGTTGGCTTGCTTCGCGAGTTCGCCGGTCTCGATGACCATCGTGCGCCCGCCGACCTCTAAGGTAACGGACTCGGGCACAATAACTCCTAGTTTCTTTGCTTTTTGCTCTTTAAAATGAACCGTGCTCGGTTCGCGCAGCAGCCACTGCGCCCCTGGTGTGGGAGCCGCACGAGGCGGCTCAAGGTTCCGAGCTTAGGCTAGGGTGTCGACCGTGCTGCCGGCGGCAGGCGTCGAGCCAAGATTTTGCAGCTGGGTTGCCAGCGCAGCGAACTGATCGGCGTTGAGCCCAGCCGACGCATAGAGCGCCGCGGTCGCGTTCGAGGTGTTGCCGGTCAGGGACTGGGTCAGGGTCTGATATTGCCACTGCGCCAGGGTCGAAACCGCCTGCTGATAGGGGTTCTGTCCCGTCGAGGTGGTCGCGCTCGAGGGTGTCGTCGTACTCGTCGAGGCGGGGGTCGTCGTGCTGGCCGGCGGCGCGGTCCCGTTGACCCCGCCCGCGGACTCGGCATAGCTCGACGGATTGAGCACATCAAAGCCCGGGACGACGTTGGGGGTAATCGGTCCGGTCAAGGCATCGGACCCGATGTACGAGGTGCTCATCCGCGCCATCGTATCATCCGGGGCGCTCCCCGGGCTGCAGGCACAGGAAATCTTTACGCCGCGGTCGCGAAAGAGCGGTCATGCATCCTTTGCTCCTCACCGCGCTCTTGAGCGTGGTCACCGCTCCGCACGCCATGGTCGTCACCGAGCAGCGCCTCGCCTCGCAGGCCGGCCTCGATGTCCTCAAGGCGGGCGGCAACGCGGTCGACGCCGCGGTCGCGGTCGGCTATGCGCTAGCGGTCGTCGATCCATGTTGCGGAAACATCGGCGGCGGCGGATTCATGCTCATTCGCATGCACGATGGGCGCCAGCGCTTCATCGACTTTCGTGAGAAGGCGCCGCTGCGTGCGACGCGCGACATGTACCTCGATGCAAACGGCAACGTCGTCCCGAGTCGTTCGCGCAAAGGGTGGCTTGCGATCGGCGTGCCAGGCACGGTTATGGGCTTCGACCGCGCGCTGACCGAATTCGGTACAATGCAGCGTCCGCAAGTAATGGCGGCGGCCATTGCACTCGCGCGCGACGGCTTCGTTTTTGGCGCGGGTGATCTGATTCCGTTTGCCGGAGCGCCGGCGCAAGGCTACACCGGCGCCTCAACGTTTGCCCAGCCGAACGTGCGCGCGATCTGGATGCCGAAGGGCGAGATGCCGCGCGCCGGCGAGCGCATCGTGCAGGCGAATTTAGCCAATACCCTGCAAGAGATCTCCGACGGCGGCACCGCAGCATTTTACAAAGGCGCGATCGCGCGCGCGGTCGTCGACGCGAGCAACGCGAACGGCGGCATTCTCTCGATGCAAGATTTCGCTGCCTATACGGTCGGCGAGTCGGCGCCGCTATCGTGCGAATATCACGGCCTGAGCGTCATTTCGGCACCGCCGCCAAGTTCGGGCGGGGTAACGCTATGCGAGATTCTCAACATTATTTCGCCGTATCCCCTTGCAGACTGGGGTTGGCACAGCCCGCGGGAAGCGCACTACGTTCTCGAAGCCGAACGGCGCGCGTACGCCGATCGTAACGAATATCTCGGCGACCCGGCCTTCGTCAACAATCCGATTGCACAACTTCTCAATCCGGCGTACGCCGCACAACTGCGAGCGCAGATCGATCCGCAGCGCGCGACGCCGTCGTCGCAGGTCAAGCCCGGCTTGCACATCGACGTGCACGAAAACGCCCAAACAACCCACTACTCGATTGTGGACAGCGCGGGGAACGCGGTGGCCGTCACCTACACGATCAACGACTGGTTCGGATCAAGCGTCATCGCGGGAAACACTGGGTTCTTCCTCAACGACGAAATGGACGATTTCACTTCGAAGCCCGGGGTGGCCAACGGATTCGGTCTGGTACAAGGCGCGATGAACGACATTCAGCCCGGAAAGCGCCCGCTCTCGTCGATGGCGCCGACAATGGTACTGCGCAACGGCAAGCTCGCAATGGTGACGGGTAGTCCCGGTGGTTCGCGCATTATCACGATCGCGCTGGAAACGATCCTGAACGCGTTCGACTTCGGCATGGACGCGCAAGCGGCGGTCGATGCGCCGCGTATTCACATGCAGTGGCTTCCCGACGAGGTCGACTACGAACCGAATGCCTTGACCGATACCACCTTGGCTGCGCTGCGCGGCGACGGCTACAGTTTCCGCGGCGTGTCGTTTTGGGGATCGGCGCAAACGATCATTGTGCTGCCGGACGGCAGCTTGCAAGGCGGTAGCGATCGCCGGCGTCCGGCCGGCGCCGCGCTTGGCTACTAGGCCGTTTGGCAGGGGTTCGGTAAAGAGTTCGTAAAGTCGCCGCCAGAGGGTCCGGCGTGTGCGGGATCGGCGTGACCCTGCCGCTTGCTTGTGGCGAAAGGGAGTGCTCGTGGCGATTGCGCCAGAGCGTGGATCGGTTCCGACCATCGTGGTCGCGACCGATCGGACTTTGCGCGTGACCACCGCATTTGGTCCGCGCGCTATGGATCTGAACGCGCGGCCGCCCAGTGGCGAGCTGCTGCGTGCCCTACGGAGCGCGTTGCGCGGACGGCACCGCGCCATCAAGACCGAACTTGGCGGCATCGTCTTCGACGGCCACGTCTTTCCGTTGACGGTTAAGGACGGCGAGATCGCGGGCGCGGTTGCCGTCGGCATCGACGCGAGCGAAGCGCAGAACGCGGTGCTGTTTCTTTCCACGCACGACTCGCTGACCGGGCTGCTCAATCGACACCAGCTGCTTGAAGTGCTCGATCACTACGCGCGCGCCGGCGGCGCGAGCGGTGCGCTGGTATTGTTCGATATCGATCGTTTCGCGCAGATCAATGAAATTGCCGGGCATCTCGCCGGCGACCAGCTGTTGTGCGCGATCGCCGATCGTATGCATTTTCTCGAAATTGACGGGCACTACGTGGCACGTTTGGGCTCGGATGAATTTGCATGCCTGCTGGTCGAGCCGCCGCGCGGTGGCGCGATTGTGGAACGGCGTATCGAACAACTGCGCGACGCGCTCGACGCGCCATTTGCCGTTGGTCACGCGGAATTCGTTTTGCGCGCCACGATGGGCGTCGCGCGTTTTCCGCAAGACGGCGCGGGTGAGCTGCTGCTGCAAAATGCGGCGATGGCGCTGCACGCTGCCAAAGGCGCAGCCCGCGGCGGCCTAGTGCGCTACAGTCCTGCGCTCGAACAAAAGGTGAGCGTGCGCAGCCGGCTGGTGCGCGATCTGCCGGCGGCGATCGATCGCTGCGAGTTCGCAATGTACTATCAGCCGCTCATCGACGCGTCGAGCAACTTGGTGACGGCGGCCGAGGCCCTCATACGCTGGCAGCACCCTGAGCTCGGTCTCCTAACGCCCGACGCCTTCCTGACCATCGCCGAGGAGTCGGACGCGGTGGTCGAGATCGGGCGCTGGGCGATCGATCGGGCCTGCCGGGACGCCATGCTGATCCGCGACTCGCTGGGGCGAGACGTCCGGCTCAACGTCAATGTCTCGCCGCGTCACGTACAGTCCGAGCGGCTTGTCGGCCACGTCTCGACGGCCCTCCGTGATTCCGGATGGCACCCTGGGGCGCTCCAGCTCGAAGTTACCGAGCAGCTGCTTATCGAAGATATCCCCAGCGCCGTGGCCACGCTCGAACGGCTGCGCGATCACGGCGTGTCGATCGCCATCGACGACTTTGGGACAGGGTACAATACGCTGTCCTATTTGAAATCGTATCCGGTTAGTTGCATCAAGATCGATCGCGCGTTCGTAAAGGATGCCGAAAATGACCAATACAGTCGAGCAATTTGCCGATCCGTGGCCGCGCTCGGGGACTCGCTGCAAATGAACGTGATCGGTGAAGGCGTCGAGACGCTGGGTCAGGCGGAGTTTTTGCGTGCAATCGGTTGTCGCGAGCTGCAAGGGTATCATTTCGGTCAACCGGTAAGCGCATGGGACTTTATGACCACCTATGGCAAGGAGGGCATTTGGGTAACGTAGCGGCTACATGAAGATGGCTACGGGGGGCCAGAGGGGCGAAGGGTCAGGTTTGGACGACATCTTTGGAGCAGCCTCAAAGAAAGGCGCACGCCCAGTCGAGCGCCTCGTTCTGCTGCGCTCCTTTCTCAAGCGTCTCGATACCGAGCTGCCCCAAGTAATCGTCGAAGCGCTCGAGGAAGTCGGCCGAATTACCGGCGCCGACGTCGCGGCGATCTACGAAGTCAAGATCGACGTTTTGCGCTGCGCCTTTTCCACCGATCCATCGTTGCTCGAAGCGCGCATTCCGCTCGGCGACGAGCACGAAGTGCACGAACACGGAACGTCCTTGCTGCGGGATGCCGCCGGCGTCGCCGACGCGCTCTGTGCCATGCTCTACGCGGGCGAGCGTGAGTGGGTGTTGCTGCTAGGGGAACGCAACAGTCGCATCAATCGCGCGGCATTCGAGAGCGATGTCGAAACCATTCTGGACGTTTTCTCGCAATTGATACGTCAGCTCGTGCACGGCGTCGAAGCCCGCTCGCTGACCGATCACGTGACCGGACTTCCCGACCGTTGGGCGACGATGAATCGTCTGACCGAAACCGTCTCGGCAGCCAAGCGCAATAATACGCACGCGGCGTTGCTTTTCATCGATCTCAACGGATTCAAGGGCGTCAACGACTCGTTTGGCCATGCACACGGCGATATGGTGCTCAAGACGATTGCGGCGACGCTGCGCGAAGCGTTGCGCGCGAACGAATTCGTCGGTCGCATCGGCGGGGACGAGTTCGCGGTGATTCTGCCGGTGGTTCGCAGCGCCGAGGAGGCAACGTCGGCGGCACGACGACTGGCCGATGCGGTGCGCGTACTCGAGATCGTGCACGGCGGCGGATCGGTCTCGCTCAGCGTCGGTGTGGCCTTCTTTCCCGAACACGCCAACGACGTCGAAGAATGGCTGCATCACGCCGACCTCGCGATGTATCAAGCCAAGCGCCAGCGTGAATCGCACTGCGTCTTCAATCCGGGCGAATCACAAGCAGATTGGGCGCCGCTTGCGATCGAAGTCGAGGAAGCGTACGCGCGCGAATTTCTGCTGTGTTTCCAACCGATCTTCGAGGTGGAATCGGGTATGGTGGTTGCGGCCGAGGCGCTGTTGCGCTCGCTGCACCCACAGGACGGCGTGCAGTCGGCATTCATCACGATGGAAGCCGCCCGCGCGCGGCGGTCGATCGATCATCTCGATGCGTGGGTGACGCGGCGAGCGCTTGCATTCGCCAACGAATGGCGCGCGCAAGGCGTACAACGCATTCACGTCAACATCGGGCAAGCCAGCGACGAGATTCTTGGCAACGTCCTGCGCGCTGTCGACAGCACGGGCTGCGATACCTCGATGCTGGCGCTCGAACTGGAATGGTCGCGCTTTAAAGAAGATCTCGATGCGTATAACAGCTTGTCAGAGGCAGCCGAACGCTGCGGCCTGTACGTCGGTTTGGATGGCTTTGGCGAAACCGAGTTGGATCTGCCGCTGCTCGAGTCGCTTGCCGTGCGTTTCGTCAAGCCGTCGCGCTCGCTGCTTCCCTCGGGTGGTGCTCGCGGCAAGAGCATGGAAGCCATTGTCGCGCTTGCGCGCGTGTTCGGCTGGGATGTCGTCGCGACACGTGTGGCGACCGCAGATGACCGCGCAGCAATCCGCACGGCCGGTGTAAAATACATGCAGGGGTTTGCCGTCGCCCAGCCGATGACGGCCATCGACTTCAACCAATGGATCGAAACCAGCCCGCGCATCGCTCTATCCGTTTAATCGCTGTCTGCACGCTCGCCGCGCGGACCGACGGCGCATGCCGTTGGTGCGCCGATCCATTGCCCGTGCGGCGAAGAACCTGGTGCAGCGATCGTTGCGCCGAAAAATTCTGGGCCAATCACTGGTGGACGCTTGCGCGGCGAGCGGCAAAGCGACGCGATCGCTACCGCTGCAAGCGCTGCGGCCACAAGCCGCCGTCGCGCTCCCACCCGAAGTACAAGCGCTTACGCAAGACCGATCGGCTCGAAGTCAATCACATCCAGCAAGCACGCGGTGCGCACCGCGAGCTGAGCTGCCTGCACCATCTCGACAACTTGGAGACGCTGTGCCTCGCTTGTCACCGTGGCGAGACCGCG
>Ga0210385_10001246_pt1 | contig 16070 bp, 10 predicted proteins | sample IncBWH26OmetaG_FD_160107 | JGI IMG/M metagenome (GOLD analysis project Ga0210385, IMG submission 160107) | Forest soil microbial communities from Barre Woods Harvard Forest LTER site, Petersham, Massachusetts, United States - Inc-BW-H-26-O ...
CAACGGTACGGCCTTCTTCGTTGAGATGGCCGAATATGCGCAGCACGTCCTCGGTCGAGTGCGAGTCGAGGTTGCCGGTCGGCTCGTCGGCCAGGATCAGCGAGGGGTTGGTGACGATCGCTCGCGCGACGGCGACGCGCTGCTGCTGGCCGCCGGATAGCTCGGAAGGCTGGTGGTGGAAACGGTTGGCCATGCCCATCGCACTCAGTGCCGCTTCGGCGCGGCGGCGGCGCTCGGCGCGACCCAGGCCGGCGTAGGCGAGCGGCAGCTCGACGTTGTCGAGTGCGCTCGTGCGCGGCACGAGGTTGAAGCTCTGAAAGACAAAGCCGATCTTGCGATTGCGCAGGTCGGAGAGATCGTCCTCGTGCATGTGGCTGACGTCGATGCCGTCGATCAGGTAGCGCCCACTCGTGGGAACGTCCAGGCAGCCAAGAATGTTCATCAGGGTGCTCTTACCGCTGCCGGAGCTGCCCATGATGCCGACGAGGTCGCCCGTGTCGATCCGCAGCGAGACTTTGCGCAAGGCGTGCACATGGATCTGGCCGAGATCGAAGGTCTTGGAGACGTCGTGCACCTGTATGACCGGCGCCCGCCCACGGGTCGCGCTCTTGCGGGTGGCGCCGCGCGCCGGCAGCGCGCGCTCAACCAGCGGGCGCACTCGTGGGGTGCGAGTCTCGCTCTGGTTGCTCGGGCGCAGGGGGCGGTGCATCAGCCGCCGCCTCCCCTGAAGAAGGCGGCCCCGCCTCCGCCGCCAAATCCGCCCCCGCCGGCCGCCCCACCGCCGAGTCCGCCACCGGCTAGGCGACTCAGCCGGGACGTGAGGCTGGTGCTGGAGCTCGTGCTGGTGGCCGCGGGCAGCACGACGGTTTCGCCAGCCTTCAGGCCGCTGACGACGATCGTCGAGGTGTTGCCGGCCAGGCCCGTGACGACGCGCTGGCGCACGTCTTTGCCGTCGCGCACCACCGTCACCGAATCCGCTGAGATGGCGGTGGTCGGCACGTTGACTCCTTCGGCCTGCTTGACGACGACTTCGGCGGTTGCGCTCATGCCCGGCTTCAGCCCCGCTTCCATCTGATCGAGCTGGAATGTGACGTCGTAGCTGACGACGCCGCTGCTGCTGGTGGAGAGAGTTGCGACTTCGCTGACACGAGCCGCGAGCTTGCTCGCCCCAGACGATGTGTCTCCCTGGGTGTGGCCTTCGAGTGCTTCGACTGTCACGGTGGCGATCTGGCCGACCTTCACATTGCCAATTTCCGATTCGCTCAGCGCCACCACCAGCTGCATCGAGGAGAGATCGCTGAGCACGGCGAAGGCGGAGCTCGAGGAACTGGAGGAGCCCGAGCCGGAAGCGGAGGAAGATGAGGCAGCGCCGGCCGAGCGGCCCGTCACCGCCGAGGAACCGGTTGCGGAGCTGCCCGATCCCGAGGAGCTCGAGGAGTTGCTGCTGGAGGCCTTGGTCGTGCCGCTGCCGGATACGACTTCTCCGACCTGCCCGGAGAGCGAGACGATCGTGCCGTTCTGCGGCGCGTACAGCTTGGTGGCGCCCACCGTCTCTTCATCGCTCTGCACTGTCAACTGGTCGCTCTTGACGGTAGCTCTGGCAGAGGCAAGGTTAGCTTCGCGCGTTGCGGCGCTGATGGTAGCTTTGCTCGACGAGCCAGAGCTTTCGCTTCCCGTGGAAGATGAACCGCTTGATCGCGATTCTTCCTGTTTGCTCCCGGGTGCGGTGGTCTTGGAGGTAGTCGTGTGGTTTGGTTCTGAGGGAACGGTGCTTGGTGCAGTGGGCGTGCCGGTCGGTTCCGTGGGAGTCGTGCCAGGCGCAGTGGTCGTTGTCGATTCCGGCTTCTTTTCGGCGTCGATCGGGTGAACCGATGCGGCCGCCGCGCTCGCGCCGCCGGATGCCGATCCGCCAGATCCAGTGCTGCCTTCGCCGTCGGTTTCTTCCTCCTTGGCCAGGTTCGCTTCGGCGGAGAGCAGCGCGGCCTTGGACTGTTCGAGTGTCACTTCGGCGCTCTGTGGATTCAGTTCGGCGATCAGCTTGCCCTCGGTCACGTACTCGCCTTGGGACACGTAGATTTTGGTGACCGTGCCGCCCGTCTTGAAGCCGAGGTTGAGCTGGCTGGCAGGCTGCAGGTTGCCGCTTCCCGAGACAGTGGACTGGACGACACCTTCGGCGGCATTGGCCGTGCGCGTGACAGCCGTCGTGCTCCCGGAGGCCGGCCCGACGAGCAAGATGGCGGCGACTATCGCCCCCACACACAAAAGGCCCAGCAGGTAGTTGAGCCAGGGACTTCCTGTGCGCTTGGTCATCGGCACCTCTGATATTGGGGTTATGGCGTAAGAGTGGGAGAAGAAACGCCCTAAGGGCAAGTAAAGTCCGAGACTATGGCCACTTACGGCGGAATCGACCTCGGCGGGACCAAGATCCAGACGATCGTGATGCGAGGCGATGATCACAAAGTGCTGGGGCAGGCGCGCAGCCTGACTCCGCACGAGGGGGGCCCGCCAGCGGTGATCGACGCGCTCGTCGCCTGCATGTCCGAGGCAGCGTCCGCAGCACAGCTCGATGTCGCGCAGCTGGAGGGCATCGGCGCCGGTGTCCCGGGCGAGGTGGATACTGCAGCCGGCACGCTCGCGCGTGCGGGAAACCTGCCGGAATGGGAGCACCAAGTACCGCTGGCGGCGCTGCTCTCCGAGCGGCTCGGGCCAGGAGTGAAGTTGGGCAACGACGTGTCGGTAGCCGCCAACGCAGAGCTACTGCTCGGCGCTGGGCGCGGCGCGAAATCGCTGCTGGGAGTGTTCTGGGGCACCGGCGTTGGCGGCGGTGTGGCGCTCGACGGCAAGCTGTGGCACGGTCGCGGCGACGCGGGGGAGATAGGTCACATGGTTGTCAAGCAAGGGGGCGCGCGCTGTGGGTGTGGCCGGCGCGGCTGCATGGAGGCCTATGCGGGACGCCGGGCGATGGAAACCAAGGCAAAGCGCATGGTCGAGAAAGGCCACCACACCGACCTGTTCGAGATCATGCGCGAGCGCGAACGCGAGACGCTTTCAAGCGGCGTGTGGGCACATGCCCTCAAGCACGAGGACAAGCTCGCGCAGCGTCTGATCGAGCGCGCGGTCAAGGCGCTGGGAAGCGGCATCGCCTCGGCCGTGAACCTGCTCGACGTGGAGCTGGTGCTGCTCGGTGGGGGCTTGGGCAGTCGCTTCGGTGAGCCGATGCTCGAGCGGATCCTGGCTGCGATGAAGCCGCACCTGTTCAAAGATGAGCAGCCGCCGATCATGCGGATGGCCAGCCTCGGCGACTTGGGTGGAGCGATCGGCGCGGCGTTGCTTTGCGAGTCTTGACGCTGTTCCAGTCGGTGCATGCACCGACTGGCGAGGCCGCACATGTGCGGCCTCGTAGCAAGGCCGCATGCGGCCTTGCTGACCTTGCCGCATGCGGCAAGGTCTTCCCATAAATGGTTTGTGTCGGTATGGTCCGGGGGGAGCATTAACGTATGGACGCTTTGTCACAGCCGGTGATGCACCTCTCGACGGTCCTGCGCAGCCCGCTGCTCGACAGGGCGGGGGAGAGACTCGGGCGCGTGGAAGACCTGATCGTGCGGCTCGCCGACGGTGGCTATCCGCCCGTGACCGGCCTGAAGGCGCGCATCGGCGGGCGCGAGCTGTTCGTGCCGATCGCGCGCGTCGCCGAGCTGCAACCCGGTGCGGTGCGCCTGTCAGGCGAAAAACTCTCGCTCAAGCGTTTCGAGCGGCGGGTGGGGGAGGTATTGCTCGGCCAGGATGTGCTCGGGCGCACGCTTGTGGATGTCGAGGCCGATCCGCCGGTGCTCGTCACCGCGCACGAGATCGAGCTGGCCTGCATCGAGGGCTGGTGGCGGGTCGTCGGGGTGGACAACGCCAGGCGCGCGCGTTTGCGCCGGCGCTTGCCGCGCCCGCTGAAGGGCTGGATCGGCGATCAGGCGTTTCTCGACTGGTCGACGCTCGAGCCGTTCGTCGACCACGTTCCCACCGCACGCTTGCGCTTCTCCCACCGCAAGCTCGCGAATCTGCACCCAGCCGAGATTGCCGATCTGGTGGAGGCCGCCTCGCACGAGGAGGGCGAGGAGATCATCAAGGCCGTCGGTCAGGATCGCGAGCTGGAGGCAGACGTGTTCGAGGAGCTCGACGAGCACCACCAGCTCGAGTTCATCCGCGAGCGCCCCGACGAGCAGGTCGCGGCCGTGATCGCACGCATGGCCCCAGACGACGCGGCCGACTTGATCGTCGAGATCGAGCAGGATCGCCGCTCGAGGATCCTGGCATTGTTGCCGCCGGCCCAGGAGCACCAGATCGAGAGCCTGCTCGGCTACAACCCAGAGACGGCCGGTGGTCTGATGAGCCCCGATTGCATCGTGCTCGCCGCCGAGGAGCCAGTGGAGGCGGCGCTGGGACAGGTGCGCGCAAGCGTTATCGCGCCGACCACGCTCACCACCGTTTACCTGCACGACGAGCAGGACAAGCTGTCGGGCTCGGTGGCGATCGTGACGCTCCTGCGCAGCGACCCCCACACACCTTTGTCGGATGTCGCCGAGCAGGAGACCGAGTCGGTTCACACCGACGCCGACTTGCCGGAGGTGGCGCGCACGATGACCGACTACAACCTTGTGATGCTGCCCGTAGTCGACGATGAGGAGCACGTCGTCGGGGTAGTCACCGTCGACGATGTGCTGGAGCTCACCTTGCCGGCCGGCTGGCGGCGCCGCTTCGGCCTCGCCCGCGACTAGCGTTCCGGGGGGATCGCTGGGCGTCTCATGAGGCATTTTCTTGCTCTGGACGTGCGAGTTGGGCCCGCCCGCGACTAGAGTCCGGGCGGTATGTCTGAGCGCCCTGACACAACCGAAGAGACGACGCTGAGCACGCCGCCCACGCCGCCACGCCCTGATGGCGTGCCGCCGGTCCTGGACGAGGCTCATATCGGCGACATTCGCGGCGCGCTCGGCACGATCAAGCTGCACGACACCGGCGCCAGGCGCGGTGTCCGGGCGAAGCTGCTGGCGCTCTTGGCGATCATGGGCCCCGGCTTGATCGTGATGGTCGGCGACAACGACGCCGGCGGTGTCTCCACCTACTCGCAGGCCGGGCAGAACTACGGCACCACGCTGCTGTGGACACTGGTTTTGCTGATCCCGGTCTTGATCGTCAACCAGGAGATGGTGATCCGTCTGGGGGCGGTCACCGGAGTGGGCCACGCGCGTCTGATCAACGAGCGCTTCGGCCGCTTCTGGGGCTGGTTCTCGGTCGGCGACCTGTTCATCCTCAACTTCCTCACGATCGTCACCGAGTTCATCGGCGTGAGCCTCGCGCTCGAGTACTTCGGTGTCAGCAAGTACATCGCCGTGCCCGTGGCTGCGTTGACACTGGTGGCGATCACATCCACGGGCAGCTTCCGCAGTTGGGAGCGCTTCATGTACGTGTTCGTCATCGCCAACTTCCTCGTGATTCCGCTGCTGGTACTTGCCCATCCGGATCTCGGCACGGTCGCCCACGACACGTTCTCGCCGAGCATCCAGGGCGGCGTCAGCTCGACCGCGGTGCTGTTGATCATCGCGATCGTGGGCACCACGGTGGCGCCGTGGCAGCTGTTCTTCCAGCAGTCGAACATCATCGACAAGCGCATCACGCCGCGCTGGATCAACTACGAGCGCGCCGACACGGTGATCGGCGCGTTCGTGGTCGTACTGGGCGCCGGCGCCCTGATCTCGGTGACCGCGTTTGCCTTCGGCGGCACCATCTACGCGGGCCACTTCAACGATGCCGGCACGGTCGCCGCCGAGTTGCGCCGGACGCTCGGCTCGACGGCCGGCACGTTCTTCGCGATCATCCTGCTCAACGCCTCGCTGATCGGCGCCGCGGCCGTGACCCTGTCGACCTCCTATGCGTTCGGCGACGTATTCGGGCAGCGCCACTCGCTCAACCGTGGCATCCGCGACGCCAAGGTGTTTTACGCCAGCTTCACGTTGATGGTGGCTTTCGCGGCGGGCATCGTGCTGATCCCCGGCGCTCCACTCGGCCTGATCACGACCTCGGTGCAGGCGCTGGCGGGCGTGCTCCTGCCGAGCGCGACAGTGTTCCTGCTGCTGCTGTGCAACGACCGCGAGGTGTTGGGACCATGGTCGAATCCACCGTGGCTGAACGCGATCGCGAGCGTGATCGTCGCCGTGCTGGTCGAGCTCTCGCTGATCCTGATGGCGAGCACGATGTTCCCGAGTATCGATGTGACTGTTCTGTTCGAGTACCTCAGCCTAGGTACCGTCGCGGCGTTGCTGGTCGCTGGTGCCTACACGTTGCGCAGGCGGGCGGCACAGCCCGCGATGGCATCGGAGGATGAGCCGGTAGTGGAGCGCAGCACGTGGACGATGCCGCCCTTGGCCTTGCTGGAGCGCCCGGTGTGGTCGCCGGGACGCAAGGCGGGCATGCTCATGCTGCGCGGCTATCTGGTTGTGGCGATGGTATTGCTCGTCGTCAAGACGGTGCAGCTCGCGCACTGACGGGTCAATCGCCGCTCAGGTTGGTCGGTAGTGGCAGCCCGTGCGGGGGTGGGTCGTCCTCGAGCAGTTGCGGAACGGTGACAGGATGCAGCCCACGCTTGCGCAGCCCCCTGACGATCGCCGGCAACGCGGCAATCGTCTCTTCGCGGTTGCCGCCACCGTCGTGCATCAAGATGATCGCGCCAGGCTTGGCCCCGGCAAGCGCGGTATGTACGATCGCGCTCACGCCGGGCAAGGTGTAGTCGGAGGTGTCGACCGACCATAGGATCATCAGCAGATGCAGATGGTGCAGCTCTTTGAACGTGGTCGCGTCGAACGACCCGTAGGGCGGGCGGAACAGGCGCGGACGCCTGCCGCCGATCACCTCGATCTGGGCCATCTGATCGAATAGCTCTTCGTACTGTTCGTGCTGGGAGAGCGTGGCCATCATCGGATGCGTCTCGGTATGGTCGCCGACCACGTCGCCAGATTTGATCTCAGCGATCGTGCCGGCCGAGAAATACCGCTCTTGGGAGCCGATCGCAAAGAAAGTCGCACGCACGTGCAGCCGGTCGAGCGTCTCCACGAGCTGCTGCGTGTAGGGCCCGGGCCCGTCGTCGAAGGTGAGCGCCAGCTCGTTGCCGTGTGAGCCGCCGCTGGTGACGGCAGGCGTGTACGCCAGCACCGAGTTGACCGCATTTTCTTCGCCCTTGACGACAGCGGCCACGCGTTCGGTCGGGGTGAGCGAGGGGATGGTGCGGTGATGCTTGGCCACGGTGACGTGGGTCTTGCCTGAGCTTTTGTGAGAGCCAACGGCCGCGATGAGGACGATCACCACGACGACCGCAAACCCGAAAGCAGCGACACGGCGGCGACGAACGACCGGGCTCATGCCGGGGCGTGGAGGTGGCGCTGTGCCTGTCGATGGGGGCATATCCGGCTGCTCGACGGTCTCCTCGGGGGCGACAGGTGGAGCGAGGTTTGCCTGGGAGCGGTCCTCCCATGTCCAGTCCCAAGGGCTCATTCGCGTCTATTTTGACTATGTGATTCCGTTTTGGGCTTCCATCGCCGTGCTATCGCTCTGCCAGGGCCTGGTCGTGGCGCTGCCGCGGTCTTGGTCCTCGGCATGGATGGCGCGTTTGCACAGCCGCCTGTGGGCACTTGTCCCGGCACTCTCGATCGTCGGCTTCGTGGCGGTGGGTACGCTTGCTGAACAGGCAAGCGCGGAGGCGTTGACATATGTCGCGCTGGTCGCGGTACCGCTGTTGGCCGCGCTCGCGCTCGGTTGGCTGATGCACGGCGCCCGCCCTGGTTTGGCGCTGTTGGTCGTGCCGTTGTTCGTGCTGGCGTGGGCAGATCGCAGCGCTCTCCTCGGCCAAGGTGCTGGCGTTTTGCTCTCAGCGCTCAGTTGCGTGGCGCTTGGCGCCCTGATCGCGGGCGTCACCCCGGCACGCTGGCTCGCGGTCGGGATCGTGGCGATGGCCTGCGCCGACACCGCGCTCGTGGTCTCCAGCTTGTTGCAAGTCCCAAACAACGCGCTCAACGCAGCTCATCCGGTGGGAGGCTTGCCGCGCCTGCAGGCCGAGGTGTTCGGCTCGGCGGTGATGGGCTACGGGGACCTGTTCGTGGCTGGGGTGCTCGGCGGCCTGCTTGCCGCGACGGGGCAGCGCGTGAGTCAGTCTTGGGGAGCACTGCTGGTCGCGCTGCTTGCGATCTCGTTCGACCTGTTGTTCTTTGCGGTAGACGAGCTGCCGGCGACTGTGCCGGTCGCGGCCGCGCTCGTGATCCTTTTGAGTATCGGCTCGCCGTCGGGCAGGTCATCCAAGGGGTGCGACCCCGAGCTGAGCGGCCGTGGAGTTGCCTCGACGGGCGCGGGACTCGCGAGCTCACGCTCGGACTTCGCGCCGGACTCCTCAATACGACGCAGTTGCGGAAGTACGCGGCTGTCGAATGACCCAACCGCTTCGTTGTAGGAGCCGACCGCTGAGCCGAGCGCGCGCCCAACCTTCGCGAGCGGGTCCACAAAGCGTGCGATGCGCCGGTGCAGCTCGCGCGCTGACTCGGCGATCTCGCGCGCTGACTCGGCGATCAGCTCCTGGCGCCAGCCGTAGTGCACGGCGCGCAGCAGCCCGATCAGGGTCGTCGGGGTCGCCATCAGCACCTGCTGGTGCACGCCGTACTCGATCAAGGCAGGATCCTCGGCAAGCGCCGCGTGGTAGATGCCCTCGGAGGGCACGAACATCACGACCAGGTCAGGGGTGGTGTCGAACTGGCGCTGATAGCCCTTGGAGGCGAGCTTAGTTATGTGGTCGCGAGTCTGGCGAGCATGGCGCGCCATCTGTACACCACGTTCCTCGTCGCTCTGGGCCTCCAGGTGGGCGAGATAGGCATCGAGCGGAACCTTGGAGTCGACCACGATCAGCTTCTCGCCGGGAAGCTTGACAAGCACGTCGGGGCGCAGGGCACCGTCGTCGGATTGCACGGTGCTCTGCTCAAGAAAGTCGCAGTGCTCGATCATGCCGGCCATCTCGATCACGTTGCGCAGCTGGATCTCGCCCCAGGAGCCGCGCGTGTTGGGCCGCTTCAGGGCCGAGACGAGGTTGCCGGTCTCCTGGCGCAGGCCGCCCACGCCCTCGTGTAGCTGGCGTACCATGGTCGCCAGTTCGCCTTGGGCCTGCTTGCGCTCGCGCTCCAAGCGACCGATCTCCTGCTCGACACGGCCGAGCTTCTCGTTGACGGGTCCCACGAGGCCCTTGAGCTCCTCCGCGCGCTTGGCCATCTCGGCAGCACCACGCTCCTCCTCGGCTCGACGCTGATCGGCCAGACGCCCAGCGAGCGAATCTCCCGTTTGCTTGAGCACGTCAGCTGAGATCGACTTCATTTCGTCGCGCATGCGCTCGCGGCTATCGGCGGAGATGGAGTCGAGCTGCTCGCGTATGCGCTCGCTGCCGGAGCGCGCAAGCGCTGCAGCGACAGCGGCGCCCGCCAGGGCACCGACGACCAAGCCGGCTATCAAAAGTACAACGGACACATTTCCTCGCTTTTCATGCTTGTGGAACTACAAGGTGACATCGCGAGCGGACGGGGAGGTCTACGATGAGTGGGTGAGCACGACCGAGGCACAACTGAGCCACGGCGATGCGGATGTCGGCGGTGGCGTTCGATTGCACTACGTCGAGGCCGGCACGGGGCCGCTGGTTGTTCTGCTGCACGGCTTTCCCGAGTTCTGGTACTCCTGGCGACATCAGATCGGGCCTCTGGCCGAGGCCGGCTACCACGTGGTGGCGCCCGATATGCGCGGCTACGACCTCTCCGACAAGCCACAGGGCTGGCGCGCCTATGACGCGTCGCTGCTGGCGGGCGACATCGCCGGGCTGATTCGCAGCTTCGGCGAGCAGGACGCTTTCGTCGTCGGCCACGACTGGGGCGCAGCCGTGGCCTACGCCGTGGCGACGCTTCACCCAGACGTGGTGAAGCGCCTCGCGATTCTCAACGTGCCGCACACCTCACGCATGCTCGAGGGCTTCAGGACGCTCAAGCAGTTGCGCAAGAGCTGGTACATGTTTTTCTTCCAGATCCCGCGCCTACCGGAGTACCTGATCGGACGCGACGACTTCTCCTTCGCTAAGCGCTCGCTGCGCTCAGACTCCAAAAAGGCGTTTACCGACGAGGACCTAGAACGCTACGTAGAGGCTTGGTCACAGCCGGGAGCGCTCAAGGGGATGATCAACTACTACCGGGCCGCCCTGCGACGCTCGCCGCGTGCGACGCTGGCACAGATGAGGCCGATCCCGGCGCCCACGATGGTCATCTGGGGCATGCTCGACCGTCACCTCGGCAGCGAGCTGGCCGAACCGGCGCCTGAGTGGGTGCCAAACCTGCGCATGGAGCGCATTCCGCAGGCCACGCACTGGGTGCAGCACGACGCGCCCGTGCGCGTCAACGAGTTGCTGATCGACTTCCTGGGCGAAGCCGGGTCCTAGCCGCTCGCTTCAGGACTCCACGGCACGTGCCGCGGCGTCGGCATGTGCGAAGGGGGAGATCCCGCGCAGGGCCATCAGCCCCATCAGCGCGACCAGTAGGCAGGTGACGGCACCCACGCCCAGGCCGGCACGTGCGCCCGCCCAGGCCATCACCCAGCCGATCAACGGTCCCCCGATCGGGGTGGAGCCCTGGAAGGCCACGAACCACAGCGCCATCACGCGACCGCGCATCGAAGGTGCGGCGCCAAGCTGTAGTGTCGAGTTGCCGGTGGCCATGAAGGAGATGCTCGCCCAGCCGACGAGCGCGAGCGCGGCAAGCTCCACCGGCAAGGTCGGGGCCAGCGCGGCGAGCCCGATCACGGCGCCGAACGCGCCTGAGGCGATCACGAGCGGGCGCAGTCCGGTGCGTCCCACGGCAGCGACAAGCAGGCCGCCAACCACCGCGCCGGCACCCATCGCGGCGGTCATGAAGCCATAGCCCGCCGCGCCGACGTGCAGCCCTTGGCGAGCCATGACCGGCAGCGTCACCTGGAACTCGTAGGCGAGCGTGCCCACCAGCGCCATCATCAGCAGCGGGATCGCCAGCTCGCGATTGTTCCTGATGTAGTGCAAGCCTTCGCGCAATTGCCCAGGCTCGCGCCCTGAGGGCGGGCTCGGCTTGATCGCGGCGAGATCGAGCGTCAAAAGCGAGGCGATCACAGCGATGAAGCTGGCGGCGTTGGCGAGGAAACACACACCCTCGCCGACGGTCGCGATCAACAGTCCGGCGATCGCCGGCCCGATCGTACGCGCGACGTTGACGAGCACCGAGTTGAGGCTGACAGCGTTGCGCAGATGCTCGGGGCCGACCATCTCGAGCATGAATGACTGACGCGCGGGATTCTCGAAGGCATTGTTGACACCAAGCACAGCCGCGAGCGCGCCGATCTGCCAGACGCGCACCTCGCCGGTGATCGTGAGCACGCCCAGTACCAGCGCCTGCACGCCCATCGTCGCTTGCAGGAAGATCATCGTGCGGCGCTTGTCCACACGATCGGCGATCACGCCGCCGTAGGGGCCCAGCAGCAGGATCGGAAGCGTCTGCAGCGCCACGATCAGGCCAAGCGTCGTCGCCGAGTCGGTGAGCGTCAGCACCAGCCAGGACTGCGCTGCCATCTGCATCCAAGTGCCGCACAGCGAGATCGCCTGACCGGACATGTAGCGGCGGTAGTTGGGGACCTCGAACGCCTTGAAGGTCGTGCGCCCCACTCCAAGCAGACGCGTCGTCGCGCCTGCGCCGGTGAGCTTCTCGATGTGCCTGCGCAGCACCTCGGGTGCTCACCTCCTGTGGTCGCTTGTCTAACGAGGATTATAGAAGCCACTATTCGCGCTGAGCTAGGCGAGAGTCTCTGCATCTATCTATGTCTGCTGTTCGGGTCGGCGCATGCGCCGACCCTCCGGACCGCACATGTGCGGTCCGGGACCATGTCGCATGCGACATGGTCTTCCAAATGAGTCAAGATGGATCGCGTGCAGGAAGAGTCCCCAAAGGCCGACTCCTCAATGGCATCGGCACCATCAGGCGAACAGTTCGAGATCGCGCTCGGCGAGCAGCGCGCGACGATCGTCGAAGTGGGGGGTGGGCTGCGCGAGTACACGGTTGCCGGGGATCCAGTTCTGCACCCTTACGAGGTGGGGGAGATGTGCGACGGTGCGCACGGCGCGGTCTTGCTTCCGTGGCCCAACCGGCTAGCGCAGGGTCGCTACGAGTTCGACGGTGAACGTCACCAACTCGCGCTGACAGAGCCCGCAAAGCGCAACGCGATCCATGGCTTGCTGCGCTGGTGCTCGTGGTGGGCGGCAGAGCGCGAGCCCCATCGCGTCGTGATGGCCACACGCCTTCACCCCCAGACCGGATACCCCTTCGCGCTCGACGCCACCGTCGCCTACGAACTGGGAGAGGACGGCCTGCACGTGACGATCGGCGCTGTCAATGTCGGTTCGCGCGCATGTCCGTATGGTGCGGGCCAGCATCCCTACCTGTCGCCCGGCGAAAGCACAATCGATGGTTGCGAATTCGAGTTGCCCGCGCGCACCCGCTTGCTGGTGGACGAGCGCCACCAGGTCCCCGTCGATCGAGAGCCGGTGGAGGGCACTCCTTTCGATTTTCGCGAGCCGCGCCAGATCGGCGAGCTTCAGATCGACTCCGGCTTCTGCGATCTGATCCGCGACGCACGTGGCCGTGCCACCGCGCGCCTTCACCGTTCCGACGGCAGCCGCGTGGAGCTGTGGGTGGACGAGCAATACGAGGTCCTACAGGTCTACACCGCCCACACGCTCGCCCCCTCGCGCCGGCGACTCGGCCTGGCAGTCGAGCCGATGACGTGCGCAGCCAATGCCCTGCAGAGCGGGGATGGGCTCGCGCGATTGGAGCCAGGACAGGCGTTTTCCGCGCGCTGGGGCGTGCGGTTGGCATGAGTGAGCTGACACTCGCGCGGTCCGTAGGGGCTTGCCCTTGCGGCTGCTGAAGCCAAGGCTCTCGCACAACGCCCGCCACCGCGGGGTGCCGCTGTCGGCGACGGCGCTCCGAGTGCCGGCGGAGTCGTTCTAGGAGACGGGAGTCGGCTCGACGTCGTGCTCCGGCACGCCGGCCGCCGAGTAAGCGTCGAAAGCGTCAAGCGTCTCCGCTGTGAGCAGCGCCTGGGCCAAGCTCTCCAGTTGTGCGCGGTGCTCGGTGAGCAGCTGTGTCACTTCGCCGTGAGCCTGCTCGACCAGCTTGCGCACCTCCTCGTCTACCAGTCGCTGCGTCTGCTCGGAGGTGACGCTCATTCCCGGCAGCATCGGCTGGTCGTCATTGGATAGCAGCGTGACCGGCCCGAGCGCCTCGCTCATCCCCCAACGCCCAACCATCTGCCGCGCGATCGCGGTCAGCTGCTGGATGTCGGACTCGGCGCCGGTCGTGATCGTGCCGTAGACGACCTCCTCGGCCACGCGTCCGCCGAGCGCGACACGGATCTTGGCCTGTAGCTCCTCCGTCGAATAGGACACGCGGTCGGCGTCGGGTGTGGACAGGGTCACCCCAAGCGCCATCCCTCTGGGAATGATCGAGACCTTGCGCACAGGGTCGGCGCCGGGCGTCAGCATCCCCACGAGCGCGTGTCCGGACTCGTGGTAGGCGGTGCGCTCGCGGTCCGCGGGAGAAAGCAGTATCCCGCGGGGCGAGCCCAGCATGATCTTCTCCAGCGAATCTGTGAAATCGGCCATCTTCACCTTTTCGTGCCCGCGGCGGGCGGCAAGCAGGGCCGCCTCGTTGGCGAGGTTGGCCAGATCGGCCCCGACCATTCCCGGCGTTGAGCGGGCCACGGCGTCGAGGCTCACCTCGCTATCGAGCGGGATCGAGCGCGTGTGCACCGCGAGGATCTTCGCGCGACCGTCGCGATCGGGCGCCTGCACGGTCACGCGCCGGTCGAAGCGCCCAGCACGCAGCAGGGCGGGGTCGAGCACGTCAGGCCGGTTGGTGGCGGCAAGTACGACGACGGCCTCGGAGCTCTCGAAGCCGTCGATCTCGGTGAGGATCTGGTCGAGCGTCTGCTCGCGCTCGTCGTTCGCACCGGTAACGGACACCGACCCCTGACGCGAGCGCCCGATCGCATCTAGCTCGTCGATGAAGATGATGGCCGGCTCCGCCTCCTTGGCCTTGGCGAACAGGTCGCGCACGCGCGAGGCTCCGACGCCGACGATCGCCTCGATGAACTCTGACGCGGAGATCGAAAAGAATGCGGCATGCGCCTCGCCGGCCACCGCACGCGCCAGCAGCGTCTTGCCGGTGCCGGGCGCGCCGGAGAGCAGCACCCCGTGTGGCATGCGTCCGCCGAGGCGCCCGTAGCGCTCGGGGTTGCGCAGGAAGTCCACGACCTCCGAGAGCTCGGCCTTGGCCTCGTCGATGCCCGCCACGTCGTCGAAGGTGACGCGGATCTTCTCGGGATCGATGCGCCGTGCCTGGGAGCGGCCGAAGTTGCCGAGCGCGCCCATGCCGCCGCCGCTGCGCATCGCACGCCGCGCGACGAATATGAACAGCCCCACTATCAGCAGCGTTGGCCCGAAGCCGAGTAGTAGCTCAGTCAGTATCGAGGTGCTCTGGGAAGTGGACTTCGCATTGACTTCAACTCCCTTTTCCTGCAGCAGTGCAGCCAGCTCGCTGTCATTCCAGAAACTCGGCACCTCGGTCGCGAACAGCGTCGTCGGTGTCGCTTTCTTGTCGCTGGCTGGGTAGCGCTGCTTGGCCTTGAACGTGCCTTCGATCGTGTCGCCCTTGGAGGAGATCGACTTGACCTCGCCGCCCTTGACCTGTTCGAGGAAGTAGGGATTGAACGAGACCGTCACCCGAGGTTGACCGGCTGAGGGCGCGAACAACAGCACCGACAGCCAGTTGAGTGCGAGCAGCGCGATCACGAACCAGATGAAGCCACGCCTGCGGTGCGGGGGAGGCCCGGTCGGTGTCTGCTCGGGCATGCCGCGCCCGTCAGGCGCGGGCGCGACCTGCCAGCCGCGCTTGTCGCGCGGCATCGGCGGGTGAGCGTCGGCTCGGCTGGGCTTGGTCGCCCCGGAGTCCTCTGTGGCCTGATCGGGTATGAGCCAGATGCTACGCATCGAACGGGATGGGTACGGCGTGTCTGCTGTGTGGCGTCGGCTATTGAGCAAAAATCGGCATGCCCCCCGCGCGCGCGGGGGCATGCGTAGAAATCCGCAGCCTGTGCAAGGGTGCTCCCGGATGGTGTCGCTTCGGGTGCCGTCTAGGCTGGGGTCAGACTGCGAATATCGACTGCAACAGGGAGCCAAGGAGCGACGCGATGTTCAAGAACGTGCTGGTGGGAGTCGACGACAGGCAGGGCGGACGCGACGCGATAGCCCTCGCCACGCATCTCGTGGACGAGGCAGGAAAGCTGACGCTGCTCAACGTCCACAGCGGCGTGCTGCGCCCAGTCGACGCGGCCAGCCCGGGCGCGGTCTCGGCCGAGCAGGAACGCTCGCACACTTTGCTGGAGGCCGAGCGCGAGCGCGCGGCCGTGCAGGCAGAGCTGGTGAGCGTCGTCTCGAGCAGCCCGGGCAAGGGCCTGCACCAGCAGGCCGAGGAGCAGCAGGCCGATCTGATCGTCGTCGGCTCCTGCTCGCGCGGCACTTTCGGCCGGGCGATGCTCGGCGACGACACCCGCGCCGCGTTGAACGGCTCCCCCTGCGCGGTGGCGGTCGCCGCCCGCAGCTACGCCGAGGCGCCGGGCCCGATCGCAAAGATCGGTGTTGGCTACGATGGCTCGCCGGAGAGCGAGGCAGCGCTTGCGACGGCCCGTGAGCTTGCAAACCCGACGCGGGCAAGCGTGATCGCGCTGGAGGCGGTATCGATGCCGTCCTACGCCTACTCGGGCATGGTGTCGCCGGCGATCGGCGAGAGCATGGAAGTGATGATCGAGGAGGCCAAGGAGCGCATGAGCGCATTGCCGGGTGTCGACGGTCGCGCCGTGTACGGTTTCGCCGGCGAGGAGCTGGCCAGTTTCGGTGACGAGCTGGATCTGTTGGTCGTCGGATCACGTGGTTACGGCCC
>Ga0210385_10001247_pt1 | contig 16063 bp, 13 predicted proteins | sample IncBWH26OmetaG_FD_160107 | JGI IMG/M metagenome (GOLD analysis project Ga0210385, IMG submission 160107) | Forest soil microbial communities from Barre Woods Harvard Forest LTER site, Petersham, Massachusetts, United States - Inc-BW-H-26-O ...
AACCTGCGCTGTCCAATGGCAGAGCGCCGCTACCACCCCCGGGAGATCGAGCCACGCTGGCAGAAGGTGTGGGCCGATGAGCACACCTGGGAGGTCTCGAACGAGGCCGTCGTCGGGGAGGCCGAGCACGCCACCTCCTACGTGCTCGAGATGTTGCCGTATCCAAGCGGCGAGCCTCATATAGGCCACCTCAAGAAATACGCGGTCGGCGACGCGATAGCGCACTTCCACAGGCGCACGGGTCACCGTGTGCTGCACCCGATGGGCTACGACGCCTTCGGCCTGCCCGCCGAGAATCATGCGATCAAGACGGGAGTTCATCCGCGAGACTCCACCGCCGAGTCGATCGCCTCCTTCCAACGTCAGTTCCGCTCGTGGGGTATTTCGATCGACTGGTCGCGCGAGCTGGGAACGCATGAACCTTCCTACTACCGCTGGACACAATGGATCTTCCTGCAACTGTTCGAGGCGGGACTCGCATACCGGCGTGAGGCTGCTGTCAAGTGGTGCCCGAACGATCAGACGGTGCTCGCCAACGAGCAGGTCGTCGATGGCTGCTGCGAGCGCTGCGGCGCCGTGGTCGAAGTCAAGCAGCTCGAGCAATGGTTCTTTCGCATCACCGACTATGCCGAGCGCCTGCTGGGCGACCTCGACGGCATCGATTGGCCCGAGCACGTAAAGACGATGCAGCGCAACTGGATCGGGCGTTCCGAGGGCGCCGAGGTCACTTTCCGCTGCGAGGAGCTCGGCATCGACTACCCGGTCTTCACGACGCGCCCGGACACGCTGTTCGGCGCCACCTTCTTCGTGATGGCCCCCGAGCACCCGGACGTGCTGCGTTTGGTGCAGGGCACTCCACAAGAGCAGACGGTGCGCGACTACATCAATCAGGTGCTCACCGAGTCTGGCGAGGAACGCGGTTCGATCGAGAAGACGAAGACCGGGGTCGCGCTGGGCCGCAGCGTGATCAACCCAGTCAACGGCGAGGCGATCCCGATGTACGTCGCCGACTACGTGCTGATGGAGTACGGCACCGGCGCGATCATGGCCGTCCCGGGACACGATGAACGCGACTACGCGTTCGCCCGCGCCTACGACCTGCCGATTCGCCGTGTGATCGAAGGGGTCTCGGACGACGACGGGGGAGATACTCACGGTTGGGAGGGCGAGCTGGAGGGTGGGCTTCCTTACACAGGCGACGGTCCGCTGGTGAGCTCCCATCCCGATTTCGACGGCATGCACAATCGCGAGGCGCTCACCGCGATCGTGGCCTGGCTCGACCGTGAGGGCAAGGGTCATGCATCGGTCAACTACCGCCTGCGCGACTGGCTGGTCTCGCGCCAGCGCTACTGGGGCTGTCCGATTCCGATCGTCTACTGCGAGGACTGCGGCATGCAGCCCGTCCCGGTCGAGCAATTGCCGGTGATCCTTCCCGATGTAGAGGACTATGCACCTCACGGTCGCTCGCCGTTGGCGGGCGCCGAGGACTGGGTCGCCACCGAGTGCCCGTCGTGCGGCGGACCGGCTCGTCGTGAGACCGACACAATGGACACGTTCGTGGACTCGAGTTGGTACTTCCTGCGCTACTGCGATGCTCGTAACGAAGATGCAGCGTGGGATCCAGCCGCACTGCGGCAGTGGATGCCGGTCGACCAGTACATCGGTGGTGTCGAGCACGCGATTCTGCACCTGATGTACGCGCGCTTCTTCACCAAGGCTCTGGCGGATCTCGGCCAGCTCGATTTCCAAGAGCCCTTCAAGGCGCTCTTCACGCAGGGAATGGTCACCAAGGACGGCACCAAGATGAGCAAGTCCAAGGGCAACGTGGTTTCCCCGGCCTCAATCGTCGAGCGCTATGGCGCCGATACCGCGCGCTGCTACATCCTGTTCGTCGGCCCGCCGGACCAGGACGCCGACTGGTCCGATGAGGGCGTCGAGGGCGTGCACCGCTTTCTGGCACGACTGTGGCGTCTGGCAGCGGACACGGCCGAGCGCGGGGAGCAGGGCCCACTGCCGTCGGTCGAGGCGTTCGGCTCTGGCAACGGCTCGCCGGTCGGCGATGACCTGGAGCTTGTGCGCAAGGCCCACTGGGCGATCGAGAAGGTCTCCGAAGACATGCGTCGCTTCGGCTTCAACACGTGCATTGCTGCCGTGATGGAGTTGCTCAACGACTGCTCGCGTATGCGTGACACGCTGCGGGTGGATACGCTGCGCTTCGGCCTCGCCACAGCGGCCTCGCTGCTGTTCCCGTTCGCTCCCCACCTCTCCTCAGACATCTACGACATGCTCACCGGCGAGCGCATCTGGGAGCAACCGTGGCCGCAGGCAGATCCCGAGATGCTCGAACGCGAGGCATACGAGCTGGTCTGTCAGGTCAACGGCAAGCTGCGCGACCGCGTGCAAGCACCGAGCGATGCCGGCGCCGAGGAGCTCAAGGCGCTGTGCCTTGCCGCGCCCAACGTGCTCACGCACATCGACGGACGCGAGATCGTCAAGGAGATTGTGGTGCCGGGGCGGCTTGTGAACCTGGTCGTGCGCTGAGGCAGGGTGGTGTATGCGGTTGGCGGGCAGTCCAGAGGCTATGGAATACCGTCGAACAGACGACCAGCGGGTACTTGAAAGGCTTCGGCAAGCCGTACGATCGTTCCGAATTTTGCTGCACGTTCCCTGCACTCAAGCTTAGAGATAGCCGTCGTATGCAGGCCGGAGTAGCGCGAGAGATCCTCTTGCGACCAATTGCGCTCATGGCGCAGCTCCTTGACGTTGGCGGCAAAGCGTTCCTGTGGACCCACCGCCTGAGCTTCGGTGGGCTAACCCATAAAGCCAATAGACAAAACGACAACCTGGCGTTATCGTGGAAGGGGTTGTATCGTGAGTTTAGGAACCATCCTTACGGCATATTCGGAATAACAGAATTTACTTTCCATTGGGCAGAAAGATTCAATTTCTAGGATCCTGGAGATGATGCGGTGGGCGCTGAAGATCGTGCACTGAGTATCCAAGAGCAGGTCAGAGCCGAGGAAACACTTGGAGTCGACCTAATTGAATATGCTGGGCGCTGGGTAGCAGTCCAGGACCATCGAGTTGTGGACGACGACGAGAACTTGGGGCGCCTAGTTGATCGACTTAATGGACAGCGGGAGACAGCCGCAATCTTCAAGGTACGTGAGCGACCAAACCCTACCGTGGGCTGATGTTGGTCTCCTTGGCGCCGCGACCAAGGCAGCGATGGTCCAAGAGTTCAAGTACCTGCCTACAGGGGAGTGGACCGAGGCAAGCAGGCCGATCCTCAGACCAGCGCTTGACGTAAAGCTGTTCGACAAAGCTGGTCGCACAGTCGCTAACGCTCGGGCCCTGATAGACAGTGGCGCTGACTTCGTAACGTTCTCGACGGACTGGGCTGAGTTGCTGGGGATCGATGTTCGCACCGACTGCGCTCCGCTAACGGCGACTGTTGCGGACGGCCGTCTCTCCATGCGCTATGCCTACACCGAAGGGCTCGAAGTAGAATTTGCCGGCGAACGAGTATTCCTCCCCGTCGTTCTGTTTTGTCAGGACATGCCGGTGCCGCTTCTTGGTCGTCGCGGCTTCTTCGATCGCTTCCTTGTGCTCATCGACCAACCAAACCTGCGGTTCTTCCTTGAGCCCTCGACTGTTGTCGAGGACGATGAGGACCCAGGCGATGGGGCCGAGCCAGACACAGCACTGGCTCTCGACTGAGAGCTATGCGGCGCCTGGTACTCCGGTGGGCAGCGTCTTACATGGCCATTGAACGAGCGCGTGAGTTCGTTGACCATGACGACGTGGTAGCGTCGCCACCAAACTGTAGCCTCAAAGCATGCCCGCCCTAAAGCCCGCGTACCTGGTCCACGGCGACGACCACGGTGCGATCGCCGAGCGTCGTTCTCGCCTCAAGGCACTTGCCGAATCGGACGGCGACGCCGGCAGCGTCGAGGTTCTCTCCGGTGAGACCGGCACGCCCGAAGCCGTCTCGCTCGTGCTCTCGACGATGACGTTCGCGATCGGCAGGCGCGTGATCGTGGTTGACGGAGTCGAGCGCTTCAAGGAGGCCGAGGTCTCCGAGCAGATCGTGCCCGCGATGGCCGCGATGCCTCCGGACACGACGATCGCCTTCTTCGCGCGCGAGGAAGGCAAGACGAAGGCGCCGGCGGCATTGCACGCGGCCGTGAAGGGCGCCAAAGGCCAGATCGTTGCCGAGACGACGATCAAGCCCTGGGAGCTCGCCGGCTGGGTGCGCGAGCAGGCCACGCGGCTCGGTCTCTCGCTCGACGCATTCGCCGCCAAGACGCTTGTGGCGCAGGTCGGTGAGCGCCAGCAGCGGCTGCTGCGGGAGCTCGAGAAGCTCAAGCTCGCCGCCGAGCAGCAGAGTGACGACGCTTCCGTCAAGGTCAGCGCCGACGACATCGAGCGCCAGGCGGCCCACTCGACGGCCTACCGTGCCTTCACGTTCGCCGATGCGCTCGTCGGTGGCGACGCAGCCGAGGCGATGCGCTCCTATCTGCGCCTACGCACCCAGGGCGAGCGCCTGTCGGGGCTTGTGTACCTGATGGCCCAGCGGCTACGCGACGCCGAGGGCGTGTCGGTACGGATTCAGGCCGGCGAGGCGCCCGCCGCGATCAAGCGCACGCTGCGGATGCCGCCGCGCGCGGCCGACCGCTTCATCGCCGACGTGGCCCGCACCGAGCCAGAGCGTCTTCGCGCCGCGCTCTGCCGGATCGCAGACCTGGAACTGGATACGCGTGGGGGAGCCCCGTTGAGCGAGTCGCGCACACCGCTGTCCTCCCTGGATGAGGACACGCTTGCTATGCGAGCGATCCTCGCCGTGGCCAGCTGAGCTGTCTAGGACTTGCCGGCGACGACCCGTGCTGCACGGGACTTCTTGCGAGCGCCGGTGTTGCGGTGCAACGCGCCGCGCTTGACGGCCTTGTCGATCGTGCGCACGAGACGACGATGCTCAGCCTCGGTGGCCTCGCCGTCGCTCTCCTTGGCGAGAGCCTCCAGGCGACGGAAGTAGGTCTTGATCGCCGAGGTGTACTGACGGTTCTCGAGACGCTCACGCTCTGAGCGGAGGATGCGCTTCTTTTGGGATGCGATGTTGGCCATGTGAAAAGACGCTTGCGGCTCAAGCAGCCTGCCCGAGCGCGCCGCGCAGCGCCGTACTATAGCGCCCCGTGGCTGTGAGCTCTGAGACGGGAGAAGGATCGGCGGGCCCCAAGCCTCCGAACAGCATCGCGCGCAACACCGCGATGTTCTCGGTCGTGACCGGCTTCTCGCGGATCGTGGGGCTGTTGCGCGAGATCGCGTTTGCCAGCTACTTCGGAACGAGCGCTGCGGCATCGGCGTACACGATCGCCTTTCTGGTGCCCAACTTCGTCGCGCAGCTGTTCGCCAACGCCGCCCTGTCGGCAGCCTTCGTGCCCGTCTTCACCGACCTGTTGCAGAAGGGCAAGAAGGTTGAGGCCTTCCGCTTGGCCTCGACGCTGTTCTGGATCCTGCTGATCGCGCTGAGCGTGGTCACGGCCTTCTTCATCCTCGCTGCCGGCACGATCATGCCGTTGTTCACCGGCCCGAAGTTCCTTCCCTCAACAGTTTCCCTCACCGTGGGTCTCTCGCAGGTGCTCTTCCCGGTCGTGTTGCTGCTCGGCCTCACCGGGCTGCTGCTGGGCATCCTGCAGTCCTACGACCGTTTCACCCTCCAGGCCGTCTCCCCGGCGATCTGGAACGTGATCATCATCGTCTTCCTCGTCGTGCTGCATCCGCACTTCCATGGGGAAGCAAGCATCTATGCGTTTGCGATCGGCGTGCTGGTCGCCACCGGCGTGCAGATGCTGATGGCGCTTGGGGCCCTCACACGGATCGACTTCCGCCTGCAGATGACGATCGACTGGCACGACCCGCGCGTTAGCCGTGTGTTCCTGTTGATGATGCCGGTGACGATCGGCCTGGGAATCGTCAACCTCGATCAGCTGATCAACTCGGCCTTCGGCACGCTCGTCTCCGACGAAGCGCCACGCGCGATCGAAAACGCGTTCCGCGTGTACATGCTGCCGCAGGGCATGTTCAGCGTGGCGGTTGCAACGGTGCTGTTTCCGACGATGAGCCGCATGGCCTCTCGTCGCGACACCGCGTCGATGCGCCGCACCGTCGCCTCGGGAATGCGCCAGATCAACCTGCTGCTGATCCCGGCGGCGGCATTCATGGCGGTGCTGGCAACCCCGATCGTGCGACTGCTCTTCCAGCGCGGGGAATTCGACGCGCAGTCGACGCACCTGGTCTCGATTGCGTTGTTCTGGTTTGCCTTCAGCCTGCCCTTCGGCGGGCTGAACCTGCTCTTGACGCGTACCTTCTTCGCGGTGCAGCGGCCCTGGATTCCCACGCGCCTGGCTGGGATCAACATCATCGTTGACATCATCGTCAGCGTCAGCCTCTACAAGCCTTTGGGGATCGCGGGGCTTGTGATCGGGACGCTCGTGGCCAACATCGTGATGACCGTGCTGCTGGCCACGCGTGTGCGCACAGGCTTCAACGGGCGTCTCGACGGAGCGCGCACGACGATGATCACCGTGCGCGTCTGCACCGCCTCCGCTCTGCTGGCGGGTGTGTCCTATCTCGTGTGGTACGTCCTGGACACACTGTTGGGCGTGTCATTGCCGGCGCAAATCGTGAGTGTTGGCGCCGCGGCGCTGGCGGGACTGTGGGTCTACTCGCGTGCCGTGCTCGTCATGAGCGTCCCCGAGGCCCATCAGGTGCACCGTTTGATCATGGCCCAGCTGGGCCGGGCCTGACGAAGAAGGGCCGAGAAGGCTTTCGCCCTCCCGGCCCTGGTCCGGACAAAGATCACCGGGTTACTACTACGTCCCAGGACTTAATACGTGTCTATGCCTGGGCGGCTATGACACTCCCAACCACCGGGACTGGCCATCAACACAAGGTTGATGCGTGGCCCGGCTGAACCCGAGGGCTCCGGTTGAGTTGGCGATCCGCCGGACCTATAAGGCTATCGCCTCTACAGTTTGGACCCCCATGGACCAATCGCGCATACGTAACTTCTCGATCATCGCCCACATCGACCACGGCAAGTCGACGCTGGCCGACCGCATCCTGGAGTTGACGCACGCCGTCGACGAGCGGGCGATGCGCGCGCAGGTGCTCGACTCGATGGATCTCGAGCGCGAGCGAGGAATCACGATCAAGGCGCAGGCGGTCAAGGTTGCCTTCGAGGCCTCCGACGGGGAGACCTACCAACTGCATCTGATCGACACACCCGGGCACGTGGACTTCACCTATGAGGTGTCGCGCTCGCTGGCTGCGTGCGAGGGGGCGCTGCTCGTTGTGGACGCGTCGCAGGGTGTGGAGGCGCAGACGGTGGCCAACACCTACCTGGCGGTGGAGGCGGGGCTGGAGCTGATCCCATGCCTGAACAAGATCGATCTGCCCGGCGCCGAGCCCGAGCGCGTCGCCGGCGAAGTCGCCGAGCTGATCGGCGAGCCTGAGGACGCGATCCTGAAGATCAGCGGCAAGACCGGCGCGGGGGTGGGGGAGGTGCTCGACGAGTTGGTGCGTCGCGTGCCGCCGCCGTCGGGTGACCCGGATGCGCCGCCGCGTGCGCTGATCTTCGACTCGGAGTTCGACCAGTACCGGGGCGTGATCGCCTACATCAGAGTGGTCGATGGGGTATTCAGAAAGGGAGAGGCGATCCGGGCAATGGCTGCTGGGACGCACGCGGAGATCGACGACATCGGCTTCTTCTCACCGACGATGACGCCGGTCAAGCAGCTCGCGGCGGGCGAGGTGGGGTATCTGATCACGGGCATCAAGGACGTCACGCACCTGCGTGTGGGCGACACGCTCACAACGACGGTGCACGGTGAGAAGCGCACCTCCGAGCCGCTGCCGGGCTACAGGGAGGTCAAGCCGATGGTGTTCTGCGGCCTGTTCCCGATCGACTCCGACCGCTACCCCGACCTGCGCGACGCGCTCGAGAAGCTGACGCTCAACGACGCCGCGCTCTCCTGGGAGCCCGAGACATCGGACGCGCTCGGCTTCGGCTTTCGCTGTGGTTTCCTCGGGCTGTTGCACATGGACATCGTGCGCGAGCGCTTGGAGCGCGAGTACGACCTGGAGCTGCTTGCGACGATGCCCTCGGTCGAGTTCGACGTTACGCTCACAAACGGCGAGGAGCTGGAGGTCCACAACCCCTCCGACATGCCCGACCCAGGCACGATCGCCGAGATCCGCGAGCCGTTCATCAAGGCACAGGTGATCGCCCCGCGCGAGTTCGTCGGTGCTGTGATGGAGCTTTGCCAGGAACGCAGAGGCGAGCCAGCGGGCATGCATTACCTCTCGCCCGAGCGCGTGCAGATGAGCTACGACCTCCCGCTCGCGGAAATCGTGCTCGACTTCTTCGATCAGTTGAAGTCGCGCACGCGCGGCTATGCCTCGCTCGACTACGAGCTCAGCGACATGAAGCCGGCCAACCTCGTCAAGCTCGATGTGCTGCTCGCCGGCGACACGGTCGATGCTCTGTCGATGGTGGTGCACCGCGAGAAGGCCTACGACATGGGCCGCACACTCACCGAAAAGCTGCGCAAGCGCATCCCGCGCCAGCAGTACGACGTCCCGATCCAAGCGGCGATCGGATCGCACATCATCGCCCGCGAGACCGTCAAGGCCTTCCGCAAGGACGTGATCGCCAAGTGCTACGGCGGCGACATCAGCCGCAAGAAGAAGCTCCTGGGCAAGCAGAAGGAGGGCAAGAAGCGTATGAAGCAAGTCGGTCGCGTCGAGGTGCCCCAGGAGGCGTTCCTGGCGGTGCTGGAGATCGGGGATGAGTAGCTGGACCGCTTCGCGAGAGCTGTTCCCGGAATATAACCTGCAGGTTGTTTTTGGGATTGAATGGGCGTGCCTTTCGAGATTCCGCGCGTAAATGCGAGTCCTGTTTGTGTGTCTGGGCAACATCTGCCGCTCACCGACCGCAGAGGGCGTGATGCGCAAGCTCGTCGCCGAAGCCGCGCTGCAGAATGAGATCGAGCTCGATAGCGCTGGGACGGGTGCGTGGCATGTGGGCGAGCAACCGGACACCCGAGCTCGCGCGGCCGCACGTGCGCGGGGTATTGAACTCGACAGCGTCGCGCGCCAGGTGCGTGCCGCGGACTTCGAGCGTTTCGACTTGATCCTGGCGATGGACGCCTCCAACCTGCACGCGCTGCGCCAGTTGGCGCCGGATGAGGGCGCGCGCGAGAAGGTCAGGCTGCTACGTGAGTTCGATCCGGCCAGTGCGGATCTGCACGACCTGGACGTGCCCGACCCCTACTACGACAGTCAGCGTGGCTTTGAGATCGTGCTCGATCAAGTAGAGGCGGCCTGCGAGGGTTTGCTCGCGCAGGTGCGTTCCTCCGAGACGCTGTGAGCACTTCGCTTCAGGCCCATGAGCAGGCGTGAGTCTTCCGGTGGGGGCTGAAGAGCCTCAGAGCTACACCGGCTGAGCAGCGCTGTCCCGCCGAGGGTTACCTGTCGGATAAGGGGACATGCGCCCCGCAACGATTGAGCAGCGCCGCCGCCTGTACCTGCTCGCGCGCGTGGTCATAGCTCGCCACTACCGCCGTCCGCTGACGCTGGAGGAGGTTGCCCGGGCGCTTGCCAGCTCGCCACGTCAAGTGTCTCGCGCCTACGCTCAGTTCGGCGGGAGCACCTTCCGCGAGGATCTGCTGACGCGCCGCTTGAACGTCGCCGCGCAATTGCTGATCGAGCAGCCGGCGATCTCGGTGCGCGATGTCGCCAGGCTGGTCGGCTTTCGCCAGGCGCCTCATTTCGCGAAGGCGTTCCGTCAACGCTATGGCTTGACGCCCGCAGCTTTTCGGGCCGAGGGACGGGCATTCGCGCGAGCCGCTCGCGACAAGAGCGATGTGCCTCGCACCTCAGAACAGGCCGACGAGCGCTCCGTATGCGTCTAGTGCGCTGCGTGCAACTCGGTGTCGAGCGCCGGCAGCGACTCGACCGGTCCCGCGCCCGGCAGGCGCAGGCGCATCAGGGTGCCACCTCTCAGAGCGGCCTCTGCGCTGACGCGACCGCCGTGTTGTTCGGCGACCTGGCGCACGATCGCAAGACCGAGCCCGGAGCCTGGGCGTCCGCGCGCCTCGGCGCCGCGGTAGAAGCGGTCGAAGACGTGGGGTAGATCCGCCGCCGAGATGCCTGGCCCATGGTCGCGTACGGTGAGCTCGTCGCCGTGCACCGCGATCTCGACCGGGCTGCCTGGCGGGCTGTAGTTGACGGCGTTGTCGAGCAGGTTGTTGACCGCGCGCGCGAGCCTTGCCGGCTCGCCGGTCAGGACCACCTGGTCAAGCTCCACGTCGAAAGGCGTGTCCTGCGAGTGGCGCCGCGTGCGCTCGACCGCCTCCTCGACGATCAGGTCCAGACGTACGTCTTCGCTGCCGCTGCGCGGCTGCTCGCCGCGACCGAGCTCGATCAGGTCGTTCATCAGCAGCGTCAGCTCCTCGATCTGCTCGACCACGTCGTCGAGCATCCGCTGGCGTTCCTCGACCGGCATGTTCGACTCCTGCTTGAGGATTTCGATGTTCGTACGCAGGCTGGTGACGGGTGTGCGCAGCTCGTGCGAGGCGTCGGCGACGAGCTGGCGCTGGGCGTGCACGGAGGCGTCGAGCGCGCTCATCGAGTTCTCCAGCGCGTCGAGCATCGCGTTGAAGCTCTCGGCGAGGCGCCCGATCTCATCGACACCTGCGGCCTGGATCCGGTTCGAGAGGTCCTGCGTGCGGGTGACGTGCTCGGTGGCCTCGGTCAGGCGCTTGATCGGCGCCACCGCCGCGCCGGCGACGAGTCGTCCGAGCAGCGCGGCCAGCGCGACCCCGCCGATGTCGAGCAGCACGAGTATCAGGCGTAGGCGCGCGAGCGCGCTGTCCACGTCGGTCAGCGGCTGGGCTAGCTGGGCGGCATAGCCGTGAGCTATGGCCTCGCTGAGGACGCGCAGATGGATTCCATCGGCGCTCGAGTCCTCGAAGAACGATTTCCCGCCGTGTGCGGCGAGGCTGAGCGTCCTGGCGCCGATCGGCAGTCGTACGTTGGGCGGGGAGGCAAACCGGATCGTGCCATTGGCGTCGATCAGCTGCTGGTAGCCGCGCACCTGATCGGGGTTCGGCGGTATTCCTGGGAAGGCGTTGTGATGGCCTCGCCGTAGCGCAAAGGGTGTCGGTCCGTGCTCGAAGCGGCTCACGAGCGGTTGCGCGCGATCGCGCAGCTGACTGTCCACCTGTCCGTAGAGCTCGCGGGCGGAGAGCAGGTATGTGAGAGCCGAGGCGAGCACCACCGCGATCGCCACCGCGGCGGCCGATACGAGCGTGATGCGCCGACGGAAGCTCATGGCAGCCGCCGACACCTGCCTCGGATCGCTGTCAGCGGTCTCATGAGGTCCTCAGAACGTAGCCCACGCCACGCACGGTGTGCAACAGACGTGGCTCGCCGTCGGACTCGGTCTTACGGCGCAGATAGCCCATGTAGACGCCCAGCGAGTTCGAGCTCGAGCCGAAGTCGTAACCCCAGACGTGCTCGAAGATGATCGAGCGGGTCAACACCTGCTTTGGGTGGCGCAGGAACAGCTCGAGCAGCAGGAACTCGGTACGTGTCAGATTCAGCGAGCGCTCACCGCGCCAGGCCTCGTGAGCGAGCCTGTCCAGGCGCAGGTCCTCGAAGTGCAGCGTCTCCTCCTGGTCGATCTCGTCCGCTCGACGTAGCAACGCGCGTACGCGCGCCATCAACTCACGCAGGGCAAACGGCTTGACGAGATAGTCGTCCGCGCCGGCGTCCAGGCCGGCGACGCGGTCGTCGACCTGCTCGCGCGCGGTGAGCATCAGCACCGGCGTGCGATCGCCACTGTCGCGCACGCGCCGGCACACTTCCAGGCCGTCGAGCACCGGCATCGAGACGTCGAGGATGACCGCGTCGTAGGAGTTGCCTGAGAGGCGCTCCAGTGCGTCGCCGCCGTCGCCGGAGAGCGAGACCTCGTAGCGCTCGAGCGTCAGCGCCCGCGACAGCGCGTGCTGGACTGCGGGCTCGTCGTCAACGACCAGTATGCGCGCGGGCTCTGCCATGTCTGTTTCGCTCTCACACGCCCAGGGCAATTGATACCGGGGCGGTCGGGCTATGGTGACGGTAGCGGTACAAAACTAATAACGAGGCCGAAGAGGATGCGAAGAATCGTCGATGAGGACGCCGCCGAGGCGATTCGAGCAGATCGGTCTCGAGCGAGCGCGGAGCGGTCACTCGTCGAGGATGGGGACTCGCCTTCGCCCGCTGGCTCCTCCTCCTCCTCCTCCTCCTCCTCTGGGGCCGACTCCGCGCGCGGGAGCGGCGATGGGGACATGTCCAGCCAGTCGCGGCGGCTGCGCAACGGGCTGATCAGCCTCGCCATCTTCTTCGCGCTGGTCGCGGCTCTACTGTTTGCCGTGCCGGGGCTGCGCTCGGCCGGTGAGCTGATCACGGATGCCGACATTCCCTGGGTCGCTGCGGGCATCGGCTTCGAGCTGCTCTCCTGCGCCGGCTATGTGGTTCTGTTCGAGCTCGTCTTCAAGATGGAGCGGGGCTTCAGCCGTCGACTGGCGCTGTCCGAGCTTGGGGTCAACTCGGTCGTATCCGCGGGTGGCATCGGTGGGATCGCGCTCGGAGCGTGGGTGCTGCGCACGAAGGGCGTAGCGGTCGACCGGATCGCGAGGCGCTCGGTGCTGATCTTTGTCTTGACCAGCGCCGTCAACGTCGGTGCGACAGCATTGATCGGTATTCCCATGTGGCTCGGGTTGCTGCCTGGCTCGGAAGACCCGCTGCTCACGCTGTTGCCGGCCGGGCTTGCGATTGCGACGATTGCGGGGACGCTCGCGATCGCCGGGCTCGCGGGGCGGCTCGCGATGCGCAAGCGACTGAGCAGCGGACGATTGCACGTCGCGCTTGTCGCGATCAGCGATGGCGTGCGCGGTGCGCTCCGGCTGATTGCCCGCCACGATTGGCGGCTGCTTGGCGCGGTCGGTTACTGGCTGTTCGACACGTTCGTGCTTTACGCGTGTCTGCTTGCTTACGGTCAATCCCCGACGTTCTGGGTGGTGGCGATGGCCTATCTCGTCGGCCAACTGGCGAACTCGATCCCGATACCGGCGGGCCTTGTGGCTGTCGAAGGGGGGCTGATCGGAATGCTTGTGTTGTTTCACGTTCGGCCGGTCTCAGTGGTCGTGGCGGCGGTGGTCACCTACCGGGCGATCTCGCTGTGGCTCCCCGCCCTGATCGGCTCAGCCGCCTTTTTCGGCCTGCGCCGTGAGATCGGGGAGCCGGTGGGAGCGGCATCCGACGTGCCGGCTCATAACTGACTGCCGAAGGGTCGCTCCTGAGTCGGCGTGTTGGCGCCACCTGGAAGACGCCAGGTAGTGGCAGCCTGACAGAGGCTAAGGCGATTCCGACAGACGCTGGCTGGCGGCGAGGGCAGCCCGTGCCTTCTGGCAGGGATGGCCAGGGAGAGCGTTCATGATGGCGGTCAATTGGGGCGAGACGGGGCCTGAGAGTCCTGGACAGTAGACGGGCGGCGGCAGCTTACCGGCCGACCCCGGTGCGTTCAGCGGCTGTAGCTCCTCAGCCGCGAGCAGCGCGTGGGCGAGCGTGTCCGAGTAGATGTCGATCGCCACGCGGCCGCTGTAGAGCTCGATCGAGCGTTCTTCGTTGTAGACGGTCGCCGGTACGCCCCTGATCGGCATGTTGCGCTGTGGGCCGAGCGGTGCGTTGGAGTGAAGCGAGTAGATCACGGTCGAGACCTGCAGCGGGAGCAGGCAGCTGCCGCCGCCACCGAGCAGACCCTTGCCGCTGACGCAGTCGCCGTAGTAGACGCTGTCGCCGATCCCGGCGCTGTAGCTCTTCAGGCCGTCGGTGGCGGCCAGCGGGTGGCCGGCGAAGCTTGGGCCCGCCCAATAGAGCTTGAAGTAGGGGAACGTCTGCGCTTCGGCCAGAGCTGCGCCGCCGAGTGACTGTGGGTGGACGGTGCCACAGCCGGATGCGAATGTCGCGAGGGCAAGCAGCGCGAGCGCCAGTCCCCGGCGGGCGCACTTGGTAGAGGCGGTCATCGGCGCTGATTATCGGCTACCGGCGTTTGCGATGCGCAACGCGACTTCCGCGGTGGCCAACTGTTCATACGAGTACAAGCGCGCGACTCGTCCATTTGAGATCGACTCGCGTGCGTGCTGAGGCTCGGCGGGGTAGCACGCCGAGCCTCAGCCAACTTATCGGCTCGCGAGATTAGGTCGACAGCGTACGGTTTGATTTGCCTCGCGCGGCAAGCCCCTCGGCGGTTTCTTGCCGCTTACGATTCAGTCCGTCTCGCGCGGTGGACGGCGTCGCCATACTGGGCCGCTTGGGTTCGGTGGATAGTCAAGCACTTGCCGGAGGGCAGCCTCGGTTGGGGTCCTCGCCGCGTAGGTCGTTTTTTGCGAATGTGCGCATCTCGCCGGCGATGGTCACGGCGATCGTGCTCGTCGGCAGCTGGTTGCTGCTTGCGCCGCGCTCACCGGACTTCGCCGCGCAGACCTATCGCGCGACGCTGTTCGAACGCTTTGGTTTCACGATTTGGGATGACAACTGGTATGCCGGGCACCATCTGCCGGGCTACAGCCTGGTGTTCCCTTGGCTTGCCCTGCTGCTCGGGATTCGCCTCGCAGGCGCACTTGCAGTGCTCGTCTCTACTTTTGCGTTCGAGCGGATAGCGCTTGGCGAGTACGGGCCGCGCGCGCGCTGGGGGGCCGCCTGCTTTGCGCTGGCAGCCGCCGGCGACCTCTGGATCGGGCGCGTGACGTTTGCGCTTGGCGTCACGTTCGCCGTGCTCGCCGTGCTCGCGCTCGTGCGCGAACGTCCTTGGCTTGCGGTCGTGCTCACGGTGCTGTGTACAGCAACGAGCCCCGTCGCTGGGTTGCTGCTTGCGTTGGCAGGCGCTACGCACATGTTCGTCAGCCGTCGTGCGCTCGCAGGGCTCACGCTGGTGTTGCCCGTGCTCGTCGTCGTACTGCCGTTCGAGACCCTGTTTCCCGAGGGTGGTTGGGAGCCGTTTGCGGCCAGCTCGATAATCGCGACGGTCGCTGTGACCTTGGCCTTCCTCTACGCGGTGCCCTGGGAGGAGCGGCTGTTGCGGATCGGCGCGCTGATCTATTTGGCCGTGACCTTTCTCTCGATCGCGCCGACGCCGATGGGCAGCAACATTGCTCGCTATGCGGTGATCCTGGCTGGGCCGCTTGCGTTTTGTGTTCTGGGGCGCGATGGCTTCAGCCGTCCCGGTCGTCCGTTGGCAAGCATCGTGCTTGCCGTCGGAGTAATCGTCGTTTGGACTGCCTGGGGGCCGGTGCGCGAGGGCGCCGAGGTGATCGGCGACCCTTCGACGAGCGCCGCCTATTACGTTCCGCTCGAACGTTTCCTCGACGCCCACGGTGGCTCGCTCGTGCGAGTGGAGGTGCCCTTTACCCACTCCCACTGGGAGGCGGCCTTTCTCGCGCAGCGCTTTTCCTTGGCGCGCGGCTGGGAGCGTCAGCTCGACACCAAGTACGACCCGTTGTTCTTCGGCGGGACACTCACCGCTTCCGCTTACCGTGCTTGGTTGAAGAATCTGGCGGTCAGCTACGTTGCGTTGCCGGACGTGCGCTTGGATGGGTCAAGCGACGAAGAGGCGGCGCTGATTCGTAAAGGATTGCCCTACTTGCGCGAAGTGTTCTCGAGCAGGCATTGGCGCGTGTTCAAGGTGCTCGATCCCATGCCGATCGCCTCGGCGCCCGCCGTGCTGACTGGGCTGGGCCACGACTCGTTCGCGTTGCGCTTTGTCGCGGCAGGGCGCTCCCTCGTTCGCTTGCATTACACGCGCTACTGGACGTTTGTGCACGGACAAGGCTGCGTGCGCGAAGCGCCTGGAGGGTGGACGGCGGTGAGCGTCAAGTCCCCCGGTGTCGTGCGTGTGCGGGCGAGCTTTTCGCTCGGGCGTGCGCTTGGGCTGGTCGGCTCCTGTGGATGACGACGACGC
>Ga0210385_10001249_pt1 | contig 16043 bp, 17 predicted proteins | sample IncBWH26OmetaG_FD_160107 | JGI IMG/M metagenome (GOLD analysis project Ga0210385, IMG submission 160107) | Forest soil microbial communities from Barre Woods Harvard Forest LTER site, Petersham, Massachusetts, United States - Inc-BW-H-26-O ...
TCGGAAGTTTATCTGAGGCTCCAGTGGTGCGCAATCTTGTCAGTTTGTGTTTAAATCGCCATTTCGCCGACTGACGTTCCCGCCGCGATCGCGCCCGGGCCCTCGCCTGGGCAAATAGCTGTCCTGCTGCGTCAGACTTGGACACGACGGCGATGCCTGCTGCTTTCGCGCCCTGCTCCACCACCGAGCCGAGATTGAATGTTAGAACTCGCTATACGTTGAAAACCGTAGTTTACTTTGGAGTGCTCCCCATATCTCTGCTTTAACCTGATTCGCCTAGTTTCACCTCCTTTCACGCACACGGTACCCAAGTACGGCCAGATCGGCCTCAAGCGAATGCCCGGGATCGGCGGTTTTCGATCTTTCCAATCGTTGATCAATACATCAGTGCTAGTCCGCCGCCGGTAAACCACCAACTTCAGTCTGTCCTACTGAGCGGCGATACTGAATCACATCCTTCATAGCGCGCTCGTATGCGTCGACCGCCGTCTCGACGCCATTTTCGCCGCGCGTCATCAGATCGCAAATTGTGAGAATCGTTGCGAACGGTCCGGACAATCTATGCACTGATGTCATCCTTAATGTCCCAAAAGGAATCTTCTTGCCGTGATTGTGACCGACAACTCGCAAGGATTTGACCGCATCTTAAATCGGTACGTCGGCGGGCGGGAGTGTACAGAGCCGCTTCGTAGTTGCGCGTTCGGCGCTTTCTGAAGGGAACTCCTCGGCTCATGCGCTCATCAAATGTTTTGCTTTTCTGTGTTTTTGTTTTCACCGCGATGGGCTTCGCACTGGCTGCGGCCCAGGCGCCGCAGGCTTCCTATGAGGGGCAAAACGTGAGCGCCGTATCCCTGATTGCCAATCCTCATCGCGATCTCGACCCCTTGCGCGCCTGCGTTACGCTAAAGCCGGGTGATCCATACTCTGAGGAGAAAATCCGGACGAGCGCAGAGGCGCTAGAAAAGGCGGGCGGATTTCCGAAGGTCCAAGTCAGAGTGGCCCCGGATTCCTCAGGCCTACACATTAGCTTTCTCCTGGAGCCGGCCTATTATCTCGGTGTCGTTGATTTTTCTGGTGTTGGGAAGTCCTTCTCGTATACGCGCCTTCTCCAGGTGGTCGATCTCCCAGATGAAGATCCTTTCGATCCCTCTCGCCTTCCCAGCGCGGAAGAAGCACTCGCAACTTTCTTGCACAAGAATGGTTTTTTCCACGCGAAGCTGCGCACGGATACGAAGATTGACGATGCGCATCAATTGGTGAGCGTCAGGTTCGCGGTGGAGATGGGAAAACAAGCGCGAATCGGATCCCTTGAGATCATCGGGCCCGCCGCCGCGGAGCGTGCCCACCTTCATCATTCCGTGCAGTCGTTGCGGGCGCGACTGTCTGGCGGTCTTCTAAAACCGGGAAAAGTTTATGACCAGGAACGAATTAAAGAAGCCACAACCCTTCTGAAGAAGGCCTTGGCGAAACAGCATCGCCTGGAGGCGAAGGTCCATGAGAATCCTCCCGAATACCACCCGGAAACTAATCGGGTGGACGTTTCGTTCGGAATCGAAATGGGTCCGGTGGTCACGGTTCGAGCCGTTGGAGCCCGACTGTCGCGTATCCCCTTCCTGGGCGCAAGAGAGATGAAGAAGCTAGTCCCCATCTACTCTGAGGGAGCCATTGATCAGGATCTGGTCGACGAAGGGCAGCGGAACCTTACCGACTACTTTCAGAAAAAAGGATTCACCGATGTCAAAGTGACATCGAGCACTCAGAACCAGCCCGACCAGATTGTTGTTCTCTATCAAATCGATCGCGGCCGTAAGCACAAGGTCGGACGCATTCTTTTCCACGGCAACTATGCGGTGTCGCAAAAAGAGTTGATGGCTCAGGTCGTCGTGAGGAAATCTCATATCTGGACGCACGGGAGTTTCAGTCAGAAGCTTCTGAAGCAAAGTAGCGACAACATACAGGCCTTGTACCAGGACCGTGGATACGAAGATGTCAAAGTCACAGCCCGAGCAGTGGATCGTGAACCGCAGATCGACATCACTTTCGAAATCGAGGAAGGCCCTCAAACCATTGTTGAGGACGTGAGAGTCTCTGGAAACGAGAATGTCCCCTACGCGCAGCTTACCGCTCCCAACGGGTTCGGACTTCGGTCCGGCACACCATATTCTCCGCGAAAATTAGCCGAAGACCGGAACCGGATCTCAGCGACCTACTTGAATAGTGGATATCCGAATGCGGAAGTGAAAGCGACCGTGCAGAACGCACGCGACCCGCACAGGGTGAATGTCGCTTACGCCATCACCGAGCATCAGTTGGTGCGGATCAACGACGTGGTGTACTTGGGCCAGGAACGCACACGATTGCCTCTAATCGCGAGGACAGCCAAGATCTTGCCCGAGACACCGATGCGACGGGTGCAGTTGCTTGAAGCCGAGAGCCGACTCTATGACTTAAACATCTTCGACTGGTCAAGCGTCGGCCCGAGCAAGCCGATCACCGAGCAGACGGACGAAACTGCGCTGGTCAAAGTGCATGAAGCGAATCGCAATCAAATCGCGTACGGAGTTGGATTCGAGGTCTCGCACCGGGGCGGAAACATACCGACAGGAACCGTTGCTCTTCCAGGGGGTGGTGGAACGATCGGCTTGAACGGTCAACAGATCGCCCCGAGTCAATCGACTTTTGCCAGCCCACGCGGCCTGATCGAATACACACGACGCAATCTGCGCGGACTGGGAGAGACGGCGAGCGGTTCCATCCTTCTGTCGCGTCTCGACCAGAAGGTGCTAACGACATACGGCCAGCCCCACTTCATCGGTTCCGACTGGAGTTCGCTCACCAGCTTTTCCGTCGAGCGCAATAGCGAAAACCCATTGTTTACGGCGGGCCTCGGCGATCTGTCTTTCCAGGTCGAGAGGCTGATAAACAAAAAGACGAACACGCGACTGCAGCTGCGCTACGATTTCAATAAGACTGATTTGTCTCATCTGATCGTGCCCGAGCTTGTGCTCGATCAGGATCGGCATGTGCACCTGTCGACCGTATCAGGGACGCTCATCCGCGACACACGTGACAAGCCCCTCGACGCACATCGCGGGACGTTCGCCACAGTCAACCTGGGAATTACACCAACGGCCTTCGGTTCAAGCGCTAACTTCGCTAAGCTGTTTGCGCAATATGCCTATTACAAGCCTGTACATTCGGTGGTCTTTGCCAACAGTATCCGGCTGGGGCTGGCCTCTCCATTTGCCGGCAGCTTTGTGCCGACCAGCCAATTATTCTTTTCCGGTGGGGGAACCTCTTTGCGTGGCTTTCCCATCGATGAGGCCGGACCGCAGCGGCTGGTCCCCTTCTGCAACGTGCTGCAAGGGCAGTCGGGATGCGTGAACGTGACCGTGCCCGTGGGTGGAAAGCAACTTTTCATTTTGAATTCAGAGGCGCGTTTTCCCTTGGGCATTATGAAAGCCCTTGGCGGCGTCGTCTTTTATGACGGCGGCAACGTGTACAGTGCGATCAACTTGCACAACTTCGCTGATAACTATTCGAACACGATTGGCATCGGATTGCGTTATGCGACCCCGATTGGGCCGATACGCATTGATTTCGGGCGCAATCTGAACCCGGTCCCCGGGATCGGCGCGAATCAGTACTTCATCACGGTCGGGCAGGCCTTTTAGAGGATCGTCTATGCACTGGAAACGGATTATCGGCTGGACGCTGGCAGGAATCGTGGGGGTGATTGTCGTAGCTGCCGTTGGAGGATATCTCTATCTCAGGAGCGCAAGTTTTCAACGCTTGGCGATCAGCAAAATCGAACAGGAAGCGGCTGCGGCAACGGGAGCAAAAACAGAGATCGGAAGGCTCGATTTCAACCTGTCGACGCTCACGGCGCACCTCTACGACATCACAATACGTGGGACCGAAGGCCAGAATCAGCCGCCACTCTTGCACGCCGATAAGTTGACGGTGGGAGTAAAGATACTGTCGGCGCTCAGACGCCAGGTCTCGCTCAGCGAGCTGCTGATTGAGCGCCCTATTATTCACATGCAGGTAGATCGGTCCGGCAAGAACAATCTGCCAACGGCACCGCCCAGCCAAAATGCCAAACGCACGAGCGTATTCGATTTGGGCATTGGGCACGCGTCGATCACGGGCGGCGAAATCGACTACAACGATAAAAAGATTCCCCTTGAGGTTAACCTGTACGATTTTGGGACCGACATTCATTTTGTCCCAATCATCAGACGATACGACGGCACGCTTTCGTACAAGAGCGGGCAAGTGCGTTATGGCCAATACAGCCCTCTTCCACACAGCTTGAACATAAAATTCAGCGCCACCCCGGAAGGGTTTGGCCTGGAGTCTGCCCTCTTGAGCATCGGATCTTCCAAAGTAGCCCTGCACGCCGCCATTTCAAACTATGCAAATCCAGTTGCGGACGGGGACTATGTGATCTCGGTTCACACCCAGGATTTCGCCCAGCTATCTCCGGGCACTGCGCCTAGAGGCGACGTTCTTCTTCGCGGGAAGTTGCACTATCAGGGAATGGGAAGCGAGCCCTTGCTGCGAGATGTTTCGGTCCGCGGAGAGCTTGCGAGCGAGGCACTGACTGCATTCGCCTCGGGAAGCAAGCTGGAACTGCGCAAACTCCAAGGGCGGTACCAGTTAGCAGGGGGCAGATTGGAAGTGAACAATCTGAGCACCCAGACCCTGGGCGGACTCATAACCGCGGCTGTTGACGTAAAGAACTTGGACGGGACGCCGGACTCTCGAGTTCACATGGGACTGCGGAATGTCTCGCTGCGCGCTTTGCAGCAGACTCTGCGACGACAGGAACTCGATGCAGCTTCCGTCTCCGGGCAACTGAACGGCAATGCCGAAGCGAGGTGGAATGGCAACATTGCTAATCTGAGAGTGCAGTCCGACTTGACCGTTCAAGCGCACGCCAGTAGTCGTTCAAATTCATCGGGAAGCGAGGTTCCAGTTGACGGTATTATCCACGTCAGCTATGACGGATTGCGGCAAGCCATGGCATTCAACCAAACATCATTGCGAATTCCCTCGGCAACGCTCACCGCACAGGGAGAAATTAGCAATCGTTCCAATTTGCAGGTTCACTTAGCCGCCAGTGACTTACATCAACTTGCCGCCTTGGCCGCTTCCTTTGGCTCCAACCCCACCGCGCCGCCCGCCCTCTCGGGTTCTGCCACTCTCGACGCCGTCGTGCATGGCACCATGAAGAAGCCTTCGATCGCGGCAGAACTGAGCGCCCAGGCCCTGAAGGTCGAAGGCAGCGAGTGGAGAAGCGTCAAGTGTCAAATCCAGGCAGGCCCATCGGAATTCTCCATACTGAACGGATCGCTGATCAACGCACATCAGGGGCAGGCGGCCTTCAGCGCGGCTGTAGCACTGCACGACTGGTCCTATGAGTCAGCCAATGCAATCAAGGCAAGTCTCAATGTACAGCAATTGCGAGTGTCAGATTTGCAGCGGTTGGCAGGGCAGCACTATCCGATCTCTGGCGACTTGTCGGCGAAGATCACGCTGGAAGGTTCGCAACTCAATCCTACCGGTTCCGGATCGGCGCGCATCGCTGGCGCCCGCGCGTATGACGAGCCGATTGAGAATCTTGCTCTGCAATTCGAGGCTGCGAACGGATCGATCTCCTCAACTCTGAATGTGTCCGCCCCGACCGGCAACCTGAATGCGAACCTTTCCTACACGCCGAAAACAAAAGCCTACAAAGTGCAGCTCGATGCTCCGTCGCTGATTTTGCAGAAACTGCAGACCGTGCAGACAAGAAATCTCGGCATCACAGGCACCGTCAGTGCATCTGTGAATGGGGAAGGGACGCTGGACGATCCTCAGCTCACTGCGATCGTGCAACTGCCGCAGCTGCGGGTTCGAGAAAACTCGATCGCTGGCGTGAAGGCGGAAGTTCACATAGCCAATCACGCAGCCGACCTCAACCTCGATTCGAAGGTGTCCGAAGCCTCCATCCGCGCGCATGGCCACCTAGCCCTGACCGGCGACTACTACACGGAAGCAGCTATCGACAGTGGTCCCGTTGCCCTCGATGTTTTGATGGCTACTTATGCGAAAGGCGCGCCACAGGGCTTTACCGGCCAAACGGAGTTTCATGCCACTCTTAAAGGCCCGCTAAAGGAACCATCGCAGATCGAAGCGCATCTTACCATTCCGGTCCTCAAGGCCAGTTATCAATCCATGGAGATTGGACTTGCAGACCCAATCCGCGCGGACTATTCGAAGTCTGTTGTTACCCTACAGCCTGCGGAGATCCGTGGCACAGGCACTTCGCTCAAGATTCAAGGGCAACTACCCATCGGTGGCACAGCCGAACCGACTCTTTCTGCGCAGGGATCAATCGATCTGCGAATCCTGAAGATTATCGCACCTGATGTGCAAAGCTCTGGGACGGTCGCGCTCGACTTTCGCTCCTCGGGTTCGGCAGAGAAACCGGCAGTTCAAGGTAGGGTCCAGCTCAAGGACGTAGCCATGACGACGGCGGATGCTCCCATGGGAGTTGAGAAGCTCAACGGCATCCTCGACATCAACAATGATCATCTCCAGGTTTCCAAGATGGCGGGACAGGTGGGAGGCGGGCAGGTCACACTGACTGGGTCGATCGCTTACAAGCCCAGTTTGCAATTCAACCTCGCATTGCAGGGAAAATCTGTTCGCTTGCGGTATCCAGAAGGTTTGCGGTCCCTGCTCGATGCAAACCTCGCCTACAGCGGCACTACAGAGGCGTCGACCCTCAACGGACGTGTTTTGATCGATAGCTTATCGTTTACACCCGATTTCGATTTGGCAAAATTTGGTGATCAGTTCGGCACGGGAACGACAATCCCTTCTCAGCCGGGATTCGCCGATACAGTGAAGCTGGCGATTGGCGTGCAATCCCAAGAGAGTTTGAGTGCCACGAGTTCGCAGGTCAGCATCGCCGGGACGGCGGCCGTGCAAGTGAGTGGTACGGCCGCCAATCCTGTAATCACCGGCCGCACAAACCTGACGTCAGGCGAGCTGTTTTATAGAAATCTTCGCTACGAGATACAAAAAGGTGTCATTACGTTCGATGACCCAAACGAGACGCATCCCGTGATGAACGTATCGGTGACGACGACGGTCGAGCAATACAATCTCACCCTCAGTATGCGTGGCCCTCTGGACAAGCTCACGACCTCATACGCTTCCGATCCGCCGCTGGCGACGGCGGACATCATCAATCTCATTGCTCGCGGAAAGACCACGCAGGAATCCGCAGCTAGCAGTCAGAGCACAGATTCCATGATTGCTTCGCAAGCTGTGAGTCAGCTTAGTACTGGTGTGCAAAAACTCGCGGGAATCTCCAGTCTGGAGATTGACCCGACGATTGGCGGAAACAATCAGAACCCATCCGCCCGCGTTGCGATCCAACAACGCGTCACCAAGAATCTGCTCTTTACGTTCTCCACCGATGTCTCTCAACCAGGAAGTGAAATTGTGCAGGGTGAATATCAGCTGAACAAACGCTGGTCTGTCAGCATGGCCCGGGATCAGCTAGGCGGAGTCTCCGTAGATGGCAAGTATCGTAAGAGTTTCTAAAAAGCACGAGCGAGGCTCAATGCCTAACCCGGACGCGGACTTTATGGTGGCGCCGCCTTTACCAACCAAGCGTGCGACAACCATACGGCAAACACATTCGGAGCGTTGCCTTCACTACGTGGATGTTGAATTGGCGAGTTGACCGCAGATTTCGTGAATGATCTCTTGTCTTATTTCGTACTCGAGCAGCTCGGTGTCGCTTGCTCGACCGAGGGTTCGGGACTCCAAAACTTCCGTCTGCTTCTTGAGCAGTTGACCGAGTTCAGACCTCAGTTCTTCGACGTGATTGATTTCCATGGTGCCTCCTTAGGCGAAGCGGCACCTTGGACCATTCCTCAGTCTGGCAAGCTTGGCAGTTCGGTTCCATACCCTCTATACCGTATGTGGTGAATCCGGTTAGCGTGCCGGCTCTCGCGTTGGCCCAAGTCGGCAAATCTTTGGCGGTAACATCTCTCAGCTCTCGGGATAGAAAAATTCATCCAGGCTTCTTGTCGATTTCAACATGGAGTTGAACAGCAAATTGCGGCTAGACCACAGCCTTGAAGACTGCGGCTACCTTCGTGTGTTGCGTGAGAGCTAGTCTCGCGCGGAGGTCACCTGATCCGCGGGTTCCATTGCTGGCGAGCTGTTTCGAACATGATCCGCATCGGAAGAAAGCCGACTGCGAAGATCAGTCGAATCGTTTGCGCACCCGGCTCGGCGGGACCCCAACCTTGGGTTGGTATCTTTTAGCGACAGCGCAGCTTGAATTGGCGAAGCATCGTTCTCGGACGTAACTTCAACAGATGCGATTTTCTCCAGGTCCTGCCACCGTTCTGCGGCTACGGAAGAAGGCGCTTGGCGCACAATCCGTTTCCGCATTTTGAGTACCCGCCATTCGAGCCTCACGCTGCGAAGTCGATTCTGGTAGTGGACGATGGTTCATGCTTTTCCTCGATCTTGCCTTGGGCGCTGATTTTGGCGAGTTCACAGTTGAGCTCCGCTCCGACCAACAAAGCGAAACCCATCCAGTACAGCCACGTCATCAGTGCAATCGCGGCGCCCAAGGTTCCGTAAGTCTTGTTGAAGGCAGCGAAATGTCGGAAGTAGAGGCCAAGCAGATAAGAAAGAGCGATCCAGCAGCTAACGGCAAGAATTGCCCCAGGCAATGTGGCCCGGAGGCGTTGCTTAACATTCGGCGCGAGGAAATATAAAGTCTCCACCGCGAGAATACTGAACCCGACGGCAACGCACCAATGGACGGTAGGCCACATTAGAACAAACAAACGAGAAAGATGGATTCGATTGCCAACCCATTCTCCGAATCCGGGCCCGACGATCATCACTGACAACGCCACAAGCATCAATATCCCAATCACGACAGCTAGGCCAACCGCTAAGGGCCTTGTTTTCCAGAAAGGCCGATCGTCTTGTACCCCATACGCTATATTCAACGCTTCAATGGCAGCTGAGAATCCGCCCGAAGACGTCCAAAGTGTTCCTAAGACTCCAAGAGAAAGGAATGTTCCTCTGCTGGGAGTGACGACATCCGACAAAACTCTCCGGACCAGCCCCATGGTGTCCGGCGGCAAAAGTCGCGCCATCACACTCAAAGCACGGTTGAAAAGGTCGGGGACCGGTAGATACGCCACAATCGCCGACGAGAGAATGAGGGCTGGGAAGAATGACACGACAAAATAGTAGGAGAGTGCCGCTGCCATCTGTAAGGTATGGTTCCGAGCCACGTCTTCGTAGGTTTCGATAAGAGCGTGCTTGATCCCGACCGGCATCAGGATCTTGGATGCAATTTCTGATTGCTTGGGCAACCCCCTCCAATACCAAAATCATCAGTTGATCCATCGTGGGACGCCACTGTTGAAGGAGGTCATTTCGAGGCTCCCGCTGATTGTCACGCCTCTTAAAACGACCGCAATTGACGTCTGCAAGCCGCGGAGTTCAGTGCTCACCAAATTTTGACAGGGGCAACTTTCCGTGGAAAAAAAGCGCCGGAAGATTCCCGGCGCACGAATCGTATGTAAGTGATTTTGGACTAATAGCTCGTTGAATCTCCCTTGGCCACGGGTACATCCTTGGAAGTCATGTCAAATGTGAGCATAAACCCGTTTGTACCCTTGAACTCGTATGCCTTTGGTCCTTCTTTGTACGTTTCGATTTCGTTCGGCATCATGACAAAACCGTCATTGCGCGGCGTGCCCCAATACTTGACGTTCTTGAGCACGGCTGGCTCGTCGGTCATTCCCTGAAATCGCGTCAACTTGATCTCTGCCGTCTTGCCGCCGTTCAGGGTGGCGTGTGCGTGATCTTTGTCGAACGTCCAGGTGTCGATATCGCCTTCGGCGACCTGCAGGGATTTCCACTTCACCGGAAACACCTTCCCGACGATCTCCCCGAGCGCCTGCCGTTGTTCGGCGGTAGTCCCTTTATCGAAGGTCACCAGCGCCCAATCCATCTGACCCATTGAGAAGTCGCCACCCAGATCCCCGTTGATCCAGAACTTGGCTCCAGCAAGATCAACGTTGCCGTAGTGTCCATGGTTCACTTTGTAAGCATTGTTGAACTTGCAGAAGTGTTCCGTCTTGCCGTTTTCGTGATGACCTGCCGGATGCGAGTTGAAATAACAGATGCAAAAGTGAGGACAGCTACACGCCTCGATTGCGGTTGCATTGATCGCCCAATCCGCCGCCGACTCGCCGGAATGACCGGCACTGACGGTGAGTAGGGCAAGGACAAGCGGTAAAGCTATTCTGTGCATAGAGCACCTCCAAAAATGAGTACGAGCAAGACACCATCGAGGTAAACATGAGCATTTGTTGATTCGCCCTCGCCTTCCATCGCGCGGCGAGTCGGCATCGTAGGAGCTGACATTTACTTCTCCTGGGTACTGGGGCCATACCAGGTCAAGCCGTCTCCACTTATCGCTCGGAAAGCGGCGGCGGTCAATTCTTCGGCACCTCCCTTTCGATACCCTGGCAATCCCCTGATAAGTCATTTGCTCTCAACAAAATGTAGACGCCGCACGCCCTGTGAGGTCGTGCTAAACTTTCGAACTTCGAACAATGTGACATACGCTGATGCGGTCCACCCTCCCACCACTGATACGGTTCGCGAATTTCGAGGTTAACCTTCGCGCAGGAGAGCTACGAAGAGAAGGCAGCAAAGTACGGCTGCAGGAACAACCGTTTTCGGTTCTGACTGTGCTATTGGAATCAGCGGGCGAAGTCGTCACTCGCGAAGAACTCCGCAAACGCCTCTGGGCGGAGGATACCTTTGTCGATTTCGACCATCGCCTGGCGGTGGCCGTAAGCAAGCTACGGGATGCGCTGCGAGACTCTGCCGAAAATCCCAAGTTGATTGAGACGGTTGGACGACGCGGTTATCGATTTGTTGGCCAATTGGAACCCACCGATTCATTGTCCAAGGATTCCAACGGGGGGAAATGTGACACTCCATCGGCTTCTTCTCAAGCAGCCGAGCAAGCACACCTCCCAAAGTTGGCACATCCGCATCCGAGGCGATCTCAAATCTTCCTTTTCTCCGTCGGATTTGTCATTCTGCTCGCGGTAATCGCCTTGACGAAGCTTGTTCACATTCGATCCGAGAAAGGGCAGTCGACGGCTCTCCGGAGCTTGGCGATCCTTCCGCTGCAAAATCGTGGCGAAGATTCAAGGAGCGACTTTCTTGGATTATCACTTGCGGATGTACTGATCACGAAATTGGCCTACGTGAGCTCTCTCAGCGTCCGCCCTTCCGCGGCAATTGAGAAATATCGAGGGACGGCCATTGACCTTCAGAAAGTTGCCGCAGATCTCAAAGTCGATACGCTGCTCACGGGAAGTTTCATTCGCGATGGCAACAACTTGCGTATCACCTATCAACTGGTCGACGCCAAAACCGACAAAATTTTAGGCCAAGGAATGATCGACCTTAAGTACGACAATCTTCTTGCTGTTCAGGATAAAGTTACTGGCCAACTGATTTCGGAGCTGCAACTTAAGTTGTCTCCAGTCGAAACTGAGCATCTAAAACCGGAAGCGTCAGTCCGTCCACTTGCTTATGAATATTTTTTGCAGGGTCTTGATCTTTACGGGCAGCACAAGTTTCCCCTGGCGATCCAAATGTTCGAAAAAACCAACGAGATCGACCCCAACTACGCTCCAGCGTGGGCTTACTTGGGAGCTTCATATAATTCGGATGCGGCATTCGAGCTTGGTGGGCGGGAACAATATCGGCGTGCTCAAGCCGCGTATGAAAGGGCCTTGGCGATACGACCGAACCTGCTTGACGCACAAATCTTTCTCGCGAATTTCCTGATTGACACAGGAAAAGTTGAGCAGGCTGTGCCCTTGTTGCGAGATGCCTTAAAGACGAACGGCAATTACGCCGCCGCTCACTGGGAACTGGGATATGCATACCGATTCGGTGGAATGTTGGACGAATCCGTGGCGGAATGCGAGCGGGCGCGTCAGCTCGCTCCCTTCGTGAAGGGGAACGGTTCGGTGTTAAACAGCTATCTCTATCTTGGGGAATACCAGAAGTTTCTGGAGAGCCTGCCGGTCGACGATTCTTCGTTTACCCTCTTTTACCGTGGCTTCGGAGAATTTCACGAAAAACAATTCGACCAAGCCTCTAGAGATTTCGATCGCGCGTACGAACTCGACCCAACTTTGTACACGGGAATTGGAAAGGCTCTGAGTGACTCGATTCATCAGCGCGGAGCAGAGGGCTTGCAGCTGTTGAGTGGACTGGAGCGAACAGTGAGAGAGCGAGGAGTCGGAGATCCAGAGGCCACATACAAAATCGCCGAAGCATACGCGATCTTGGGCGACAAAAGCTCCGCTTTACGAGTGCTGAGAGTGAGCGTTGAATCCGGCTTCTTCAGCTATCCCTACATTGACAAAGACCCACTGCTGAATGATTTGCACAGCGAGCCCGAATTCGCTCGGATTTTGGACGTAGCGCGCCAGCGATACGAGGCATTCAAGAATTCCTTCTTCCGCTAATTCCTTTCCTTGCGGCTCTGCAAATTCAGCCCGAGTGACAGGCAAGCCGGGAGTTAACTGTTGTTAACCGGCGATTACGCTTATTGATCTACGGGGTCTGCGCTATAAACGGCACCGTCAATCCGGGATGCCGGAGCGTGAGGGCGGCGTGCGGCTCCCGGTGGGGTGTTCCCGGTTGGCGTTAGGGCCCTTGCGCGCATTCCAGCGCCTTCGCCCGGGTGAGATAGTAATGGCCGGAGGAAATTATGCGGAAGATTGATTCGCGCTGGCCCCGCCTCGATAGCACTCCAGATTCTCGATGTTAGATGCTATCTGGTTTCTTAATCGTCGCACTCGAATCAGCTTCTACGATGACATCTACCTCTGCTCCCTCTTTGAGTGCGGCCTTCTTGCCTTCCTCGTCGGTCACGACATTTTTGATGCGAATCTCTTTATAAAGAGGGTCAGCACCTCTAACGTCGATCTCCGCCTTCTCTGCTTCGCCTGGAACGATAGGCTCTATGATCTTGTGAACGGTGCCTCGTAGCTTTTGACGTTTCTTGGTCATTAGAGTCGTCAAACCTAAGCAACTTGGCTGGCCACTTCCTCGGGTTTGGTGGAATTCGTTTTCTTCACGAGCATTGCGGACAGGCGTTGCGCCCGTCTTGCTTCGGCATCTCTTTCGCGGCGACTCTCTTGCAATCTTTCCTCGAAACTGCGCGGATCAAGTGGGTCTCGATGTTTCATGGGGGGATTCCTCCGCCGGAGAGTCTAGCACGGCGGGGCACCGAAATGATGGTGGTGCTGCTCCCTTTTTATTCTGTGCGCTGGCGGGCGGACCTACACTGGAGTCCTTTCGTATCCTGTTCCGAATGCCAACTTTTGCAGGGGGCGCCGTGGAACGGCCGGGCAGACTCAATTCGCAGCAACTCAAAGACTTGAGTGATGAACTAGCAGCGCTCACGAAGCAGCAATCCGATGCCCGCCTGCTCGAAGTTTTCGTTCGCATGAGCGAAGCAGAGATTAAAGCCTTCGACCTCAGAACACAGCGCATCTCCCGGATTCACGTTCTTCTTAGCGAACATGACTCCAGGCGATAATTTGGTCGGATGCAGAAGGCTCATGCCTCGTAGACAATCAACACGAGCAATCCGAACATCACAATCGTTCCCAACAAACCAACAACCAGCATAGCCCCTCCTGTGCAAGGGATCAGTCAGCGGTTTGGTTTTTGGCGGGGGACCGAGCAACGGATAGGCCGAGGAAGTTTCCTCGACTTCCGCGAGTGCCTCCCCCAGAGCGTCTCGCGTTCTCAGCGATAACAAAATCATCGGTAGTTGTGTATCGGGAAAATGCTGTACGTGCGAATTCTCACAGATGCATGGACGGAGAAGCTAATATCCGCATCCGTACAATGGGCGGAAGAGATCATGCGGAAGATTGATTCGCGCTGGCCCCTGTCCCGATAGTCTCTCGGGGGAGAGAAATCGGGGCCTTTCGATTTTCGATGTGAACAGATGACTAAGAAAATGCGCCGGGGATTCCCTTGCCGCTTTGCACATCGCGGACGTTGCGGATGCTCTGTTCCATTTTTCGCATGTCTTCCTCTATGGCGGTCGATAAGTCTTTGAGCCCTAGCAGCAGCTCAATCACAGTCTTATCTGTGGTGGTGAGTGTCGCTTTCTCAAAGTGTGTCCTCGCTTCCGTATAGCTCATAAGACTCCTCCAACCTTAGCCAATCAATCCGAGTGAGAGTTTCATCCTGTGGAGAGGGCGATTCAATTCCAGGCACTTGGAGCAGATGCACACAAACGTTGCAACATCGAGGCAAATAAGGTGACCGCAACTAGCACAGATGTACCGACCGTCCAGATGACCAACCATAGGCTTGAAGTCATTTCCATCCGTGCAATAGGGGCACCTAAGTATCACTCCGACAGCCACACTTCTACCTCAATCTGATGGGGCATCCGGTCTCATATCCGCCTGGTCCTTCGCTCCTAATCGCCGGTCACGATGGGGAGCTGCCCTCCGTAGACCGGTACTGAGTTCGCACCGCACCCCCGGAGGGGCGGCACACGTAGGGCAGCGGATGGCAAGCACTTCCTTGGAATGCGATTCAGGCGTCTTCATAACGGAGAGATTGTGCGCCGAGGCGCTCCGCGAAAACTGGTCAATTGTGAACACTGAAAGATCGATCTAGATCGGGTCCTGGCGTCGCTCAACACGATACATACAGTCGCCTTCTTCCCATGCTTTGGTGTAGGGGTCGCATACACATCCTTGCGCCAGACCCCATTCTGGGCGTCGGTCTCTTGTGAAATCTGACGTACGTTGTACATTCTGGAGGCCAATGTTTCGTGACCCCCTCACCATCGTTTCTCCCAATTCGCCACATCTGAATAAACCCGTAGATCTGGAATTAGCTAAAGCCGATGAACAAGGCAGGACGGTGCACGAAAGATGCTATCTCCTCAAAGTTCGCAAGGTAAATTTAATCCCGCCGCCAAACAAAACACGCTAGTCAGTTTTAGGGGCATTTTTCTGTGTTACGAAGGCGAGACAGGCTTCGTGCGCGAAGAACCCAAATTCATCCGGCTTAGACTCTGGGGGAACGGGCTTGAGGCATACCCAACAAATGCTTTCCAAGGGGAACAGCATAGGACCATGCTACGGCCTATGATGACGCCGTCCATACAGGATAACCACGTCACCCGCGGCCCGTATGTGTGTGCCCTACCGCACAACAAGTTACTTTTCAGACTCACGCGCCTATGGGAGATCGATTCATGAGGGGAGTCAGCGGCCATATCGGGCCTCTTTTCTTACCCCAGAATATCGGCAACTGCTTAGGCGTGCTGAGAGCAATAGTGCTCAACGAGCCGGCGTGTCAGATGCTGGGGTAGGGATCGGCGGGGCTGCGATGCACTATCTAACACAGAGACTCCACAACCCTTCTCCATGTTTCGGCACCCAAGCCTCCGCGAAGAAGAAGTAGAGACCGCGTTATTGAGGGTAAATCGCATGAGGCTCATAATACTTGTTGTGTTGATTGTGCTTCTCTTGGGGGCACTCCCCACTTGGCCGTATAGCGCTGGCTGGGGATACTATCCCAGTGGTGGATTAGGCTTGGTGTTGCTCATCGTGGTGATATTGGCTTTGATGGGTCGTCTCTGAATGCCGCGCTACATCCCGGCGCGGCGGCCTATTACTTGCGCTTCTTAGCCCACGTCGCAGTTACAAGACTGTTTAGCCGGTCCTGCCGCCCTTTGACCCATGCAGAATAATGCTTCCCAGTAGTGGCAAACGCTGTTGTGCCCCAGCATCTTGCTTAGGTCCTCCAGCGGAAAACATTGCGGTAACAGCCCATAGGCAAACGTATCGCGCAGCCGGTGGGACTTCGTGTGACCCTGGGCTAGAACAAATTCCAGAGGAACTGGTTGTAAACGTCGTGGTGATACT
>Ga0210385_10001250_pt1 | contig 16035 bp, 10 predicted proteins | sample IncBWH26OmetaG_FD_160107 | JGI IMG/M metagenome (GOLD analysis project Ga0210385, IMG submission 160107) | Forest soil microbial communities from Barre Woods Harvard Forest LTER site, Petersham, Massachusetts, United States - Inc-BW-H-26-O ...
CCCCGGCTTTCCGGCTGGTATGAAGGTGCCTTCAGGTGGCTATCCGGTTCCGGGAGTCATCCTCGCGAACGCTCTTCAGCGCCAACAGGCGAATCGTCAGATGATGTCAGAGGCATCCGACGTATCCAGGACGCTTTCACAGTCGAGTGATCCCGCTACGAAGGCCCTCTCCGCGCAAATTCCTGACATCGGTAAATTGCTGGACGATCCGCAAAACGGCCTGGCTCTCCAGAGTGCTCTGCCCAAGCTCCAGAAATACATGCACCATGACGGAACCGGAGATGACTTCTTCGAAGCTCTGGTGCAGATGGGTCAACCGCAGCGACCGAATCCAACCAATCCGAAACAGATGATTGCTAACACGACCGACTCGCAGGCTGCACAGACCATCGCGGGTGCGTTCGGGAACGGCGATCCGCAGCAAGGGTGGAAGGTCCTGAAGGCATACCACGACGAGATAACTCCAGCGCCGATCAAAGTCCGAGTCAGAAGCAATGGGCCTTCTCTCCGATCAGGCATCTACGCCACGGCAGAAAGCCGCAGCGCGCCAGTATCTAAACCTCGTTAACCAGCAGAAGGCGACACAGGCAACTGCGGAAGCGCGGGCAAAACAGACCGCCGACCTTGCGAGTAGCACGGACGTTCCGACCCTGGGTGAGGCTCTTGCGAAAGGCGCGTTGACGGAAGATCAGATTCCTGGGTTCTCGAAACTGAAACCACAGATTCAGGCGTACCTCGCAGAGCATCATCCGAACCTGGACCAAAGCTCGCTACAACTCACAGGCGAGGAACGGAAGCGGAAGGACCTTGCGACCAACGCGATTAACAATCTGAACATCATCCAGGGAACGTTGCAGCGTCGTCCTGACCTTCTGGGTGTGATCCAGGGTCGCATCTCGCAGGGCAAAGAATTGGCCGGTACCAACGATCCGGACCTGACAGCCGTCAACACCGCTCTGGATAACTACGCTCTGGCCGCAACAGGAGCACACGGGATCAGGGCTGTAGAGGCCCGTGCCAGTGCGAAGCAAGCGCTCCTGAACGGACTCAAGAATGGCAGCGCCGGGGTGAATTCATCTATCAACACCGCGAAGCAGAGCCTCCAGGAGTTCGCCGCTCTCGGAAAACCCCGTGGATTGGATGGCAGCCCTTACGTCTATAAGACTGGCGGACAGGGGCAACCACCCCAATACCAGTTCACCACCAGCGACGGGAAGATGGGCTGGAATGGTAGCAAGTGGGTTCCAATCCAGAGGTAAGCATGGACAACCAAACCATCGTGACAGGAGCCAATGCAAGCGGCACTCCGACCGTCCCTCCTCCTCCTCCGGGTTATGCCGCATCTGACATCGTGCCAACCAGCGCGAGTCCGAGCGGTCCTAACCCGAACGCTCCTCCCCCGCCTCCGGGGTATTCCGCTTCGGATGTGGTTTCGAGCGCGCCGCTCACGGTTCCTCCGTCAACGGGTGCAACCACGCCCACGACGATGGCGACAATGCAGGCGATCCAACCGCCCTCCAATCCCGTCGATTACGTCCAGCGCTGGGCGAACGATCTTGCCGACGATCTGCGTTATGGCGGGAACAGGACCGGCATCGGCGCTCTATTGAAGCATCTCGGAGCGCAGCCGCTCGAAGCCGGGACCAGCAAGGGCGTTGCCGATTTTATGGGATCGATTCCGCTCGGTGTCCTCCGCATGGTGAAGGGAGGTGCTGAGCTTTCCGGTAGACCTTCTCAGCTTTGGCAGGGCGTGAAAGACACGGCTGGTGGTGCTCTTCAGGCGTCCACGATTCCAAGTGGGTTCGTTGCGCCCGAATCGAGCGAGGCTCTGGAGGGTGCAGGAGACGCGATTGCATCCCAGGCCAGCAAAGCCGCTGCGAAGGTGAAGGCTCCGTTCAGCGTCAAGGCGATCCAGCCGCGTATTCAGTCTGCCATCACTCAGGCAGCCAGGGACGTGGCACAGGAACACGGGATAGCCATCCCAGAGAACGCATCCGTCCGTGACGTGACACAGGCGGTAGCCGATGCGGTCCGCTCAAAAGCGCACGGTATCTACCAGCAGTTGGATTCTGCGTTGGGCGGTAAGAGATTCCAGGTTTTTCAGGATCAACTGGACAACATCAATCACGCCATCCGGGAGAACCTTGGTATCGATCCTGAGAAGGACGCAGCGCTTCAGCAGCGATTGCAGGATGTGACGCAGGCCCGTGACGCAGCGATGAACGAGATTCGGACGAAGGGGCTGGACCCCGATGACCTGAGCGGACAGGCTACCGCGCTACACAGGCGGGCCATGGCATTGAGCGATGTGTCAAAGGCCGTCAGAGGTACAACCGACGTGCATCCGTCAGCCGCTGCGAACGGTACCGCTCCGGCAAACGTGAGACTTCCGCAGTTGTTCAAACGAATGCAGGCTCTGGATACTCCAAACCCGAAGTATCCGGGTGCTCCATCACGACTCGTGCAGGCGTTCGGAGAGCAGAGAGCGGAGCAACTCATGAACGCGGTAGACGCTGCCCACCTGTACGCACAGAAGATCGCAGCCAGGAATGCGGCGATCAAAACGATTGCGAAATACACGGGCCTGGGCGCTGGTCTTGAGGCGCTGGACCGATACGGGCACCATCTGTTGGGTGAGTAGCAGAACCAAAGTGAAAGCCCTCCTCTCAGACTCACTGCGAATGAACTGAAAGGAGGGGCAATGATGTCAACTCCTCCATTGACGCAACGCGGGGCCAGGTAAGGGCCCCCGCAGCACTGAGCGGATACGGCGGTCTGGAACTGTTGAAGGACATCTTCTAAATGGCAGCATCAGCGCGGGTCAACGAACAAACTACTAGCTACACCCTCCAACCTGAAGACAACGCCAAGCTCGTCGTATTCAACTCGTCTTCTGTGGTCACACTTACTCTGCCGCAACCAGGTAACCCCGTATGGTTAGGGGTGACTTTTGAATGCGAAGTGTCGAACATCGGGACGGGCAACCTGACCGTAGCTCCTGCCTCATCGCTCATCGATGGTGGAGGATCGCTCGTTCTGACTCAGAACCAGGGTGTCCAGCTATTCACCGATGGCACAAACTACTTCACTGTGCGCGGTACCGGGACAGGCGGTGGAGGCGGAAGTCTCGCCCTTGAGACGAATGGCACTACAAACGGATCGCAAACCCTCCTGAACCTTCAGGAGGGAACGGGCGTCACGATCACGGACGGCGGATCGGGAACGGTCACTATCGCGGCCAGCGGTGGCGGAAGCAGTATAACGTTCGGCTCTGCGCCGCCCACGGGCGCTGGGATGGTGCAGGCGACTACGGGGGGCGGTTTCAGTCTCGCGTTTGCTTCCGGGGTTACCAGTGGCAATCTCCTTCTTGTCGCGTACAAGAGTGAAGGCACCATCACGAGTGTCACAATCTCCGATACAGTGGGAACTTCGTATTCGCTCGTCGCGCAAATCTCCGGCGAGGCGAACAACATGAACGTCTACGCCGGAATCGCTGGAGGTTCGGGCAGCAACACCGTCACAATCGGAGGCGCTCCTAACAACTTTGACCGGCTCGGTCTGATGGAGGTTGTCAACGCGACGGCGACCGCAGATGTGAATGCGAACACCTACAGCGGGACGAGTCCAACAAGTCTGCCGATCACGACCACCTACGCCACAGACTTCATTTTCGCGGCCAACGCTGGGTATCACAACGTCAACGTTTTTTCGTTTGGTGGTTTCATCCTTGACGCCCAATCGAACGGCGGTGATGCAAACGCAATCGGGCATCTGGTGACCTCTTCTACCGGAACCTATACGCTAACGGTGACCGTCACGACTGGAGGAGCCGACAATCAGCCGATCATTTTGGTTGCGATGAAGGCAGCCGCTCCGATCTCAGGCACAGAGGGCGCGATTTACTTTCAGACCTCCACTACGCCTTACACAGGTTTCGTCTACCACAGCGGTGCGTGGAACCAGTTCAGCTAATCAGCTAAAGGTCATCAGGGGCTTTCATCCGCCTGGCAGGCCCCCGGCACTCTCCTTTTCTGATTCATCCCTCCCGTTTGCGAATCCACAGACCGTGCCCTCCTAAATCCGGTAGGCTGGCTCAGCCATGCCCTCCGCGTGCGACCGCACGCTGCTCCTTTGTCCGCCCACGCCCCTGCATATTTGGCTGCCTAACTTGATTCCCCAACATCTAGCGCTGTTTCCTCGCAAGTGACGGGATGCCTTCCAGGCCCGCTCTGTGGGATCGCCATTGCACTATTTCTGATGCAATACTTGCGACGCTGAGAAATCCTCAATCTAGTAAGGCTATAACTTGCCATCATCTCTGCCTGAGTACATCAATGGACTTCTAAAGTACCTCGCCAAGCCCGATGAAAAGGCCAACGAGGACTTGGCGCTGGCCTATTTCCGCAAACTGTACGGCGATGACTTCCATAGACAGCACGATGCGCACGGGGCGGATGGATACGTAGCTGGCTCCTTCCTTCTTGAATTGAAGGGCAAGACGAACGACTGGCTGTCCGGCCTGTTTCAGGCGCTCGCTTACCAGAATTGCGGTGCGACTTTAGTCAGATTGTCATTGCCGCGAAGAATTTCCTGGCTATCTGGCGAGTGGATGAAATCGATGAAGATATACGCAATGAGGTTATGACTGCGACGGGCGCACCGAACCAAATCGGGAAACACCTCGCCCAGAAATATACCAGCCGCAAGAAGAAATTCCTTGAACGCGCCTCGTGGTACAGGAGTGAATTGAGCGGCGGCCCTCTTTTCCTCTCGAACCCGCAAGCTGTTCTGGAGATCATCAAGTCATTCGAGCAATCCCTTCGTGCTGGGAAGCGCGTCCGCGTCAGGGTCACGCCCGCAAATTTCGTAAAGCTCCTCAAGAGCATGAAGCAATTTTTCGATCCCTTTCAGCCGGTAAAGACGGTCAGGGCGTTCTACAGCATGGTGTATGCATGGGGCGAGACATCGTCTGTGATGATAAGCAACAAGGTCAGCGATCAAGCGGCACTCGGTGGAGAACGAATAACGGACCTGATCCCGTCAGAGCGCCTGAAATTCAAAGCGTTCGTTGAAAACTATTACATCGATCCCGGGCCTAACGGCAGCGTTGATGATTTTTTCGCAAAGTACGATGCTGCCCTCGATGCTGTTGACAAGGAATTCCGCATAAAACACGGAATCTTCTTCACAGACCTTTACCTGTCGAAGTTCATTCTGTGGCTGGTCAAGAAGGAATTGCTCAAGAAGCAGATTCCCGACTTGGGGAAAAACTATCTCGTGATCGACCCCGCTTGTGGCAGCGGAAATCTTGTCACAAACTGGCGCTCACCGCTTGAGCTTCGTCACAAGGTGGTCAGTGAAATTGAACCCGAATTGTTGTTCGCAGTAGAGCGCAGGATGAAGGGCGATCAGTGGCATAACGGAAAGTTCACCGTTGTTCCGAAGGTGTCGGAAGGGAAGGGGCTGAACTTTATCGATCAGAGCGCTTCGGACTACCTTGATGTTCTGAGGAAGTACCTCAAGGACAAAGGCCAGAAGCCTGACAAGCCGTTGGCATTTCTCTGCCCTCCCTACCGCAGCGATGACAATAAGGATGCCGAGGCCATCTCATACGATGTACACCCGTCGATTATCGCAGTGACAGGAAACGATGCCAGCAGCGAAAGGTATTGCTGCTTTCTCGCTCAGATGAAGTTGATGTGCGAGGCGGCACTCTCCAGTGGGCTACCCGGCGAATCGCTCCTATTGCTCTTCACAAAATCGGCTTGGCTCACACAAAGGTCAGTTTTCTCGAATCTTCGTTCAGCGATGCTCGGCTCTTTCAAGGATGAATTGGGAGTGCTGGTAAACGGTGAGGAGTTCTTCGACGTAAAGGGAAAGTGGCCGGTTGCGTTTACGCTGTGGCGTTACGTGGGAGATGATGCTGGCCTGAACACCACGCGCAGTGTTCCGCTCCTCGATTTGACATGGCTGGCGCGGGAACAACTCGTTTCAATTCCATGGGAAGATCAGTCTGCCGTAGAGCAAGCGTGCGGAGCGCTCCTGAATCAAGAAGCAGCCCTTTGGGTGGAGGTGGGGCGACAACGAGAGAGCATTCAGACGTGGGTAGGCCAATCGATGACCGACTTCAAACGTGACAGGCGAAAGGCGGAGCGAGGAAAGGCCGTGGCCGGTGGTTTGCCGCTCGGTGATTCGCGTCAGGCGAATAAGAAAACATATGGTGAGTCTGACGGTAAATACATTGGCTTCATGGATAATCTAACGCCTTGCCGAGTACGCAAATCGACACCAGACAGACCTTGGTTTCGGCTGAACAATCAATTCATGGATGCCAAGAAGAATCGTTGTTTCTCTGGTCCGCCCACGCATTGGGGGTTTTGCGCCAGCGATTTGAAATCAGCGACAAAGCTCTTCTTCTGGTATTCGCTTGCAAGAACGTTCATGACGCTCCCATATCCGATGTGGGCCGATTCCGATGATATGTGGGAACCTACGATTCCGGAGCAAGCCGAACAGAAAGTCTTCCAGTATGCGTTTGCGATTGGATACGCAGAGAATGAGTGTGTGGAAACGTCCTTCCCTGCCAACAATCCGATAGCGGGCGCACCTGAAATCGTCGTGAGCAATCCACTAACGCCGCTATCGAAGGATTCCTTTTGGACGACGACTCTGAAGCCCTATTGCAACGACGCTCCCGCTACCGTGAAGAAGTTAATTCGATCAGTTGACGATGTGTTCAAAGAATGGGATTCGCTTATTCACAAAAAGGGCGATTTGTTTGTGTCTGACAAGCCCTACCTGCTCGGAAACGATCCGCTTCCCCTGGGATCGGGGCTGATCCAGATTCGCGACTACGCGAGAGAAGCGGCCAACGACGATCTCCTCAAAGGTTGGGCCGCGATACAGGTGAATCTAAAGACGACCAAAGCGGAGTTCTCCGAGATGCTGTCTGCGAATGGCGCAGTGAACTATTTTGGAGTCGAAAAGAAGAAGCAGCCTGCCTCAGTGAAGAGTGACGAACCCTCTACCAAAGTAGGCGTGAAAGCCTGAACGAAAAAGGCCCGCCTCCCGGCCAGGGCAGCGGGCCAATCCTAGAAATTGCGTCTTTCTCATCGATCCGGGGAACGGTTCGGCTGAGATGGGCCGACATTATTCTTGACGGTGCGTCGGTGTCAAGGTGATGCCCGGCGCTGATGGGCCAGGCGAAGGCTTTACGGCTCAAAGATGACTGCGCGATTGACAGGGGCCTCCGCACGGAGAAGTTTCCCGCACTTCGCGCAGTTCCATGTGGGCGGTTGCGCCAGTGAACGAAATTCGATGTTCTCTCCGGGGTGACAGGTGTTCGCCGGAATCGGCACTTTCACTTGAACTTTGTTGCCGTCAATTTTCGTGACACTGTTGCGGGACTTGATTTCTGTGTACCGCTTCATCCTGGATCGCCTCGCTCTTCTCATGATACGAGACTCGGAGCCGAACAAAGATTCCGTGCTCCAAAACTGTGCCCAAATTTGTGCCTACCCTCAATCCCAACCGAGTACCACCACCTGATACAAATCCCCTCGCAAGTCCTGCGGATGTGGTGAGTTGTAGCAATTGACCGATAATTGGTGTGCCTAGGTGCAAGTAACGTATTATCAACGAATTACGAACTCATAATCCCTTGGTTGGGGGTTCAAATCCCTCCGGGCCCACCACGGGAATAGCGAGGCATGTGGCAGAGAGGTCCTTCGACTCCCGATTCGACGCGCCGCCTGGCGGCGGCTTGCTTCGGGGGCGGGATTTCGGTGGCTGAATGAGCGGGCCGCTGACAAGCTCGAGTCAGACGCCTACGGGCTTGAGCAGGCCGTGGTCGTCGTGGATGTGGCCGAGGTGCCTGTGCCAGTAATGCAGTGAATCCTGAAAGGCCTTCGCGCCAGCGGCTCGGAAGCGGTCGGGGAAATCGGGATCGCCGGCAAGGCTGACGACGTGGGCCCACAGTTCTGCTTCAAACATGTCTCGGTGGGCCTGCAGGATGAGCAAGGAGCCGATGTCCGGCCCGGACTTGCCTTCGTACTCCGCGAGGCCGAGTTTCTGGCCGAAGCTGTCCTCGGAGGAATTTTTCTCCACGATGGCGAGGAGATACTCGCTGTCATCGATCACATTTTCGAAGGGGCCGTTGGCTTCGATGGCCGCGCGAATATCGAGGGCACGGGTGAGGCGCAACGCCGCCTGGGCAATGGCCCATTTCTCGAGCTCCTGGGAGAGGGACCCGTGGGAATCGGCCGTGTTGGGCAGCGTGGGGAACTGTCCCTGGTGCACCGCATAGGCGTGGTCGCAAATCTCAGCGACCTGCCTGAGCAGCTTCTGCTGCATCCTGACGCGCTTGCCGGGGGTACTGGTCTCCGGAAGGGACGCGGCATGTCCATGGTTCATGCCTGCCGAAGACAGCCACTCCGTGACACCGTCGGCGATGTGGGCCTTCAGCGTCAGGAAATCTTCTTCCGGGGCCGCGGGCTGCGACTCCGCTTTGGGCTCCGGTGCAGGGGGCACCGTTACCGGCCAGGGCTGCTCGGACTGAACGGCGTTCAGCCAGAGCTGAAACTCTGCAGGTTCCGGCTCGGGCGGTACTTCTTCCGCGTGGATTGATTTTTGTTCCGCGGTCTCCGGCTTTGCGTGCAGCTCTTCGCTCTCCGGCTCGGGCGGCAGCATCCAGGCGGGGAGAATGGACTCGGGCGCTTCGGTCTTCGGCTCAGGCTGTAGCTGCGAAGCGGGTGGGTGAACCTTTTCTGTTTCCGGCTCCGGCCGCAGCATCCAGGCGGGCAGAACGGGCTGGGACTCTTCGGTCCCGGTCTCAGGCTGCAGGTTCGAGGCGGATGGAACGGGCTCAGCTTCGTTTGCCTCCGGTTTTGGCGGCAACATCCAGGCTGGCCGAACCGTCTCGGCTTCCACAGTCTCGGCTTCTTTTGTTTCCGGCTCCGGCTGCCGCATCCAGCCAGGCAGAACGGGCTGGGCTTCTTTCGTTTCCGGCTCCGGCTGCAGGTTTTCGGTTTCCGCGGCTGGTTGTAATTCTTCGGCCTTTGGCTCCAGTTCGATCTGGGATTGCGGCGCGGGCTGGATCTGTTCGGCGTCCGGCTGCAGCGGCGCATCTTCGATGTGCGAGGTGGGCTGCACTTCGCTCTCTCTCCGCTCCGGCAGGCGGGCGGGGCTGGATTCGGCCCAGGGGCGAATGCGCGGAGCAGGCAGCGCAGATGCATGCCCGTCCTCTTCCAGCGCAGCTTCGGCTACTTCAGCGGCGGGGGCAGGTTGATGCTCTTCGGATGTCTGCGCGGGCTCGGCGGGGGGCTTGAATTCCGCAAAGGGGCGAATGCGCGCGATGCGCGGGTCGGTCTCTTCCTCGGCTGGGGGCGGGGCTGGTTTCGATCGCCGGTAGAAGGTGTTGTCGACGCGCCGCGAGCGGAACAGATAACCGGCGCAAAGGACGGCGGTGAGGAGATACGCTGCCGGTTGCAACCAGGCGGGAAGCGGCTCGACGGGTCTCGGGCCAGTGGCCAGAAACAGCGTGAGCAGGATCATTGCGTAATAGCCCGATTCGATGAGCAGGAGGATTTTAGCGAGGAGGGGTCCTTTGGGACTTTTCCTGGCGATCAGGTAACCGGCGATGGCACCAAAGGAACCCACGACGATGCCGGTTGCGGCCGGCAGGAGGCCGGCGGGCGGGCGACTGGCAAGGGTGGCGATGCTGTGGAAGTTGATGCCGCGAAGGGCGATCAAAAAGGTGACTGCGGCCGCAATTCTGGCTGCGGCGCCGATCCAAAGTTTGAGCAACACCAGGATCAGCCAGCCGCCGATGCCTGATGGACCGGCGGGTCGCGAGGATTTCTCGTCCGAGATGATGTGAAGAGTTTCAGCCACCCAAGTCTTCCTTCGGGAGCCGTCGCGGATTTTAACCGGTCACAGCTTGTCCAGCTCCCATTGACCCGGAGAATAGTTGAAGCCTGTCAGGCACAACAATACACAATTTGTGGTGCAGCGTTGCCGAGTATGGGGCGAAGGCCAGGGAAGCGGGCTGGAACCTGGGAGGACGGAGGGCCTGGATCGGGTTGACGGAGGGCCTGGATCGGGTTCTCGTGAGGGTCCAATGGCAGTGCAGAGCGGGGAGTTTGTGGGAAAATGCCCGACCTGTAGTAACCGCATTTCCCTCTATGGTTCTGGCATCTGACACGCTCGGGTAGGGGTAACACAGAAGTACCAGCATGAGATTACCAAAGTCATTTTTCCGTGTGACTGCGCATGCTATGTTGCCAGCATATCGGTAACAGGGACTGATCTTCCCGGCGGTATTGAGAGCGGGAAATGAGTCAGGAGCTCGCCCTGCTGCCCCCTGCCGATTTCGCCCACACCTATAAGTGTCCGGCAGGGAAATCACAACGAGGAATTTGTATGGCTCTGTTGCGCTGCTGCCTGGTTTCGAGAATCACCCTGCGGGTTCTTTTCAGCAAGACAATATTATTCCCGGTCCTGATCACCCTTGTGGTTTTGGGACTGATGCGCGGGGCTGAGGCGCAGACGACCTTCGCTGCGACGGCGGTGGGGACCACGACGCCTGCCACGCAGACGGTGACGGTGAGCGTACAGAGCGCGGGGACGGTGGCGAGGGTCGAAGTGCTGACCATGGGAGCACCGAACCTCGATTACACCGAGTCGGGGACGGACAACTGCGCGGGAATCAGCGCAGGAAGCTGTCAGGTGACGGTCGCGTTTGCGCCGAAGTATCCGGGGCCGCGGAATGGTGCTGTGGTGCTGCTGGATGCAGGCAATAACACCCTGGGAACGGCTTATCTGACAGGCATCGGACAGGGATCGCTGGCGGTGATGGTTCCGGGCGCGGTGAGCATTGTGGCCGGCCAGGTGGGCGAGTGGACCATGGTGAATGACGGCGGCGCGGCGACGCAGGCGGATCTGTATTTGCCGTCAGGAGTGGCGGTCGATGGCCTGGGGAATTTGTTCATTGCGGACTCGCACCACAACCGGGTGCGCGAGGTGTTTGCGACGGGCGCGCATGCGGGGACGATTACGACGGTGGCCGGGGACGGCAGCGCTGGATATGACGCGGCGGCGACGGTCGCCACCAGCACATCGCTGAATCAGCCAGGTGGTGTGGCGATCGACGGCGCGGGGAATTTGTACATCGCGGATACGAACAACAACGTGATCCGCAAAGTGAATCTGACGACGGGCAGCATCACGACGGTGGCAGGGACGGGCGCGCCGGGCTATACGGGTGATGGGAGCACGGCCACCGCGGCGACGCTGAATTCGCCCCAGGGCGTCGAGGTGGATACGGCGGGCGATCTGTACATCGCGGACACGAATAATGATGCGGTGCGGGAAGTGGTTCTGGCGACGAAGAATATTGCGACGATCGCGGGCGACGGGACGGGCGTACCGGGCTTCTCCGGCGACGGAGCGCTGGCGATCGACGCCAAGCTGGACGCGCCGTACAGTGTGGCACTGAACGCAGATGGGTATTTATTCGTCGCGGATTCGGGGAATAACCGGGTGCGGGTCGTGAGCCCGAGCGGGAACATCGCGACATATGCGGGCAACGGAACGCCGGCGTATCTGGGAGATGGTGGAGCGGCGATATCGGCGGAATTGTATTCGCCGCTGGGCGTGGCGTGCGATCCGGCGGGGAACGTGTACATTGCGGACGCACGCAATTATGTTGTGCGCAAAGTGAACGCGGTCTCGGGCGTGATTACGACGATCGCGGGTACCAACTCCGAAGATAACTACGTCGATGGGAAGTCGGACTTCAGTTACGGGAACGGTCAAAACGGGGATGCGTTCACCGGAGGCGGCATCGCGACCGGCGCCGGGATCTACGCGCCGTATGGGGTGGCGGTGGATGCGAGCGGAAATCTGCTGATCGCGGAGTATTTCGATCACCTGATTCGGAAGGTGAGCGCGGATTCGGCAACATTGTTCTTCCAGCCGGAGTTGTGGATCAACCAGGTGAGTTCGTCGCAGAACCAGACGATTGAGAATGACGGCAACGTGGCGCTGACCTTCTCCGCGGTGGCGGCGGATGCGAACGCGGCAGTGGCTTCGGGAGCGACGACGTGCACAACGACGAGCAATCTTGCAGTCGATGAGAGCTGCGTGGTGGCTGCGGAGTTCGCGCCCACGAGCACGGCCAATCCGCTGCCGAACCCGCTGGTGGGAAATGTAAATCTGACGGGGAACCCGGCGGACTCGCCGCTGGATATTTCTGTGGTGGGTGAGGCGCTGGGACTGAATGGCGCGATTGTGACGCTGAGCTCGAGCCTGAATCCTGCGGCGTACGGGCAGACGGTGACGCTGAACGTGAGCGTGAAGCAGGATCCGAACTCGACGCAGGGAACGCCGACGGGGACGGTGACGTTCTCGGATACGTTCCAGGGGACGACGAACCCGCTGGGAACGGCGCAGACGCTGAACGGGAGCGGCAACGCGAGCCTGCAGCTGACGACGCTGGCCGTGGGGACGCATGTGATCACCGCGAACTACAGTGGCGATACGCACTACAACGCGGCTGCTTCGAATCCGCTGTCGCAGGTGGTGCAGGAACAGGTCACCGTGACGATTGCGAGTTCCAGTCCGAATGACACATCGGCTTATGGATCAACGGTGATCTTCACATCGACGGTCGCCGTGTCGGGTGGGATTCCGGTGTCGGGATCGGTTTCGTTCTACGATGGCGCGACCTATCTGGGCAGCGGAACGCTGAACGGGAATATTGCGACCTATGCGACGGCGAATTTGCCGGTGGGCAGCAACCCGATTACAGCGAGTTACACCGACACGAACAACGTGAGCGCCACTTCGCCGGTGCTGACGCAGGTTGTGGAGCAGACGACGGCAACGACGGTGGCGTCGAGCGTGAATCCATCGATCCACGGGACGGCGGTGACATTGACCGCAGTGGTAACGGCAACGGGGACCGTAGTGCCGACGGGGAAGGTGACGTTCCTCGACGGCGGAACGCCGATCGGAACCGGAACGCTGGCGGCCGCGGGAACAACGAGCGCAGCGGCGACGTTCCAGATCTCGACGCTGGCGGCGGGGGCGCACGCGATCACAGCATCGTATGGCGGGGACGCGAAGGACTTCAGCAGCCTGTCGGGCGCGTTGTCGCAGACGGTGAACGTCGCGTCGTCGACAACGGCCCTTGCGGCCAGCGCGAATCCGACGATCGCCGGCAAGGCGCTGACACTGACGGCGACGGTGACGACGAATGGCGGGACGGCAGCCGGCACGGTGAACTTCTACAACGGAACGACCCTGCTGGGAGCGGGGACGCTGAATGGAGCGGGTGCGGCGACATTTACCTCGTCCACGCTGCCGGTGGGGGCGTATTCGATCACGGCAGTCTATGCCGGAGACGCGAACGACACAGGGAGCACGTCCGCAGCGCTGGCGCTGAGCGTGATTCAGGCGACAACGAGCGTGAAGCTGGTCACGGGCAATCCCACGATTCAGGTGACGAGCGCGGTTACGTTTACCGCGACGGTGAGCGGCAACGGCGGCGTGGCAACGGGCAACGTGACATTCATGGACGGATCGAACACACTGGGGTCGGTCGCAGTCAATGCCGGAGTAGCGGCGTACACCACTTCGTCGCTTGCGGTGGGGACGCACAACATTACGGCGGTGTACGGCGGCGACGCGAACGACGCGGGCAGCACCTCTGCGGCCGTGACGGAGACGGTGACGGCGTACGCCACGCAAACGTCACTGGCAGCTTCGGCGACGAGCGTGAACACGGATCAGGAACTGACGCTGCTGACGACGACGACTTCGAGCAGCGGCGGCGCAGTGACGGGGACCATCACCTATATGAATGGGTCCACGACGCTGGGCTCGGCGCCGGTGGGGGTGAATGGCACGGCAACCTTCACGCTGAATCCAGCCGCGGGACAGTACAGCATTGCGGCGCACTACAGCGGCGACGCGTTGAATGCGCCGTCGGTATCGAATGTGGTGACGGTGTCGGTTTCGCAGGCGACGGAGTTCAATATGGCACTGAATCCGACGTCGCTGAGCATTCCGACGGCCCAGTCGGCTCAGCTGACGATCAATCTGGGATCGCAGGATGGATTCACGGACAAGATTGCGCTGGGCTGCGACTCGCTGCCGTATTCGGTGACGTGCAACTTCGGGAGCAACGACGTCACGCTGAACGCGAATGGGACGACGTCGGTGACGCTGACGGTGGATACGAATTCTCCCCTGGCGGGCGGCTCGCAGGCGAAGAATGAGGGCCCGTTGGGAGGCAGCGGCATGCTGGCGGCGTGCGTGTTCCCGGGTGCGGCGCTGTTTGGATTGGCCTTCTGGCGGTTCCGCAGAAATGCGGCTGTGCTGAGGGCGCTGGTGGTGATCGCGATGCTGGCGGGAACGACCTTGGTGATGACGGGTTGCGGCGGGTTCTCGCTGAACAGCGCCAAGCCAGGCAATTACGTGATCCAGGTGACGGCGACCGGCGAACAAACCGGTGTTACCCACGTCGCGAACCTGACATTAACGGTGACCCAGTGAGCGGAGTTGGGAACATGATGCATCGCGGGTGGGTGACCTGGGCTCTGCTGTTGGCGGGATTGCTGGCCGGGGCGGGGAGCGTGCAGGCGCAATCCCCGGAAGCGGCCACGGGGGACTGGTCGGCACTGGCGGTGGGGGGAAGCTTCAACGCGAACCGCGTGCAGTACGGACAGCACTGGCTGCTGGGCGGGACGGCTTTTGTCGATGCTAACTTTACATGGCGGTATGGGATCGAAGGCGAAACGAACTGGGAAGTTCTTCGCCAGGTCGAGCAAACGCATGCAACGACGTATCTGATTGGGCCGCGCTATCAGCTGGCGGGGATGGGCGAGAACGCGCAGTGGCGGCCGTATGTGAAATTCATGGTGGGCGATGGGTATTTTAACTTTCCGTATCACTACGCATGGGGAAACTACTTTGTGATGGCACCGGGGGCGGGGATGGATTACCGGGTCAACTCGCGGATCCGGCTGCGGCTGTTCGATGCGGAGTATCAGTACTGGCCTGCGTTCACGTATGGGTCGATGACGAATCTGAGCGTGAGCGCGGGGGTGCGGTATCGGATTCGGTAAAGAGGAATTGCGCGACTTGCGGTGAGAGGGTTCTATGCCAGGGTTCTTCGGACGTGTGTATTTTCTTGTTGTCCTTGGTGGGGCAGGGTGCGCTCTGGTGGCGACAACGCCGGTGCACGCACAGGACGCGATGACAGCAGCGCCGCAGAATCGCGGCGCGGCTGCATCGCCAGGGACAGAGCGGCCGATGCTGAGGCCGAGCCACGCGGAGACATTCGCCGCGTTCATGCAGGAGATCGGGCTCGACGACCTTGCGGCTCGCAAAGTGGCAATCACCGGCGAAGCGCAGTCGCGCGTGGACTGGACGGCCCTGAATCAGGCATCCATTGGCCTGACGGACGAGCAGTGGACCACGGCGTACTCGATTCTTCTCGACGGCAGCCAGCAGGTGGCGAACTGGGGCGACGAGATGCAGGACGCGCTGGGATGGAAAGAGGGGAGATTCGAGGCCGATCGCTCGACCCGCGCCGACCAGCGGATAGCGCGATTCGATGCGCTGAGCAGTGGCGGCAGCTCGATCATTGACGAGACGATGGGCCGGCTGCAGCAGAGCCTCGGCGACGCCGCGTTCAGAAAACTGGACGCCTTCGTGTATCAGCGCGAGGGGGGCGATGGGAACGTCGATCACGGGCGGGTCCGGCGGGGCCCGATCCAGACGGCGAAGGTCAGTCCGCTCCTGCAAAAATAGCTGTCGGCTTATTCGTGGGTTGAAGGCGGGGCTTCGCTCGGGGGTTCCGGCGCAGGTTCAGGGTCGGGATTCGGCGGACGCACTTCGGCCTCGGAGGGCGGTTCGCTGACGGGCTCAGGGCTGGGCGCGACCGGCTGCACGGGAAGAATCTGGACAAGAGCAGGCTGCGCGGGCGCGGCTTCGCCCATGGCAGCTTCGTGCTGCGCGCGGGCGGCTGCG
>Ga0210385_10001251_pt1 | contig 16000 bp, 19 predicted proteins | sample IncBWH26OmetaG_FD_160107 | JGI IMG/M metagenome (GOLD analysis project Ga0210385, IMG submission 160107) | Forest soil microbial communities from Barre Woods Harvard Forest LTER site, Petersham, Massachusetts, United States - Inc-BW-H-26-O ...
GTAGGGTCGTTGGCGCTCACGGAGCCGCCTAACATGCGTTCGAGCGGACGCGCCGTGAATAAAGTGCCCGGTCTGTCACCGGGTTCGACAAGCGCAATGATGCCTCGCTGCGCCGCTCAACTTTGGCGTTAGACCGCCCATGATTCTGGAGCTGTAGATGACGCGTGGCGAATTCTCCCTTGCCGCGTTTGCCTTCACGGCCGCAGTCCTCATCTTCCAACTCAAATTCCTCGCGTCGTTGAGACGCCCCGACGTGAGTGTCGGGCGTTTCCTTTTGGCGGGCCCGATGCTCTTTGCCAACCCGACTAGATACTTTAGAGACGGCCATTCCACAGCCCCATGGCGTATGCTGTTCTGGTTCTTACTATTCCTGGTGGTAGTGGAACTACTTGCAGAGACATACCGTGGGTAGCGTACGTCCATGGCAGCTGTCTAACATGCGTTCGAGCGGACGCGCCGTGAATAAAGTGCCTGTCTTGTTGCAGTGCCGCGCCGCTCAACTTTGGCGTTAGGTGCGCCAATGAGCAGTCGCAAGGCACTACTTCGTATTACGGAACTTGTGGCCCTAATGCTGTTCTGCTCCTATGCCGCAGTAGGTCTGGCTTTGGCGCTAGGGATCTTTCGGCCGAATGAATTACCCACGGGCTTGTTCTTCACGTCTGAAGGCCTCGTGTTCGTAACCTTTCTTGTGTCGGTGATGGTACTAGCCGAATATTCGCGAATCGTTAGACCGACGCAGTCGCGGTGGTCTCGCACTTCAGTGAGTTATACGCAGGCCTGGGTATTACTACGATGGTGCCCCTGGGCATTCAAGGCGACAATACTTCCTATTGTCGCCGTCGCGTTTGTCTCATTGTTCTGGGTAGGACATGCTAGGTGGTCGGGAGGACCGATGACGGCACAACAGGTAGCCGCATTTACGCTAGGTGACATCGCATTCTGCGGTATCACCGTGCTTGTATGCGCCTCAGCCTCTCGAATGCCCGGGTCGTTTGCGGAAGTCTTTGAGCCAGCGGAGCGCGCCTAACATGCGTTCGAGCGGACGCGCCGTGAATAAACTGCCAGTCGTAATGTTGCGGCGCGCCGCTCAACTCTGGCGTTAGATGTCATCTCGCTACAGCGCCAAATTGCGCCTCATAGCGGTGCTAACCGCTGGACTGATCATTGCCGTGGTGGTACGCGCCTGGTCCGGTGCGATCACACTCGATGGCGGCGAAGCTCTTAGGCTATTCTCACCGCTGCTGGCTGTAATCGTGGCCTCAGGCGCCGTTTCATGTAAGTTGGTGCCACCCAATAGGTTACCAAACTCAATCGTGAGCGTTGCGCCGACAGTTTTGGTTCTCGGGCTGATTGGTCTCGACGTTTCGCTGTTCGGAGTGGCGATGTTCGGTGCATCGTTCATTGAAACCATGCTGCGAAAGCCGTGAGATCTAACATTCGTTCGAGCGGACCGCCTATGAATAAAGTGCCAAGTGGCGTCAACGTGGGCATCGTGCGCGATGAGCTGTGAGCGGCCGCTCAACTTTGGCGTTAGGCAAGTAAAAAGATGGACAGTGACGCGTTTGCTCTTGACCATCCAACTGGGATATGTGTGTCACGGGCGCTCACCGAGATGGATCTGCTGAAAGCACTCTCAAACGCAGCAGAAAAAAAGATGGACCTGAAGACCGGCTGGACGTGCTATCGCTTACCGGCATTTGTAGACGGGGATCAACGGATAGGATGCAGTCTCTGGTTCAATCGCGGAAAGCTGGATAATATCGGCATTGCCGTACTCGACCCAGAGGAAGGCGCCGCGCAAAATGACAACTGGTCAGGCTGGTCCGCTGAAACGGAGCGGCTTCGAGCGCGGAAAACTGAGCAGTGGTTGGTCAGTAAGGGATATGCCCCCGGCACATACACATGGGGCGCGGTATGGGCAGGCTGTGACCCGAAGACGGGCGACGGCGGCGGGGTCGTAAGCTATTTGGCCTAACATGCGTTTGAGCGGAGCGCGCCGCGAATAAACTGCCTGGTCTGTCAATGTGCTCGACAAGTGCAATGATGCGGTGCCGCGCCGCTCAACTTTGGCGTTAGGCTTCATTCCGGGCCTCTGGAGACTACTTGCCGCGGTTGGACTATCCTCTGACCAATGGGCAACACGCCAGAGTGGCGGGTCTTCCTTGCATGCCCGGATGTCGCCGCGGCTACACCCGTCGCAGAATATTTGACACTGCACGACTGTCCGGCTTGTGTCTTCGCGGTGCCCCCGAGCTTCAACCTAATGCCGACGGCAGCGGTATTGGTACCCGCTGAGTTTCTTCGCCGCGCGCAGCACATTTGGAGTGGTGCGAATGTCCTTGGGGATCTAACCGAAGGAGAACTCGAATACATCGTCACGGGCAGGCTTCCTGGCGGCGTGGCCGAAGGGCATGAGCACGATGATGCCGCCTAACATGCGTTTGAGCGGAGCCGCCATGAATAGAGTGCCAGTCGTGTTGCAGTGCCGCGCCGCTCGACTTTGGCGTTAGGCAGCGGAGGGCGCAATCTTGGAAGCACTCGCTGACGCCTTCTTAGCCATTGCCTCTGCCATACTTGAGGTATTGGTACGCTTGACCATCGCAGTCATTGCGCAATTTCGGCCGGGTCGGCGCCAATCTCCAATCGCTCTGGACGCTGACACCAGGACGCACGCCTGGCGCTTCTGGATCCTTGCCCCAATTTGTCTGGGATTTCTCGTGATCGCCGCGATCGTCTGGATCAAGGGATAGCTGTATGGCGCCTAACATTCGTTCGAGCGGACGCGCCGTGAATAAAGTAGCTGTCTTGATGCTGCGGCGCGCCGCTCAACTTTGGCGTTAGACCCCTGATGACGCGCCTCTTCGATTCCTACCGGCGCAGAATGCGTAATGGCGTGCTCGTTTCTTGTATTGTGCTTGCGTTGTACGGCGTCCTTGCATTGGTGCTGGATCCAATTGACACTGCACTGAAACAGATTGGACTCGGATGTGCTGCTGTTGTGATTGGAGTGATTGGGCTGGTGACTATTCGGCGACTACAGATCCTGCCTTGCCCACATTGTGGAGTCGAGCTGTTCGTAGAATTGAGGCGCTCATTGCGGAATCGAAAGCCTGAAATTTGTTGTCCTGGCTGCAAAAGCGTGCTGCAGGTCTAACATACGTTTGAGCGGACCGCGCAAGGATAAAGTACCGGTTTCTGTCATCGACGCACCCCGTGACCCTGGCCCGCGCGCGGCCGCTCCACTTTGGCGTTAGACCGATCATGCTTCACCACATATCCATCGGGGTCCGCGATTTGGCGCTATCAAGTGCTTTCTACGACGCGGCCCTCGGAGCATTGGGCTTCCGCCGTGTATTTGATGGCAAAAACTCGATTGGCTACGGGCGAATTCATGGAGAGGATCTTCTCCTACTAAATCGCAATCTTGAGGCGGCGCCGCCGGGTCCGGGATTTCATTTGGCATTTGCTGCGCCAACCAGAGAATCAGTGGATGCGTTTCATGCAGCCGCGTTGAGGGTTGGAGGAAAGGACAACGGCAATCCCGGAACTCGACAGAAATACGGTCCAAACTACTACGCGGCATTTCTAATTGATCCCGATGGTCACAGAATTGAAGCGGTACTAAATGCGCCCGCGGCGGTCTAACTTGCGTTCGAGCGGACGCGCCGTGAATAAACTGCCAGTGGATGCGCCGCGGCGCGCCGCTCAACTTTGGCGTTAGAGGTCCTGTGTGACACCCCGTCAAATAGTCATCGTGACAGTTAGGTTGCTGGCCATTTGGCTGGGGATCGACGTCCTAAGGGCGTTGCCGACATTCTTTATCTCCGGCATAACCGTCACTCCGGGCTATAACTACACGATGTTCTCGGTTGCACTAACTGGTGTGGTTAAAGGAGTCGGTTATTGGGAGTTCCTTCTTGCAGCTTGTCTGATATTTGTTCCGCTCGCCCTAATGTTGGCCTTCCGCCCCTTGCTACGAGTAAGGCCCCCTCAAGAAGGTGAGACTTTGGCGTATTATGCAGCGGACGGATCGAGCGACAGCATCTAACATACGTTGGAGCGGGCGCGTCGTGAATAAAGTGCTCGATTCGTCATCGCGAGAGACACGCACTATGATGCGGTGTCGCGCCGCTCAACTCTGGCGTTAGACTCTATGTGGACCACCCCTATGCGGGGTTCCGCAACAGAAACAGTGGTGGTATTAGCCCGCTGCCGTTGCAGGCATGGGACGGCCGTGCTCGTCGCTCCCGCCGTAGAATCGCTCTACTCATAGCGGAGCGCATTTATGGGCTTCGCCCGCGCGACATGTATGGCATGCTCGATAATTGTGATCCAAGCAATCCCGAGAGCGGCGAGCCCGGCGGTCAAGAAATAGAGTGGATTTAGGGTGATCCGGTAGGCGTAGCTCTCCAGCCAACGGTGCAAATAATAGTAGGCCACGGGCCCCGCAATCAAATTCGCAATCAGCACCGGGACGGAGAATTGCCAGAGCAGGAGCTGTAATATATCGCGCGTACGCGCACCGACGACCTTTCGGATTCCTATCTCCTTGGTGCGACGGGCGGCGGTGAAAGCGGCAACGCCGAAGAGACCGAGGCAAGCAATGAAAATGGCGATACCGACAAAAACGCCAAACAAGGCCCCCTGTCTTTCATCACTCCGGTACAGCGTACCAAACTGGTCGCTGAGGAAATAGCTCGACAAATACGTGTCCGGCGCCAACGCACGCCAGGTACTGTCGATTGAATGCAGCGTCGCCGGAACGTCTTTCCCACTGAGGCGCACCGAAAGCCAATTAGTGCGCGATTTGTCGTTGAAATACACGGTGGGCTTCACGGGCTCCCTGGCACCATCAAACTTTATATCCCCAAGCACACCCACGATGTTCACGAAATTTCTGTTGTACCTGATCGTCTTTCCGATGATCTGCTGCGGTGTGTAACCGAACCGCGCAGCCGCGGCCACATTAATGAGGATATTGTGCTCCTCGTTGGCCGGGAAAATGCTGCCGCCGTCAGCGTCACTCAACGTATCCTCGTCGCGGCTCTCGGAGAATAGCCGTCCGGCAACCAGCGCCATGCCGTACAGGTGGGGGAAGTCCGGGCCGATCAGTATCCTGTTGAGGGTAATCATATCCTGCCGCCCCGGAAGCCGGATTAGACCAAGGGCGCCTTGATTCTGGAAGGGCACAGCGTCTGATAGCGCGGTGGTGGAGACGCCGGGATAGCTGCGTAAGGTATGTTCGAGGGTCTCGCGACTCCTTGGAGTAAGCGCTCCTGCGTAAAGAACGAGGATGTTGCTCCGATCGAAGCCCAGATCTAGATTGCGCGCAAAAGTGATTTGCTTGTACACGACGATGGTTGCGATGCCGAGGCCAATCGAGACGGCGAACTGCAGCACAACCAGAACCGTGCGCAAACGGCTCGAGCCGGGTTGAGCCGAACTGTTGGTTCGCAGCACCGCAGCGGGCCGAAAGCTCGATAGCCTAAGCGCCGGATAGACACCGCTGATCAGCCCCGCGGCGATCGCGATAGCGACAATCATGAGCGATAGTTGCCAGTCGCCGAGGTAGTGGAAAGTGATCGGCCGTTCCAGAAAACGATCGTAAGCAGGCAACAGAATCTCGACGATCGGAAGGGCAAGCGCTAGGGAGCAAAGAGCCATGAGCACCGACTCGCCCAGGAACTGAGTCATCAGCTGCCAGCGGTCTGCACCAACGCACTTGCGCAGCGAAATTTCGCGAGCACGCAGCATGGCGCGGGCAGTCGCCAGGTTCATGAAATTGAAGCAGGCCACCAGAATGATCAGCAACCCGACCGTAGCGGTACCGTAAACCGTGACCCAGGTCCCTGCGGGCGTCATGTTTTCGGCAAATCGGGCGGATGAGAGATGAACATCCGTGAATGGAGTCAGATGCATTTGGTAAAGCTGACTTCCCCGGATCCTCACCTGGAGATTCCGCAGCGCAGCCGTTGTACCCCTATCCAGTATTGGCGCCAGCTTTGTGATCACTGCCTGAGGATCCGCGCCGGGCGCAAGAGTCACGTAGGTGTAGTACCAGGGAAGAAGCCAGTTCTGCTTCTGCTCCTGAGTAACCGTGTCGGCGACAGAGGTGTTCGGCATGAGCACATCGGCTACAAGTTGGGAATTGCTCGGCAAGTTTCGCAGCACGCCTGTAACCTTCAGCGCGATCTGGGTGCTCTCGCAGGCCCCATCTGGCTTGTCACAGCTTGCCTTGGCAACCGTGACGCTTTGTCCGAGCGGATTCGCATTGCCGAAGAACTTCCTGGCAGTGTCTTCCGACAGGACCAGGGATTCCGGCTGCATGAGAACCGTGGCTGGATCTCCTGACACCAGGGGCAATCGGACAACTTGTAGAAAATTGGCGTCTACGACGTCCACGCCCTCGGGGAACTGCCGGCCCCCAACCGTCACGGTGATGCCTTCGCGAATCACCCGAGTCGTCGCCGCCACTTCCGGGATCTCCTCCTGCATCGCGGCCGACACGGGGAAGGGAACCCGAGCGTCGTCCACGGCGGTGCGGCCTGGTACCCGCGAGGTCGTTTCCAACCTGTAGAGGCGCGTACTGTCCGGCACCCATTTGTCGTAGGATGTTTCGTCTCGGATAAACAGGATGACGAAGATGGCACTGGCCAGCCCCAACGCCAGGCCCGCGATGTTGATGAAGCTATAGAGCTTGTGGCGAACGATGTTGCGCGCAGCCGTGATGAGATAATTCCGGAACATGGCGTGCTCTGAACTAAGAAATTTGCCGGATATTTTCGGTGACGATGGCACCATCGAGCAGGTTCACCATGCGATGGGCATCTCGATCGATCTTCTGGAACGCTTCATATCCAGAGACGATGATTTTTTCGCCCGGTGCCAAGCCGTCGAGGACCGCAACGTGTTCGGGATTACGCCGACCGAGCCGAACATTGCGGCGAGTCACGTACCGACCGTCTGGTGGGCAATTGGATCTTCGTCGTGGCATCCGGCCGACGTAGTACTCGTCCACCAACGCGGTTAGCTTGCAGCGATCAAGTGAATCAAGTTGCCCCGGCACCGCGCGTTGGCGCTTTGATTGACCCACTTCTGCTGTCAGTGCCGTGAGCTGTCCATCGATTGGTGCTCGGGTGGTGAGTACGCCGAGGCTTGCAGCGGCGGTAGCGCTACTCCCCTTGAGCCGGATCAGGGTGTCTTGGAGCTGTCGGAGCAGGGTTGCACTAACCGCCTTCTCTGCTCCACCGGAGGAGGCGGTAGCATCACGAAGCTTCAGTTCGTGGGCGTATGCTTCTTGATCTTGCTGGTAGATCGGTGACGCAATTGCATTGCCATCTTGCACAACCTTGTGTCGTGGAAGGTCATCCTTCAGCTTGCTGATCTGATGTGCGGTGTCGAGCAAGTCGTGTTGGTGTTTGAAGCGAGTTTCTTCCAATTGTATTTTGGTGTTTCCCTGTGCATTGATCTGCCCCGCCGTAGCGGCTTGTCGCAAGGCGACCTGGAGCTGCAGCGTCGCGTTCGTCAACACGATGAGAGGCGGTCCGGCCTTGACCTCTGCTCCATCCTCAACCAGCTCCCGCTTCACCGAGCCGCCCTGATCAGCAGTGAGATGAGCGGTGGTGAATGACGCGGCAGTGCTACGCACGGCGATGAAGTCTTCGCAGGGGCCTTTCGTCACTTGTCCGAAGGTCAGTTTGTCGATCGGGACTCCGTAGGTATGACCGCCCAAGTGTGCAAGTAACCTGGAGGCCGCCCGCGAGGTCCAAAAGCCCTGCAAGACCGTAAGGAGCGTAGCGCCGCCGGCGAGAACTCGCTTCAAGGGCCTATCCATACCCCCAAAGGCGGTTGCTGTGGCCAACGGGTCCGAAACGGCAAGCAGGTGATCACCAGGGTTCATATCCTGGTAAAGCAATTACTGAGCCATCGCACTTATACCCATTTTTTCAATGGCTTATAGAACATGAGATGGCCAAAAAGCGTTCGCCAGCGTACAACTGACCGCACACTGTCCGGATTCGTACACATGGCGCCAGACCCCAACTCCGCTCGCATCCTCGTCGTCGACGATGAGGAGGACATCCTGGTCGCGGCGCGCCTGCTCCTCAAGCAACATTTCGCAGCTGTCCAAACGATTTCTGACCCGTCGCGCCTACCTGATCTGGCGAGACAGGGGGCATTCGATGTTCTCCTGCTCGACATGAATTTCACGGCCGGCGTCGACAACGGCGCGGAGGGCCTCAAGTCGCTCTCCGAGGTCATTTCAATCGATCCGCAGGCGGTGGTGGTTCTCGTTACCGCCCATAGCGGCGTCGAGTTGGCGGTTCGAGCCATGAAACAGGGTGCGGCGGATTTCGTCACCAAGCCGTGGGAAAACGAGCGGCTGGTGGCAACACTCTTGGCCGCCGTTAATCTGCGCCGGTCGCGCCTGGAGACGGTGGAACTGCGCAAGCGCAATCGTGGACTCGCGGCCGCGACGCGCACCGACATCGAAATGATTGGCACCTCACCCGCCGCGCTCCAGGTGTTTGACACGATCCGCCGGGCCGCGCCCACCGATGCCAATGTGCTCATCCTGGGCGAAAATGGGACCGGCAAGGAATTGGTCGCCCGGGAGATTCACCGACACTCGCGGCGCGCCGACGACGTATTCCTAAGAGTCGATTTAGGTGCCCTTTCGCCCCAGCTCTTCGAAAGCGAACTCTTTGGCCATCGCCGTGGGGCATTTACGGACGCTCGCGAGGATCGCATCGGTCTATTCCGCGCGGCAACCGGCGGCACGCTCTTTCTCGACGAGATCGGCAACGTTCCAGTGCATCTGCAAAGCAAATTACTCACGGCGCTCGAGCGACGGGAGGTCATCCCCGTCGGGTCGGACAAACCGGAACCGATCGACGTCCGACTAATTTCGGCCACCAATCTCGCTGCGGAGCAGCTGGCCGATGCGGATAGATTTCGACAGGACTTGTTCTACCGCATCAACACGGTAGAAATTAAGTTGCCCCCCTTACGTGATCGACGAGAAGATATCCCGCTCCTGCTGGAACACTTCATCGCCATTTACGCGCAAAAATACAACTTTCCCCCCAAGCGACTGGCCGCCACGGCGCTGGACGAACTTGTGACCCATGTGTGGCCCGGGAACGTACGCGAACTCCGCCATGCAGTCGAACGCGCAGTCATCCTAAGCGATGGGGACGTATTGGAAGCAGACGACTTTTCTCTCGTCGCCCCGCGTGCCGACGTTCCTGTCGGCCACTCAGCCGATACCTCCCGGCTCAACGCCGTTGAAAGAAGCGCGATCGCCCGCGCTCTGGCGGAGTGCCAGGGCAATATCAGCCGCGCCGCGGCGGCGCTTGGCCTCACGCGCGCATCGTTATATCGGCGGAAGATCAAATATGGGCTATAGCCGCTTCCAGATTGGAATCGCCCTGCGCACAGCAGCACTCGCGCTCACGATCGTGGCCGCCACGTGTCTGATCATGCAGACCCGATGGTATGCGACGATTGCGCTCGGTGTGGCGATGGTGATCGCGCAGATTGCCGGGCTCGTGCGTTTTTCCACGCAGTCGGGCCGAGAAATGGCGAGGTTTCTGGAGGCCATTTCCTTCGACGACACCTCGCTTGGCTATTCTGGCTTGATGGGCGATAGTGCCCACAGCGAACTCGGCAGCGCAATGACCGGCGTGCTAGCGAAGCTCCGATCGGTCCGATCCGAACGCGAAGAACAATCGCGATACCTCCAGACGCTCATTGCTCATGTTCCCGTAGCCTTGGTATCTACGGATGAGCGCGGGCACGTCCAACTTCTCAACATGGCGGCACGGCGACTATTCCGAACTGCGTTGACGGAAACAGGACAGTTCGCACGGCATGGGGAAGCGTTCGCCGTCGGCATGGACTCCATCCGTCCTGGAAGCACCGCCATCTTGCGAATGGTGCGCCCCCCTGGGGCGCTACTGCTCAAAGTCGCGGTGACCGATTTGGCGCTAGGCGGCATACGGTATCGCCTCATTTCCCTGCAAAACATCGAAAGCGAAATGAGCGCTCAGGAGATGGCTGCCTGGCAGACTGTGATCCGCGTCATGGCCCACGAGGTCATGAATTCTCTCACTCCCGTGTCGTCGCTTGCAGCAACAGCGCACGATTTAGTGAGTGGCGTGATCAAGCAATTGCCGGCCGAAGATCCGAGCGCTGTCTCATTGATGAACGCCTCGGAAGCGCTCGAAACGGTGGCGCGGCGCAGCCAAGGGCTCCTCCATTTCGTACAAAAGCACCTTCGTCTAACCAAGCACCTAGTTACGCAAATTGAAGTAGCGCCGGTGCAGCGTATCTTCGCGCGACTCCAACGCCTGCTCGCCAATGACCTCGCAGCCCGCGACATTCAATTGACGACGAGCGTTACGCCGGAAACGCTGGAGATCGCGGCCGACATCGAATTGCTTGACCAAGCGCTTATCAACCTTGTCCGAAACGCGATCGAGGCGCTGCGCGATACCGCAGCGGGCCGGATCGCTCTCTCCGGCCAACGCGACTCCGACGGTCGCGTTGCCATTGCAGTGGCGGACAACGGTCCAGGCATTGCCCCGGATCAGCGCGATAAGATATTCGTGCCCTTCTTTACGACGAAACGTCAAGGCAGCGGCGTGGGGCTCACGTTGGTTCGCCAGATCGCCACTGCCCATGATGCGACGGTTGACGTTTCAGACACCCCCGGCGGGGGCGCTACCGTGAGCCTACGATTCTGATCTGCATCCGCATAAATGCCCCGCCGGCTACGCCACTCCCGGGAGTGGGCAGTTGCTCAAAGGCGGCGCCAGATGGATTCCGTCGACACTGCACACCGTTTGCTCTATGAGGACGTCTAGCATGCGTTCGAGCGGACGAGCCGTGAATAACGTGGCTACTTTGTCAGTGTACTCGACCAGCGCAGCGATGTGGTGCCGCACCGCTCAAACTTGGCGTTAGACAATCGGAGACCAAGAGTGCCGCCTGTCGCTGTCACGCACTCGGGTTCCTAACTGGAGTGGTTCTCATCCCACTTTTATTGCGTTGGCTGCTTCTGGCTCGCACAGTTTTTGGGTCGCATGGCAACGATTTTCTGGGCCCTGCTAGGCGGCGGCTTGTCTGGACAGCACCAGTCGTCCTTCTTCTTCAGCCGTTGCCATATTTGGTCCTCGCCGTCATCGCGATCGCAGGACTGGCCTTGAGGGGTCGGCTGCCTTTCGCATGGCTGTGGTTGATGATTGGGTTCGGCCTGTATGCTGTTCTTATGGGGGCCCTAATTCTGTCGAGACTCGTTGGACGGAAAAGAAAGGCTCGTCGTGCCGCGCACCCGTAGTTCTTGGGAGGTGTCCGTGACAGGCGATCGTGCATCGCCGGCTGTTATTGTGGCCGCCGCACGCGTCCACTACTACATAGGCCGTGCGACGCGAATGCTTCGTTAGGACGGCATCTCGGGCTTTGTGGCTTACGACCCTGTCTTTCATGGGGCTCACATGTAACATACGTTCGAGCGGACGCGCAGAGAATAAAATGCCTTATCTGTCACCGATAGCAATGGGCACGATGGTGCGGTGCCGCGCCGCGCAATTCTGGCGTTAGGGGTAGCGACTGAGGTGCGCATCTTTGTCGCCCTGATTAGTTTGATGGTCGCAGCGATCCTCTTTGTCTGTGCCTGCCCGCCGTTCCCTTCGGTAGGCGGATTGATCGACAGCTCGTATCCCGTTCTGGTGACAAAGTTCGGCGCCCCGAGCGAAGCGCCGCCGGATTTGTCATTGCCGCAACACCTGCGTGCCGGGAGGCGATACTTCTGGCGAAGGTCCCGGATTGTGGCGGTTTGGACCTTGGAAGTAGAATACCCCGCGGCACCCTTCGGCCCAGCGTCTGAGCCGTACGTGACATATCCGAGTGCGCCTCCTGATCCGGCGTCGCGGCCTTATTTTGCAGCCCGAGGCCTTGATACAGGGTGGAATTGGATTGACTGGTTGTTGCCCCACGAGGCAGTCGCTCGTGCCACAGTGCAAGTTCCCTGAATCCCTAACCATCCGCTCGAGGGAACGCCGCATGAATAAGCTGCCAGTCGCACTGCCGCTCGGCGCCGCTCAACCCTGGCATTAGTAGGAACTATGAGTGCCATCCCAGTTTCAGGCAAGAAAGAACGGTTGATGTCCGACCGATTCCTTCGCTACTTCCACCTCGTGGCGCTAACTTGGATCGGCTGCGCAGTTCTCGTATTCGGGCTCAGCTACCTAGCAGGTGGTCATGTCAGTGAGAACGGCGGCAACGGCCCCGTGGCTAGTATTTCAGTAACGCTAATGTTGCTTGCAACTTTCGGTGCGCCAATATTTATCATCGGCGCGCTAGTATGCTTGGTTGTTGCAGCTGTAACTTACCGCGAGACGAAGACGCCAAGTTGAGAACGTTCGTTTCCAAGTTTTGTTCGAGCAGACGCGCCGCAAATAAGGTGCCATGCCTGTCACAGGAATCCACAGTTTCAATGTTGCGGTGCCGCGCCGCTCAAACTTGGCGCTAGATGATGGACAAGGCTCTCTATGATTCCCATACCCTCAGACTGGCGGCGCTTTAGACGATTGAGCGCTTTTTTTCTCCTCGGGGCGGCGGCGCTGGCCCTTTACTTTGGGCAGCATGATTTTCCCGTTAGGGCCATTGGCCTCATCGCGATAATGAGCGCAGTGGGGCTCGCAAAATCGCCAAGGGGGGCTCTCTCAATCGCGGAACAGAAAAATCGACCACCGCCTCTGAACATTCTCCATTGGGCAATTGCAATATTACTCACGGGAGCATTGGCATTGGTTTATCGAATGCTCTGGGTCGCGGGACACGATGGGAGCACGTCGGTTTGGCCTGTGTATGAATTTGCGGGGACTGGCCTAATTGCCGGGGCCTATTGGGCGGCTCTCCTGACGCGACTGCAGGAGTCCGGCACACGATGGCCCTGGACTGAACCCATCTAACATTCGTTCGCGCGGACCGCCCATGAATAAACTGCCAAGTGATTTCAAAGAGGTCAGAATGTCCGGCGGCTCGTGCGCGCCGTAAATAAACCGCTAGTCGCGCTGCGGAGCCGCGCCGCTCAACTCTGGCGTTAGGTGGCACTCTGAACTCACCAATTCTCAACTCTCGGCAGAATGCCGCCGATTTCTCGCCAACTCGGGATGACGTTTTCAACCGTATTGCATCTAGATACGACACGCTGTGCGACCTCTTCAGCTTGGGAATACATAGGCTATGGAAGCGGGCTGTTGCGAGGGAGATTACCGATCAGCCTTGGGAGGTCCTGCTTGACGGTGCGACGGGAACTGGCGACATATTATTGCGAGTTCTTTCGCGGCAGAATTGTGCTGCGAGGTCGATTGTGGCCTCAGATATCAGTCCCCAGATGTTAGTCATTGCTGCCCGTCGAATAGGCGGCCCCCAACAGCCGGTCAAATTCGAGACTCTTGATCTTGAGTCCATGCCGTCGGTCCAATCGGAGAGCGTGGACACCTATTCGATTTCTTTGGGCCTGAAAATCTGCAACCGCGGCAGGGCCCTAAATGAGGCGTTTCGCGTGCTCCGGCCGGGCGGCCGCCTTGTCGTGCTCGAGGCATCTAACATACCGATCAAGTTCATACACAGCGCATATCTGGCATATATGAATATCTGCATGCCAACGCTAGGCTGGCTGGCAACTGGAGGAGATTCATCAGCATACCGGTATTTGTTGGACGGCGTTATCGCCTTCCCGAAAGCGGAGGTGTTTGCGCGGGAACTTCAGGACAATGGCTTTGTAGGCGTGCGATTTCGCCGACTATCTTTGGGAATTGTCGCCATTCATGTTGCACAAAAGCCGGCGTTGGCACATGCCGCCTGACGTTCGTGCAAGCGGACCGCCAATGGATAAAGTGCCACATCATGTCGCCGTGATTCCCCCTGGGCTGGGGTCGCGCGCGACCGCTCAATTCTGCCGTTAGGCAGGAGACCCTGCTGATGGTGGGCAAACAGTCAAGAACAGCACTCCGGGCGGGCGTTCCATTCGGGATCGCGATGGGAGCAATTTACTACGCCCAACATCGACAAGTTGTAGCACTGCTCGGTGGAACTATTGCTGGCCTTCTCTTCGGGATCACCATGGCCTACCTTCAAAACCGAGGGGAAAAACGCCTGCAGAGGAGCGGCCTACCGGTTGAGGATATGACGCCCGTTCAGGAAAGAACCATTTCGTTGGGCTTTGATCAGGAATTGGCTCTGCAAAAGGCAAAGGAAGCGCTATTGGCGATTCGAAAGGTGCGCCCCGGCTCGATAAAAATGCGAGCCGATCAGATTTCCGCCTCAACCGGAATAACGTGGCAGAGCTTTGGTGAGCGGATCTCCGTAAATGTCCAAGCGACAGAGGCTGGCGCCCTGGTACACATCACCTCACGGCCGAGACTTGCCAGTACCGTCATGGACAGTGGCAAGGGATGCGAGAATGTTGAACTCTTTGCACGGGCGTTGAAACAATAGGCAATTGAGCCTTATTGTCTGGCCTAACGTTCGTTCGAGCGGAGGCGTCGTGAATAAACTGCCCGGAGGATTGTTACCCCACGCCGCCCTACTTTGGCGTTAGCCATTTCCCGTTGCCGTTAATCCGCCAGATACCTTGACCCTCAACTTAACCGAGGTGACTTATATGAGACGCGAACTATCGAGCGGTGCAATTGTGGTGGCGATTTCTCTTCTTAGCCTGTCCCTGGTTCGCGGTCAGGGAGTACCGGACCGGCCACAGGGCGTCACGGCAGGGGCATGGATTTCCCTCAATCCCAGACTGGGTTTTGTTGTGGCACCTGCCGCGAGAGCCCCAGTCGCGGGGGCCAACGCTCTGCTGGTAGCGCCGCCGGTTGAGGGATACTTCATGATCAAAGGTGAAACCGGTTGGTCTCGAGTCGTCGTTGCTGATCCAATGAAGGGGCCCGGGGGCACCGGCTGATCAGGATAAGCTTTCAAACATCGGGCGGACGAATGTCTTACATGCGTTCAAGCCGATCGCAGATGAATGAACAGCCAGTTTCTGCAGTCGGGTCATGACGTGCGATGGGCCTCGCGCAGCCGCTCAACCCCAGTGTAGACCGCAACTCCGAGAATCCCATGAATTCCGTCGTCCTTCTGGAATTTCTCCGTAGCCACCGGTTGGCCGTTCAGGCATCGGTTTCCAGTGCGTCCCGCCCGCAGGCGGCAGTAATCGGTATTGCGGTCTCCGACCGATTTGAAATTGTTTTCGACACTCTTGAAACGACTCGAAAAGCCCAAAACCTGCGGCACAACTCGAATATCGCGCTGGTGATCGGCGGCTTGACTGCAGGCGATGAGCGCACCGTTCAATTTGAAGGAGAGGCGGACGAGCCCAGTGGGTCTGAGTTGGAACGACTTAAGATGGTCTACTATTCGGCATACCCGGATGGCCCCAGCCGCGTCAATTGGCCCGGACTTACCTACGTGCGAGTGCGGCCGATCTGGGTCCGATATTCTGACTACAACGCAAATCCACCACAGATTGTTGAGTACCGTGGCGAAGAATTGGTGTAGGGCTTGCCGCGTGCCGTACGCGCGATGATGCGGCCCCGCGCCGCTCAACTTTGGCGTTAAACGTTCACATATTATTGGCGCGGGGCGCACCTCTGGGCTGGTGGAGCATTTTCATTCTGCTGTATTAACAAACTTCAATATTCTTGATTTCCACCGAACCAGGGATGAGGATTAGCGGGGTCGGGGGCAGGGAGTGCCTTTGTTGGAGCTGAAGTGTATGCATCAAGTCGCAAAACTGGCGCTATTGGTCGCTGTCCTGACGATCGGCGGTTGCGCCACAAATAGTTATCAGAAGGTGTCCAACGGTGACACCCCAATCTACTGCGACTCCCCTAAGGACGGCGCTGACTGCGACAGGGACGAAGATGCGGATGATCAATATCGGGTTCGAGTTCAGCTCCCAGGCAAGACCCCGGCGCCACCACCGCCGTCG
>Ga0210385_10001252_pt1 | contig 15999 bp, 15 predicted proteins | sample IncBWH26OmetaG_FD_160107 | JGI IMG/M metagenome (GOLD analysis project Ga0210385, IMG submission 160107) | Forest soil microbial communities from Barre Woods Harvard Forest LTER site, Petersham, Massachusetts, United States - Inc-BW-H-26-O ...
GTGGTCATTTATTCGCTAACGACGTCTTCGCCCGAGGACGCGCCGCGCGGAATGGAATTTCTTTACAGCTTAAACCGCTTGAATGTAGCCACTTCGCGTGCGATGTCGAATGTAGTTGTAGTCGGGAACCCTCGACTGTTTGAGCCGGAGTGCCACAGCCCGCGGCAGATGCAGCTTGCAAACGCGCTGTGCCGCTATCGGGAGCTTGCGACGATCATTCCGAGCAAAAAAATCTAGTTCGAACCGGCGTTGCGGTGGATGTTCCGAACCTTTATTCCGGATGGGGCTCGGCAGTAATTGCACCATTCTTCAAGGCCCAGGACACGAATCCGTCCGGCGCATTTTTCACTCCGTTAATATTGGCCATTTTGAGGTTCGCAATTTCACGCCAGTGGATGTTGCTGAGGTTTGCGTCGCGCAGGTCTGCGTTTGCCAGATTGGCACCGGCGAGATTGGCTTCCGTGAGGTCTGCTCCGAACAAATCCGCTTCGTTCACTTGGGCGCCTTGAAGCCAAGCCCTATAAAAATTGCCTCCACGAAAATTCGCTGAGCTGAGATCTGCATCGGTAAAGTCGGCGTAGCGAAAATCGCCATTGCGAGAATCCGCCGCGCTAAAGTTAGAGCGCAACAACTTAGCTCCCGAAAGATGAATGCCTTGCAAGAAGGCCCCGGAAACGTCCACACCGACCAGCGCAACATGATCTGCGTTGAGCTCCTGCAATGCTTCGATTCTCCCGCCGCTGCCTCCTTTACCTTGCGCCGTGTTTATAACTTGCCAGGCCTGATAATGCTTTTGTTTGGCGCGATCGCCCGATTCCGAAAAATAAAACAGAACAGCAACCAGAACACTGAGACTTCCGACGTATTCCAGCACTTCCAAAAATTTCCAATTGCTCAAGAAAAAGGCGGCCCATTCGAAGGTCCATTCTACGAAGACGAACGGTATGGCCCATCTGCGACGAACGTCCGCTTTTCGATCGGGCCATGGCTTTGGCCGTTCTGTGGGTGAGAATACTCTCATTAACTTTTTGCCGATGCCTTTGGCTCTCGCAAGAAGGCTCGATCTTCTGCATTTAACGCGGCGTCGTTGAGCAGGTCCGGCCGGTTACACTGAGTTTTTTTTAGCGCTTGCTTGCGGCGCCAACGGCGAATCTCTTCGTGATTGCCACCGAGTAAAACCTCTGGTACATCCCAGCCTCGAAAACTCGGCGGGCGAGTGTAATGGGGATAATCGAGTAGGCCGCGACTTGTGCCGCCGCTGGTGTGGCTACCGGCATTCCATGCGACGCTTTCTTGCGGGTGTATCTGAGCTTTGCTATCGTCTGCGCTGAACGATTCATTCACAATCGAATCTTCGTTGCCCAGAACGCCGGGAATTAACCGCGTCACTGCATCCAAAACCATTGCAGCGGGGAGTTCGCCTCCGGAAAGAACGAAATCGCCGATGGAGATTTCGTCCGTGGCAAGATGTTCCGCGACACGCTCGTCCACTCCTTCGTAGCGGCCACAGATCAGGATAATTCGCTCGAGCTTCGCAAAACGCCGGGCCATTTCTTGAGTGAACATTTTTCCCGCGGCGGATAGCAAAACGATCGCGGTTTCGGCGGGGGGAGCAGCGACGCTGTTTTCGCCCAACAGCGATTCCACTGCTTCGAACAGCGGTTCAGGCTTCATTACCATTCCTTCGCCGCCTCCGAAAGGGCGATCGTCCACGGTACGGTGGCGATCGTGGGTGAAATCGCGCAAATCATGAATGTGCGTTTCAATGAGTTTCGCTTCGCGCGCGCGCCGCACGATTCCGTAATCGAGCGGGCCATCGAAAAACTCCGAAAAAATCGTGATCAGGTCAAAACGCATCGCTGCTAATCCTACCGCAAACACATGCTGGTTACTTGCTGTTCAAATCGTGGAGACCTTCGGGGAGAACCACTTCAATTCGGCGAGCTTCAATGTCAACCCGCTCGCAAATTTCCCGCGCTAAGGGGATGAGAAGTTCGCCGCGCGCGGAATCCACTACCAGAATCGGATTCCTGGCAGCGCCCTCGCCTGTAAATTGGACATCGCTGACTCGTCCGACCGATGAGCCGTTTTTCTCGACAACCTCGCAGCCGATTAAATCAGTCACATAATAACTTCCGTACGGCAGGGCTACACGTTCGGCCAGCGGAATTTGCACTTCCAGACCTACGAGTTTTTTAGCATCGGGGACCGAGGCGGAGTTTTCGAAATGGAAAATTGCCTGGCCCCCGCGGCTGTGCGAAAGCCAACACTTGCGGATAACCACGCTTCTACCAGCGCCAGTTTTTTCGTTCCAGAGCTCGGCAGATTTCAGGCGGGTGAGACGCTCGGGAAAATCGGTGAGGATTTCGGCGGCTACCTCGCCCCGGACTCCGTGTGGACGCAGAACGCGGGCTACCGTGACGCGGTCGGCTCTCGGCGATTGTTCTGCAGTCACTACTCGAGGATTTCCAGTGTAAAACGCTTCTTCAATTTCATTCCCGCCGCGCCCAGCAGAGTGCGAATGGATTTGGCCGTACGTCCCTGCCGCCCAATTACCTTTCCCAAATCGTCGGGATGAACGCGCAATTCCAGCACGGTGACTTGTTCGCCTTCCACCGATTTCACCACAACGTCTTCCGGATGGTCTACCAGGGCCTTGGCGATATCTTCTACAAGTGCCTTCATCGCATCCTCCACAGTATCTTGAGCTCAGCAGAAAGCTTCGCTGGAGCATGTACGGGCCTTAGATTTACTGTGGGGTGAGACGCCTTAGGCAGGTTTCCGGTTTCTTAAAAAACTGCGGACGGTGTCGCTGGGCTGTGCACCCTTGCCAAGCCAGTAATTAACGCGGTCGTGATCCAAGGTAATTGCCGCGGGCTTCTGCAGCGGGTCGTAGGTGCCTACGATTTCCACGAAGCGGCCGTTCCGCGGACGCGTCTTCTCCGTCACGATCACGCGATAAAACGGGCGCTTTTTCTTGCCAATACGAGATAACCGAATCATTAACACAGAGAAAATCCTCCTATGCCAAACCGAACCATTATAGCGGAGCCACAGGCTTTCACCAATCGGTATCTGGGAGCGGGCTTTATCGCAGCAGCCACAGAGGCAGAGCGGCTTGGGCGCAATGCTCGATCATTTGTTGGTCGCGCTCTGAAAAAGCGTTGGCGTGCTCGCTTTCCACGTCCACGGTTCCAATCACGCGTTCGCCTCCGGGAGCGAGCACGGGCACGATAATCTCGGAAAGGGTGTTGCCGAACGCTGTGAGGTAGCGCGGATCGTTGCGGACGTCACCTACAACCACCGATTTCTTTTGTTGGATAGCCGAGCCGGTGAGTCCTTTGTCCATCGGAAACTCGGGGTATTCAGGGGCGCTCGGGCCACTCCAGGAGATGATGGAGACGAACTCGGCGCCTACGTCGTAAATGCCGACCCAGCGATATTGGCCGAGCACTTGGATGCGCTCGGCAAGGCGCTTTGCTTTCGCGGCTCGATCGTTGCGGCTTGCAGCAATGGAGCGGATTTCGTTCAGTACGTTATCGATAACTATTGGCACGGTTTTTCCTGCGTAGTCCTAAATTATTTCAGGCCCGCGAATTTGCCTATGCCGCGCAATTTAGTTTTGGCATAGTTGCCGTACTGCTTCATCATTTTGCGCATGTCGGCGTATTGCTTCAGCACCTGATTTACCTCCTGCACCGACGTCCCGCTACCGAGCGCGATACGTTTGCGGCGCTTGCCATCAATCAAATTGGAATTTGCGCGTTCCTTGGCGGTCATGGAATTGATGATGGCTTCCACGGAGCCGAGTCGCTTCTCGTCGATTTCCGGGTTCTTCGGAAGATTGGCGAACGGGCCGATTTTCGGCAACATGCCCATGATCGATTCTAGCGAGCCCATTTTGCGGATCTGGCGCAACTGGTCGCGGAAATCCTCGAGCGTGAAATCGTCTTCGCGCAACTTACGTTCGAGTTCGCGCGCTTTTTTCTCGTCAACGTGCTTCTCGACTTTTTCGATCAGGCCGAGGACATCGCCCATGCCGAGAATGCGCGACACCACGCGATCGGGGAGAAACGGCTCGAGCGCGTCATATTTTTCGCCGACACCGACAAACTTTACCGGCGCGCCAGTGACTTTGCGGATAGAGAGCGCAGCGCCCCCACGGGCGTCACCATCCATTTTTGTGAGCACGACACCGGTGATCCCGAGGCGCTTGTGGAATTCGCCGGCGGAACGCACGGCGTCCTGTCCGATCATGGCGTCGGCGACGAAAAGCACTTCGGACGGATTCAGCTCGCGTTTCAGGTCGGAAAGCTCTTTCATCAGCTCATCGTCGATGTGTAAGCGGCCGGCGGTGTCCACCAGGATCACGTCGCACGCGGAAAGCTTTGCTTCGCGCATTGCGCCGCGAACAATTTCCAGCGGCTTATCGGTGCCGGTTCCGGGCCAGAGCGGAGTTCCCGTCGCTTTGGCGACTTGTGCGAGTTGCTCGCGCGCCGCGGGGCGATACACGTCAGTAGAAACAACCAGGGGACGATGGCCATGTTCGCCGAGCCACTTGCCCATTTTTCCGGTAGATGTGGTTTTACCGGAACCTTGCAAGCCGACAATCAGCCAGACGGATGGAGGCTTGGAACTATATTGCGGTTTTGCCTCGCGACCGAGGAGTTCGCCCAATTCGTCGCGCACAATTTTTACGACTTGTTGCTCCGGCGAAAGTTGCAACAGCACTTCAGAGCCGGCAGCTTTTTCGCGAACGTGGGCGATGAACTCGTCGGCTACTCCGACGTTGACGTCGCCTTCCAGCAAGGCTTCGCGAATTTCCGCTAAGCCTGCGTCGAGGTGCTCGCCGGTGAGCTTTCCCTGGCCGCGGAGATTCTTGAAGGCGCGCTGGAGTTTGTCGGTGAGCGTTTCAAACATGTTGATTCTCGGGCCTGGCCATTGCTATTGGGACAGATGAACCGTCAGACTGACTTCCCGCCGCGAATTGTTCACAAGAATAGGGTCTGGTGAGTTTATTTCTCTATCTTGATCACAAAAAACACTAGCACACTGCGACCAGAGAATCTAGGGAGCGGATGCTCCGGACGCACGAGAATTTACCGTATTCCCAGTCATGCGCTTACATTCAATTCTGCCGGGCGTCTAAGGGTGCACGAAAGTGTCCTGGAGGCAGTATGAAAATTCGGATAGTCAGCTCGGCGATTGTAATTGTCCTGGTAGTTGTATCCGCTGGGCCGGGGTTTTTCGGGCCTGGAGTCGCGGCGGCGAGAGCCGCTATTCGCGCGATCCCGAGCGGGGTCGAGGACGCTAAGACCGGGCCTCAAAAAATTGCGATCGCCGAAGGAATATTCCTATTTATTTCTCCGGACCAGGACCCGCTCGAAGTTGACGGAAACTCTATCGTCGTGGTGAACGAGCACGATGTGTTGGTTTTTGATACGAATGTGCTGCCATCCTCGGCGCGTGCAGTGCTTGCGGAAATCCGCAAAATCACGGACAAACCGGTGCGCTACGTGGTCAATTCGCACTGGCATCCGGACCACTGGGATGGCAACGAAGTGTATGCCAAAGAATTTCCCAACGTAGAAATCATTGCGAGCGCCGAAACGCGACGCCTGATGGAAAACACGATGAACGTTTACGGAAAGACCCTCCTGGCCATCGTTGCTCCTGCGAACAAAGATATGGAAGAGCAGTTGCGCACGGGCAAAGGTTCGGATGGAAAGCCGCTGGTCGAAAAAGATCGCCGCGACATTGAAGACACTTTTCGTAAAGAGAAAACATTCATGGCGGAATACGAAGGAATGCATCCCACGCTGCCAACGCTCACCTATGACAATAAGATTACGCTGTACCACGGAGGGCGAGAGTTTCGAGTGATGCATTTCGTGGGGAACACCGCCGGAGACTCCGCCGTGTATTTGCCTAAAGAGAAAATTCTGATGGCAGGCGACTTACTGACTGCTCCTGTGCCTTTTGGCGCGGATTCGCATCCTCGGTCATGGATTGAAAGCCTGAAGACGTTGGAACGGCTGGACGTGGACGTGATTATCCCAGGTCACGGAGAGGCTCAACGCGACAAGAAATATTTGCAGCTGGTTAGGGAATCTCTGGAATCAGTGACCGAACAGGTGCACGAAGCTTTACGGCGCGGGATGACGCTGGAAGAAACGCGAAAGTTCGTGAAGTTTGACATCATACGACCCAAGTTTACGCATGACGATGCGAACCTGAACGCAGAATTCGACGGCAACTTTGCGACGCCGATCGTCCGGCAGGTGTATGACGAAGCTACCGAGGAGCTTGAGCTTTATCAGTAGCAAGTCTTCGTGTAGCTACCTCCAGAACTGCATAAGGTCTTGTTGCTCGCTTCCGAGCAAAGAAACACCTGGTGCAACCGATTGTTGCAGCATCCTTTACGAGCCCTCATTTAACCCGCGTGGTCCGCGACTTATTTGCCGTAGGTGGGTTAGTAATCCCCGTGTGGCGTGCGAATCGCGCTGTCTTTTTAACAACGGACATTTTGGCGATTCCGAGTCGTAAGGTATTTTTGTTCAAGAAGTAAGGCGCTTAACGCAGGCCGTATTCGTGCGGAAAAAGTAAAATAGCGTGTTTTCACGATTCGTCCGAGCGAACTCCCAGCTGGCTCGAATAGGCGAGAGGTGTGGGGATGCTGAGTACCCGGGAAAGTATTAAAGACCTCTTTGAAAATCTCTCGGAAAGGCGCGATCGTCGGGCATCTCCGCGTAGCAATTCACCGCTGGTAACCTATATTGACCTGGGTGATGGCAATGGCGGGATCGCGCTAAATATCAGCGAGGGCGGCCTGGCGATAACCGCGGCTGGAATGCTTTTCGCCGATCACTTCCCTACAATCCGGTTTCAACTTCCTAAAGTTCCGGGCTGGATCGAAACCAGCGGGCGAGTTGTCTGGGTCGGGGATTCGAAGAAGGCTGCGGGTATTTGTTTTGAGGGCATCACGGAGGTTGATCGGGAAAGGATTCGGCACTGGATTAACTCGCAGGTCGCCGCCGATGAAATTGAGCAGGGAATTAGTTACCTCGCCAAGAGTAGTAAACAGCCTTTGGAAAATTCGACGCCCCCCACTAGCCAGAATCGAACGACCCCACGCAAGCTGGAAGTGCTGAGCGAAGCTGACGAGGCAAGATTTGCCGCGATGTTTCCGTCAGAAAGTACTTTGCATTTGCAAACAGCAAGTGCGCACGACTGGACAGAAACGGAAGTCGAGCGCGAGGTCGAAGAGCGTGTAAGGCAAAATCCCGGAGAGTTTTTGGAAGATATTCCGACATCTCAATCGGTTCGCGAAGACTCGTGTGCTGAGCCAGTCATTGAGTCGAGTGTTGAGAACACCGAGGTTCTTCCGCAGTCCGCCGGTGGGAATGCCGAACTGTTTTCAACTGATGCAGATGTCGCGAGCGACGCGCCAACTCCGGCCGTCGAATCGGTTGAGACCATTGTGTTTCCGCGTCGACGCTGGATCATCGAACGTCCCGAAAATGTTCCTGAAGTGACAGATGAAGTTATGGGTGAAAACGCCGCAGCGCAATCCGAAGCGCCCGATTTCTCGTTGGATCAAAATCTTCGCCTTCCAGATGGAGACAGGTCAACGGAATTGTCTCTTTCTGAACATGAGGAAGGTCAGGTCACTCAACACAGGCCGAAAGAATCGATCCCAGCGGACGGGAAAAAAGCAGGGGAATGGGCGCTGCCGACATTTACTTATCCCCAAGAAACAGATTGGAGGCAGCAATTTGACTGGGGCCGGGGACCCGCCGCCACGCCACCTGCAAGCCAACAGGCTACCGAAAGAGCTCCTCATCGTAGCAGCGTTCCGCTGGCTCTAAGTGTGGGTATTTTAGTAGCTGCAATATGTTTTGTTGCCGGTCTGATGTTGGGCAACGGAACGATAAGGAGACTGTTGGGATTTAATGGTAATGGCGAAAGCGCGAACTCGACGTCGGCGATTTCGACGAGGACAATCTCAGGGAATTCGAGGCAAATGGCGGAGGGCGGCCCGGAACCAGAATCATCGAACCCTGCTTCGGGCGTTCCGACTCATACTTCCGCTGCCGATTCGCACAGCGGTTCCGATGCCGCAATGTCCGCACAACCGGCGAAGGCTGCTCCACAGACTTATCCGGGAGAAACGCCGAAGTCCGGGAATGATCTGAAAGCGCCAGCGAACAATCCAGTTCAAGAAACCGAGAATGACGGCGCGTCTTCAAACGCTATTTCATCGAGCGATTCAAGAAAAGGTTCGAGTGACATCAGCAAAGGTCTCACGCCCGGCCCGTCGCCGTACAAGCCCGTGGTGCCTGAAACAAGGACGCGGCCTCAGAGTCCGCCGAATGGCAACCAACAGAGCGATTATGAAACAACCGTCGATAAGCCCTACAGCGAAGTGCGAAGTCCAATCCTGGTAACACCTCCGGATGAAAAAAGCGGTCCTTTTCGCTTGGCGTTCCCCGAAGTAGCGATAAGCGCTTCAGGAGCGTTGGCCATCAGCGCGCAGCGTTTTGTTCTGGTCCCAGCCTTGCCGGGGCCGGCATCAGCCCATCGTCCCGCCCGATTGCAAGCGGGAGTGCTGATTTATCACGTCGACCCCGTGGCGCCTGCGGGTAGCGGCGATACCGGTGGAACCGTGAAAGTGCGGGCAACGATCGGAAAAGGCGGAGACGTGGTGGACGTAAGAGCGATCAGCGGGCCCGCATTATTGATCCCACGAGTTGTGCGAGCCGTTCGCGAATGGCGCTACACAGTCACGCTGCTGGATGGGCAGCCGCTCAGCGCCGAAGAGGATGTGGTGATGGAATTTCGTCCGAGAAGGTAAGAATTAAGAATCCTCTTAGAAATTGTGTATCAAATGCCATGGCTCGTGCATCTTCACTTGATGGGGTAGGGTGAACGGGTTATGCTCCATGCCTAGATAAACCATGTTCGACAGCGCTTCTGAACCCTTCCCAAGCTATCTTACGCAGCCGAGGTTGTTACTAAAAACTTAAGTTTCTACGGCCATTTCCACGGTATCCAAATAGCTTAGACGTTGCAATTTGGAAGAAAATTTAACGAGGTGATGCTCATGCACAAGATGCGTTCGTTCCGCTCAGCTTTCTGGCTCTTTCTGGCAGCTCTGATGTTATTCACGCCTGCTGTATCGCACGCTCAGGTGGCAGTTTCCATCACCGTGGCTCCTCCTGCACTGCCGGTGTACGTGCAACCGGTTTGTCCAGGCGATGGCTATATATGGACGCCCGGCTATTGGTCTTGGAGCGATGACGATGGCGACTATTATTGGGTGCCTGGCACATGGGTGGAGGCGCCGACTCCCGGGTTTCTCTGGACGCCTGGATATTGGGGATGGAACGACGGAGTGTACGCATGGAACGGCGGATACTGGGGACCGCACATTGGTTTCTATGGCGGAGTTAACTACGGATTCGGGTATGTCGGCGAAGGATATGAAGGCGGGCGCTGGGAAGGCGATCATTTCTTTTACAACCGCTCGGTAAATAACGTTAACGTGACGGTGATTCACAACGTTTATACCAAGACGGTCGTGAACAATTACAACACAACCAGCCGCGCCAGCTTCAATGGTCCGGGCGGTGTTAGCCGGAGACCAACAGCACAGGAAGAAACCTATGCGCACGAGCAGCACACACCAGCGACGTCAGCACAGACGCAGCACCGGGAAGAGGCCGCTAAGGATCGGAGTCAATATGCTTCCGTGAACCACGGCAAGCCGGCTGTAGCTGCAACGGCGAAGCCGGGTGAATTCAAGGGCGCCGGTGTGGTGCCTGCGAAGGCAGCAGCTCCTTATAAGGGTGCGACAGGTAAAGGAGCTGCAAATAAGAGTGCAGCAGCAAACGCCCGAGGCGAAAAGCCAGCGAGTGGAACCACCGCAAAGAGCACTAAGGCTCCGGCACGTTCGGCCACTTCAGAACATAAAGCTAGCGCAACCTCGGAGGGCAAGAGCGCTACTCCTAAGGCGAAGCCGGCTGCAGGGGAGAACACGGCGCGCACGGAGAGCAAACCGAAGACGGCTACACATACAGCGCCTAAAACGGAAACCGCAAAGCCGGCTAAGGAAAGCACTCCGCGCAAAACCGAGAGCACGCCTAAGACTACACCGCACGAGTCTGCGCCTAAGACGGAAGCTGCTCCTAAGGCCACGCATGAGGCTGCGCCGAAGAAGGAAGCAACACCTAAGGCTACAACGCATGAGGCCGCTCCGAAGGCAACCCACGAGTCCGCGCCAAAGGCTCAGCCCGCGCACGAAGCCGCACCAAAGCCGGAGCATGAAGCTGCGCCAAAGGCTCAACACGAGAGTTCGCCGAAGCCTCAACCGACGCATGAAGCCGCGCCGAAGGCAGCTCCTGCTCAACACCAAGCGGCACCCAAGCCTGCGCCGGCGCAGCACGAACCGGCAAGCAAGCCGGAAGAAAAACCAAAGCGTTAGATTAGATTCAAAGACGGATTGAATTTGCGGGCCCGTTTCCACTTTCGGGCCCGCAAGTATTTTTGGGACGCGAGCCACAAATCCACAACTTGCCGAAACTGACCGCGAAATGAAGGCGCTGCGCGCCATCATCTTTGTCGGAGCTGAAGCCTGCCTGTCGGCAGACAGGCTCCGATCCCCTGAAAAACGCGGTGTTACGTGCGAACGAGGCAGACTAGGACACATTCGCGCGAATTCTTGACCGCACAGCGCGGGTCTAATACACTATTCGTTTCGCCAGGGTGAGAGATTCGCTTCCGATGCGTTTGCGCCCGCGCGGGTTTGCGCGTGCGCGAAAAGCGGGGTAGTTGCAGTACCGCAGCGCCCAACCGGCTCACATCGAATTAATCCTAAGGCAGAGGAGAACGATCGTTGCCGAAACGCACGTTTCAACCGCATGTGCGCCGCCGTCACAAGAAGCACGGCTTTCGCAAGCGCATGAAGAGTCAAGGTGGAAGGAAAGTCCTGGCCCAGCGCCGCAAGAAGGGGCGCCACAGTCTCACGCGCGTCTGATAGTCCGCGGCGGGACCTTCCGCGGAATTGCCGGCTGGTGCGCCGCTCGGAGTACGACGCAGTGTATCGCGAAGGGCGCCGCCGGACGAGCCGCGAGTTCACGATATTTCTACGTCCCAATGGCCTCGAAATCAGCCGGTTTGGCTGGAGCATAAAAAAGGCGCTGGGTAACGCGGTCCGGCGCAACCGAATCCGGCGCCGCCTTCGCGAAATTCTACGATTGCATCGACAGGAGATTGCCACGGGATGGGATATTGTGATTCATCCACGCAGCACGGCGGCGACGGCGGAATTTTCTCCGCTCGCGCACGAGCTGGTGAAATTGATTCCGCGCAAGCCGTAGCACCAAGCGGCTCTAATTCCGTGGAAACGAATGGGCGATCGTTGGGTACCTGGATTTCGCTCACTCTGGTGCAATTTTATCGGATTTTTCTTTCGCATTTCTTTGGCGGAGCTTGCAAGTTTTATCCTTCCTGCTCGAAGTATGCTCAGGAAGCGATTGCACTTCACGGAGCGCGCCGCGGCATTGTGCTGGCGCTGAAAAGGCTGGGACGCTGCCGTCCTTTTACGAAGGGCGGATTTGACCCGGTGCCTGACGTGTATGACGGGGAGATTTCTATAAACCGAAGCCCCGTGACAAATCTTCCTGCTGGCAATACCTACAAGACATTCAACACGCATTTCACGGAAGACGTTCTGCGTAAGCAAGACAAGGAGCGAATTCTGTGAACGAGATGGGCGACCAGATACGCGCGGTAGTATTTGTGGTTGTCGCGCTTCTAATTCTCTTTGCGTGGGGACATTTCTATAAGCCACCCGTCGCGCCGCCCCAGCCCGCGCAGACGACGTCACAAACAGGGACGTCGCAACCGTCGGCAAACACATCAGCCAGCGCGGGAAAGCCCGCGCAAGTAAGCGACGCAGTTGCCGCTGCGAGTCCCGCGAAGATTGAAGCCGCTAACGAGAAATTGATAGCGATCGAAAGCCCTCTGTACGTAGTCGAATTCTCGAATCGTGGCGGCGTGGTGCGAAGTTGGAAGCTGAAAAAATATTCCGACGATCAAAAGCCGCCGCACTTACTCGATCTGGTGAATAACGCCGCGGCACAGCAACTGGGTTGGCCATTCTCTCTGGTTCTTTCCGATGCGCAGCTCGAAGCCAAAGCCAATTCAGCGTTGTACGAAGTGACGCCGGACCAACCTAATTTGTCTGCGCCGGGCGAAGTGACATTCCATTGGAGCGACGGCCATCTGGACGTCACCAAGAAGTTAATCTTCGGCCTGAACTACGAGATGACTGCGGAGGTTTCCGTCCTGCTCGACGGCAATCCAATTCCCGCGGCGCTCGCTTGGCGCGGCGGGTTCGGCGACCGCGCGGTGTACAAAGCGGCCTCGCTCGTTACCGTTTATTACAAGCTCAACGACAAGCTTGAATTGTTGCAGTATAAAAAGCTCGGCGTATCCGGAAACCAAAGCCAGCCGGCATTGCAGAACGGGCCGATGGAATATCTGGGTATTGAAGACCAATTTTTCACGGCGGCATTTTTGCCGGATGGCGCGCAACTCTCTCTGTGGCACTGGACGCAAGACCACGGCATCGTGGATGACGGAAAGCCCGCCAGCGAGCCCATTGCTGAGATGGCAGCGGGAACCACGATTGCGGCGCCGTTGCGAGCGCGCCTTTACGTGGGTCCAAAAGACCTGAAGATTCTGGAAAAGACCAAGCCGCCGCTCGCGGAATTAATTAATTTTGGCTGGACCGGTGTCATCGCCAAACCCTTGCTGTGGATTCTGCAGACCATTCAAACGAAAGTGCCGAATTATGGATGGTGCATCGTCCTGCTTACCCTGGTCATCAATTTCGCCATGTTTCCGCTGAAGATGAAGAGCTGGCGTTCGATGCAGAAGATGCAGAAAGTAGGTCCGGAAATCCGGCAGATTCAAGATCGGTACAAGAAATATTCCATGACCGATCCGCGCAAGAAGAAAATGAATGAAGAAGTAATGGCCATTTACAGCCGGGAAGGCATCAACCCGATGGGCAGTTGTCTGCCGATGCTTTTTCAGATGCCGATCTGGTGGGCGCTGTGGCGTGTGCTGAACGGCGCGATTGAATTGCGACACGCGCCGTGGATCGGCTGGATACATGACCTTTCGGCGAAGGACCCATATTATATTCTGCCGATCGGCATGGCCATTATGATGTATCTGATGACAAAAATGACGCCGCAAACCACTACGGACCCGGCGCAGCAGAAAATGATGTCGCTGATGCCGCTAATGTTTGGTTTTTTCTTTTTCAACCTGTCCAGCGGATTGAATTTGTATATGTTCACGAGCAATCTGGTCGGCATTGCTCAGCAGGTTTACTTGAATCGTAGCGAGCCACTCCCATCCAGAAGTAAATTCAAAAAGAAAGCGCTCGATGCCTGACGAACGAATTACAAGCGCGAAAAGGTCGTTTACGAAGGACCGCACACAAGTGGAAGCGCGCCTCGATCACGAACGCGCGGCCGCGGAGTTGAAACGGTTCCTCGATCTCGCCATCAGTGAAATGGGATTGGCCATCGAATATGAGATTTCAATGCCAAGTTCGCTGGCGGGCGGTTCTGAGGACAAGGACGTCGTCGTCGCGTTCCGAGGAGCGGACCAGGATTTCTTGCTGGAACGCAATGCGGAACTTTTGCTGGCGCTTGAGCATGTGGCGCATCGCTGGCTGCGTTTAGACCCGCGACTGCACGATCGCGTGCGTTTCGATTGTGGAGATTATCGCGCGTCGCGCTTGGAAGAATTGAAGCTTTCAGCGCGGGTAGCCGCGCAACGCGTACGTGAAACGGGCCAACCCTTTCGTTTTAATCCGATGTCACCGCGCGAGCGGCGTTTGATACACCTGGAATTGAACGGTGCGCAAGGCGTGCGGACGGCCAGCGAAGGCGCTGGAGACCGGCGTCAACTTGTGGTTTATCCTGCCAACAAGAAATAATTCGTAACGAGAACCGTACGATCAAATTTCAAGTGTGTATCCGGTTTTCCCTACGTTGAAACACTGCGTTTGCCCGATGCGGTCTGAGCGGCCGGCGGTTTCGTGTATGTGTCCGCAAAAAAGATAGGCAGGCTGCTGGGCAGTAACCCAAGCGCGAAGCGTTGGGCTGCCGGCATGTTTTCCGGGCGCGAACTCGTCGAGAGTGGTCTTGAGCGGCGGAAAATGTACGACAAGATAGAGTGGTTTGATCCCATCGAATTCGCCGAGCGCCTTGTCGATTTCTTCTTCTGAATATTCTCCCGGGGTGTTGAACGGAGTGATGTTGCTGTAGCCGAGGCCGGCCCATTGCGTTAGGCCGGATGCGGATTCGAGCGTGCGCACATTTCGATGGAAGTCAACAAAACCGTAATGCTCGCAGAAAGAATGGATCTCGCTTTGCGTTTCGTGATTTCCCGGCAGCGCCCAGACTTTTTGCCCCAGCGGCTTCAGGATTTCGCCACAGCGATCGAGGCCCTTGCCAAAGTTGGATAGATCTCCGGCGGCGATGTAAATGTCAGCCTTCTGATTCGCGATTTTCTCCAACGCGCGCAAATCTCCGTGAATGTCGCTGAAGATCAGAACCTTCATGGCGTTTCTCCGTTGCGTCGAGGTGAAAGTTTTTGCATGTGCCGCAGGAACATCCCGTCCGATTGCCAGCCTTGTTCAAGCAAATCGCCGGAATCGTCGAAAATCAAACGATAAGTGAAAGGTTGGGGCTTATTGCGCCGGGTATTCACAAAACGATTTTCGCCGATATCCACAATATGTTCGGCAACTTCCGCGGAACTGTGAATCACGGGAAAGCGTGCGAATTGCCAGAATAACTGAACCTCGGGGACTTGCAGCGCGCGCGCAATGAAACGATCCGGCGGAGAGTCAGCCGCGAAATGGAAATCCGGAGGCGCGGGGTTTCGCAAATCAAAGCGCGCTTGATAGACGCCATTGACCGTGCGAACCACTCCGCCCCAAACAAGAAATGACGGCGGAAGAGGGAGAGCGCCTATGCGATCGATTTGAATCTTATTAGCGGAAGCGAAATCTTTTACGCGCTGCATGGCGGCGTGGTGGGCAACGCCACAGGCGAAAAGATAAGCGATCATTGCGTACGTTCCTGCCCTGCACCAGGAAGAACGCGTGACGCGAAATCCCCAGTCGTCCAGTGCCGGAAGAAAAAACAGCGCGGCGATGAGTGCGCTCGAAAGCGCCAAGATCCAGAGATGAAACGGAAATCCCGCTGCACCGGCGGCGACCCAGGCCAGGACCGCCGCCAACGTGAAGAGAATCCACATCCATGTGGCGCGCGGGCGACTTCTTGTACGATCACTATAAATCCACGCCGCAATTTGCGGCAGCAACACGATCGCGGTGAAACTGAAATCGATAATGAAAAGAAGATCCCAAGCCACGCGCTGTTGCGAAATTGGCGTCCACATGCGCGTACCAAAGGAAGTCATTCCGTCGAGCACGATGTGGCTGGCGATTCCGATGCCGTAAATTAAAGTAAGCGTGGCCCATGAAGGAGTGTCAATGCCGCGCCTTCGGGCGACCCAGCGTGTGAGCCACGCAAGAAGCGCGGCAAAAAATGGCAATCCAACGAAAGAATGCGTAATTCCTCGGTGATACTTCACGATAGCAAGCGGGTCGCGCGACACTATCTCGGCGATGATATCGACGTCAGGAAATAGCGCGCCAAGAGTTGCCGCAAAGATCGCGACTCGGCCTTTGCGTTCCGCGAAATACCCTTTGCCTAAGAGCGCGCCCGTGATTCCGTGGGTTATGGGATCCATAAAAGTTTCAAGGGAAGAAAAGTGTACACGATTGAGGCAAGTCAGGCGATTTCGATGAGAGGAGAACGCCGCGAAACAATTTCTCCGATCGCTTGCGCCGACACATTGAAACGCTTTAGCGCAGAAATAGCAGAATCGGCGGAATCCGGAGCGATT
>Ga0210385_10001254_pt1 | contig 15989 bp, 13 predicted proteins | sample IncBWH26OmetaG_FD_160107 | JGI IMG/M metagenome (GOLD analysis project Ga0210385, IMG submission 160107) | Forest soil microbial communities from Barre Woods Harvard Forest LTER site, Petersham, Massachusetts, United States - Inc-BW-H-26-O ...
CTTCTCAAACCGGTGTACAACGTGCGCGTCATCAACCTCTCGCTCGGTAGGCCGGTTTACGAGAGCTATCGTCTCGACCCGCTGTGTCAAGCCGTCGAAGCCGCTTGGAAAGCCGGCATCGTGGTGGTTGTGGCAGCCGGCAACGACGGCCGCGATAACTCCTTCGGCACTCAAGGCTACGGCACCATCACCGCGCCCGGCAACGATCCTTATGTCATCACCGTCGGCGCCATGAAGACCATGTCCACATATACCCGCACCGATGACCTGATCGCCACCTACAGCTCTAAGGGACCCACTCAGGTGGATCACATCGTGAAGCCCGACGTGGTCGCGCCGGGGAATCTCGTCGTTTCGTTGATGGTCCCGGGCGCCACGCTCGAAACGCAAAACCCCGGGAACGATGTTCAATTGTCGTATTACGAGTCGGGCCTGGCAGGCCCTCAAGCCCAAACTCCTTCCACTCACTACTTCATCCTGAACGGAACTAGTATGGCCACGGCTGTGGTCAGCGGCGCGGCTGCGGATTTGATCCAAGCGAACCCGGCGCTTTCGCCCGACCAGGTGAAGCTTCTGCTCATGAAAACCGCCTACAAGACGTTCCCGCCCTCCAGCACCGCAACCGATCCTACGACCGGCCAAAGCTTCACCGACTACTACGATATTTTCACGGTCGGCGCGGGTTATGTCGATCTGGGCACCGCGCTGGCGGGAGTGCACGCCGTTCCCCCGGCAGCTACGGCCATGTCCCCCACCGCCAATTACGATGCGAATACCGGGACTGTGACCGTGGCGTTCGATCCGTCCTCCATTTGGAGCGAGCGGGGCGTCTGGCCCTACCAGAGTGTCTGGGATTATCAAAGCGTCTGGGATATGCAGAGCGTGTGGGGTGCCCAGGCGGTCTGGGGTACGTCCGTCCTGAACGGCGAGCAGGCGGTGTGGGGTACGCAAGCCGTGTGGGGTACGCAAGCGGTATGGGGCACCCAAGCGGTATGGGGTACACAAGCCGTCTGGGGTACACAAAGCGTCTGGGACTACCAAAGCGTCTGGGATTATCAAGGCGTTTGGGATTACCAAGCCGTCTGGGATTACTAACGAACTTACGGCGCGAAAGCGTCCTATCGCAAGGCGAGCGCTAAACTCGCCTTGCGTTCACGGGCCGCCCTCCATGGCACCATCAAGGAAGCCATGCCTGTCGCGGTCATCACGGGAGCATCCACCGGAATCGGACGCGAGTTTTCACTTCTTTGTGCGCGCGACGGGTACGATGTCGCCCTGATCGCACGCTCCCAGCCCGAACTTGAAACTCTGGCGGCCGAAATTCGCCAGTCCACCGGCCGCACGGTTTGGGTCATCGCGAAGGATCTTTCCCTCGCCGCTGCACCCGCGGAAGTGTTTCAACAGATGAGCGGACTCGGCGTTCCCATCGACGTCCTGATCAATAACGCAGGCTTCGGCCTACTCGGCCGCTTCTCGCAATTGGACGAATCTCAACAAGTGGGCATGATCCAGGTCAACGTCACAGCGCTGACTCATCTAACGCGCTTATTTCTCCCCGGCATGATCGAGCGGCGCAGCGGCCGCATCCTGAACGTCGCCTCCACTGCCGCCTTCCAACCCGGCCCGCTCATGTCGGTCTATTATGCGACCAAAGCCTACGTTGTTTCTTTCTCCGAGGCCATTCACAACGAATGCCGCGACGCCGGCGTCACGGTCACGTGCTTATGCCCCGGCCCGACCCGCACCGAGTTCCAGCAGCGCGCCGGCGCCAACGCGACCAAACTCTTTGCAAGCGGCCGCGCAATGGACGCCGCCACGGTGGCGCGCATCGGACTGGACGCTATGAACGCCGGGAAACCACTCGCCATCGCGGGCCGCCTGAATGCCGTCATGGCATTCCTCACGCGCTTTGCGCCGATTCAGCTCACCGCGTCCATGGCCCGCCGTTTTCAAGAGAGTTGCTCCTGACCTATCCTTTATAAGCACTCCTGTGCGGTACCGTCCTAAACATGATGTTTCGTGTTCAGCGGGAGCTTTACGTTTTGGAAGTGCTGAAAATTGAAGTACTCTGGCTGGCTTGGGCCGATTCGCTCATTCTTTTGTCGGTTGCGCTCGCAGTCTTTGGGGCAACTGTACCCCTGCTTGTAGTTAGAGCGTCATCCCCTTTTGTGGTCGCTCTAGCTGCTGCGAGCTGCGTTGCTGCCCTGATTCTTCAGGCGGGCTATCTCCCGGCAATCCTCGCGCATTATCGAATCTGGTTAGGTGGAACCCGCCACGGGCCTCGCGAGAGAGGCGAACCGATTGAGCGCCGCGTCGTCATCGGAAGTATCGTCTGTGCCGCAGCGCTATTCGGCGCTACACTGCTCCTACGCTTGGGCGTTTCCTAGGAGAGCTGTCAACGCTGTTTGGGGACACTACCCGCGTGCGCAATATAATTCTCGTAGGTTCATAGTTGCATCGGAATAACTGCACCAACGGCGCCCACAATAACCTTATGCGCGTTTTAGCGCACAGGGCGCGGATGCGCACCGCCAGACAGCAAAGGAACTCGCTAAGGCTTAGGGCTGGGCGCAAGCGCACAGCCGGTTTGTGGCGTTGTGCGCAATCCAGTTTGATACCGCGCCCGTTTTGCGCGAGTTCCACAATAGCGATCGCTGTGCTATCTGTTCTTGCGTGCTTTGGCCAGACTATCCCGGAGATCCGGTACAAGATTTCCGCAGGTGATCTGACCAGTGCCGATGCGATCGCGGACGAATTCTGCCGGACGGCAGGGCCGATTTCAGAATGTGCGGATGCGGTTAGTTGGTTGGCTCGCGGCGCGCTGTACCTGCACGAACCAGCTCGGTGCGTCACCTATCTCGAGCGCTCCAAGGACCTCACCAGCAAGCTTTTGACGCGCGCCAAGCCAGAAGATGATCCTTACCTTGCAGCGGCTATCGGAGCCGGCATTGAAGTGGAAGCTCAACTACTCGTGCGGGAAGGGCAGCGCAATCAAGCCATTCAGATGTTGCATACAGCCCTGGACCGCTGGCAATTGTGGTCGATCAAAGCGCGAGTTCAGAAGGATCTGAACCTGTTGACTCTCGAAGGACGCGCTGCGCCGGTCCTGCCCCAGGAGGACAAAGGTAAACCCGTCTTGTTCTTCCTCTGGGGGCATTGGTGTAGCGTTTGTACCGGTCAAGCACCAGTCTTACGCCGCTTGCATGAGCAATTTCCAGAGCTGGCGATCATTGCGCCGACCAGGCTGAATGGAACGGCCGGTGATAACGAGCACGCCACTCCCGAGCAAGAGGAGGCTGAGATTGAGAAGGTCTGGAAGAACTCGTACACAGGCCTTGAAGATGTCCGGCACCCTGTGGATTTGGCTGCACAACTCGCTTATGGCGTCAGTTCGACACCCACGCTCGTGCTTGTGGATCGCTTGGGAGTTGTGCGGCTTTATTGTCCCTTTCGCATGAGTGAGGCAGAGTTGAGCACGCGGATTAAACCTCTCTTGGTCAATCACACGGTCTCGACAGCTCATAACCCGCGCCGGACGTCCTCAGTCCCCTGAATCGCCCCCGGTGTGCGCGATCATGAGCGCCGAATGAGCCAATCGGGGCTTCTTCAAAAAGCCCTCCGCCACTTCCGCACCGAGCGCATGCGGCTCTTCGAGCGCACCTTTCAAATCTCGCCCCGCACCCGCATTCTCGACGTGGGCGGCTCCCCGCTCATCTGGGATTTTGCAGCCGTGCGCCCGCAGCTCACGATTGTCAATCTCCCCACCGCCCTCGACCCGGCTGGACCCTCCCGATCGCTCGTCGCCGCCGACGGCTGCCGCTTGCCGTTCCGCAACGCCGCCTTCGACATCGTCTTCAGCAACTCAGTCATCGAGCACGTCGGCGCCCATCTGCAGCAGCAGTTCGCTTCTGAGATTGCGCGCGTCGGTCGCCGGTATTGGGTCCAAACGCCCAACCGCCGCTTTCCGGTCGAGCTCCATCTCATGCTTCCCTTCATTCATTACTTGCCCAAGCCGCTGCAGCGCCCGATTGTGGAGCGATTTACTATTTGGCAGTTACTCGCACATCCTTCCGAAGCGCAGCGCCGCTTCTACATCGAGCATTTCTTGAATGAATTGAACTTACTCGACCCGCATGAGCTCCAGTCTCTGTTTCCAGAGGCGCGCATTGTCTACGAACGCTTTGCCGGGTTTCCCAAATCGCTCATCGCTGTACGGGCCTAATCGCGCCGTCGTGTGCGTAAAGCCGCCTGCTTCAGGCCTACAGGTTTTTGATCGAAGATCCGATGAGTAAGGCGTGGTATGGTTCTCAGCAGCAATCAGACCGCTGGTCTGCGGGCTGGCTCTGCTCGCCCCGATTTCTCTCCTGTTGACCTCCGGCATCTATGCCTCGGAAGTCTCCGGCCGGATTTTAATCCAGGGTAAGGCGAGCCAGAAGACTGTCGCGCCAGTGGTTTATGACCTGCGGGGCGCCAACGTGCCCGACGGTTCCCCGATTCGCGGGAACGGGAGCGCGTTCGACCGGGTGGCCGTTTGGTTGGAGTCGAATGCCGTTATTCCAGGCGAACCCGGCGGCACTGCCAACGCGAGAATGCAGCAGCGGAATCGGCATTTCGAACCGGAACTTCTGATCGTCCCGGTGGGCGCTACCGTTGAATTTCCCAATTCCGATCCTATCTTCCACAACATTTTTTCTTTGTCGCGAGTCCAGGCGTTCGATCTCGGATACTATCCGGAGGGCCAAAGCCGAACAGTGACGTTCCCCCGCTCCGGCATTGTGCAGGTCTACTGCCACGTACATCCGGGCATGTACGGCGTCATCATCGTCACCTCTAGTCCGTGGACGTCGAAGCCTGCCAAGGACGGCTCCTTTGCGTGGAGGGATGTGCCTCCCGGCAGATATCGGCTCATGATCTGGAACCGATCTACGGGATTGGCTCATAAGAAGGTAATTGTGCCCTCGCAGGGAACAGCCGAAGTAAGTGTCGCAATCCCTCAAGAGGATCTGGAGCAATAGGCGGATGCCGCGCTTGTCTCTGACAACTCGTGCATTCTTGTTTGCCTTTCTGCCGGTCTGTGTTGCTCTCGTTGCGAGCTTCTGGGCAGTCAGCGAAGCGATCCAGGAAAAGATCAAAAGTGAATTGCGGGAGTCCCTGCATGCTTCCGGCGAGCTGTTGAATGCCGCCAGTCTCGAGTATTCACGCCAAACGACGGCTCTAGTATCGAAGCTCACCGATAGCGCAGGATTGAAGGCTGCCGTGGGTTTGCTGGCAGAGCCGCATGGCGACCCGTCCGTAATGGATCAAGTGCGCAGCACCATCGAAGTCCAGTTACGGGAGTTACAAGCATCTTCGCCCTATGAACTGTTGGCGGTACTGAATCAGAGTGGTGAAGCGGTGGTCGCCCTCGAGTTTCCTTCCGGCAAGCGACTGAGGCCGCCTCCACGGCTTCTGCCGCAGCCTGGCATCGTCGAACTCGATGGCATCTTATACCAGGTGGTTCCCGTTTCGATCAATATCGGCGGCGAGAGCGTTGCCACCCTCATCGTCGGCAGCCGATTAAAACTGAGCCAACTCTCGGCTGGTGGAGAGGCGGTGTTACTGCTGGGCGGCAAGCTGATACGGTCGACTTTCCCGGCCGCCTGGAGCGCCGATCTCGAACGGCAAATCGACCTGCACTGTCCCTTTGCGGAATCAGCTTGTGAAACGCACATCCGTGGAGAGACTTACGTCGTCTCGCGTTTACAAACAGCGCAATTAGGCGACGGATACCGCCTGCTTGGCTTCCGGTCTCTGGATCGTCCGCTTCGGGAGTTTACGGCCGGTCTCAAAGGGATTCTCATCAAGATCGGCCTGGCGGGAGTTTTCCTGGCTCTGATCTCTACTCTGGTCACGTCTCGCTCCGTTTCCCAGCCGATTTGCGATCTCGCCGCGCAGTTGAAGCGCAGTGAGCCGTCCGGCCAGATGCCCGAAAGTCTCACCGCGCGAAACGGTGTGCACGAATTGGATCTGCTGGCAGGTGCGTTTAATCAAGTGGCCGCCGCAGAACGCCGCTCCCGGCGCGACCTGGAAATTGCAAAAGAAGTGGCGGAATCGGCTAACCGCCTCAAGAGCGAGTTTCTCATCAACGTGAGCCATGAGCTGCGCACGCCCATGAACGGCGTTCTCGGCATGACAGATCTGCTGCTGAGCACGCCTTTGGACGGCGAGCAGCGTGATTATGCAGATACCGTGCGCCAGTCGGCTCAGTCTCTTCTGTCGGTCATTGAGGACATCCTGGATTTTTCTCGCTTGGAGACCGGCAAGTTGCACCTGAAACCGGCGCCGTTCAACCTCAGAGATGTTTTCGAGGATGTCGCGGCGGCCGCCCGCGTTGGGGCAGCCGGAAAGCCGGTCCGCGTGGAAGCCCTGTATCCGCCGTCTGCGCCCAGCGCTTTTGTCGGTGATGAGACCCGCATTCGCCAAATCCTGTTGAACCTGTGCGGCAACGCCGTCAAATTCACCGACCGCGGATGCGTTCAGCTTTACTGCGAGTGCCAGGTGCAATGCGATCGGTACGCAGCCATCAAAGTGGCGGTCAACGACACCGGAATCGGGATTCCGGCCGACAAATGCGCCGCTATCTTTCAGAAATTTACCCAGGCCGACGGCTCGCTTACACGGCGCCGCGGAGGCACTGGTCTCGGTCTAACCATCGCCGCCGAGCTGATTCACCTGATGGGCGGCGACATCGGCGTCGAGAGTACCGTTGATGTCGGCTCGAATTTTTGGTTCACCATCACGCTTCCTCTCGCCGCCCCGGCCGCGATCGAAAGATCCGCCTGCGGCGAACAGACAGAGATCCAAACATGCTGAACCGCTCATGCGCCACCGTCCTATTCGCTCTTCTCTGGTCCTGTAATCTTCCGGGCCAGGAGGCCAGCTACGGCATCTCGGTTCCCATTACGATCAGCGGCGACGGACTCTATGAACATGGCGCGCCAGCTCACGATGGGCAAGAAAGCTCCTTCACCGGTGGAGCGCGAGCGGTAGTTTCTCCAACGCTCAGGCTCGGAGCTCATTGGTTCCTCTATTCCGCGATCGAAGTTTATTCTTCGTCTTATTTCGCCTATGATCGCCCCGGCGGTGAGGGCCCGCCCGTGGGCGCCGACGCGCTGCAGGCGTTTGTGGGTTACACCGCCAAAGCCGGGGAACTTTCGCTGCTGATCAAAGGCGGTCAACTTAGCTCCGCATTTGGGCTGTTTCCGGTCGAATATGACGACGCCAAGACACCCTTTGTAAACCCGCCTGCGATGTATATTTCGAACCTGCCGCTCAGAGCCGATCAGCTCGCGTGCGGTGTTGCGGATTTGGTCTTCCAGCCCTATGGGGGCGAGGTCGAGTACAACTGTGGTGGCTCGCGCAGTGACAGCTACGGTCTCGTGCCTGTGACACTCTATGGCTTGCCGGCGATCGAGTCTGACCTTTCATGGCGGCGTGTCGATGCCCGCCTGCAGATCACGAATAGTTCGCCCGTGAATCCGCAAGGCTTCGCTTCCGGCAGCCAAGCAGCGCAATGGACTGCCGGCGGTGGATACACACTGCCCGCAGGTCTCCATCTGGGAGTTTCCGGTTTTCGAGGACCCTATCTGGACCGCGATCTGATGCCTTTGCTACCGGTAGGCAGAACCATGCGTGATTTCCCGGCGTCCGGCGTCGGAGTGGATGCGGAATGGTCTCACGGCCCTTGGTCGACGGAAGGCGAATGGCAGCACTTTCGGTTCGACCTGCCGGGATTCGTCATTTCTCCCTCCGAAAATGCAGCGTATGCGCAATTGAAACGTATTCTTTCGCCTCGCGCCTTTGTGGCCGCGCGGGTGACTGCCCAGCGCTTCGGCCGAATTCAAGACGCCTCCGGCGCAGCCGCGAAACAATATCAAGCACCGCAGTACCTCGACGAACTCACGCTTGGCTATCGCCTGAACCGCCAGCAACTTCTCAAACTTGGGTTCAATTGGACAAATTTCAGCTCCTGGGCCGCCGATTACTGGGCTTGGCCGGCGTCGCATGGCTACGGGATGCAGCTCCAATTGGTAACCAGCTTTACCGCCGTCTCCAAAGCCTTCCGGTAGCCTGCCTTGGCGGCGTCTTTTTTGCGGCGAAGTAAGCTTTCTGAGTGGTAAGCTAATCCGCGTGCAGCGCCTGCTCGATGCTCTGAAGAATGAACGCTCCACGGTCTCGCTCGATGTCGCCGCACTCGAGCTCGCCGCCGTCGAGTTCCCCGGCCTTGACCTTGAAGCTTCATTCTTCCGCCTCGACAATCTCGCCGAGCAGATCGGCTCGCAGCTCACTCCCAATGCGAATGGCCTTGAGTTCATTCAGGCGGCCAACGAAATCCTGTTCGATGTCCTCCAGTTCCGCGGCAACGAAGAAAACTATTATGACCCGCGAAATAGCTGCCTGAACTCCGTCCTCATGCGCCGCCTCGGTATTCCCATCTCACTTTCCGTTGTTTATATCGAGGTCGCGCGCCGCCTGAGCCGTCCCGTTTATGGCGTCGGTCTCCCGGGGCATTTCATCATCGCCTACGAAGACGCCGACTCGCGCTATTGGGTCGACCCATTCCATCACGGCCGCATTTTGTCCTTCGCCGATTGCTGCGCTTTGGCCAAGCAGAATGCAGGCGTCGATCTGCGCGCCAACCCGGCCTTGCTCGCGCCCGTCAATAAGCGCCAGATCCTGGTGCGCATGCTCAGCAATTTGAAAGCTATTTATCTCCGTGGCGAAGCCTTTGAAAAAGCGCGCCAAGTCCTCGATTTGCTCATTGATGCCATGCCCGAATACGCAGAAGAGTACCGCCATCGCGGCATTGTCCATCTCCGCCAGTTGAACCACCGCGCCGCCGAGGCGGATCTGGAGACGTATCTTCGCCTCGAACCCGCTGCGCCTGAGCGCGAGCAGGTCGAAAAGCAGCTCTTGCTGATCAAGCGCTGGAAAGCCGGGCTGAATTAGCCGGGCAATTACTTAACTTGCTCGTTCCAGCTCAGCCACTCGCTTCGCAATCAACCGCAGGTCGCGCAAGAATAAGTCATACTCCTCGTCGTAGCGCTCCGGCGCGCGAAGGATTGCCGACGGGTGCACCGTCGCCACCAGTTCCTTTGCCCACTGGTGCGGGAAGAATTTACCGCGCTCGGCCGTGATACGAAAATCGCGGCCCATCATTGACTGCGCCGCTGTCGCGCCCAGGCACACCACCAGCTCGGGCGCGATGGATGTCAGTTCGGCCTCAAGCCACGGCCGGCACGCTGAAATCTCGAACCCGGTCGGCTTGGCATGAATACGCCGCTTGCCGCGCTCGACAAATTTGAAGTGCTTGACCGCGTTGGTCACGTAAATCTTCTCGCGATCCAAACCGGCCTCCTCCATCGCCTTGCTCAATAATCGTCCCGACGGCCCGACGAATGGATGCCCTTTCTTGTCTTCGTCATCGCCGGGCTGTTCGCCCACCATCACCACGCGCGAATCCCGCGGCCCTTCGCCAAAAACCACCTGTGTCGCGTGCGCATATAGCTCACATCCGCGGCACGCGCTGGCCGCCTTCCGCAGCGCGGCCAGGTCGTTCGTGACCGGCACCCACCGCAGCGCGGAGTTTTTTGGCCTCGTTGCCATATTGGATTACGCCGTCGCTTCCGTCGATTGCTCGTCCGCGCTCGCCTGATTCAGTCGCTCAATTGCTTGCGAATCCAACTCGAGTTCGGCCGCCCTGGTCAATTCGTGCAACTGCTCCACGCTGGTCGCGCTCGCAATTGGCGCAGCGATCGCCGGCTGCGCCGCCAGCCAAACCAGCGCTACCTGAGCCGGTGTCGCATGGTGTTGCTTCGCTACCTCGTCCAGAGCGTCTAGAATCCGCAACCCGCGCGGATTGAGACAGTTCTTCACCTTTTGACCCCGCGCCTTGTTCCCGAGATCTTTCTCCGATCGATATTTCCCGGTGAGAAAACCCGAAGCCAGGGAATAATACGGAATCACCCCCAGACCTGCTTGCCGGCAGAGCGGCTGCAATTTCGTTTCAAAACCGGCCCGCTCATACAAGTTGTATTCCGGCTGCAGCGTCTCGTAGCGCGGCCACCCATTTTGCCCGCTGACCTTCAACGCCTCATCCAGCCTCTCGGCGCTGTAATTCGATGCGCCAATGGCCGTGACCTTGCCCTCTTTAATCAGCTCCGCAAACGCCCCGAGTGTCTCCTCCAGCGGCGTATCAGCATCGTCCGTGTGCGCCTGGTACAGGTCGATGTAATCGGTTTGCAGGCGCTTCAAGGAAGCCTCTGCCGCCTGTTTGACGTATCTTTTCGACAACCCCTTCTTCCCCGGCCCCATCTCCAATCCGAGCTTGGTCGCGATCAAAACCTTTTGCCGCTTCCCGCTTCGCTTCAGCCACTTGCCTATGATCGTTTCCGACTCGCCGCCCTGATTGCCCGGCGCCCATTTCGAGTACATATCCGCCGTATCAATAAGGTTGAACCCTGCATCGACGAACGCATCGAGCACAGCGAACGAAGTCCCCTCATCCGCCGTCCATCCAAAAACGTTTCCTCCCAAAGCCAGCGGTCCAGTCTCTAACCCGGAGTCACCAAGTCTGCGTTTATTCATTTGTGCCTCACAAGTTAGATGACCGGCGAGCCAAATTAGCAGCGCCAGATGATAAAATCAGACCCGAAATCCCAACGGTATCCACCTGAAAATGCAACTCAACCGGAAGTACTTCATCTTGGCGGCGTTAATCGGAACTGGCCTGTTGCATGCCGGTCCCGATAACGCGGACCAGTTCACCGTCCCTGTTACCTATTACACGCTGCCGAATGGCCTGCGCGTGGTTCTCTCGCCGGATCATACCGCTCCCACGGTGGTCACCGCCGTCTATTACCGCATCGGCTTTCGAATCGAGCCCAAGGACCGAACCGGCTTCGCGCATTTATTCGAGCACATGATGTTCCAGGGCTCCCAGAACCTCGGCAAAATGCAGTTCATCCGGCTCGTTCAGCAAAATGGCGGCGTCCTCAACGGGAGCACGCGCTTCGACTTTACCAATTACTTCGAGCTGCTCCCGTCCAACAAGCTGCAAACGGCCCTGTGGGCGGAAGCTGACCGCATGAAGGGCCTCGCGATCACGAACGAAAATCTGAAGAACCAGCAGGGCGTCGTGGGAAACGAAGTCAAGTTGAACGTCTTGAATGTTCCCTATGGCGGATTTCCGTGGCTTTGGATCCCGCAGTATGCCAACACGAACTGGTACAACTCGCACAATTTCTACGGTGAGCTGAAAGACATCGAAGCAGCCAAGCTCGAAGAAGTACAAAAATTCTTCAAGACCTACTATGCCCCTAACAACGCAGCGCTCACGATCGTCGGAGATTTTGAGCCGGAAGCTACCAAAGCGATGGTTGAAAAATATTTCGGACCGATTCCCAAATCGGATGTCCCCGCGATTCCCGATCTTGCGGAGCCCCGCCAGGAAAAGGAAATCACCGCCACGCGAAAAGATGCCTTGGCAAACCGTCCGGCGCTCGCGTTTGCCTATCACATGCCGCCGCGTAACTCGCCCGAGTATTATGCCATGGGACTCCTTGATCAAATGCTGGTCGAAGGCGACGACAGCTTATTATATGAGGAGTTAGTTAAGAAACACGGCTACGCAGGCCGCATCTCCGGCGGTATCAACACGGATCTCGGCGACATGTTCGATTACGACGGCCCCATGCTCTTTTCCACTTACTTGATTCATGACGCAAGTGTTAAGCCGGACCAGATTCTGGCCTCTGTGGATGAAGTCATTGACTCGTTGCAATCCAAGCCCGTGGATCAGAAGTTACTCGATAGAAATCTCGTCAAGATGCGAGCCTATATCTACGGCTCAATGACGCAGTTCGGCGGATTCGGACGAGCGAATATGCTCTCGTGTTTTGCTCTCTTCGATAACGATCCTACGAAAATCAACTCGCTTGAGGCGAATTTCCGAAGCGTTACGCCTGAGGTGATCGAGCGAACCGCTCGCGAATATCTGCGCAAGACGAACCGCACCGTCCTGATTCTGGAGCCCGGCGCAGCCAAGCCCGTTGCCGCTGCTTCTGCGGGAGGTGTGCAATGAGACTCCGTTTCTGCCTCCTCGCCGCCGCGGTCTGCGCCTCCGCTTTCGGTCAACAAAAGGAGCAGCCTCCCGAAGGCGGCCCGCCCAAGCCGTTCCATCTCGCGCAGACCGAAGATTTTACGCTCTCGAACGGCATGAAGGTGACCCTTGTGCCATACGGCGTGGTCCCGCAAGTGGCCGTACGCGCTTACGTCAGCGCCGGTGGCGTGAACGAATCGGTCAATCAAGTGTGGTTGTCGCGGTTGACTGGTTTGCTGCTGAAAGAGGGCACCAAGACGCGCTCGGCTGAGCAGCTCGCGCAGGAAGCCGCCGACACGGGCGCTCAGCTCGACATCGACGCCGGCGTCGAATTTACCAGCATTGGCGGTATTGCGCTCTCCGATCACGCGACAGAGTTCGTCAAGCTGGTCGCGGACGTGCTGATGAATCCGGCTTTACCCGCTTCGCAGGCCGCCAGGCTTAAAGCCGACCTGTCGCGCGAACTTGCAGTCGCGAAAACTGAGCCCAACGAGCTGGCGCGCGAGCGTTTTCTGCAAGCGCTCTATCCGGACAGCCCCTACAGCCGCCTCTTCCCGGCCGAGGGGCAACTCCAAGGCTATAGCGCCGAAGATGCACAGGCCTTCTATCGCAACAATTTCAGCCCCGGGCGCACCCATCTATACGTCGCCGGCAAGCTGGATCCGGGTCTTCGCGCAGCCATCCAAACCGCATTCGAGTCTTGGCCCAAGGGCGCCGAAGCATCTTCGGTCACCGCCAACGCCGTCAAAGCACGCTCGGTTACGATGATCGACCGGCCCGGCGCTGCTCAATCTACGCTCTACATTGGTCTGCCTGTCGCGGACCCCACCAGCCCCGATTACATCCCGCTCGATGTCACGAATGCATTGCTCGGCGGTTCGTTTGTGTCGCGCATAACTGCGAACATCCGGGAGCAGAAAGGCTATACCTATTCGCCCCGCAGCCAGATCGGAACACGCACGCACCTGGCCTACTGGGTGGAAATCGCAGACGTGACAACCTCCGTCACTGGGCCGTCGCTGAAGGAGATCTTCTTTGAGATCGACCGGTTGCGCAAAGAACCGCCTTCCGAAACGGAGTTGAAAGGCATCGAGGCCTATCTTGCGGGACTATTCGTCCTGAGAAACACTGCCAGCCCGGACGCGGTGATTGGCCAACTGCACTTCGTCGATTCCCAGGGATTGAACCGTTCGTTTCTCTCCGAATATGTGCAAAAAGTCCTGGCTGTGAAGCCGCAGGACATTCAGAGCATCAGCGAGAAGTATCTTGCCCCAGACAAGATGACTATCGTGATCGCAGGCGATAAGTCGAAAATTGCGGACCAGGTGCAACCCTATCAGACCGCGGCCCCTTAGAGCCTGAGTCGGCGTGATATACTCCCGCGCTAGGTACACAATGCGAACACTTCAGTGGGCACTCACGGGGGCGAGCGTCTCGGCCGCACTCCTTTTCATGACCGGCTGCTCATCCAATCCGCACGCGCCGGCCGAGAAGTACATCCTGGTCGCGGATAATACCAAGATTGCGTATTGGCAGGGCGCGCTCCAGGGCCTGACGCACGCCACAAGCGAGATGGGCGTAAAGGGCGAGATGCAAGGCCCGGATGGGCACGATCCCAACGGTGAGCATGATGCCTTCAGAAGAGCGGTGGCAGAGAAGCCGGCGGGTATCTTGGTGTCGGCAACCGATGCCACCATCCTGGGCCCGGACATCGATTCCGCGGTGGGCCAAGGGATACCGGTCATTACCATCGATTCCGATGCGCCCGATAGCAAGCGATTGTTTTTCGTCGGCACAGACAACTTCAACGCCGGCACGATCGGCGGGAATCTCGTCTCCAAACTGATCGGCGGCAAAGGAAACGTGGTGATCTTCACCATCGCAAGCCAAGCCAATTTGAAGGAGCGCTTGAACGGTTATAAGGCTGCGTTCGCCGAGCATTCCGGCATCCAAATCATGCAGACGATCGACATGAACGGCAACTCCGACATCGCCTTTGACAGCGCCAAGAAGCTGATCGATAGCAAGGCCAAGGTGGATGCGTTCGTCTGTCTCGAAGCGCTGGCCTGCCCGGCGGTCGCCGATGTCGTCAACCGCGCGAGCCTGGGCGGAAAAATAAACATCGTCGCCATGGATACCGACCCGAGCACGCTGGATTGGATCAAGAAAGGCGTGATCTCCGCAACTATCGCGCAAAAGCCCTGGACGATGGCCTATTTTGGCGCGAAGCTGGTGGCGGACATGCACCTGCATCCCCCGAAACCGCTCGACGGCAACTGGAAGGAGAATTCGTTCGCGCCGGTTCCTCAGTTTGTCGATACGGGCACGTTTGTAGTGAATAAGGATAATGTCGGAAGCTTGTCCCAGCAGCCCGGCGGCGGCCAGTAAGCCCGCAAAAAACGATCTAAGAAACGACGGCGGAGAACAGTTGGAATTTCTCCGCCTCTCCGCGCTTTGCGTCGTCCTCAATCGACCTTGATGGGCCGTATCGGCTCGACACGACGCGCCGTACTTTGAGCCGCGGTGAAGAACCGGTGGTGCTCACTTCCAAGGCCTTCGACACGTTACTGGCCCTGGTCGCGAACCATGACCGCGTACTGCTGAAGGACGAACTGATGAAGCTGGTCTGGCCGGACAGCTTCGTCGAAGAGGTAAACCTGGCGCAGAATGTCTCGGCCCTCCGCAAGCTACTCGGTGAGACGCCCGGTCAGAATCGCTACACCGCCACCATTCCCGGGAAGGGCTACCGCTTTGTGGGGGAGGTTCGGGAGGGCGCGGCGCCTTCGGTCCCAGCGCCCCCGCGGCGCAACCGGCCCAGCTTGTCGTTTGTCGCGGTCTGTTTGTTTGCGGCGCTGGCAGCCTCCCTCTACATCGTCGGTATAGCAACGAAGCGAACGGCCGCATTCTCCCGGCCTCGGTCGCTTGCCGTGCTGCCGTTCCGGCCATTGGACAAGCAGAACATCGACGATCATTTGGGGCTTGGAATGACGGATGCGGTTATCACTAAGCTGACGAACGTACGGGCGCTGGTAGTCCGGCCCACGAGCGCCGTGCTGCGCTACGCAGATGGCGCCATCGATCCGCCAAAGGCCGGACACGAGTTAGCGGTTGAATCTCTGCTGGATGGAAAAGTTCAGAAATCCGGCGGCCGCATCCGGGTCACGGTGCAACTGGTGCGGGTCAATGACGGCCAGCCGCTGTGGGCGCACACCTTCGATGACCAGGTTAGCGATATTTTCTCCATGGAAGATTCGATCTCCGAGCAAGTTGCTCATGCTCTGGCGGTGAAATTCGGCGGCGAGGAGCAGAGAGAGCTGACGCGTCACTACACGGACAATGTCGAAGCTTACCGTGACTACGTGCAGGGCCGGTACTTCGCGTTTCAATTTACGCCCAGCGGACTGAACCAAGCGCTTTGGGAGTTCGATCGGGCGATTGAGCTGGATCCGAGTTATGCGCTCGCCTACGCCGGCCTGGCCGATGCTTACACGACGGCTTCCGATTGGGTGCTGCCCCCGCGCGAAGCGCTGCCCAAGGCCGAATCCGCCGCCCGCAAGGCGCTTGTGTTCGACGACCAGCTAGCTGAGGCTCACGCGGCTCTCGCACACGCCCTGCTGCACGAATGGAAGCTGCAGGCCTCCGGCCAGGAGTTCCGGCGCGCATTGCGCCTCAGCCCGAACAATACGTCGTTTTACTTTGCTTACAGCGAGTATATTGCCGATACTGGGAAGCCGGACGACGCGATCGAGATGTTGAACAAGGCGCTTCAGCTTGATCCTCTCTCAGCGGAGATCAATGGAATGGTGGCCTGGCCGTTGTATCTGAAACGCGACTACGACGGGGCCATGGG
>Ga0210385_10001255_pt1 | contig 15988 bp, 13 predicted proteins | sample IncBWH26OmetaG_FD_160107 | JGI IMG/M metagenome (GOLD analysis project Ga0210385, IMG submission 160107) | Forest soil microbial communities from Barre Woods Harvard Forest LTER site, Petersham, Massachusetts, United States - Inc-BW-H-26-O ...
GGTTTAATAGTGCGGGCGAGGATGGCGGGGCTGCTGTTGATCGTGCTCGGCGTGCTCTGCTTGCCCGGAATGCAGTTTCTCACCGGGCGCTACGCGCGGCCACTGGAGGTAATTGCGTCGGTTGCGTTGCTGCTGGCTGGGATCGGGTGGCTCTTCGGCGTGTCCGTGCTTGTGCGGTTTTTCGACGGTTATTTGTCGCGCAACTAAACTCAAAACGACGGCCCGGGGTGTGCACTGCAAGCGAAGCAGCCGGGGTCCTGCTTCTTGAAATCGATAACGATGTCTGCGCCGAGATGCTCCGCCAATCCCTGGCGCTTTGGCCGGATTCGACTGCCCTGACCAAGCCGGCGCCAAGAAGGCGAGCGCCGGCGGTTGCCATCTGGATCGCTTCCGCGGAGAGTTATCGACTAGACAAAGTACCATCGCTTGGCTCGTTGCGGCGCGCCACACTCTACGGTGACGTTGAAATTCGAGTAATGGGGTGGGCGATGAGGATTGCATATGCGATCGTAGCGATTTCTTTCTGCGGCGTGCCGGTGTGGGCGCAGCAGCATCTGGTTCCACAGCAGGGGCCTCCGACACAGCCGGTGCGCATCGAGATGGTGTGCCGCGACATGTCGACCACGGGGGACTTCCTCGCGCCCAACGAGACGATGATCGCAGACAAGGCGTGCCACCCGGTGACGGTTGCCAGGCTTGGCGATAAAGCGCCGGCGGGGAGTGCGCAGCCGGCAGCGGCTCAACCGGTGGCTACCGCTCCCACGGCTCCCGACATTTATGCGGCTCCTAACCTTTCGTTGATGAGCGCGCCGGACCAGTCGATCCGGGTGTACGTGACGGACAGCGCGTCCTGGGATGCGCGCGAAGGATGGACGGGCGTTCCCGGTACGTCAGTTGCTCCAAGTGCGCCTGCGAATTCAAAGGAAGCGGCAGCCGTGTCGGCTGAGGTCGATAAGCTGATCACCGAAGTGAATCGCCAGTGCCCCGAAGTGGTGGTGACGAGCGACGTGACGAAGGCTGTCTTTGCGGTAACAATCGCACACGAAGGCAAGAATCGTGTGAACGAGCGGAACAAAGTTGTGGTGTTCAACCACGGCGGCGACGATATTTTCAGCGCGGCTACGCGTGGGCTGGGCGATTCCATCGGGGATGCCTGCAAGGCGATTTTGGCTCCGGCGAAGAAGTAGTAGGCCGGGGCAGCTCTTATGTGCTGCTAGGTAGAGAAGGTCCTGTCTATCCTCGGTTTCCACGGCGCAGAACTTGTTTCCTGCCGCTCCTCCCGAGCGTGTGTTGCCTCTCATTCATCGGCAGACGAGCGCAGTAGGGGGAGGTCTTTCTCTGACCTATATTCTGGAATACTCCCAATCTCAGCCTTGAGATCCACAAGGGTATTGTCGTCCCTGAACCAATTTCTGTGTCGAAAATCGGGGTGTTTGGAGGCTTGGGCGTATACCTTATTGACCGCCGTAACGATTAGTTTGAACACTTCTGCCAGTGCTTCCGTCGTTTGGTTTTTGTTAGTGTCCATCCAGTCGTTAGGTTTATAGAGTCTTCGAATGTCGGCATCCAGATCCTTTCCCCTCACCTGATAGATCGACCTTAGTAATTCTCCTACCGCATAGTAGACCATCCATCGACGCTCTAGACCTGGGGAGTTGAGGCCCTCGGAACTGTCCTGTTCGCGCTTCTGCCTCCACAAATTCTGGACTTCCTCGCATAGGAAGTATGTTCCAGCCAGCAGCCTGAACTGATCGTCGGTAGGGTGAGAAACCGGTTCGCCAAAAATCTTGACGTATCCCCCTTTCGAGGAATCGTCGAACAGATATCTGGTCCCACCTGACATGTCGTCCGGCCCGTATCGGAACGCATGAATGGTTTTCGCAAAATCTTCCATTCCAATCGGAATCCGGTTTCCGGTGGACTCTCTACTGCGCTTGTTTTTGTACACATATGGCTTGCCCAAATGGTTCAGCCCGGAGAACCGCCGATTTAGATCCTTTTGAACGGGATCATTGCTTCTAAAGTCGGAAATTTTAATCGCGTTCTGAGTATTGTTGTATCTCGTGGCGTCAGTAAGAAAATCCGTGTCTGTCCCCAGGGAGAAACCCATTACTTTGAGCAAGACCCTTACATTCCTTAGGGGCTTGCTATCTTTCATGTCGGCTTTGGCCAAGGAGCGAATTGTCTGAGCGCCGTTGATGATAGAAAATCGCCTACAGTGAAGGACCCCATTGTCTTCGTCAGGCTCAATTTGGCTAGCAACGGCTGAGACACCGTTGTTGTAGAACACAAACTCCTCCGGCTCTTTGGTCGCAGTCTCAACGATCCCTTTGTTCGTTTTCGTCTCACCAACGTAGTCGCGAATATTCATCGCGAAAAGTCGATACTTATACTGTCTGTACATGCTCGCGAGTTGCGATCCAGTGACCTCGCCGACAAAAAGGTCACGTCCCTCTTTCGATTCAGAATGAATCCAGGGAGAACCGTCTTCACTCGGGACAAATTGAATGTCAATCGACTGATCCAGGACTTCGCCTGCCGACAGGGCCTCGCGCAACTTGCCATTGAGGTCTTGCTCAGACAGCAATGCAAGCTCGCTCCTCTCGTCCAGGTCCTGCAGGCCTTTTACGGATGTGGGCCCCTTGGCAGCTCTATCCTGAATTACCTGAGACACCTTTCCGAGCGTGATGAAATGAAGGTCAAAATAGTCGTTCTGCCAGTCGATATCCTGAAGAGCTTCGGTAACCTTCTTGTTGAGTTTTTGCTTTTTTAAGTACGCATCATACAAACGAGAGATCACCTCGCAGAAGTGGGTGAAATCCTCTGCCGATTCGTGCTTGTCTGATCCGCGATATTTCGATTGGACAATTAATACGCGGCCTTCTGAGGGATAAATGAAATCGACGCCGCCATCACTCGGTCCATCAACTATAAAGTCGTCAATTTCCTCATCTGTGTCGGGCACTAGCCCCGGCGTAAGCCTGGCGAGAATTGACTTGACGTAAAATCTAGTCAGCTCCTTGGCTCGATCAGTCGCTTGAAGGGTGTCAAAAGACGTTTTCAGGCGCTTTTCAACATCGGTGATCAGATACTGTCGAAATTTTGGTTTTGTATCTTTGGCATCGGTCGTGGAGCCTAGTGTCATGGGACCATGATTCTAGAATGAACTTTCCCGAGCGGCAATCAGATGCTTTTGACTTGATGCCGCGGGTTCAAGGGGCGAGGAGCGGAGAAAGCACCGAAAGAGTTAGGAGCGCGGCTTCGATTTGAGTGAAATCGCAGAGAGAGTTATCGGCTTGAGGCGCAGGCTTCGCCGGGGGCGAAGGCTCGGGCGGTGTGCTGGTTGCGGGTCCACCAATCTTGCCAGGCGGCTTGCGATTTGAGCGGAGTCGATTGATCGGCGGTTGCGATCTGGTGATGTGTGAGCTTCAGGAGCGCATAGCTAGCGGCTTCCGATTCGTCCGAGTAAGGCGACGTGAGGAGATCGATCAGGAGGGGGACTGCCTTGAGCGATGCTGTTTCGCCCATCGATAGAATTGCGTCCTGGCGGTCGGGCATTGTGGCGGCGCTGCTGGCCAGGCCGGAGAGGAATGGCAGGACTTCATCACCTCCGAATTGGCAGAGGCCGCGAATTGTGGCGCCACGAATCTCGGGCCGGTTATCGGCGGTCAGTTTCTCGAGAAGCGGCAGATAGGACTTGTCGCCCATCGTAAGCAATCTGAAGATTGCTGCCACCTGCCAGTTCGCGAGCTCCTGCTGCGTGGTCGCTTCCACGGGGAGATTGCCACCAACATGAACGTGCTGGCTCCAGCGCAGGTACAGATCGTCGGAGGGGTCGGCTGCCTCGGCAACTAATTTGCGGGCCTCGGGAGTGTTCAGTTTCATCAGCGCTTGGAGTCCGTATCCAAAGCCGGTGATCATCCACTGATCGAAGACTGATTCCATCCCGGCGGCGGGAAATTCGGCGAGCCCCTCCGCGATAGAACCGCGCTCTTCCACTTGTTGCACGTCGCTCTTCCGCTGTTCGTACGTAAATCGTCGCAGGGCATCCACGTCGTATGGCTGGTTTTTCGGAGGCTGGGGAAACGGCGGATCGACGATCGGGGCGGTTGCCTCCTGGACGAGTGATCGCTCGATACCGAGAAGCTTGTCGGCGTTCGCAGGCAAGACCTCCAGCGTGATTTGTGCACGCGCCGTTTGCCGATCGTTTAGCGGAGTAGATTGGGAAGGTGGGGCCGACGGTGGGACCGGTGCGTAGCGGGTCGGCTTTTCAAGCATGACGGAATAGGTGCCCGCATGAGTGATGCGGAAATCTCCGTCGAGAACGTATTGGAGCGTGTAGGTTTCTCCCGGTGCGATGTCGGCGGAAGTGGAGTAGCAATCGCCACCCCTGCCCTGATTGCAGAGCGCCGCCTGTTCGTCGCCCGGTTCCGCGGCGGGAATCTCCACATGCAGCGGCTTTGAGCCGGTGATGAAGCAGGCTGGGCTCGTGTCCACGCGAAGCGATTGATTAGAGCGATTGGTTATTTTTACGCTCACCCAGTCCGGCTCGCCGAGCAGGATTGTGGACTTTGTGAGCTGCATTTGGACGTCGAGGGCTTGCTGCGCGAAGCAGGCGTTCGGCGCAAGCTGGACAAGGAATGTGGCCGCGAGCGCCCGTAAGCTTCCACGCGATGCTTTCATTTTAGGTCTCGCTTGTGGATTTAGACGAATCGTCAAATCGGAAGGGTACGCCTGAGCGCGAGGCGACCGACGGTTGAAGAGGCCGCAGGCAAAATCAAAAACGGTTCCTGGAGGACCAAAGTCTTCATGGTTCCGAGTCGTGATGCGGGCTCTTACGTGGCGGCGAACCTCTCCCGCACCCACGCCGCTGACATTCCTTCTCTTCAATTCGCTAGAACCAGAACATCAAGGATGTGCCCGGTCTAAAATGTCAGTAACGTCAGCGGTGGGATATTCTGCCCCGTTCGGCGGCGACTGCGAATCATTGGCGCACTCGCAAAAACCGCCGATCTGGAGATCGGCGCTCCCGGGAACGGCTTGCGGCTCGCGAGATTGATGATTGGGAGCTGCGTGGATGGTTGGCGGCGTGAGCGACGTTGCGAATACCGGCGACGGCAAGAGCTAAAGGCAGATCCCTCGCTCCGCTCGGGATGACAAATCAAAACTACGATAATTAAATGTGGACTTGCCTGGGCGGGTTCTCGATCTTCGCTTCGGGCTGTCCTTTGGTGTCGCGGTCTATGGCGTCGCGAGCGTCCTGCAACGCATGTTCGTCCGCCAGGTCTTTTGTGGGAAATTCTGTTTCGCCGCGGTGGAACGTTCGAGTGCGTTGAGGGTGGGTAATCAAGGTGTAGTCGCACCTCCACAGGCCATGCGGCGCTCGATGACTCTCCAATTCGATTTCGACGCCCTTATGGATCGCTTGAATCATGTTGAACCTCCGGTTCTAATGCTTGACCTAGAGTTTGTTTATACGGGGCTCAGCTCCGGGGAAATAACTTTGCCGTCCTTGTCCACGGTTTCAATCCGTGCGTCGGCAAAAGGGTCGATGGCGAGGATTTCGTTTAGATACTTAGTTGCACCTTCGCGCGTTTCAAAGAGCCCCGAAATGTTTCGATAGTTGGGCGGAACAGTGGAAGCGCAAACGCGGTAGTAGAATTCCTTCGCCATCGAAATACCTCCGACTCGTAACCATCAGCAGCTAAAAGAATATTTTCAAAATCGAGTGAGGGGACGGAGCGACCCGCCCCTTCACTTTCGTACCAGTTCAATTCGTGCGGCCTGCCTGTGCGGATTTCATTTTGGGCATGCTGACTGGCCCGACGGTTACTTCTTTTTCCGCTGTAAGCCAGTCCTCGATCTCATTTCCATTCTCGCCGCCGCGCTGAAGGTATAGTTCGTAAGCGCGTAGCGCGATAACTTCCCTGAATAATCCTTCTCTGGATAGTTCCTTTTTGTCGGTCATGGCAACCTCCTTGGTTGTCAGCGCGGGAGGCGTACATTCCCGCGCATGATACACACCCCATTTGGCCAAGAAGTGGTCAGAAAGCTTCCGCTGGGCGTCAACTGAAGAATCCCCGGTCACTGCAAGACTGGGCGCATGGGGCCGCAGAGTCAATGCAATTACGACCTATCCCATCGACCCAATCGCAGGCTGATTTGCTAATCGTGGAGGATACTCAGATCTAAAACCGGCAACCTCCGATTTTGGCAAGTGTACAAAAGCGAACAGTAGTGGCCGAGGAGCCAATGTTAGTCTTGTACGCCACTCGCTATCGACGAAAGCGGGTCCATGCAAGTCCATTTCGCCTGCTGAGGTGACGACCTTGAGAAAAGCCAGTTTCGATATTTTTTCGGGAGCGGCTGACGAAGATCCGGTGTGGCTTGAAACCGTCGAAAAGCTCTCCTGTGCGCGCGAGCGCATGGAACAGATTGCGGCGGAAATACCAGGCAGGTACTTTCTACGCTCTGCGACCAGCCGATTGATGGTTGCGCAAATATGGACCTTCAAGAGACCTCCCTTCGCGTATGAGAAACAAAGCAGCCAAGTTGACGAAACTCCAGAAAGTTTTCTACGGGGCCAAAGCCTAAGCCACGGGCGGCCGGCACAGAGAAGGAGTACGGATGCTTCGTAAGCTTGCGGGCCTCGCGGTGATCATGACGTTGCTTGGAGCCCCTTTGGTGAACTCTGCAGACGTGTTTTCCACATACATTCCGTGAGATCTCAACCAGATAAGAGTGACAAGCGGCAGGCCGGCAAGGCGGACGTATCAGACGGTTAGGACCAAAGCGTCCGCGTCAGAACTTCGCATCTGACGCGGACACTCGGATGGTCGTGCGGCTCTAGCGTGCGGCTGCGACTGCGACTCGTGGTGTTTCTACGAGCGAAGCGGCGGCCTCAATTACGAAGGCAGCGACCTTCTCAGGCTGCGAAAGCATGGCTACGTGGCTACTTGGCACAGTCAGGGTCTTTGCACCCATCCTCTTAGCTGTGCTGATTTCTTGTTCGGGCGAGATCATACGGTCGTTCGAAGCGATCACAAACCAAGTTGGTTTGGAATGCCATGCCGCCTTCTTGATTGGCGTTGCAAGAATTGCTCCCTGCGTGGCCCCTTGTGCCGCTAATAGGATGCTCTTTTCCGACGGAGAAAGATCCTGCGCAAAATCTTCGAAGACGCCCTTCTTCGTGAGCAGAAGGAAGCCGTCCTCGATCGGCTGGACTTCGCCAAGGCCGGGCGTAGTGGGAAAATTCTTTGTCATTCCGCCCAGTGTTTCACCTTCTTCGGGTGCGAAAGCGGCGACATAAACCAATCCAGACACTTTCGGATTGTTACCGACTTCGGTGATTACTGCGCCGCCGTAGGAGTGGCCGACTAGCAGGACGGGACCGTCCTGCGCGTTGATCCGTCGATTCGTCGAAGCCACGTCATCGGCAATCGAGCTCAAGGGATTCTGGACAGCGGTGACGTGAAGCCCCTTCGCCTCAAGCAGAGGAATAACTTTGGACCAGCTCGAGCCGTCGGCCCAAGCACCATGAACGAGTACGACATTTTTTACACCTTGCATTGATTTCTCCTAATGAATTGAATTCTTTGGCTTGAAAGCTTTGGTTACTCAGCTATCCGGTCGACCAGGATGTGGGGGAATATCTCTTCAACTTCGGCCTCTTGTTCCCAAAGGAAGCAAAAGGGACCGGCCCGAAAAGAGGGAACGACTCGTGTGGTGTGCAGCTACGACCCTACGCGGCCACTCGGAGGTTGTGCAGGTATATTCGCGGGCCGGGAGGTTGTGACCTTCGAATTGTTGACTGGAGGCGGTAGCGTCGGTAGACTTGAGTTGTACTTGGTAGAGGTGCGGAGGCCATGAGTAGCCGGGCGGCGGTTCCGAGCAGCTTCGGACGTCCGAGTGAAAGGGGCAGCGAGCAGGAGGCTCCGCCGAAATTGCCGCGATAGCTGAATTGCGGCGATTGGGGGGCAGGCTTAACGCCGGTCCACTGTCATCCGGAAGGTGCGGATGGAGCGCTATCGAGGAGCGAGACCCGGCTGCGGTGTCTTCCCTTCCTCGTTGTGCTTGCCTGAAGAAAATCGTGAGTGGTGATTAGTGACTGGTGCGTGCTGGTCGAAGACCGTTTTGTTGAGTGTGATTTGGTTTCGGGAAAATGTCAGAAGCGGTTTGGGGATTTAGTCGATGAATGTATTTGAGCTGACGCGGGCGCTGGTGGATATCGAGTCGACGTCGGAGTACGAGGGCGACGTCGGCGAATATCTGTTTGCGCACCTGGAGCGGCTCGCGTTGAAAACGTCCGGGCGCGTGGAGCGGATGGATGTGACGAAGCTGGACGATACGGACCGGCGCTTCAATGTGTTTGCGCACTGGGGCGATCCGATCGTGACGCTCTCGACGCACATGGATACGGTGCCGCCGTTTTTTTCGTCGCGAGAGGATGACGATTTTATTTATGGCCGAGGGTCGTGCGACGCCAAAGGGATAATCGCGGCGATGGTCGCGGCGGCGGAGCAGCTTCTTGCAGGGGGCGTGCGCGATTTCGGGCTGCTCTTTGTGGTGGGCGAGGAGCGCAGCAGCGCCGGAGCGTTGACGGCATCGCGGTCGCCGCGAGGTTCGCGATTCATGGTGAACGGCGAGCCGACGGAGAACAAGCTGGCGTTGGCGTCCAAGGGCGCGATGAGGCTTGAGGTAACCGCGCGCGGGCGGATGGCACATTCGGCTTATCCTGAGCTGGGCGAATCGGCAATTGATGCGCTGCTCGATACGCTGGAAAAGATCAGGCGCGTGGCGCTGCCGACGGATGCGCTGCTCGGTCCGGGGACGTTGAATATTGGAACGATTTCGGGCGGGCGCGTGCCCAACGTGATTTCCGACGCCGCGAAGGCCGAGATTCTGGTGCGTCTGGTGAGCGATCCGGAGCCTTTGCGGAGGTTGTTTGCGGCGGCGGGCGGGCCGCGCGTGGACGTGACGGAAGTGCTTTGCATTCCGGCCGTGCATATGGAAAAAGTCGATGGGCTGGTGACGACCGTGGTTTCGTTTACCACGGATATTCCCGTGTTCAACGGGGCGTGGGGAAAGCCGCTGCTGATCGGGCCCGGGAGTATTCACGTGGCGCATACGCGGGATGAGAGAATTCCGAAGCGGGAGTTGAGCGAGGCTGTGGAAATTTATGCGGGGATTGTGAGAAAGCTGTTGGGCGGCGGTGATTAATGACTGGTGATCGGTGATTAGTGGGTGGACGCGCCGACGGCAGTGGATAGTGACTAGTCGGCGGTGGGTAGAAAACCTGCTGCTGAGGTCAGATCTGCACAGTTAGAGGACGTGGAGAAGGCAAGAGTTGGTTGGCGGGAAAAGCAAATTTAGTGACTAGTGGTTAGTGGCTAGACAAAGCAACGGCAACTACGGTGATTAGTGATTAGTGGCCCGAAACAGCGGGCAGGCTAGTGGTTAGAAAAGGCAAAAGCCTCGATGAAATTGGCGATTGTTGGTTACGGGAAGATGGGTCACAGCATCGAACGACTTGCGCCGGAATACGGGTGCGAGGTAAGCCTGCGGCTCGACGTGAACAACAATGCGAATTTCGAGGGCATGACGGCGGAGAATTTTCGCGGGATTGACGCGGCGGTGGAGTTTTCCACGCCTGCGACGGCGATCGAGAATATCGAACGGCTGGCTCGGCTGGGAGTGAACACTGTGGTGGGCACAACGGGATGGCTGCGCGATCTGGAGCGGGCGCGCGCGGCAGTAGAAAAGGCAGGCACGGCGCTGGTGTGGAGCGCGAACTTTTCGGTGGGCGTGAATCTTTTTTCGCAGATCGTGGCGGAGGCGGCTGAGTTGTTTGGCAAGCAGCAGGAGTATGGCGCGTGGGCATGGGAGATTCATCACGCGACGAAGAAGGATGCGCCCTCCGGCACGCTGCTTGCGCTGGTGGAACGAATGAAGAAGAGTGGCTACGACCGGCCGATCGACGCGAGCAGCAGCCGCGCGGGTACGCATCCCGGGACGCACGAGATCGGATTCGATTCGGCGGACGATACGATCACGATCCGCCATACAGCGCGAGGGCGCGATGGATTTTCGCGAGGGGCGTTGCGCGCGGCGAAAGGGGTTGCAGGGAAAAAAGGATTTTTCGAGTTTCGGGATATTTTGAGCGAAGTGTAAGAACGGGACCGGAGGGTGAACATGTTTACAGGATGCGGGACTGCGCTGGTTACGCCGTTTCGGCGCGACCTGTCTGTGGATGAAGAGGCGCTGCGGCGGCTGGTGCGGCGGCAGATCGAAGCGGGGATCGACTTTCTGGTGCCGTGCGGAACGACGGGAGAAAGTCCCACGCTGAGCCGGACCGAGCAGATCCGCGTGGTCGAGATCACGGTGGAAGAGGCGCGCGGGAAGACACCGGTGGTGGCGGGAGCGGGCGGTGCCGATACGGCGCATGTGATCGAGATGGCTCGCGAATTTGCGGCGCGCGGGGCGAGCGGAATCTTGTCCGTGACGCCTTATTACAACAAGCCGACGCAGGAGGGCTTGTATCAGCACTACAAGGCGATTGCCGAGGCTGTGACGCTGCCGATTATCCTTTACAACATTCCGGGGCGGACGGGCGTGAACATCGAGACACCGACGGTGGTGCGATTGGCGCAGATCGAAAATATTACGGGCGTGAAGGAAGCGTCCGGGAGCATTTCGCAGATGGCCGCAGTGCTGGCGAACGTGCCGAAAAACTTTTCGGTGCTCTCGGGCGACGATGCGATCACGCTGCCGTTGATGGCGTTGGGCGGGCGCGGCGTGATTTCGGTGACGTCGAATGAAATCCCGGCGGAGATGACGCGTATCGTGAAGCTCGCCAACGCGAACGATTTTGCGGCGGCGCGCGAGCTGCACGACCGCTGGTTCCCGTTGATGGAAGTGAATTTCGTGGAGACGAATCCGATTCCGGTGAAGTCCGCGCTGGCACTGATGGGGCTGCTGGAGCCGGTATTCCGGCTGCCGATGGTGCCGCTGAAGCCGGAGAACCTGGCGAAACTTCGGGGCGTGCTGGAGTCCACCGGGCTGCTCTCGCAGAAAATTTATGCCGCCAACTGAATTGCAGGGGCAGATCGAGCGGCTGTTCGACTCGGGCGCGGTGGAATATAGCGACGCGGATCGCGAAGTTTTCGCGCGGTTCAAGGACGTGCTCAATGCAGGCGAGATTCGAGCGGCCGAGCCGGACGCGTCCACGAAAACGGGCTGGCGTGCGAACGCGTGGGTGAAAAAAGGCATCCTGCTGGGATTTCGCATGGGCGCGATGGTCGACATGTCCACTCCGGGAACGCGGCAACAGTTTTTCGATAAGGCGACGTATCCGCTGAAGAGGCTGGAGCTGAGTTCGGGAGTGAGGATCGTGCCGGGCGGTTCCAGCGTGCGCGATACGTCTTACGTGGGGCGCGGCGTGATGTGCATACCGCCGATGTTCATCAACGTGGGCGCGTTTGTGGATGAAGGAACGATGATCGATTCGCACGCGCTCGTGGGGAGTTGCGCGCAGGTGGGAAAGAAGTGCCACATCTCGGCGGCCGCGCAGATCGGCGGCGTGCTGGAGCCGGTGGGCGCGATGCCGGTGATCATCGAAGACGAAGTACTGGTCGGCGGGAATTGCGGCGTGTATGAAGGAACGGTCGTCAAGCGAAAGGCCGTGCTGGGCAGCGGCACGATTCTGAACCGGTCGACACCTGTGTATGACATTGTGACCGGCGAGGTGCACACGGCGAGTGACGATGAGCCGCTTGTGATACCAGAGAATGCTGTGGTGGTGGCGGGATCGCGCGCGATTGGGCATGGGCGCGGGAAGGAGTGGAATTTGTCACTCTACACGCCGGTGATCGTGAAGTATCGCGATGCAAAGACGGATGCGAAGGTGAAACTGGAAGAGCTACTCAGGTAGAGATGCAATCAGGAAACCCAACTTGGGGACGGGTCGTCCAAGTTTGGCACGATAGTGTATAGTTTTTTGTAGTTGGATAGAGCGGCAAACGGCCCTTTTGGGGCCTTTTTAATCGAATTGCGACAGGCTCAATCGACAATGAACAGACCATTGCAGGTGATGAAATTCGGCGGCACGTCCGTGGGCGATGCCGCGTGTATCAAGCGCGTGGCGAAGATTGTGGCCGACGCCGCGCAGCAAGGCCCGGTGGTGGCCGTGGTGTCGGCAATGGGCGGTGTGACGAATCGGCTGATTCAGGCGGCACAAGCGTCGCAGACCGGGCGGCAGGATGAAGCGGACGCGATTTTTGCCTCGCTGAGGAAGCAGCACGAGGTCGCGGTGAACGAGCTGATCCGCGATGCGGACCGGCGCGGGCGGATCAACGCGCGGCTGGTGAAACTGTTTGCCGAAGGCGAGCGGATGTGCCAGGGCACGGCGCTGCTGCGCGAATTGACGGCGCGGACGCTGGATACCGTTTCGAGCCTGGGCGAGCGGCTTTCGGCGCCGATGGTGGCGGGAGCGCTGGAAGAAATCGGCGTGGCGAGCGAAGCGGTGGAAGCGACGGAACTGATTGTTACCGATTCGTTTCACGGCGGGGCCGACCCGCTGATGGAATTGACGCGGGAGAAGTCCGAGGCAGCGGTGCGGCCGATGCTGGGCAAAGGCATCGTGCCGGTGGTGACGGGGTTCATCGGAGCGACGCGCGACGGGGATTTGACCACGCTGGGACGCGGCGGCTCGGATTACTCGGCGACCATTCTGGGCGCGGCGCTGGACGCGGGCGAAGTGATCATCTGGACGGACGTGGACGGCGTATTGACGGCCGATCCGCGGCTGGTGCCGGAGGCGCAGATTATTCCGGAGATTTCCTACCGCGAGGCGACCGAGCTGGCGTATTTCGGCGCGAAGGTGCTGCATCCGAAGACGCTGAGGGCCGTAGGGCAGGCGGGGATTCCCGTCTGGATCCGCAACAGCTTCGCGCCGGACCGCACCGGGACGAAGATTACCCCGAGCGGGCGCAGCAATGGCGGCGGCGTGAAGGCGCTGACGGCGATTCGCGATGTGGTGTTGATTGCCGTGGGAGGTCCGGGGATCGTGGGAGTGCCGGACGTGATCGCGCGGACGTTTTCGACGACGGCGGAGCAGCATGCGAATGTGCTGCTGATTTCGCAATCGTCTTCGCAGAACGATATTTGCTTTATCGTGGCTTCGGCGGACGGCAATCGAACGGCGGAGGCGCTGCGGAAAGAGTTTGCGCAAGACGTGAAGCATGAAAAAGTGGAACACATCACGCTGAATCCGAGCATCGCGATCGTGGCGGCCGTGGGCGAAAATATGCGCGGCGCGCCGGGAATCGCCGGGCGCACGTTCGGGTGCCTGGGGCGCGAGAACATCAACATCATCGCGATCGCGCAGGGATCGTCGGAGACGAATATTTCGTTCGTGGTGGACGAGAAGGACATGAAGGCGGCGCTGGTGGCAACGCACCGCGAGTTCGCGCTGGCGGGGCCTTCGGCGCGCGAGTTGACCACGCAGGGTTCACGCAATGGCTGAGAAGTCGGCAGCAATCGCAGAAAAATTCACGGGCAAGGCGGCACAGGTGTGCATCATGCCCGGATGCGGCGGCGTGTTCGGGCTGAACGAGCGCGTCTACGTGTGTCGGCGATGCGGCGGGCCGCTCGAGATCGAGTGCCGTCCGGCGGAAACAACGAGCGCGGGAGAGCTGCGAAAGCTTTGGGAATCGCGCGCACTTTCGCAGGGGCCGCGCGACCGCAGCGGCGTGTGGCGCTATCGCGAGCTGCTGCCGTTCGACGAGTCGGCTCGCTGCGTGACGCTTTTCGAAGGCAACACGCCTCTTTATGACGCTCCGCGTTCGGCGCAGTATGCAGGGCTGGGCAACCTGCGGTTGAAGCATCAGGGCTGCAATCCGACCGGATCGTTTAAAGATACGGGAATGACGGTGGCCGTGACGCAAGCGGCGGCGCTGGGCGCACGCACCGTGGTGTGCGCGAGCACGGGTAACACTGCGGCGAGCCTGGCGGCTTACGCGGCGCGCGCGGGGCTGCAGGCAGCGATCCTCTTGCCGCGCGGCCAGATCACGGCGTCGAAACTTGCGCAAAGCATAGACTACGGCGCGGCCGTCTTCGAACTGGAAGGCAACTTCGACGACTGCATGCGGTTGATCCAGGAGCTTGGCGACGATCCTTCGATCTATGTCGCGAACTCGATCAACCCATTTCGGATCGAGGGGCAGAAGACGGTTGCGTTTGAGTTGATGGCGCAGTGCGGCTGGCGCGTGCCGGACCAGATTGTGGTGCCGGGCGGGAACATGGGAAACAGTTCGGCGCTCGGCAAAGGCTTCGAAGAGATGCTGGCGATCGGGCTGGTCGATCGTCTGCCCAAGCTGAATATTATCCAGGCCGAAGGGACCGCGCCGCTGGCGAAGCTCTTCGCGGAGCTCGATCTGAAAGTGGCGCCGGACGCGTCGCGCTTGCCAGAAAGCGCGCTGGCGGCTGTGGAGCATCCTCGCACGCTGGCGACGGCGATCAAGATCGGCGCTCCCGTTTCGTGGCGTAAGAGTTTGCGGGCGGTGTTGCGTTCGCGCGGGCAGATCATCTCCGTGAGCGAACAGGAGATTGCGGACGCGAAGGCAATGATCGGGCGGGATGGAGTTGGCTGCGAGCCGGCTTCGGCAACAACGGTCGCTGGGATTCGGAGGCTCGTTGCGGCGGGGCACATTCGTGGCGATGAATCGGTGGTTGGGGTGTTGACGGGGCACGTGTTGAAGGATCCAGATTATGTGAATCAGTATCATCATGGGACGTTGGCGCTCGAGAACACGAAGATTGCCGGCACGTTTGCGAATGTGCCGCAGCGCGTGGCGGCGAATAAGGCGGCCGTGTTGGAGAGTTTGGAGAAGCGGCGGCAATGAAACCGAAGCGGAGCGTTCGACGGAGGCAGGTTGGTCGTTGCGGCTTGTGCCGCACCTCCGGTGCTCTCTTCTTCTTACGCTGCGTACCCAGGCCTTACGAGGTTGTTACGAAACTCGCTTGACGGATGGCGAAGAGATGGGAAGATGCGTCGAGAGGGCGGGAGCGAATGGGATTTATAGAAGGCGAGCAGCGCGGGCAGAGGACGTTGTTTCCGGCGACGTTGGATGACCTGATTCCGTGCGATCACGTGTGCCGGGTGATCGAGGCGTTCATCGAGCGGCTGGAGATGGACAAGTTGGGATTTGTGCGGGCCCAGGCGGCGGAGACGGGGCGTCCGGGCTGCGATCCGCGCGATCTGCTGAAGCTGTACCTCTACGGATACTTGAACCAGGTGCGTTCGTCGCGGCGGTTGGAGGCCGAGTGCCTGCGTAACATCGAGGTGATGTGGTTGTTGGGCCGTCTGGCGCCGGACCATAAGTCGATCGCCGAGTTCCGGCGGATGCACGGCGAAGCGGTGAGTCAGGCGGGCGTGGCACTGATTGGTTTCGCGCGCGAAGTGGGGTTGGTGCGCGGGGAGTGGGTGGCGATTGACGGCTCGAAGTTTCGCGCCGTGAGCAGCAGCGAGAGCGTGCACGAGCGAAGGTCCTTGGAACGGTATCTGGAGCGAATGGAACAGGCCGATGCCGAGGAGGAAATCGAGATCGACAGCAAAGCGGTAGCGGCGGCGCTGGAGAAGTTGCGCGCGCATCCGGAGCCGGAGGCGCGGTTCATGCGTACGCGCAGCGGCAACGTTCCGGCGTACAACGTGCAGACGGTGGTGGATGCCGAGCACGCGCTGATCGTGGCGCAGCAGGTGAGCGACGAAGTGAACGACACGCGGAGCTTACAGCCGATGGCCGAAGCGGCGCAGGCCGCGCTAGACGGGCCGGGAACGCCGCTGCATGTGGTGGCCGATGCGGGGTCTTCGAGCGGCGAACAGGCGGCGGCGTGCGAGAAGCAAGGCGTGATCGCGCATGTGCCGGCGGTGCGCGGCGTGAACAACCAGGGCGATGGCACGTTGTTTCAGCGCAGCGATTTTCAGTACGAC
>Ga0210385_10001259_pt1 | contig 15960 bp, 8 predicted proteins | sample IncBWH26OmetaG_FD_160107 | JGI IMG/M metagenome (GOLD analysis project Ga0210385, IMG submission 160107) | Forest soil microbial communities from Barre Woods Harvard Forest LTER site, Petersham, Massachusetts, United States - Inc-BW-H-26-O ...
CGGTTTTCAGTTTCTTGCACCGTAACGATCCTGCGGCTGCACAAAAATCAGAGAGCGACGGGCATGAGCCTGCTAACGCGTAAGCGAAAAAGGAAAACGCATGACGCCTAACGAAGAAAATGTGAGCTCCACTCACAAGCCGGAAACCAGCGCACGGCAAACTCCGGACTCCCCATCGCATGGGTACGCCTTCGGGCCGGGAGGGCGTCGAACGGCAATGGTGTTTGCCGCCATTGGCCTCATCTTGCTGGCCGCCGTTATTTACCTGGGAATCCATTCGCGCGCGGCTGCCGAATCACGCCTCAAGGAACGCACCGAAGAAGCAGCCGTTCCTATCGTCACTGTGATTTACCCGAAGGAAGGCGCGCCGACAGATGAAATTGTGCTTCCAGGCGTTACGCAGGCCTTTACCGACTCCCCGATTTACGCGCGAACCAACGGCTATCTGAAGGAATGGTATTTCGATATCGGCGCGCATGTGAAAAAGGACCAATTGCTCGCGGTGATCGACACGCCGGAAATTGACCAGCAGCTCCAGCAAGCTCGCGCGGACCTGGACACGGCCCAGGCTAACGTCTCCATCGCCAAAATCACAGCCGATCGCTGGCAAGGCCTGGTGAGTGATGGCTCGGTTTCCCAGCAGGAAACGGACCAGGCCGTCATCAACCTGAAGGCAACCCAAGCGACATCGGAAGCCAGCGCCGCCAACGTACGGCGCCTCGAGCAATTGCAATCCTTCGAAAAAGTTTACGCCCCTTTTGACGGAATCATTACCGCCCGTAGCACAGACATCGGCGCGCTCATCGATGCCGGCGCAGGTGGAAGCAGCGCGACTTCTGGAGTAGCGGGCGGCGCCAGCCCCAGCAGCGAGCCACGGGAGCTCTTTCACATGGCCGCCACCCGCACTCTCCGCGTGTACGTGGCTGTCCCTGAGGTTTACTCCCCGGGCGTGCGGTCGGGTGGGACCACTACGTTGACCCTCGATGAATTTCCCGGCGAAACCTTCCACGGCACCATCGTCCGCAACACCAATTCCATTGACCTTGCTTCACGCACACTGCTCGTCGAGGTCGATATCGATAATCCCACCGGCCGCCTCCTGCCCGGCGCCTATGTCTTTGTGCACTTCAAGCTGCCCCAGACGGTGCATTCTGTTACCGTTCCCGCGAGCGCGCTGATCTTCCGCAAGGAGGGCCTGCAAGTTGCCGTCGTTCGCGATGGCAAGGCGCAGCTCGTTTCCGTGAAAATCAATCACGATTATGGAAACAGCGTGGAAATCAATTCAGGCCTGCAGCCCACCGATGCCGTCATTGCGGATCCATCGGATTCGCTCGTCGACAACTCACCCGTGCGCCTGGCCAACAACTCAACAGGCGGTGCTGCGCGATGAAATCCGCATTGGTTGCGTTTCGCTACACCGTAACAAGTATCCTCGCGCTGCTCCTCGTCCTGCTTCTCTTCGCGCTGGAGAGCTGCACTGTTGGACCTAAGTACGTCAAGCCGAGCACCCCGACGCCCGCGGTGTTTAAAGAACCGCCGCCGGCGCCCTCCCCGGGAGCGGAGCAGTGGCAGCCCGCTAATCCGGCCGACCAGGCAAGCCGTGGGAAATGGTGGGAAATCTTCGGCGATCAGAAACTCAACCAACTCGAAGAACAGGTCGCCGCTTCGAACCAAGACCTGAAAGTGTATGAAGCGCGCTTCCGAGAAGCTCGCGCGGCCATTCGCTTCAATCGTGCTTCGCAGTTTCCCACTATCTCCACCGCACCAACCATTGCCTATACGAAAAGTACGGACTATTCGCCGAGCTTTCCGTCGAAAATCAACGAGACCAGCACCGGCGAATATGTGTTGCCCTTCGATCTTTCCTACGAGTTGGACCTTTGGGGCCGCGTGCGGCGCACCGTTGCTGCTGCCCGTGAAGAGGCACAAGCGACCTCCGGCGATTATGAAGGTGCCAAACTCAGTATAGAGGCGGAACTCGCCATGGACTATTTCGAGTTACGCAGCGCCGATGCCCAGAAGCAGCTTCTTGACGATACCGTGAAAGCGTATAGCGACGATGTGCAGCTCACCACCCATCGCTTCAAAGGAGGAGCCGCGCCACGATCGGACGTTGCCCAGGCGCAAACCCAGTTAGATACCACGCGCGTCCAGGATACCGATGTCACCGTCCAACGAGCTCAATTCGAACACGCCATCGCCATCCTCATCGGCAAGCCGCCGGCGGATTTCAGTCTCGCGGAAACGCCGCTCGACACTCATCCTCCAACGATCCCGCCGGGTCTGCCCTCAGAGCTTTTGCAACGTCGCCCGGATATTGCGGCCGCGGAAAGGCGCATGGCGGAAGCCAATCAGCAAATCGGTATCGCCAAGGCGGCGTACTTTCCCACGGTCTCTCTCGAAGGAACCGCTGGCTTCGCCGGTACGCAAGGGGCAAACTGGTTCACTTGGCCGGCCGGATTCTGGGCCCTCGGTCCAGTCCTCGCGCAGACTCTCTTCGACGCCGGACGCCGCCGAGCCACTTCCGAATCGGCACGCGCAAACTACGACGCCACTGTCGCGACGTATCGCCAGGCTTCGCTGACCGCCTTCCAGGAAGTCGAGGACAACCTCGCTGCATTGCGCATTCTCCAGAATGAAGCACAACAGCAGGATCAGGCCGTCGCATCGGCAAAGGATTCCCTGCATCTTTTCACGAATCGTTATAAAGGAGGAGTGGACACCTACCTGCAAGTCATCACGGCGCAGACCATCGAACTGGCGAACGAACGGAATGCCATCGATATTCTCCGGCGCCGCATGGATGCCAGCGTGCTCCTCGTCAAAGCTCTCGGCGGCGGATGGGACGCCTCCCAACTCACAACCTTCGGCGCCCGTCGCGTCAACGACTATTGATCTCCAGGCCCGCATTGGGTTTGTAGCGCTGGCTTTCATGCTAGCTCTTGGCTTCCTCCCCACAGGCACCCCTGTCCGTGCTCTTAGCTCTCAGCGGCTTCCCCGAGCTGGTCAGGTTCATACTTGGCGAAACCGGCGTACCGTATGACTGGGAATATGGCGACCACGCTCGAAAGTCGTGAGTCCCGGCTGCCTTCATGTACGCGATTGTTGCCACGGTTCGTGGCCTAAATAGGGACCGCAACCACGACCTCACGAGGTTCTTGGAAACTGTCAGAAGGAGGCCGAAGGCTGCTATTTCCCGCTGGAAGAGATAGAATAAATTTTTTCTGCTAGGCTCTTTTGTCGCCGAACATTTTCCAGCCGCTTGCTCAACGGCGAGGAGGCCGCGTGATCGACGCACGAGAGTCCATTCCTGGTCTGAGTCACGTCCACAGGCCACGCAACTTCCATACTGTTTCCGCCAGGGTATTCATTGCCGTTCTATTCCTCACTCTAGCCATTCTCCCAAGCGGCTGCCGACAGGCGCACAAATCTTCTCAACTCCCGACAATCGAATTCACCAAAATTCCACCAGCGGCCCAGGGAGGTAGGGAAAGAGTAGACACTATCGCTGGTCGGGTCACAGGCGCTCGTCCGGGCCAACAAATTGTTGTCTACGCAAGGAGTGGGCCGTGGTGGGTTCAACCGTGGCCCGATAAACCGTTCATCTCCATTCGGCCGGACAATACCTGGAGCACGGATACACACCTGGGGTTCGAGTATGTGGCGATGTTGGTCGGGCCGACATATCGCCCGCCTCCCACAATGGATGTGGCGCCGACGCAGGGTGGTTCGGTTGTGGCTGTGACCGTGGTGAAGGGCGCGGGAACGCCGCAAATCGCGCCCGTCAAATCGCTGAATTTCAGTGGGTACGAATGGAACGTGCGTACGATTGCTGGCGATCGCGGTGGACTGAATAACCTGTATGACGGTGACAACGCATGGACGGACTCAGGTGGGGCATTGCATCTTCGAATTCGCAAGAAATCTGACAAATGGTCTTGTGCGGAAGTGGTGCTCACTCGCAGTCTTGGCTACGGAACCTACGTGGTGGTAGTGCGTGACACAACCCATTTGGATCCAGCCGTAGTCTTAAGCGTGAATACATTCGATGACTGGGGAGGAGACCAGCATTACCGCGAAATGGACATCGAGTTCGGACGGTGGGGAGACGCACACAGCAAAAATAACGCGCAGTACGGGATCCAGCCGTTCTATGTTCCAGGCAATGTTGCTCCCTTTACAGTGCCCAGCGGCACGTTGACTCACTCATTGCGATGGGAATCGGGACGCGCCAGCTTTAAGACCGTCCGTGGGTCTTCAGGGCAAGCAGGATCCCCCGTTGTTTCTGAACACGTGTTTACTTCCGGCGTGCCTTCGCCCGGCCAGGAAAATCTGCAGCTTCTGTTTTACGTCGTCGCCAGCGAAAAGAGTCCCTTGCAAAAAGAAAATGAGGTTGTGGTTGATAAATTCGAATACCTTCCTTGACACTAACCGGGGATGGCAATGGCTCCGCAGGTATCTGGTGGTCGCGTTTGCCATAGTGTGTTTCGCCAGCCTGGCTCAGGCGCTGGATCCCAACCGTTTGCTCTCACAATATATTCGCGAGCATTGGGGAAGCGAGAAAGGATTCACGGGAGGATCCGTGACTGCCATTGCTCAGACCGCAGACGGCTATTTATGGATCGGTACGGAGAAAGGGCTCGTTCGTTTCGATGGATTGAGTTTTCGTGTATTCCAGCAGGCAACTCCCACCACATTTCCCATCGGGGCCATTCAACAGCTCATTGCGGACGCTGATGGAAATCTTTGGATTCTTTTGCAGAGCACAAAAATCTTGCGTTACCACGACGGAAAATTTGATCTAGGCCGAGAGCAAGCAGAATTCGGCATCACCTCTGTCATGAAGCGCACGGATGGCTCAGTTCTTTTGTCCTCGCTGGCTCTCGGGCCTCTCACCTATCGTACGGGAAGGTTCGAAGCTGTCAGTCCTCCAACGGAATCCGCAAACCCCGCGTCCAGCGTGACCAATGACGAACTATCCTCTCGCCTCAGTTGGTCTACTGGTGTTGTCCCGCATCGCTTTGCTGAACCCAATTCCGCGGTCACTTTCATGGCCGAAAGTTCGGACGGCTTGCTGTGGCTTGCTACACGCGACAAGGGCCTTTTCTTCATGAGGCAGGGAAAAGTTTTCTCGGTGTCAGGAGTGCCGCCCGAAACCAAGATCAACTGCTTGTTGGCTTCACCAAGCGGTGAGCTATGGATTGGCACAGATCGCGGCCTCTTACGATGGAACAGAACAAAAATCACGGCAGAGGGGGTCGCAGCGTCCCTCGCCCATGTGCAAGTCCTTTCCGCCATTCGTGACCGGGATTCAAACATCTGGTTTGGCACGGCGAATGGATTAATCCGGTGGAGTCCCGACGGGGTCGCGCTGGACGCTGCTAATCCGCGCTGGAGCGGACCGGTGACCGCCCTTTTTGAGGATCGGGAAGGAAATGTTTGGCTCGGAGGTCCTCAAGGAATCGATCGGCTACGCGACAGCGCGTTTATCACCTATTCCGTCAGCGGACTGAGCTCGGAAAGCGGTGGGCCCGTGTATATCGACCAGAATGGCCGCGTCTGGTTCGCAGGCTACGAAGGTGGATTAAAGTGGTTGGCCGGCGAAAAGAATGGGGACGCGACGAATGCTGGGCTTGCGCAAGACGTCGTTTACTCGATAGCCGGTGGCGAAAGGGAGTTGTGGGTTGGCAGGCAACGAGGAGGCCTGACGCACCTGCGATTCTCAAACGGATCGGTGTCCGCAAAAACATACACGCAAGCAGATGGGTTGGCGCAAAACAGCGTCTATGCCGTTTATGAGAGCCGCGACGCAACCGTTTGGGCGGGCACACTGAGCGGGGGCGTGAGCGAGTATAAAGACGGCCATTTCAAAACCTATACCACGGCAGATGGGATGTCCTCCAACACTGTGACCGCGATTGCGGAAACTACAGACGGCGCGATGTGGTTCGCTACTCCGAATGGGATAAGCGAGTTCGACAAAGGGCGGTGGCGGGTACTCCATGCGAATGATGGCTTGCCGGACGAAAGTGTGAATTGTCTTTCGCCTGGCTCATCTGGCGTGCTTTGGGTCGGAACCGCCTCGGGCCTCGCGTTTCTGCGCCCAGGCCGTCTGCAAACGCCGGCCGTACTTCTCGCATCGTTGCACGAGCAAATACTGGGAATTGCAGAGGACAGAAATGGATGGCTTTGGATCTCTACGTCGAATCACGTGTTGCGACTTGAGCGCGGCAAACTGCTCGGCGGTACGTTAACGGACGCAGACGTTCGCGAGTACGGGCTGGAAGACGGTCTGAAAGGAACTGAGGGTGTAAAACGGTTTCAATCAGTCATCGCGGACCGCAAAGGGGATATCTGGTTTTCAATGAATCGCGGGCTATCCGTTGTCGATCCGACCCGTGAGAGTCCTGCTTCGGCGCCAGCACTCGTCCACATTGATGGAGTCACGGTGGACGGCAACAAGATTGACATTCATGATTCGCTGCGCCTTACGGGGTCGCATCGAACAATTACGTTTAACTACATTGCGCTGAGTCTATCCGTTCCTGAGCGCGTGCAATACAAATACAAGCTCGAAGGCTTTGACGAAAGTTGGAGCAATTCTGTCACAGCGCGTGAGGCCACCTACAACAATCTAAGCTCAGGTTCATATCGCTTCCGGTTGATGGCCAGCAGCAGCGAGGGCGCATGGAATAGCGGAGAATCAGATGTAGCTTTCCAGATTGCGCCTCAATATTGGCAGACCTGGTGGTTTAGACTCACCGCTGCACTGGTCGCGGCATTGATCGTTATTCTGATTTTCAGGTTGCGCATGAGGCAGTTGGCCGCGCAAATGAACATGCGATTTGAAGAACGCCTTCTGGAACGCACACGGATCGCGCAAGAATTACACGACACACTGTTGCAAGGATTTATGAGTGCCTCGATGCATCTTCATGTTGCTGACGATTCTTTGCCTGAAGATTCTCCAGCAAAACCCCTGGTGACCCGCACTCTTCAATTGATGACACGCGTGATTGAGGAAGGGCGGAATACAGTACGAGGGTTGCGCTCCAGTAATGCTGGACAGCAAAACCTGGAAGAGGCATTCACCCGGCTCCAGCAAGAGTTGGCGCCTTCCGGGCACGCGGAGTTTCGCGTTTTGATTGAAGGTACGCCACGGCCTTTGCGCCCGGTGATTCGCGACGAGATCTTTTCGATCGGCCGCGAAGCCTTGATCAACGCGTATCGCCATTCGAAGGCAACTGAGATTATTGTAGAAATTGAATATTCCGGGAATCACCTCCACGTTTCCGTGCGGGACAATGGCGTCGGCATTAACCCGGACGTTTTGCGTTCCGGACGTGATGGCCATTGGGGACTGCCTGGCATGCGCGAGCGCGCCGATCGCATCGGGGCCAAACTGCGAGTGCTAAGTCGTGCGGCTGCGGGAACGGAGATTGAATTGTCGGTTCCAAGCCGTATTGCCTTTGAAGTGCGGCCATCGGGCGGCCCAAAACTTTGGTTTTCCCGGCTTTATTCCAAGAAGAGTGAAGAAGCTAAGTCGGAAGCAGAGAACGCAGAAGATCGATGATTGAATAGAACGGAATTCAGATTCTTTCGAAGGGCTGATAGGCTACACACATATTGCCGCCGCGATTTTCACCGTGGCGTGGTTTGAGATAATTTCTCTTGTGGTCATGCAGCCGCGTATTATTGTGTAAGCGTTTGGCCGGCAAACGGCGTGAGGTCAAAATGCCGCCGCGGAAGCATCTCAGGGTTATGAAAACTGAGATAGACCTGTCGAGAATCCAACAGCTCTCACAAGAGCACGACGACGAAAACTGGGAATTCCGATCGTGGTTAAAACAGCACGCTCCACGTAACATCGATAGCCTCGTCAAGACGTTAAGTCGGAAATATTTCGCTCTCATCGATTGCACCCAGTGCGCAAATTGCTGCCGATCCTTGCACGTCGAATTTAAGGAAAGTGAGCTTCTCACGATTGCGAAAACGCTCGGCCAGTCGATTGAAGAATTCCGGAAAAAATCTATGTCAGAAGATACGGTGAACCCGCCCTGCCCGATGCTGAACGGAAACCTATGTGCCATCTATGAGAACAGGCCAGATGTTTGCCGTTCGTATCCACACCTGGAACAACCACATTTCACGGCGCGACTGATGGGCGTGCTTGCCAATGTTGCTATTTGTCCGATTGCGTTCAACGCTTTCGAGGAACTAAAAGTGAAACTCGGATGGCGACCCACCTAATGTGGATTTCGTAACGCCTCAGCTGAAACCCAATACGGGATGCGGTGTGTACGGCTGCTCGAGTGCACTGATTTCTTCTGCGGTGAGTCGCAGCGATAGCGACGCCACTGCGTCCTGCAAATGGTGCGGTTTGGTGGCGCCCACAATCGGAGCGGTAATTGCCGGCTTGGAAAGCATCCATGCCAGTGCCAGTTGAGCGCGCGCAACGCCACGCTTTTCTGCAAGCTCGCCTAAACGATCGATCACTTGACCGTCCGCGGCTTCCGTCTGCGCATAAAGAGTTCTGCCGAACTGGTCGGTTTCGAATCGCTTGGTCGATTCCGCTTGCCATGGACGCGCCAGGCGGCCGCGCGCGAGCGGACTCCACGGAATTACGCCCACGCCCTCCATTTGGCAAAGCGGCAACATCTCGCGCTCTTCTTCGCGATACACCAGGTTGTAATGATTCTGCATGGAAACGAATCGCGTCCATCCATGCAGGTCCGCAAGGTAAAGCGCCTTCGCGAACTGCCACGCGTACATTGAAGATGCGCCGATATAGCGAACCTTTCCCGATTTCACCAAATCGTGCAGCGTCTCAAGGGTTTCCTCGATAGGAGTGTCGTAGTCCCAACGGTGAATCTGATAGAGGTCCACATAGTCCGTCTGCAAGCGACGGAGGCTCTGCTCGAATTCGTAAAAGATGGCTTTTCGCGACAGGCCATGGCCGTTAGGCTCGTCCCGCATCACACCAAACACTTTCGTGGCGATCACTACAGCTTCGCGCCGTGCGTTGTTCTTCAGGAAGCGGCCCAGAACTTCCTCGCTGGCGCCGCTGGAGTACACGTTGGCGGTGTCGAAAAAATTGATTCCAAGATCAAGCGCCTGGCGGAGGAACGGCTGGCTTTCTTCCTCGTTCAGAGCCCAGGCATGCCTGCCGCCTTTGGTTTCTCCAGTGGCGGGCGCGCCATACGTCATGCAGCCGAGACTAATCCGTGAAACCTTAAGTCCAGTCTTGCCGAGATTGGCATAGTCCATGGTTTCTCCTAGAAAGTGAGATTCCAAGCCTGCGGCTGACGTTACACCGCGACTCATTTCACGCCACATCAATCGAAAGATTCCTGCGCGAAGTTGGGTCTATAATACTTTGGAATGATTCCTTAGGAAGTCCACTGCTGATAATTTTGTGGCCGGAGATGCCGATGAAGCGCACATTGCATAGTCGAAGGGTACGCGCAGGGCTGAGCTTGGCGATTCTGCTTGCATGCACCGGCAAGTCGCTTACCGCTCAGGACGCGCCGCCAAAGATGCCAATGCAAGCTGTTTTTGAAGACGGGGCGGAAGCACGCTGGCTGAAGAAGAAAGTGCTCGATTCGCGGGTGCTGGACTCCATGGAAGACATCTCCACCTGGTCGTTCCATGGCGACGGCGACATGGCGCTCGCGGATTCTCCCGTGAAAGACGGAAAGCATTCGTTGCGCATTCGTTCGATCCAGAACATCGGGAAAGTCGGCGGTGCCGGCGAATGGGAAGATCTCATCGCCACTCGCAAATTTCCTTCCGAGGATTGGAGTCGCTACAACCGCATCTCCATCTGGGTGTATCCCGACGTGATCGGCGCGCCGGCAATTTCCGCATCTCTGGTCCTGCACAACCAAGGCGCGCACATCCTTCCCGACCATTACAACGAAGGCCGCCACGAATCCATCATTCTGAAAAATCATGAATGGAATCACGTCGTCTGGGAAATCACTCCACTGTCACGAGACAAAGTGACCGGGCTGGAATTTGCATACAGCCTCCCGAAAATGCTTCCGGACCCGGGTGATCAGACGATCCTGTACATCGATCAACTGGAATTGCAGACCGTCGATCCGGATCACGTCGAGGGCTGGGACGTCGCGGCTGGGAAAATCGCATTCAGCCATGCTGGCTACACCACAGGCGCCAGCAAGACCGCCATTGCCAGTGGCCTGAACGCGCGCGAATTTTCTGTCATCGGGCAAGCCACGGGCAAAGTGGTTCTGACCAAATCTGTGAAGCAGGAACAGGCGCCACTCGGCGATTATGCGGTGCTGGATTTCTCCGAACTGCAAACTCCGGGAACCTATATTTTGCGCGCAGGCGACACCGAGACTCGTTCCTTTGAGATCGGGCCGCAGGCCTGGCGAGAGAGCATCTGGAAAGCGATGAACTTCATGTATAGCGAACGATGCGGAACTGTGATTCCCGGTATACACGCTATCTGCCACACCGACGATTACAGCATCCATGGCGATAAACGCATCATCGTGAACGGCGGCTATCACGACGCAGGTGACTTGAGCGCGACAGGCAATACGCCAGGGATGGCCTACGCGCTGTTCTCGCTCGCCGAGCGACTTCAACAGCAGGACGTCGATCCGCAATTGCGCGATCGCCTGATCGAAGAAGGAACGTGGGGATTGCGCTGGGTTCTCAAGACCAACTTCGGCGATGGTTACCGCACCACCGGCCAGCTCATCAGTTACTGGACCAACGGAATTATTGGCGATGCCGACGATCGTTTTGGGCAGGCGGTGAATAATCCTGAATGGAATTTCCGTGTGGCTGCGGTGGAAGCGCTTGGGGCGCGCGTGTTGAAGGAAAGCAATCCCGAACTCGCGATTCGCAGCCTTCACACTGCCGAGCAAGACTGGCAGTACGCGGTCGAAGGCCTGAAAACTGCCGCACCATTGTCGGAGGTCTACGGCGCTCAGGACGAACTGGAAAGGATTTCGTTTGGCGCCATCGCTTCGATCGATCTGTATCGAGCTACCGGCGATGAAAAATATGCCGATGAGGCTTTTCAACTCGCCAAGCTTATCCTTTCGTCGCAGGAACAGACCTTGCAGCCGTGGACCATCCCGATGACCGGTTACTTTTACACCAGTCCCAAGCGCGAAAATCTGTTTCACCGTTTTCATATTGGCCAGGAGGAACAACCAATCGTTGCATTGGCTCACCTGTGCGAAACATTTCCCAATCACGCGAATTGGATGAAGTGGTATTCGGCGATTGTCCTGCATTCAAAGTATTACCAGCAGGCGGCGGCAAAGGTCGACGAGCCATATGGGGTGCTCCCCGCGGCGGTCTATAAGGAGAGCGAAGCGCGGCTCATTCCGCAGGCGAAGGATTGGACGCCGTTGCGTGCCGCCGATCGCGACGCGTATATGGAACAGGTTCATCGCGGCATACCCCTAGGAGGCCAATTTTACCTGCGGAGATTTCCGGTTTGGTTTGATTTCCGCGGAAATTCCAGCGTGCTGCTCTCGGAAGCCAAGGCGCTGTCGGCCGCCGGACAATTGCGTGGCGATCTGGACGCCGAAGACTTGGCGCAAAAACAAGCAGAGTGGCTGCTCGGTCGCAATCCATTCTCGGCCAGCATCATGTATGGCGAAGGTTACGACTGGACGCCGCTGTACAGTGTTCGCTCCGGCCAGATGGTTGGCGCGCTGCCCGTCGGAATCGAAACCAGGGAATATAACGATGCGCCCTATTGGCCAAATCAGATTTGCTGGACGTACAAGGAAGTGTGGACGCAGCCTGTGGGCGAATGGATCTGGCTGATGCAAGATTTGCATGGCGGGCCGGTGGTTGAGGGACAAGCCGACAAGAATTCACCTGAACTCATCGAGTTTCTCGACAAAAAGACGGGTCGCATCACTCAGGTGGATGTGAATTCCGCGGACGGTAAATTCCGCGCACAGTTGCCACAGGGAAAATATACGGTCCGCCGCGGAAGCGTGCATACAACGCTCACCGCACTCTCCGGAGGAACGTATCGTCTCGATTTAAGGAAGAACGAAGCCCTTGATTTTCAGGTCGCAGCAGACACTGCGCAGGTGAACCAGGTAAAGCTGCACCTGCACGCGGAAGGCAACGGCGCTCATACGCTGGAAATTCGAACCAGCAATCTGGAATTGGGAGAACTGGGAACTCAGAAAATCGATTTGCGCCCTGGCCACGACCTGGACTTGAACAGAACTGGCAAAATCATCGCTCCCGGCACGCCGTGGGTGCTGGTGGTCATTCCAGATGGAATGCTGAATGAACATCAGGAGATCACGGGCAGCAATCCAACAAAATAAAGCAGCGGTCGACCGATGTTCCTGAAATCAGAAGTTGTTTTCTTCCGAAGCTAAAGGTTTTCCGTCAGAAATTTCGCGGATATCGATCAGGATTTGTGCGATCAACCCGGTCCAGCCCGTCTGATGACTGGCGCCGCAGCCGCGCCCCGTGTCTCCGTGAAAATATTCATTGAACGGGATCAGGTCGCGCCAGTGCGGATCATTGTTAAAAAGGGAATTGCCGCCAAAAACCGCGCGGTTGCCGTCTTTATCCCGCAGAAACAGGTGTGCCAGCCGCATGGCAAGCTCGTGGGCGACCTGGCCCAGCGTCATCTGTATTCCCGATCCGGTTGGGCACTCGATCTTGAAGGTGTCGCCGTAATACAAATAATATTCCCGCAGTGCCAGCAGGATCAGCTGATTCACCGGCAGCCACACTGGCCCACGCCAATTTGAATTGCCCCCAAACAGCTCGGTGGTGGATTCGCCCGGCTCATAGTCCAGGCGGTATTCCTGACCGCCGAGGTGAAGGATCAGCGGGTGCTCAAGATGAAATCGCGAAACGGCACGAACGCCATTGGGCGAAAAAAACTCTTTCTCATCCAGCATGTATGTCAATATTCGCCGCAACTGATCCTCGCGAACAAATCCCAGGAGAAGATTGTTGTTCGCGCCGGGCTTAATCCCCGGTTCAATGCTCTCCACCAGATCGGGGCGATGCGAGATGAACCACTGGCGCCGGCGCTGGAAACTGGGATAGCGATCGAATGTATCTGCCGGAACCGTGGTGCCGCCAAACAGCGGCACAAATCCCACCATGGTCCGCGCGCGCACTGGAAAACTCTTGTTCCTGGCGGAATAAAGATAGTCGTAGAAGAATCCGTCCTGCTCATCCCAAAGGGACATGGATGAGTCGTGAGGATTATTCATGGAATAGGCGATGTAAATGTAGTGTTCCCAAAATTTGCTGGCGAGATCCTCGTAGACAGGATCGCGTTTGGCAAGAATGAGCGCGAGGGCGAGCATGTTTTTGGCAAACGCAGCCATCCAACTTGTGCCGTCGGCCTGGCCGAGTAAATAACCGGGCGGCAAGTTGTCGCGGTCGAAGGCGCCAATGTTGTCCATGCCGAGAAAGCCGCCCTGAAAAATATTCTTCCCGAGCGCGTCTTTGCGATTCACCCACCAGGTGAAATTCAGCAGCATTTTCTGAAACACACGCTCCAGGAACGCGTAGTCCGCAACGCCAAATTGATGGCGCTCGATTTCGAAGACTGCTTGTGCCGCCATCGATAGAACCGGTGGATTCACATCTTTAAAATCCCATTCGTACGCCGGAATTTGGCCGTTTGGATGCGTGTACCACTCCCGCAGCATCAGTAGAATTTGGTCCTTGGCGAATTGCGGATCGATATAGGCGAGCGCCACGCAGTGAAAACCCATATCCCAGGATGCAAACCACGGAAATTCCCATTTATCCGGCATGGAGAGCACGTCTCGCGAAAAAAAGTGCGTCCAATCACTATTGCGACCTTGCAACCGTTCCGGTGGCGGCGGGGGCTGCGTGGGATCGCCTTGCAACCAGTCTGTGACGACGTAGTGATAATACTGTTTGGACCAGAGCAGGCCTGCAAAAGCCTGGCGAACGACCAATTTCGCGTCCGCAGACAGCCCGGATGGCAGCACCGCTCCGTAGAACTCCTCGGCCTCTTGCTGACGCAGCCGGATGTTGGCATCGAAATCGGCGAAAGGATCTTCATGGGGATGTTTGTTGACCAAAGCAGCGAGCCGGAGCTGAAGCGAGATTGTTTTGCGGGGAGGAACGCTAAGCTGGTAATGGCAAGCCGCTTTGGTCCCGATTTGTGCAGGATTCACTGCTTCGCGGTTACCGTCGATGACATAGGAATGAAACGCGTCCTTCACATAAGGTGAGTGCGAAGAGTAATTGAACAGCCGCTCGTTGTTGGTTTCATTCTCCGTGAAAAGAAATTCGCTCGCGCCGGAGCAATACAACATATATTCGCCAAGCTCCCAGTGCTTGGCGAGGATCGACCGCACATCCGCATCCTTGAATGAAGACCGCGCCGGTAGAGAAAGAAGAGGATGAGTGTCGTCACGTCCCCACGTCCATGTGTTCCGAAACCACAGCGTTGGAAGAACATGCAGGGAGGCGGCATCCGGCCCACGATTCGAGATATTAATGCGAATCAAAATATCTTCGGGGGAGAGTTTCGCGTACTCCGCCTCGACATCGAAATAGCGTCCCTGATCGAAAATGCCAGTGTCCACCAGTTCGTATTCCCGGTCATTTTTGTTGCGCCGTCGGTTCTCTTCCAACAGTTGCTCATAAGGATAAGCCGCGTGAGGATATTTGTAGACGCACTTCATGTACGAATGCGTTGGCGTGTTATCGAGGTAGAAGTAATACTCCTTCAAATCCTCGCCATGATTGCCTTCGTGCGCATTGAGCCCGAACATGCGCTCTTTCAGGATCGAATCACGCGTATTCCACAACGCAAGCGCAAAGCACAAATACTGGTGACGATCGCAGATACCGGCAATGCCGTCTTCATTCCAGCGATAGGCCCGGGAGCGTGCGTGATCGTGGGGAAAATAGCTCCAGGCGTCGCCGTCCTTGCTGTAGTCTTCACGAACTGTGCCCCACGCGCGCTCGGCCAAATACGGACCCCAGCGGTTCCAGTGGCCTTCGTGCTGGTGGTTCATTTGCAGCCGGATGCCTTCGCGAGTTTGATAAATGTTCATGCTGTTTTGTCCAATTGAACCGCTACGTGGCTGAACCCATCGTAATCCGGAATGATGCGCGAAACTCGCGGCCTGGCTCAGTAACGCGCAGACCTTTGCCGGTGGTGAGCGCGCTTGTCGGGGCCGTCATCGGCTCCAACGCCACAAAATTCTTGTCCCTGGGGGCAAATACCTGCGCATACGCGAAGCCCTCAAGAAAAGTCACAGTAATGTTGCGCTTGATGCCTGAAAGAGAAAAGGATGATTCTTCATTCAGCAAAGCAAAGCCATCGTCATAACTTGTGTCGCCGAGCGGAGCATCGACAGGCCCGAACGACTCCTCGGCACCCGTCGGAATTCCGCGCGCATCCAGCTGAAGCTTACGCATGCCCGGCAATTGCAAACGCCACTGGGTACGTGGGAGGCCAGAGATTCCAAAGTAGGGGTGAAAGCCGAAGCTGATCGGCACAGCGGATCCCGCATCGGCAAGGACCGTGGTTCGCAGGGTGAGAGAATCCGAGGTGACGTTGACCGCCATCTGCACCCGATGAGGACAAGGGAAGAGCGCAACCAGTTCCGGGCGCTTCCAATTCAGCTGAGCCAGAACTGAATCGCTTTTCGCTTCGAGAATTTGCCAATGCAGTTCGCCCCATGGCACGCCATGCATCGATAGGCCGCGATCATCGAAATGCAACAATGGAGAAGCCGGATCGAGATCCACATCCTGCCCCGCCGCGCGATAATGCAGGCCTGCAAGGCGATTCGCCCACGGATACAGGAGCGGAATTCCCGCGGTGCTTCCTTTTCCTTTCGCCGATTCCAGGTCGTCGATGCGTCGAAGCTGTTCCTCTCCGCGGAAACTCAGCGAAACGCACAGCATCCCCGCGTCTGGCCAAAAGATTGC
>Ga0210385_10001260_pt1 | contig 15954 bp, 13 predicted proteins | sample IncBWH26OmetaG_FD_160107 | JGI IMG/M metagenome (GOLD analysis project Ga0210385, IMG submission 160107) | Forest soil microbial communities from Barre Woods Harvard Forest LTER site, Petersham, Massachusetts, United States - Inc-BW-H-26-O ...
TTTGATGGCTTGGAGCATCAAGGCCGCGGATCGCGACTCAGGGCTTTTCATCGCCGCAAGCGCCGCCATTGCTTTCGGCAGGTTGGTTCGACCTGTAATGAAGGCGCTGGCGATCTGCGCCTCCGCGCTCTGTGCCATGACAAGCGACTCTCGCAGCAGATCCTTCGCAAGACCCATGGTGTCCCCATGGGCAAGCAGCCGCGAACACCAGGCCAGAGCCGCGGCGCGGGCTTGCGATGAACCGCCGGAGAGTCGCGCCTCTCGTACGTGTCTGGCAAGGATCTGCGCCTGCGCCACGGCATCGAATCCCGCCAGGAAGCGTGCCTGACGGATCTTGCGCAGTTGATCGTCTATCTGCTCGTCGGAGAGTTCCTCAAAGAATGCGTGCCTCTCAATACGGGCCTCCTCCTTCAGCGCCTGAGGAGTGCCCTGAGTGGCTTTGGCTTCATGATCTCGCTTCCACTGAATGAGCGTTTTGGCGGGATAGCTCTTGTACTGGGTATCAACCTGCCCGTGGTGATCCCGACACATCAGGATCAGGTTCTCGAATGCGTTGCGTTGCTTCGTCGTCAGACGCGGCTTTCCTCGCGGGCCTCTATCTGAGACGGCGTAGATGTGACAGATCTGGCCGATGATCGCCGCATCCGACTTCTTATCCCCAGAGATGATTATCGGTTGCGGGCAATCAGGATATGCGCACTGGTTACGGGAAAGAAGATAGAGCTTCGCCAGCGTTGGACGCGTGTAGGCGCGCGAGACCTTGCTAGGCTTGCGGCGCGGCTTGGCTTTTAACGCTGCCTTGCGCGTCGGGTTGGCGGGAGCCGGCTGCGGCTTGCGTTGCAGGCGGCGTCGGACTTTCGACGTTCCCGCAAGTCTTAGACCTTTGGCTCTTGCACTGCCGCCACGCGCGGCTTCGCTCCTACCCTTTTTGCTTGCCTTCAAGACACGCTTTCCGCAATTGCGTGGCGGAATTATATAACTCGCGAAGATCGATGCACGGCGTTCTAGGGAAATCGGCAGTGCATTGGCGCCACTTTGCTCGTTATTTGTCGCGAGCTGCTAAGACACCGGGGCGATATACAGTATCGGCGCTGCATCACTACTGTATAACGCCGCTTCGTGAATGGAATTGGGCTATCGTGCACAATTTGTGATTAGCGACGCGGCAGAGCATTATCTGGATTGCGACGAGTCGTTAAGAGCTTCAGGCGATCTGGGTCATCTTTCCCTCGAATCGGATCAGGCCGTCCTTAGGATCGGGAAAACTGGTAATCCGCGGACCACCCCAAGATTCGCATTTGATCGCCTGAGCGCGCGCCTGTTGTTGAAACTCAGTTGATTTTCCGCTCCCGCCTTCCGCAGGGTCAACAACTCGCCGCCGTTCTAGCAGTTCAGCCCATTCGAAAGTGCCGTCGCTGATATGAAACCGCCCCCAGACCTCGCGATTGGACCGGGAATCCATTTTCTATCCGAAATGCGGTGCCTGGGCTGTCAGGGCTGACTCGGAAACCGCAAAGACTCCCAAGTCATTGATTATATTTAGCTACTAACTCATCAATCTTGGGCGGGCGGCGGTTGCAAGCCCCCGATCGAACCTACGACGGCACATGGGTGCGCATGGTAAATAAATGGAATTCACACAGACCAAGAGCGGTTCGCCGCATCTTATAGCCCAGCTGCGACCGCATGGTCATTCTGATAGCGGAACGTTGCCAAACTCTGCTGCATCCAGCTTGGCGAGGCGATCTGCTGGATGGCCTGCATTTCCGGACCGAATACCTCGAGGAATTGCCACCCCAGCGTCGGCTGCCAATACTCCGCGATTGCTCGATCCGCGGGAGTTGCCGCTTTGAGCTTGGCCTCTATCGCGCCTATTAAAGCCATTGATCCTTTGTGATATCCCGAGGGAAATTCAACTTCGTATAGGAAAATCTGCTGCCCAGGCGGCTGCCCTTTGAAGAGCAACTCGGCCTCGAGAAATCGGACCGCGTTTTCTGGCTTCTCACAACCGAAGTAGCAGGCCGCTCTTGACGGCAAACCAGCAGGCCTCGCGGCCTCGATTGCGGCGACGGCATTTGGGCAAACGGTAGCCGCGGGCGGGGCCGCCATTAGGTGCAGCGGGAGAGGCCGGATGGAAGCGTGGAAAAAACGAGGAAGGGGAGCTTGGCTAACACTTGTTGTCGGTACATGGTTAAAGGTATAGATGTCTGTCCCAGTATCGTAAGTGGCCATGCCACGTTTTCTTAGCCGTTCCCAATAATTTGTAGCAGCTGGAGTCCTAAAGACGCCGGGCGCACCAACAGACGGACTTGATTCTACGTCTACGCCGAGGGATGCCGCGACCGCGGGTATGAGCGCGTCGGGTATACCCATCGCAGAATACTCTGGGCGCTTGTAGTTCTCCGCCAACACGATACGCACGCTCCCTGTCTGCGTCTCTACCACGTCCAGCTGAAAGGAGTCTCCGTGCGCCGGTGGTGGGATCGCGGTGACCCAAAATCTCCAATGGTTCGGCCCGGAAAAAGATTGGAGGTGCCGACGACAGCTAAATACGCTGGCTACCCCGTTGCGCGAGGTGCACTGAAGATCAGGCATAGCAATTGAAGCTGACATTCAAGCATCCTCCAATACGCAGCTTTGGTCATCCTCTGTGGAGCCTTCTGCCTGGACATTATGAGCCTGGCCCTATCAGCCGAAGTGGATTTTGGGGACGGGTCGAGAAACCCTCACCCGGCTCAGAGGGCTTACGTTAGCTCGAGGCTGAGGGTGGGCCACCCTGAGGGGCAGTTCGTAGCGCCTCCGCCTCTTCTGCGTGCTCGGCCATGACCTGCATAGCGGCCAACCATAACATTTGGGTTCTTTGCGTCTGCTCCCACGCGCGTCTCAGCAATGTCAGCGAACGCGGGGCCTGCACAGAAGCTTTCAGTTTTGGGGCGATCTTTTTTCGCAGGAAGTAAAACGCATGGACGATGCTTCGTGCGTGCGCGAACATCTCCCAAAATCCGCCATCTGCACCAGAAGGCGAGACATCCACCACCAGGCCCGGGCCACCAAAAGGATTCGCACGAGGCGAAACATGGAGGAACATGCTGTGTCCCTTATAGTCAGCCGCCTCTCCAAGATCTTGCGGTTGTTTTCCCAATCGCTTCGCATATCGCTGTCTCAGCAACGCCGGCCTAAACCTCTCGTGACGTTCTTTGTCCGAACAAGCAAGCCAGTCTCCTATATGATTCGGCTCGAAAAAGAACTCGCGCAAAAGGAACTCGATCTCCATGACGTCTCGCATTGAGTCTTGAGCGACCGCAGGATATCCAGACAAGGTAGACTCCAAACAAGTCTCGAAGTCCCCTTTCGCCCTCCAAGCGAGGAATGCCAACTCGATCAACACTTCATGCTTCTGAAAGTCGCGCCACACGCCCTCAAGATGCGTCTGAAGCTGCTCATATGCCGCCAGGCGAACATCGTTTGCATAGTGCGCAAGGCGCGCATCGCGAAGGCTTTCGCTCTTCAACAGCTGATCGGACAGATATGGGTGCGACTGCTCGAGGCGTTTGGCGGACACACCCAGGCTAGGCGGAGATGCAACTCTGATCTTAGTCATATGCCACCTCACAACAGTTTCGCATCGGCCCTGACTCAGCTAAGGCGATAGAGCTATACGATAGACGGCTTAGTTACGTCCTGAAGTGCAAACTCCGACGCCATAAGGTAGATGAACTGCAGAGGTTGACCACTAATGAATTCTTCAATGCGGGGGCCGTACGAATTGTCGACAATCCCATCAAAGTGGTGGGGCCGGTAGCGCGTAATAGATCCTAGGTAAAATGTTATCGCATAGATCGAGAGTACCTGCGGCAACAGTTCACCTCGTTCTGCAGAGGGGCACAGGTACAAGTAGTAGCGCCGGTATGGAGGAACAGTAGCCACGGTGGCCCATAGGAACTGGCGGACACCGCCGACAAGTTGATGCAATACGTCCGAAGGACGCTGGTGGTACGTGGTCGTTGCTATTTGCTCGAAACAAACTAGTTTCCTTCCGTCGACAGACCGCCCGGTTTTGACCGTCCGAAATGTTCCCGCCAGATTTGAATCGATCATTAGCTGCTTATGCGTCAGGCCCAAGCGCGTCAGATCGTCATGAAACAGGTACATTCGAAGCCATAGGATTTTTGCAGCGGTCTCCTCCATAACCTCAATCTCGTGTATGACCACGAACCGCTCGGGTTCGTTGGCGGCCTCTGCCCAAAGGCGATGACCAGGAACAACCTGCGGGAGCAAATACCTGAGTGAGAAGTTGGAGTCGTTCGGTAGTCCGGACCCGCGAACGACTTTCAGGAACTCGTCAAAAACCTGCATGTTCCCGCGCGAGTTTGGCGACTTCTCTGCGATCAGAAAGGCATCTTCCAGTTCTCGGCCGGGTGGGTTTAGGCGTTCCCTTAAGCCATGTCCACTCTGTCCAAATGTGTTATGGGCGCCGCGATGGATGACAAATGCTTTGACAAGATTCAGAAAACAGTAATAGAGGAGCAACGGACGAGCGGCGGCGATTCCAGCTGAGGCCGCTGCAGTATAAAAATCCTGCGCTTGTTCAATATAGGCGAGCGCCTCGTTTCTTGATGCCTGAGGACAATGCTTCTTGACACTCGCATTGATTATTGTCCACGGATCTAGTGCGAAGAGTACGGACTGAAGCCCTATTCGCGATTCTCCCTGGTATGTCGGCCAGTACGAATATGACAGCCGTCGCCCCTTTATCTTGAGTACGCGCCCTTTTCGCGGCGTTCGCAGTATTGGCATGCTCCGCTCCGATCGTCACTCATCAATATTGCCGCTCGCGTGACACACGCTGTCACCCCGACACTCTATCCGAACGAGTCCTCGCGCTGACTTAGCTGGATCTTAGTACCCCTACAGTCAGAGCCACAGTAGTACAACTAAGCACAGATCAATCCCCAAAACTGAGCCAGCATTCTGAGCCAATACCGATCGTATACGTCGAATGCACCTATCGCGCACATAGCATTGCCAGGTGATGAAGTCGCAATTGAGGCGCGCTGCTCCGTTCGTGATGTGATATCCGATGAGCTCGGCCACTCAATGCGCTTTCCACTGCCTCGGCGAGAGGCTCGCCGAGCTTCGGCTCGAGTGCGGCGAAAAAAGCCACCTCGGGACCGGACAGTAGGTAAGCGATCACTCCGCCTTCGCTCGTTAAAGGTGCGGCGACTCCGCTCACGAATTTGGCGACGTCGCTCAGGTACGCCGCAACCGTATTCGGGGTAGGAACCACCTTCGCCTCAATCGGCCACGCTGCGCGCTGATTCTCGTTAAATACGAAGGCAAAGTCATAGGCGGGCGGCTTACCAGGAGCCGCGGGACGGCTCTCCAGCTCAGACCATTCCAATATAGGCGTGACGGACGAATACCCGCCAGTCTCCTGCGCCCACAAGATATTTAGCTCGACAAAGTGTAGGGCCGCCAGATTCCGTTCCAGCTGCTCCAAAGGCTGCGCAACATCAACCTTAGACAAATGGATTGCCTTGAGGCGATCAAACGATCGCCATGTCCAATCCAGGACTTGGACTGCGGCATCAGCGGCCCACTGCCGTGCCTGCGCAGTCGAATGAGCATCCGTAGGCCAGTGCTGCTCACTCAGCGTCGGGCGACGTGTCATACGGGTGAGTACTGGTTCGCAGCGCCGAGAATCGCTCCCGCCAATTGATCGGCGTCCCGCATCGCCATCGATCTTGTCCAGTAACGGACCTCATCCGGCTTTACAATCGTCAGTGACATTGAGCCCAAATGTCCTTGATGCATCTGTAACAAAAACATGACGCGTTGAAATCCGGCTCGCCCGTCAGAATTCGCAACATGCGAGCTGAGCTGGTGTTTGTGGAATTCAGAAAGGAGATCTAACAGACCATCCGCTTCGATCGACTCGGTATGCACCGTGTCGCCTCCTTCGGCGCTTAGCTCTAAGGAAAGCATACGAACAGGCAGCCTTGATCCGCTCGGCTCTGTGAGGATCGTCGTCGCAACGGATCTGTTTGCACCGAAAGTGGCCTTCACAACCCGACCGAATGTTTGTGCGTAAGTCGAGAGCTCGAGCTCAGGAGCCGCCGGATCTTCCATGCGATGTGTGGGACTCCGACCAGGAACGGCCCCCTTGCGAAGGGCATCGGGCAATGTGTGTTGCAGGAAGTCCTCTATAAGTACCTTTTCGGCATTGGTCAGGCCGAATTCACGATGCGTATGTTTATCGATCTCTTCGAATGACTTAAATGAAGAAATCTCTACCAATGCTTCCGGGATAGGCACACTTCGAAGATCTTTCAACAACATTTCGCTGTTATACAACCCGCGACTACTCGTGAGGTGCAGGAAATATGCGGCAACGTCACTGTTGTAGGCAATACAAGCGCGATCGATGTGCTTTGCGTCCTTGGAATAATCGTGAACCGATAGGAAGCTTTTTTTACACACAACGCCCCAGTCTGTGCCGGAGGCGACGCGGACAGCCCTAAACCGCCCAGTGCGCGCATCTGGCACTAGCTTGACAAGCAACTGAGGTGAACGAAATGCCTGTGGATTGGTCGCGTATGTGGTTGCTGCCCTAGGGTTATTCCACGGTGGAAACTCTTGGGATTCCAATTGAAGTAGAATATCGGACGGAAACTTCGTTTCCGGGAAGAAGGGAACTCCTCTGAGTTGCTTCAGCTCTTGCTTTTGGTCTCCAGGAATTATCCCCGACTTCGAAAGGACCTTCTGCTCATCTTCGAGCACATCAAGATTCTTAAAGCGCAATAGCTTTCTAATGAGTTGGAGATCCCTCGGGCCTCCGAGCGCCAGTATCGTCCAGATATAAGGATCACTGGCCGCTTCGTCATGCGAGACGTAGGCAACGTCATAGGGCTCCACGAGAATCGTGTCGTCCCGCTGCCGGTCAGCCGACTTTGGTGCGATATAACCGAACTGCATCTTGCCAGTAGTCGGCACCCTGGATAGGACAACGATGCATGAGGGCCCAATGGCACTTGAGAACAGACTTCGACGGAGTGCCGATAAATTCGTAATTTCATCGAAGGTGTAACTCCTGAAGAGCTTCCTTCGGAGGTCGGCGGCGGGGCCTCCACGTTGCGAAAGCAGAGCGCCGTTCTGCAGCATCGCAACTCGGCCCCCTTCGGTGACAAGCGATGTCGCTTTTGCGAGAAAGAGCGGCCCTATATCGTTGTTTGAGATCGGCCACCCGTTCGATTTTGCCCAGGATTTTGCCTTTGTCAGGCTCGTACCCGACATAGTGGCACTCGCCGAATTGATCGATCCATCACCCCAGGGTGCATTGCCGATCACCAGATCATATTGTTTCGCATCCTCCACCGTGCGGATTCCACCCGTCGTTTCATCGAAGAAATCCTGGGCAAGAATGCGACGACCTCGTAACTGAGGAAAAACTTTCGATCCCGTGCGAGTCACGTAGTGCTTCGGCTCAATTGCATCCGCCATCGCCAAGTACAAGCTAAACGACGCGACGCGAGCCGCCTCAGAATTCCTGTCGACCCCAACGAGATTGTTAGCAAGAATCGGCTTGAGATCTGACACTAGAGGCTCACGCCCATTGGCGAGGAGCCACCGATATATGATTCTTTGAAAAGCCTTGACGAGAAAAAGCCCAGAGCCGCAGCAAGGATCGAGAACGCGTACATTCCAGTTATGGTCGTCAAGGAAGTACCGCATCAAGGATATAGTCAGCGAGATGCGCGGGCGTGTAGTAGGCCTTATCCTTAAACTTTTCTTCTGAGAGAAATTCTTCGTAAATGCTGCTAATAAACTCCAAAGGAATGGCGTCAAAGGAATAAACCGGCCATAGATTGAGTTGACGATCAGTTGTGTCCATATCGCCGGAAACAAATTCCATCAACAATGTCAGGTGCTCTTTCCTAACAGCGGTCTGCTCGGTTTTCCAGGCGGCTTCGCGCGATGCAGCATCGTCAGCCTCCTTGGCCGGGAAAAGGTCACCGTTAAAGTGCTCGTCCATCCAGGAGAAAAGTGAATAGGTGTCTCGCTTGCTCCCGAGGATTGCAGCCAAATTGGGGTACACGCGAGTCAGCGTTCCCTCCTCATAGAGGCGACGTAGCAACCGCTGAGTAAAGAATGGGTTGCCGTCTTTGTCCTTTCTATGAAACAGGAACTGCGTGAATATGATTCTGGCGAGCACCGCATGGGCAAACTCCATGGGGAGCCCCATATCTAAGAGTTTGCTACGGCAGTGGCGAAGGTTCTTCAACAGCAACGCGTCAGCACGACCTTCTCTGCGGAACTGTGCGGGTAGCTCGCGCTGAGCACGTTGAGTAACGAGATTGACCCAGTGCAGGAGGTCGCGCACTTTTCGCTGCTGGGGACTACCTGTCGGTTTGAAGTGCTTAGGACTCGGCAATTCGCATATTTGACGCTCATCAATGGAGGTCAGCGGATCTTGATAACAACTCCAGGCAATTAGCCGATGGGGTTCAATCGTGATTAGCAGAGCCGTGCGACAGAAATTCCAAGCGAGTCGGTGCGACAGGTCCAAAATCTGCTCGTCTGCTGCCGCGCGAAACTCGCAGATGATAGCGAATGGCGCTTCGGTGCTGTCTGAGTCCGAGTCGGAAACAAGAACTCCCACGTCTACTTTGACGTTTGTAAAAGCCATTTCGAGCGCACCGCCGATCTTCTTCAGCGCGCTTTCGGCTGTGACGCGAGGACCAGCGCCCTTCGGTCCAAATACCTTCTCCCGCGCAGGCCAGCCCAACCAGCTGTGCGTCTCCAGATAAAGGGTTTCTCCCGTGCGCATGTGCTAAAGCGCCTTCAAGTCAAGGCCGATCATCGGTTACGTGAACTCTGACGAGCTGTGGCGATCGCCGGTTCGAAAGGGAGAAGCGCCTGCGCTGCCTCAGGGCACGGTCCGGAAGCTCCCAGATATTCATCAACCCTCGCAAATAGTGGGCCTAAATTCATGACAAGGCCTTCTGTCACTGGCGAATTGGGTTCGAGGTAGAGCACCACAGGCGGCGTGATAGTTATTAGCAGCCGTGCCTCGCGGTTTGCACGGCGCGGCTGAAGAAGCGTCTTGTACAGAGCCTCCGTTACCCGTGCTAGTGCGCTTCGTTCAATCTGATATTTCCGCTCAATCTCGCAGGCGATTGCAACAACCAACAAATCATGAGGCGAGAATTTTCGTTGAGCCCCCGATCTCTTGCCGACAAACGAGCCAGCGAATGCCTTTTTAAGAAATCCATCGAGTTGAAAGCGAGAGTATCCCGTGACTTTTGCCAGGTCGCTGACCTTAAGTTCAATAGCTTTCATCGACCGTGTGGAGAATACGCTAAACTGTGTCGAACACACACAGTTCGGTGTACATTTAGCACTTCGGGGAATAAGTTAACCTAGCGTTCCAGCTTACGGTGGCGACTCCTCGGGTAATCGTCTACAGCCTCCCCAAAGCGATAGTACTTGGCCTTTGGATGGACTGTATACATATACAGTACCGACCTCCCAGCTACATTTTCCAGCTCGAATACTTTGCCGCGGTCCTGGCAGACGACGTGGAGCCCGGTCAGCGAACAACGGGGTCCCCCTTGGAGCAGGGCTCGTGCCGGGAGGCCTTGTTGAGCATTTCATTCCTCCGCCAAAACTGCAGAAGGTTCTTTGGAAGATAAAGCATGAGCCCAAAAACCAATTCTGTGCTCCTCGTACTCACCTCTGAGTTCCTCTCGTCTATAACCTCTTACTTCCGTGACTAGACAGTTCTATTCATATGGAGAGCGCCCCAACCGCTATCGCAGACGACGCCGATCTCAAATCGGCTCTCGAATGGTTCATTGAAATCGACGGCGCCCACAGCTCTTTGCCCAAAAGAATTCGCATAGCGCAAGAATTCTTCCGTGCGCACGCAGCGTGCTTTGACTCACGTTGGCCCGACCCATCTGATTTGCTGGTGAAATCCGACCTTATTGCATCCTATCTCGCACAAGCAGATGCGTTCTTGAATAGGCCTGACAGCTACGATCTCACCCTCGCGGCTCATATTCTTCCTTTCTTAAAACATATCGGGGCCGGACTCGAATTTCTTCGGCGCATGCCTGGGGCCATCAATCGTGGTCGCAAGTTGCTCAATCCGAGACAGGAGCATCCAGACGGTGCCTTGTATGAGTTAGCTACAGCCATCCGCTACGCCTACGAAGAATTTGAAGTAGAGTTTGTTGCAGAAACATCGCAGCGCTCAGCCGACCTTCGCGTAGGTCCCCCGGACAGCACGAAAGATCTCTATATCGAGTGCAAACGACTTCGGGCGAGTGACTACGAGATTCGCGAGAAAGCGAGCGTACGAGCCTTGTTCGCTCCACTGGCTACATTGATTCGGGAGAGCCGCCTTAGTGTTTTCATCGATGTACAGTTCACATCGGAACTCGCCGAGATCCCCCATTCGTATTTGGCGGAACGGATCGCTTCTGCCGTTCGATCTCCGCTTTACCTCCCCGATGGCTACCCTTGGCGCGATGAATACTCCCAGGGCGTTGTAAGAGAAGCTCACATCGATTCAGTCCGAGCTGATACCAGAGAGCACGGCCCGCTGATTGTGGGTCCGAAGATGTGGCGGCTACTCACCGGAGAGTTCTTACCGTCCGGACCGTATCACTTCATGCTACGGGGACTGTCCGACGAACGCGATCTGCGCTATGTCGATAAGGTGTACTACGCATCTGTCCTGAGCTGGCGGTGCCTAACGCCGGCATCCGTTAGCGCGCGGGCTCGGCACGTCACGTCGCTGCTCGCCAATATCGACCGGCAACTCGCCACGGCTCCGATGGGCATCGCGCACATTGGAATGTATGCGGAATACGACACAGTTGCCGCTGATCGCCGGCGGGAGCGGAACCTTGAGGCTGTCGCGCGATTCCGCGCCAACTCGAAGCTCATCGACATTTACACCCATTACTACATGCCGCGAGTCTCAGAAAGCCATTCATGGACGATCGACGAGACCGCGGATACCAATAGCCGAATGGACGAGCCCTTGCTCGCCGATCCGAGAATTCTCGTTCTAGGCGATCTTCAATTGGACACAACCGAAGCGGCTTGGCATTTGCCATCCCCACCTCTACGTGGATAAGCGGCATCCCCATGCGACACCGAGACGGAACAGTGACAGACAAAATCATTGAAAGGCAGCTCGACTTTCTTGGACATGCCTACAACACTGTACTTAACTCGGTAAAGGAACTGCAATTTGACTCGGAATCTCCAGCTCACGTTTTGGCGATCGCGTTGCATGGGACAATCGTTGAACCTGCCGCCGCATGTATCTCGGCACTAAATACTGGGAATATAATCGCCGTACCGATTCTATTGCGGTCCATGACCGAGGCCCTCGTTGATCAGATCAATCTCCTCACCGATGCCGAGTACGTCAAGAATATTCAGGCGGCCAATCTGAAGGAGACGGAGAGACTGCTCGTGCAAGCAGGAGATGAGAGCAATGTGCTCCTTGGGCGTTTGCGGGAAACCCTTGACGTGCCAAAAGAGCTGCAGGAACTTCGTGCACAGCTCGAAGCGCTTCGCAAAGAAGGCCACGGTGAGTTGAAAGTGTTCGAGCGATTCCGGCGTGCCGGAATGGAATTTGACTACCGCAGCGCGTATGTGCTGCTGTGCCTGGATACGCATAGCAACGCTAGCGCGTTGGTCGAGCGGCATGTCGAAAAGCACGGTGATCGGCTCGAACTTTCAATATTCAAGGAGCCGCGTGTGAATTCGATTCGCGCGCGAATCGATGCTGTTACGGCGATGCTATTGTGATCTGCGGACATGAGTCATAAGGCGTTCAAGTCGGAATCCAAGGCGATCGCAACGTTGATTGACACGCAGGCTCAATTGAGGGCGGAGCTGTTCCCAGCGCAAACACAGGTTGCGAATGGCCCGCAGAAATAGGCGCCCAGTTCTCGAATGAAGATACTTGGTTTTGATCGCGGACACCAATGAACCGACTATTCAACTTGCCAGCACCACCGGCCGCGCTTGCCGAATATCTGGAAAGCCTCGAAGAGGAGACTCGGCGCTTGCGCCGCCGTGCTGTCCTCACGCGACCAGGCGGCGACTCTTGGACACTCCTGTGCTGCACTGTCGAGGGTCATCCCGATACGAGCGAGTCAAACGAGGCCACGGCCTCGCACCGATATGCCGACGCCATCCTGTTTGAGGACTGGCTAACGGCTGACGATTGCCGACGGTTCTTGGACGAGATACAGACCGGAGCGGTGATGTTCGATGACGTCCGCATCTCGCGCCACGGCAGTCCGACCTGGCAGATGGAACAGCTGCCCTTGAAGAACGACTCTATGACGCGCGCCGGCCAACGCGTGACGACGTCGTTTCAGGAGCGCACCGCCGGCGTCGCACAGGGTCCGCTGCTGGCGGCGGGAGAACCCTACTATCCCGACCTGCATGAGGCCGCCCGCCATTGGCTACCGTTTCCGGTTTACCACGGGCACAGCGACGGCCGGAACCAGGAGATCATCTTTCTTCTGCCGGAGGCTCGTGCGTTTTTCGCAGACGCTAAGTTCCGCGATGGCGTGCTCGAAGTCAGCATTAGCGGAACGCGAGCCGCTAGAACGGCGCTGATGGTCAAGGGCGCCTACTGGAGCAACGGCGGCATGCATCATTTCGAGGAGGCGGCGCAGGACGGGACGGCGCGGATCCCTGTTCCCACTGGCGCGTACCGCCTGGAGTACGTGCTGATAGACGCGGAGGGTACGGTCTACGACTTCCAACAGGAAAACCGGTTCAGTGAGTCAGGCCTTGGGATGCACCGACCGGACAACACCGCGCAGGACCTCGTGCGTCAAGTATTGACAGCCCGCCTAAATGGCGAGGGTATGCACAATGAATTCAAGCGCTTTGTCAAACACGCAGAGCCCATAGGATCCAAGGATAGGAAGACAAAATTTCGGGAGCTTGTCACGACCGTCGTAGCCTTCGCCAATACGCAGGGCGGCTGCATCTATATCGGGATTGATGACGAGTGCGGGCTCGAGGGGATTTCCGACGCGCTGCAGGAATCGGTGAAGAAAGAAGTCAGCGAGGACGTAATCGACCACTATTGCCGCGCCCTAACAGCCCGACTACGCGACCACCTCATAGGGGACGTTCCCATGCTGGTTTCGCATGTCACCGTTAATGGCGTCCTGATCGTCGTGGTCCAAGTGCCGCAGTCACCCACGAAGCCCGCCATGGTCAAGGATGATAATATTCTTTACGTACGCGCCGGCTCTAACAATCGGCAACTTCCACCGGACCAATGGCAGAGCGTCCTAGGAAGCGAGAGTTCGGGAGGCATATTCCAACTTGGCCCTGACTGAAATAGTACGGCATACGCGTGCCACCACTTGGAGAGGCGTAACGGTCACCGATTCGGCCCTTCCCGAGCCCGCGGGGACCGACTGCCCTCGACCAACTTTCCAGCGATCCACTCCCGCTCAGTCAATGCCGGCGGCATCTGTTCCCTAAATCGTCTGACCTGAGCAGCTAGATCCGGTTGCTTGTCTCGGACAAGGATTTCGCTGACGTTCCACCAAGCCCGCCGAGTGTTATCGCGCGTCTCGACGAGCTTGGCCTTGCCTGGCTCGACCTGCTGATCGCCCCGCGATAAATCGTGCGCCACGGCTTCGGTACGCTCACGAATATGCGTCGAATAGCCGCCCATGGTCGCCCGGTGGATGGGATCCGACTTGCGCGGACTCGTCTCCCCCCGCATGTAACGCTGCGTCGCATTGGCGGGGACCCCGAGCGCGCGCAGGTGCCGAGCAAACTCTTCCCGCCAGTATCGAAGCGTCGCCTTTCTGATATGCAGCCGCTCGCCCTGTTCGCTGATCGCCTTCAGCACTACGTGGACGTGGGGGTGGTCCTGGTCCGTATGGAGCGCCATTGCGTAACGATGCTTGAGGGCAAACTCCTCCCGAAAGAAGTTCTGGACGGCCCGAAGCACCTTGTCGGGCGGCGTCCCCGGAGGCATCGAGAACATCAGCTTGTGAACGAGCCTGGGAGCCTGCCTTCCGGGCCGTGAGACCAGATTAGTACGGGTGCGATACGCGTCCAGTTCCAGGTCCCAGTCCTCTACCAGGTCCTTGCCCACGTGCGCCCCGCGCACCGTATCTCCATCGTCGGTCTCGAGATCACCCTTGCTCTGGCGGCCAATGTAGTTCAGATGCCGTCGGGCGGCCCCCAGAGTATTCGCCGGCCGGGGCAGTACCTTGACCATGACTTCCGGTGTCCGGCCGACCGTGCGCGCGATCTGCTGAATCTGCGCCGGCATCAAGTGGTCGCGCCGGCCTGGACCCCGGCGCGCATAGCTCCCTAGGTCGAAGATCGGTTCGTCAATGCCCCGGGTCGCCATAACCTTGTTCCCAAGACCGAAGATTCGCGGACAGCAGTCCCCTGACGTGATTCCTCAGACCCTCGCAGACCCGCAACATCGCTCTTAAGTCCTCGCGGGCTGGACCGCTCACGCGCTCCCCCTGGTTGGCCGCCCGAGCAATCTGGTTGAGGTTGCGGCCGATGCTGCCGAGTTCGGAGACGGTCTTCCGCAGCGCGACAAGTTCCTCCTTGGGCAGCGGGGCGAGCGCTCGCAGGTGCGAGCGCACCAACACCGAGACGTAAGTAGCCGGCGCCATGCTGCGCGCCGAGGCCCTCTCCCGCAGGAGCAACTGGTCGTCCGGCCGCAGCCTAACCGTCACCCGGGAAGCCCGCGAGACGCCCTCCTCCGCAACAAGAGCGACAGGCCCGGAGGTCGCGTTTGCCGATTGCAGAGCCAGATCAATCAAGCGTTTCAGTAGCGCCGAATCCGATAACCCCTGATACCGAGCGACAGCGGAAAAGCGGTCCTTGGTATCACGCGCCACCCAGGTAGTGAGATGTGTGCCGCCATTGCCCATGAATCATGTTGTAGCAAACAGCCGCCGCCAGGCAATCCTGCATATCGCTCAAAATGTAGCGAAACCCAACACGGGTCGCCCCGGCTGTCAGTGTTCCTAGATGCGCGAACTGGTGCCGAGATCACCGAACCGGTGCGAGGATTCGCGAACTGAGTTCACGATCTCGGAACATCCGGGTGACGGAAAGAGAAGCGGGATTAGGGGGTCAGAACTGAAACGGGGCTAGAGAAGCTCGCTAAGCCGACCCCTAATATGCGCCCCGATCTCGCCGCGTTCAGGACTGCCAGGCTTCGTCCAGGCGACCCGCAAGTGACGGGAGATACGGTTGGCGGGTTGGTCCAAACCGCGTGCCAGAAGGCTCCTGGCAGCGCGCCCGCCGGTACTATGGGGCCACCCTTCGAGAAGCCACGCCAAGAACTGGAGACTCCCGTACCGGGAGTCATAGGTACGGTCCGCCAGACTCGGGGAAAGATCGGACCCTTCGTGCTGGGTCCGGATGCGTGCCTGATCGTCGTGGTCCAAGACCCTCCAGTACACCCCGAGCAGGAGATCGATTAGGGCAATGGTCTCCGGCCAGCTCAACCTGCCGATTCCGGGAAGAGATGTGGCACCGTGCCGTTTCCCTTCAAGCAGGATGCCCTGAAGCCGAACCACGGAAGGATGTGCGAGCCAGCAGACCCCATCCTGAAGATTCCTGCCGCATGAAGTGCACTCCCGCGGTGCAAAGGGATTTGCGCCGGAGAATCGAGCCACTCGGACCTGACCTCGGCACCAAGCACACCGGGTGATCAGGACCGTAGCATGCCGTGGGCATACCGCCACCCAACCGATCATCCACCACAACCGCAGGAACGGATCGGTATCTTCCTCCAGACATTCCCCGCACAGGGCATGCCGGCGTAGGCGGTAGTCAGGTGCAAGGGTAACGAAGCGAGATCCTGCGAAGCGGTGACTGTACTCATCCTCCCGGTAAGTAGGCGCCAACTGGGTGAGA
>Ga0210385_10001263_pt1 | contig 15927 bp, 14 predicted proteins | sample IncBWH26OmetaG_FD_160107 | JGI IMG/M metagenome (GOLD analysis project Ga0210385, IMG submission 160107) | Forest soil microbial communities from Barre Woods Harvard Forest LTER site, Petersham, Massachusetts, United States - Inc-BW-H-26-O ...
AGCGCGGTCGTCGATCGCATCCATCGCGGCGCGAACGTCGTCGAGCCATTCGCTCTCCGTCACAACAATGACCCGCTCGATCTCGGGCATCGCATGGAAGGTGGCAACCGACCATGCGAGCATCGGGCGTCCGGCAATTTCGATCAGTTGCTTCGGGCGGCCGAAACGCGTACCGCGTCCAGCCGCAACAACGATGGCGCCCCAGTTCATCGCGTTGCCGGACTCGCCGTCTTCTGGCGCGCAAAGATCATACGACCCGCAACGGTTTGCAGTACGCTCGTGACCACTACATCGGTGCTCGATCCGACCAAACGCTTCCCCTGCTCGATCACGATCATCGTACCGTCGTCGAGATAGGCGACACCTTGATGCGCTTCCTTTCCCTCGCGGATCACGTGCACGTGCAATTCCTCTCCCGGCAACACGACCGGCTTCACCGCGTTGGCCAACTCATTGATGTTGAGCACCTCAACGCCCTCGACTTGAGCGACGCGATTGAGATTGTAGTCGTTGGTCAAGAGGCGAGCCTGCAGCTCGCGCGCCAGGCGCACGAGCTTTGCGTCGACGTTCCCGGGCGGAAGGTCGTCGTATTCGCGCTCGTTGATCGCGATAGCGTGCATCTCTTGCAGTTTCGTCAACGCTTCAAGACCACGCCGTCCGCGGGTTCGCCGCTGTGGATCCTCGGAGTCGGCGATGGCCTGGAGTTCGCGCAGCACGAAGCGCGGAACGATTAGCGGACCTTCCACGAATCCGCTTTGGACGATTTCGACGATGCGCCCGTCGACAATAACCGATGTGTCGACGACCTTCGCACTGCCGTGCATTCCGCTGTCCTTGGCGGCCAACGGGACGAAACGCGTCTTCGCGCCGACACGCGCGCCGAGGTACGCAAAGAAAATCGTTACGATCAAGTAGAGAAGGATCGCCAAATAGCTGCCGGCTCTTCCGGTGATCGAGATGAATTCAAAGAGAATGCTCTTGATGAGCAACGCCGTACCAAGGCCGACCAGCAGCCCAACGGCTCCGCCGGCGAGTTCGGCCGGCGCGAGCCGTTCGATCGCTCGCTCGACGAGATTGAGTTCATCCTCGAAGAACGACTGCGCGAGCGGTGCAAGCAAGACGCCGATGATCGCGCAGACGACAGGCGAGAGGATGAGCATCGTCAACTGCAGTGCTTCGCTCGCAAAGTGCAGCGACAAGACATTGACGTAGAGTTCCCGTCCGAGCAAAAAGCCCGTGATGAAAAACACGATCGCGAAGACCGTGCGCAGCACCGTGGTCGAGAGATTACCTGAACTCATGAGAAGGTTACAAAAGCTCCGCACACGTCGTTGGCGAGAAAGCGTCCTCGCCTCGTCAGCACGAGGCGGTCGCCGCAGCGCTCCAGCAGCCCGTCGCTTTCGTACCGTGCGACGACGGGAGCGTATCGCTCGGCGACGTCGACGCCGTACCGCTCTTTGAACTCGCGCAGCGCAACCCCTTGCGCGGTGCGTAGCGCGATCATCACCGCCTCGCCGACGACCTTGATTCCAGTGAGGCGTTCGGCCTCACCGGGGATCGCGCGCCCCGCGCCTGCCGCAGCAACGTAGGCTTCGAGCTCGCGGGTGTGGACGCGCCGTTCGCCACCGCGATACGATGCCGCGCCGACGCCGAATCCCAAGTATTCGCCGTTGCGCCAGTAGTTCTCGTTGTGGGCACAACGCTGGCCGTGACGCGCAAAATTGCTGATCTCGTACTGTTCGTACCCGGCGCGCTCCAAGCGATCGATTGCCATACCGTAGAGTTCGCCTTCGAGGTCCTCGCCCGCGAAAGCTGCCGGCTCGCGCGCGTACCAGCGTTCGTATGGTGTGCCAGCCTCGATCGTGAGACCGTAGGTCGAAATGTGGTCGACGCCAAGCGCGATCGCCGCGTCGAGCGAGCGTCCCCAGCTCGCTGGCGTTTGTCCCGGAATCGCAAAGATCAGATCCATCGAAACGGAGGTTATGCCGGCCGAGCGCGCGGACGCGACGACGCGCTCGACCTGCTCGGTCGTGTGCTTGCGCCCGAGAATTGCTATTTCGGGCTCGACAAATGACTGCACGCCGATCGAAATGCGGTTGATGCCGGCGCGCGCATAGCGCTCGAAGTCCGTCTCTCCCACGAGTTCCGGATTAACTTCGATTGTTATCTCGTGCGGCGACGATCCGCTTGGAAAGCGTTCACGCAATAACTGCGTAAGCGTGGCGATTTCGTCAGGGTCGTATGCGTTAGGCGTCCCGCCGCCGTAGAAGATCGTCGCCGCCGGCTCGCTCGGCGCAGCCAAGATCTCCGCCTGCAGCGCCTGCATGTAGGCCGACGCGCGCGAACGCCGCATCGGCCACTTCGCGAAATCGCAGTACGGACAAATGTACGGACAGAACGGCAGATGGACGTAGATTCCTAGCTGCATCACTCATCACGGAACGATGGCAAAGATTCCGATCGCGCCGGGGCCCATGTGCGCTGCCACGGTGAGCGAACCTTCATGCACGAGCTCTTGTGCGGGCGGGTGCCCGAGTTTAGCCTCGAGCGACTTGCGCGCATTAGCAAGCACCTCGGGTGTTTCAATGTGACCAAAGGCGATCCGCGCCTTCGGCGAGCGTTCGATGCTGCGCACGACCGCATCGACCATGATGTCGACGGTCTTGTCGAACGAGAAACTCTGGCCTGCTGGTCCGATCGCACCTTGTTCGTTCATTTTGAGCACGAGGCTAACGTTGAGCATCGAGCCGAGCGCGACCACCGCTTTGGGCAGTCGCCCGCTGCGCCCGAGCACCGTGAGATCGGGAACGGCAAAGTACACCGCGTACTTAAGTGTGCGCGGATCGACCTTCTTCGCGATATCGGCCGTCGTTGCGCCCGCGTCGGCCAGCTCCTTGGCGTACACCGCGAGCAACGCTTCCATCCCGGACGCGCCACGCGAGTCTACCACGAGCACTTTGCCGCCGAACTCTTTAGCAGCGCTGGAAGCGCGCGCGTAGTTTTCAGAGATTTGCGACGAGAGCGGGATCACGACTGCTTCGTTGCCTTTAGCAACGATGCGTGCAAACGTCTCCCGGAACTCTTGCTCGGTCGCCGGCTCAGTCTCTGGAATCTCGCCCGCCTTCATGCGCGCGAAAAATGTCTTGCGATCGATGTCGACGCCGTCGCGGTAACGCTCGTCGCCGAAAAGAATCCATACCGGCACGATTTCGATGCCGAGTCCACTCGCCTCGCTGCGCGAGAGATCGCATCCGCTATCGGTTACGATCGTGGTTGCCATCCATGTCCCCCTTATGTATCTTGCGCAACGCAAATACCGACGGCACCCGGGCCGGCATGCGTTGCAATCACCGGACCCGCCTCGAGGATGTCGAGCAGACGCGGCTGCACGCCGTCGAGGCGCGCACGCAACTGCTCCATGACTCCCTCCGCCAACGGCGGCGCATCGGTGTGCATTACTAGAAACCGTGCTTTGGAAACGTCCGTGACAGCCGCCAAAACCAGGTCAACCATCGTCGATTGCGCGCGCGAGAACGTGCGAACCTGCGCTTCAGCCGAAACTTGACCGTCTTTGAGGGCGATGACCGGAATGATTTTCATAAGCGTACCAAGCACTTGTTGCGCTTTGCCAATTCGTCCCGTGCGCTGTAAGTGTGAGAGATCCGAGATGCACGCGTAGAGTCGCTGCACGGCGCGCTCGCGGTCGAGCGCCGCAAGCAGGTCCTCCCAGCCCGCACCTCGGGTGACTAATTCTTGTGCGTGCATGGCCATGATGCCGAGTCCGCCGGCGGCGCTCTCCGAATCGTAGACGACGACTTTCCCGTCTGGGAATTGCGATGCGGCCGCCTTCGCGGCATTGATCGTCCCGGAAAGATATGACGAGATGGTCAGGCACAGCACGTCGTGGCCGGCTTCTACCAATGGACGAAACGCCTCTTCGAACATTTGCGGCGTCGGCTGCGAGGTCGTCGGCAGGACCTTCTCGCTGGAAAGTTTCGCGAAGAACTCGCGGCGACTCAGGTCGAGGTAGTCGCGGTAGCTGCGATCGCCAAATACAACGAAGAGCGGAACGATCGTAATTCCGAGTGCTGCCGCGCGCTGCGGATCGATATCCGAGGTGCTGTCGGTGACGACGGCGATCGACAAAGAGTGTCCTTATGCGCTTTCTACGGAGCTCGGTTCGCGCGTGAGATGCGGCGTCACCAGTTCGCCGATGCGACCGACGACGTCGTGTTCGACCTCGCTGATCGCGCTGAGAATCGCGCCCTTGATCCCGTGGCGCGACACGCGCCCGTGCGTGTAGATGCAGTTCCCGCGCACGCCGAGCAGCGGCGCGCCACCGTACGTTTCGTAGTCGAAACGCCGGCGCAGACCGCGCAGCGACGGTGCGAGCAAGGCGGTGCCGAGCAGATTCATGACGTTGCGACGCAATAGCGTATCTTTGATCACCTCGCTCATCGCTGAGACCATGCCTTCTGCCGTCTTGAGTAAGACGTTGCCCACGAAGCCGTCGGTAACTACCACGTCGGCCACTTTGTGGAACATGTCCTTGCCTTCGATGTTGCCGATGAAATTGATCGGCGCTTTCTCGAGCAACGTCGCGGCCTCGAGCACGAGTGCATTACCTTTGGTGCGTTCCTCACCAATCGAGAGGAGCGCGACCTTCGGACGCTCGATGCCGAGCACGGCCGATGCGTAGGCGGAGCCCATGATACCAAACTGTTCGAGCCATTCGGCTCGGCAATCGACATTTGCGCCCGAATCGATGAGCACCGTCCACCCGTTGACCGCCGGCCATACGGTCGCAATCGCCGGGCGTGCTATGCCTTGAATCGTACGAAGCTTGATCAGCGCTATCGCGAGGAACGCGCCGCTATTTCCGGCCGACACGACCGCGTCGGCCTCACCCGCCTTGATGGCGTTTACCGCCATACCGAGCGAGGTACGATCGGCGCTGCGCAACGCCTGCGATGCATGCTGATCCATCGGCACGGACTCAGGCGAATGGACCACGGCGATCCGCTCCGCGCCCTTCCCGCGCAACAGGGCGCGCACGCGCGCTTCATCGCCGTACAGGGTTAGCGACGCGTCGGGGTGCGCGTTCGCCGCGAGCAGTGCTCCGGCAACGATCTCCTCGGGCGCGTGATCGCCGCCCATTGCGTCGATCGCGATACGTGGCTTATTCATCGAGCGAAATCCAGTACTCCGCGTTCTTCATGCCGCCGTAGTAGTATTCGACATCGGTATTCGCGTAGAGGGCACTCAGCTCTTCGCTCAGGCGTTGCGCATCCTTTTCACGCTGAGCGCCGCCGTAGTACAGCGTCACGAGCCCTCCGCCGGCGGCCCCCATCTCCCGCAGCACCTCGGCCGCGGTCTCGCTTAGGGTCGGTGCCGTCACCAACCGTCCACCGTAGGTAGCCGCAGGTTTGCCGCGCTCGACGCTGACGCCGCCCACACTTGAGTCCTTCCCAGCCAAAAAGAGCTGTGCGCTGCGGACGCGGTGCGCCGAAGCCATGATCGCATCGTCGCTCGGCACGTTCTCGCCCGCCGAACGCATCGCAAAGAGTCCCGCGATGCCTTCGACGATATCGGTGGTCGGCAGCACGTGCATGCGCTTGTCGGTCATGGCCGGCAACTCTTGTGCGGCCAACGCCACGTTCTTGTCGTCGATAAACAAGTAGACGTCGCGGCCGAGGGTCTTGTTGACTGCAAGCAGCAAGTCGCGCACGCTCGGATTGCGTTCGCCGTTGACCGTGACCTCGGCACCCAGCTCGCGTACGATGCGCTCGAAGCCTGGTCCCGGGACGACGGCAACGATCGAACGCGGTACGGCCGGCGGTTCGACCACGAGCAGCTGGTGCTGTCGCTCCATGTTGTCGACCTTGACGCGGGTCAAGCGGCCGTGCCGGCCGGCGATATCTTGCACGCGATCGGGGTCATCGGTATGAACGTGTACTTTGATCGTTGGCGGCGCGCCGATTACCAGGAGCGATTCCCCGCGCGGCTCGAGCAGACTCCGGAGCTCGTTTGCGCTGCAGGTTGCATCCTGAAGCAAAAACTCGGTACAAAATTTGTTCTCACCGACGGCCTGTGCTGCAGTAAAAACGCGCTGCCGCTGCGGGCGCCGCGGGAAGGCCGTCGTGCGTGTACGCGACTCGGGTAGAAACCGCAGAATGCCTTCCATGAAATAGGCGAAGCCCGCGCCGCCTGAATCGACCACGCCGGCTTCCTTGAGCACCGGCAGCTGCTCGGGCGTGCGTTCGAGCGCCTCGTTTGCCGCGCGCACGATTCCGGTGCCGAGACGATAAAAGTCGCGCTCGTGCAAGGCGAGCCGGTAGGCCGCTTCGGCAGCCGCATCCGCCACGGAAAGAATGGTCCCCTCGACCGGCCGCAACAACGCCTGCCGGGCCGCGGCAACCGCCTCGCGCATCGCGGTCGCGAGCACGAAGGTGTCGATTTCGCTGCGGTGGCGTACGTGGTGGGCGAAGCCGCGGAGCATCTGCGAGATAATGACCCCTGAATTGCCCCGCGCGCCCATCAGGCTGCCCTGGGCGGCGGCCGCGGCGACCTCGGCCAGACTGAGGGTATGGACCTTGCCTGCCTCGAGCATGGCTGAGCGGACGGTCAGGTACATGTTCGTGCCTGTGTCCCCATCGGGGACCGGGAACACGTTGAGGTCGTTGAGGACCCCTCGGTACTTCTTGAGAAAGTAGGTCCCGGCCGCGAGGAGCTTGGCGTAGCCGCGGCCATCGAGGCTGGTGACGTCCACGGAGGAGCGGTCTGCTAGCCGCCGCCACTCGAATCCTTGTCAAGCGCTGGGCGCCCATGGTAACATCCGTAAGTTCGTCCCCAAGGGGGACAAAGTAGAAAGGACCCGACCCCGATGGCGAAGCGCTGCGACGTGTGTTCCAAGGGCCCGATGACGGGCAATAATGTGAGCCACGCCATGAATAAAACCCGCCGCCGCTGGCTGCCCAATTTGCAGGCGGTCAAGATTGTCGTTGGCGGAACCCATCGGACGGCGAAGGTCTGTGCGAAGTGCCTGCGTTCGAAGAAGGTCACTCGCGCCGTCTAGACTGACGCCCGTTCGTTCGGGCTCCCTCACGCGAAAAACACTCGAAACGCCGCCTCCGTGCGGCGTTTCTGTTTGGACACTTTTCGCCCAGAACGAAGTTTTGAAGTTCACATCCTGTGAAAGTGCAAAAAGTTGTACATTTTCTTGCGAGGGGCTCTTTTGGGTTGGGCTTCAATCCGCCGTGGCTCGTTCTAGAGCGGCTAAGTCTTGAAGTAGTTTGTTGATGTCTTGGGGCTCTAGGGTGATCATGTATTCGAGTCTTACATGAGAAGCTTCGATGCTTTTCAGACCTACCGCGCAAAGCACTGGCCCTCTGCGGCTTGGAGCGAATGAAATTTCGAAGAGACCGCCGGCGAAGGCGAAGCTGCCGGCGGGACCGTTGCCCGAATTGATTTGGGCGAGGTAGTTGCCGAGCGCGCGCAATTCGTCGACGCGGATCGAAACTGGAAAGGTCGCATCGACCGGTGGAGCCACCGCACGAACGAAACAGTCGAGCAGATCCATGCCTTCCGGTTCGGCTACCTCGGGGTGCACGTACCCGGCGACTTGTATCTCCGCGCGCGGATCGCTTTCGCCAACCCGAATGGTATGCGACGTCATCCGTAGATAATTTTGTGTTTCGGCGGCGCGAACTTCAGGCGCGGCCCGTCGGCAGCCGTCGTCTTGATCGCTTCCGTATCGACATTCGAGCGTTCACAAAAGCGCATCGTGCGGTCATCGTCGACTTGATAACCGAGCGGATTCCATTTTGCGAGCGCGGCAATCGGGTCGACGCTGGCGCCCGCGTAGTTGGTGGTGTTCGCGACGGCGCGCGAGGTCAGTGCGGTTGCGAGCAGCGCGGCTGCAAACGGCGAACCACCCAGCGCCATGAAAGCGGCGACCGACGAGGCAAACACGTCGCCCGCACCGTGCGCCGGAAAGCGTGGGAAGAACGGGCCGTCGATGCGGTGGTAGTAATAGCCGTTCGTAAACAGACTGGTCGTGCGATGCTTCTCGGGATCGCGCGTGAACGACGTGATGATCACCGCTTCAGGGCCAAGATCGAAGACGCCGTTGAGATACGCGTGTTCGGAAAGCGTCGTGTCGCCGCTACCCAAGAGCACTTCGGCTTCAAATCGATTCGGCGTGACGACTTGCGCCAGCGGCACGAGTTGCTCGCGAATCGCCCGCGCGGTTTCCTCCGAGACGTACAAGCCTTTCTTATAGTCGCCGATGACCGGGTCGAGCAGTACGACGCCCTTGAACTCGTGAAGGGCCGAGGCAATCACATCAACGTGCATCGGCTTTGGAAGAAACCCGATGTGAAGAATCGCCGGGCGCGAGCGAATCACGAAATCGACGTCGCGACGGAACTGATTGACGTCGGCGATCGTGCTGGTGCGTCCCGCGACACTGCTCGGGGCACTCGAAAACTGCGACTGCGCGTGAACGAGACGGGCGCCCAGGGCGTTGGCGACGCCGAACGCCGCCTGGTTCCCAAGAAAACCCATCCCGACGCTGTTCTGAATACTGCCGATGAGCGGAAACGATTGAACGTCGTCGTCGAACAAAGTTGCTTCCCTAGTGACGCGTGACGCCCGGACGTGCCGCGATGTCGCGGGCACCACGAGAGTGATCGGCGAGGCGCGAGGAGGGAGCATAGCCGTAGCTCTGTGACCGACGAGCAACGACGACGGCGCTCCTGTGCTGCCCGCGACCCGCAGGGCTGACGGTTTTCGAGCGATGAACTTCGTCGCTCTTCGCTCGCAAAGCGCTGCTTTTGTCGCTCATCGCTCCTTGTCCCTCATCTCGAAAACCGTCAGCATCGCAGTACGTCCGGGCGTCACACGTCACGTTGCGAGAAGTGATCCCAGCCGGTGCGAGCGATCGGCTCTTCCCGCCCCTGGTTCACCATCACGAGCTTTTCGTCCGCCCGAGCCGTGCCGAGACGTTCGAGCGGCTGCCCAAAGCGCGCGTGGAAGCGGCGCGAAAGGTGCTCGAAAGCGCGCGCCTCGACGGCGACGAGCAGTTCGAAGTCCTCGCCCCCGGCTAAGGCGTACTCCGCCGGATCGGTCCCCAGCAACGACGCGGCCGCGACCGCTGCATCGGCGACCGGGACGCGCTCCACGTGCGCGCCGACGCCGCTCGCGCGCGCCATCCGCGCGAGATCGGTTGAAAGCCCATCCGAACAGTCCATCATCGCGTGCACGTGCGCGCTCGCAGCGAGCCAGCGACCCTGCGCGATGCGCGGTTGAGGCGTGCAATGCGCAGCGAGCGCACGCGACACCAGCGGCTCCTCGAGCCGCACCGCGCCGCGCGCGACGTCTAGTCCGGCGCGGCTCGCACCGAGCGGGCCGGTCGTCGCAAAGACATCATTCGGACGTACGCCGGAACGCGTCTTACACTGGTTTGCGCGGACGTCGCCGACAACCGTTATCGCAATCGTCAGGACGGGCGCGCGCGAAAGATCTCCACCCGCGATATCCAACCCGAATGTGCGGGCACAGCGAGCCATGCCGCGGTAACACGCGAGCAGCGCGTCCGGCATCCAGGCGGGTGAAACACCGAGGGCAACCGTTCCCAAGCGCGGACGGGCACCCATTGCCGCAAGATCGCTGAGGTTCGCGGCCATTGCACGCCAGCCAATCTCGTCCGGCGACATCCAACCGCGCGAAAAATGCACGTCCTCCACCAGCATGTCGCTCGAGATTACGCTGCGCCGTGAACGCGATGGCTGCCACACGGCCGCATCATCGCCGATGCCGATCAACACGTGCCGCGCATCGCCGGTCAACGCGGCAATCGCCGTTACGAGCTGATCTTCATTCATTCGCCGGCGAGGCGGCGCATAACGCGAACGGTCGCCGCCGGATCGGTCGTTCCGAAAATGCTCGATCCCATGACGATCGTATTGGCGCCCGCATCCACGACGGCACGAATGTTCTCGGTACCGACCCCGCCGTCGACCTCGAGCAGGCAGCGCGGATTGCGCGCGTTGATCAGGCGGCGCGCTTCGCTCAGCTTCTCGATCGAACGCGGGATGAACCGCTGGCCACCGAAGCCCGGATTGACGCTCATAACCAGGACGAGATCACAATCGCCGATGATGTCCTGCAGCATCTCGACCGGGGTCTGCGGGCAGATCGCGATGCCCGCCTTTGCGCCGAGCGAGCGGATGTGCGCGAGCAGACGCTGACTATGCGGCGTCGCTTCGTAGTGAAAGGTGATGACGTCCGCGCCGGCCGAACGGAATTCATCGACGTACCGTTCCGGTTCAACGATCATGAGATGCGCGTCGAACGTGAGCTTCGAGAGCTTGCGCAAATCGCCGATGATCTTCGGTCCCCAGGTGATGTTCGGGACGAACCGTCCGTCCATCACATCGAGGTGCAGGAAATCGGCGCCGCCTGCCTCGACTGCCGCGATTTGATCGGCGATGTGCGCAAAATCGGCCGAAAGCAGCGACGGCGCGATGACGACTGACATCAGTGTGCTACTGGCCTCCAGGCGAGGGAGAGGGCGTCGGTTTCTCGTCGTAGATACGGGCCGGTTCGTCGCCGAGACGCGTCTCGCCCACCAGCACGTCGTTTACGAAGAACGAGACGACCGACGTGCCGACCGCGGTCACCACAAAGTCGAGTTTCTGTCCGGGCTGGGCGAAGGCGCGATAGGCATCGTACTCACCGGTTGCATCGCGCACGCGTAACACCACCGCGACGGATTGATCGGATTGGGCATCGCCGGCAATTGGAACCGACGCCAGCACGTGGACTTGGCGGATAATGTACCCGGACTCGTTCGGACCGGCACTAACTTGGAGCGAGACCGGCACGTACGGTGAGATCTTCGCGTTTGGCGGGATTGACTGACGCGCCACGATGCCGTGCTTGGGAGCATCTTTGCCAAGCGGCGTCCAGACGATTTGTCCGAGCTTCACGCCGCTCTTCGCCGCGAGGCTGCGCGCATCGTCGATCGACAGTCCGGTAAACGTGGGCACGTGGACGATCGGCGCCTCGCCTTTGCTCATCACGAGATTGACCGCCTCGCCTTCGACTACGTTGACCAACGGCTGCGGGTCTTGATCGATGACGTGGCCGCCCGGCACGAGATCGCTTTTGACGTAGCTGACCGTGCCGAGTGCCAGCTTGGCGCGCGAGAGATCGAGTTGAACCTCACGCATTGATTGATAGCGTAGATCGGGCATCACGCGCGACACGATGCCGTCGCTGATCACAAAGTCGACCTGACGTCCCGCACGCACCGTCGTCCCGGCATCGGGACGCTGGCTCATGACCACGCCTTTGGGAAAGCGGTCGCTCGTCGCGTGATCGACAACGAGGGCAGAGAGATGCATCTGTTCTGCCGCGGCAGCCGCATCGGTCGACGCCTGACCGACGAATGAGGGGACGGTTATCGTGTTGGCGGGCGGCAGTAAGAACTCGTAGATATCGTGACCGAACCACACCAGTATGCCGACGAATGCGGCGAGCACCACGGGAAAGATCCAATCACGCGGGATGTATTGCTGAACGAGTTCTTGCCACTCGCGCGTACGATTCAGGTGAGCGCCTCCAGCGCCGCCTCACTTACGTCGAGGTTGTTGAAGACGTGCTGAACGTCTTCGTGCTCTTCGAGCACGTCGAGGAACGCGAGCGCGGCAGCGAGCTCGCTCCCTTCGGGGGATACGGTTTGTTTGGCGCGCACGCCGAGATAGACATCCGCGATTTTGAGCCCGGCAGCGCGCAGCGCATCACGCGCCGTGGCAAGCTGCGCCGGTTCCGTATAAATGAAGGCGCGCCGCTCACCGAAGTCCAGGTCAACGACACCGTCGACCAGCGCGGCTTCGGTGAGTGTGTCTTCCGATTTACCTTGCGGATCGACTTCGACGATCCCGACGCTCTCGAACATCCACCCCACCGTGCCGGTCTCGCCCAGTTGGCCACCGTGTTTGGTAAACATAAAACGCAGCTCACCAGCGGTGCGATTGCGGTTGTCGGTCGCCGCGTCGATCACCACCGCGACCCCGTGCGGGCCGTAGCCCTCGTAGCGCAGCTCCTCGATCTCTTTTTCGCCGCTACCGCTCGCGCGCGCGATCGCGCGCTTGACGTTGTCGGAAGGCATGTTGTGCTCGCGCGCCTTTTCGACTGCGATCTTGAGGCGATGATTGGACTCGGGATCCGGCGACCCAGACTTTGCGGATAGGGTGATCTCGCGGCTCAGCCGCGTGAAGAGAGCACCGCGCTGCGCGTCGGTCTTGCCCTTGTCGAGCTTGATGTTCTGCCACTTACGACCCATAGGACTGCTCTCTCTTCGTTATCCTGGACCAACAATCCAGGTGGGGAACCACATCCGCCAGTGCCACGCATTCCACGTGAGCGGAACGGCCGCGAGAATCGGATAGAAGAACACGAACGCGGCCCCGATGAGGACGACGGCAGCCACGGTCGCACCGATCCCCCAGGCGCAGCTGATCGGATCGCCGCGTCGCCTAGCCCATTCCCAGACCTGTTGCAGCACAATCGCGTTGCACAAACAGATCAGTGGAATGTCCACGTAAAAATGGTACGCAAACGTGATACGCGGCGATTTCATCCACGGCAACCACTGCAAAAGATAGGTGACCACGATGAGCGCGTACGCTTTGTTCTTGCGCATCCAGGCAAGCACGGCCACGATCGGGACCGCAATGACCCCGAACCACATCAGGATCGGGTTGGGCATCGAGGTCACTTCCTCGAGGCAACAGCCGTTCGGATTGCTCTTGTCGGGCCGACCGTCGTGATAATAGTACGCAATGGGAACGTAATCGATCGGCCACTCCCACCACTTCGAGGAGTAGGGATGCGTCGCGACGAGCTTATCGTGATACTCGAACATCGAGTACTGACGGTAGACGACGTCGTTAAAATTGTGAACTTCGTTCGGATCCGGCGACTGGCGTATGAGATCCGGCACCCACACGAGCGCGTAGACCGTGGCGCTGATGAACAAGATCGTGGCAAGCGCGCCGTCGAGACGGAATCCGCGCGGATTGCCCCACAATGCGGGCCTACCGGCGGCAAAGTAGCGCTGGAGCCAGACGCAAATCAGTACGACGAAGCTGACGCCGAAGCCCATCACGCCGTACCATTTCGAACTGACCAGCAATCCCAGCGCGACCGTGAAAACGATCAGCCACAGCGTGGCCGACCAACCCTGTTCGCGCGCACCCTCTTCCGTGCGAATTTCATTTTGCACGTAGGTCGCGCTGCCGGCGGGCGTCTCGTACGTGACGCTCGGATCGGCACGATAGGTCAGCCTATAGTCGCTCCCGGTATAGACCAGCGCACCGGCGCGATTCTCGGAACGATCGCCGACGGTGATGCGCGGTTTTCCGCTGGTGCCCATGATCGTCCCACCATCGGGCGCATAGAGCGAGCGATTCGACTGCGCGACCAGCGCGTAGGAACCGTCCGGGAACGTGAACTCTTGCGCGCCGTCGGCGAACCAACCGCGGAAGAGCCAATAGCGCAATGCGAGATACACGCCGAGCGCAACGTAGAGCACGACGATGATGCTCGAGGCGGTATCCAGATGCGACGGCTGCAGCTTCGTCGTCGCACCCCAGATCAGATCCCACACGCCGACCACGACTGCGCCCGCGGCCAGCGAGACGCCCGCCGCGGCGCCATACGCCCACAGCGGAATCAGCGTGTGTATGCGCGACTCGACCTGCGAAGCGATCCAAAAGCGGTAGAATGCGTAGACCGCGCCAAGCGAAAAGACGACAACGAAGCCTTCGGGCGTGCCGATTCGCGACTGCACGAAGTGCATGCCGTCGCACAGTAAGAAGAACGCGGTGATCGAGGCAAAGAGCGTCGAGCCGGTCACGCGTTTAGCGAACGCATAAAGCAGCATAATGACCAGCGCACCGAAGACGACGTCGAGGAAGCGCCAGCCCCACGAGTTGTCCCCGTGGCCCAGGCCGCCAAAGAGCATCACCGAGAGCGTTACGAGCAGCTTGGTAAGCGGCGGATGGGTATTCTCGTAGATGCGCATATTCTTGAGATACTCTTCTGCCGCGCGCGCAAAGTAGATCTCATCGAAGATTTTGTCGGTCGGGTACCAATAGCGGATGAATGAGAGCACAAAGCTGACGATACCGAGCACGCTCATCACGATGTAGTCGAGCGCACTCATGATCGAAAGACCTTCGCGCGGGGTGAAGTAGTCGCACGCGCGGATGAACCAAGGCCTGATCTTAATTTCGACGTCGTACCCTTCGCCTTGCGTCGTTTCGCCGGTTGCCTTCGAGAAGCGAGCTGCGCTCGCAGCCTCGGGCGCCGAGCCGAGGAAGAGGTAGCCGAGCCCGAAGAACGTGCCGACGGCGATGAGCGCGTAGAAGGCGTTGAGTGGTCCCCACAGGTCGCGCGAGTCGACGTTCGGTGTGTGATTCGTCACCACGGTGAGGAACTGCAGAGCATAGATCTGATTGGCAAAGAGCACCACGGTCAGCGCAATCGTGCCCCACAGGTAGCGTCGTGCAATCGGAATGCACGCCGTGCAGAAAAGCAGGGCATCGAAACTGTACCGCTCGTGCATCCGCGTCGAGAGAATGAAGAATCCCAACAGCGCGATGGCGCAGGATTCCATGAAGGCCCCCGCCGTGCGCTCTTGCAGATAGCGCCAGACGACGAGGCCCAGCGAGGCAACGACCAGCGCGATGCCCCACACATACTGTGGAAGCTGGAACGGCCCCCACCCGATGAGCAGATTGTCTTTGGTCCACATCGCGCCACGGATCGCCCAGAGATTAAACGCGTTGACCGTATTGTAGTCATACACGCTCGAGCCGAACTCGTATCGCTGCAAGAGCCATTGCAGCGCGCCGATCGGATTGGCCGTTGGGTGGAACGGCACGACCAAGAGAATCGAAAACACGAACGCGGCAACGATCCCTACCCCGGTCGCAACGATCCGCTCGCGCCGGCGAGCTGGATCGGCATAGGCGAACGCGATGAAGAGCACGATGAGCACCGCGGCTTGCGGCTTGATCAGCAGCGAGTAGGCCAGACTGACCCATGCCGCGGGAATCGCCCAAGAAAACGTTCCGAACGCCGCATCATCGCTCTTTAAAAGAAGATACGCGCCCAAAAGGGCAAAGCCGCCGGCGACGGAGTCGATCTGACCCCAGTCGGCCGAGTTCATGATCGTCGCGGGGTTGAGTAAGTAGACGGCGGCGGCGCCCAGCGCGATTGCCGGCGCGGCGAAGCGACGGCCGATCGTATAAATCAGCCAGCCGACACCAAGGTCGGCCAGCACCGCAGGCAGCTTGACCACGATGCGCAGCAGGTTGTACTGCGGATCCATCGCCCGGAACGGCGCCCAGAGGTGCCCGAAGATCGCAAGGATGTAAAAATAGCCGGGCGGATAATCGGCGAAGCCCGTCTTTGCGTAGAAGTGCGGCAGTCCGTTGTCGAGCAGCGAGAGCGTCCACGCCACGAAAGTCGTGACGTCGGTTGCGAATCCCGTCGATCCGATGAACAGCAAGCGCAGGCCCAAGCCCGCAAGGAGCAAGAGCGGCAGTGCGTACGGGAGCGTGCGCCCCCAGACGGACGTTTGGACGTTCGTCCTGGCGTTCACGGTAAGACAGGCCTCCGGTCAGCCGACGGGTTCGGCGAGCGTTTCGAGCAGGTAGTCGCGCAGCGCGGGATTGGAGTGGCGCTCCACGACGGCCATAGGTTCTGCAACGGCACGCGTCGCGGCCTCTCGGGCACCGAGTTCCTCGAGGGCCTCGACAACGTGCGCCACCTCGGCACTATCGAGTGGGCGCTGCGAGCGGTATGCGGACGCAACGACCTCCCGCGCCGGTGACGGCGGGCGGGCGAGCGCCC
>Ga0210385_10001264_pt1 | contig 15912 bp, 16 predicted proteins | sample IncBWH26OmetaG_FD_160107 | JGI IMG/M metagenome (GOLD analysis project Ga0210385, IMG submission 160107) | Forest soil microbial communities from Barre Woods Harvard Forest LTER site, Petersham, Massachusetts, United States - Inc-BW-H-26-O ...
CAGCGAGCTGGCCGTGACCTGCACCAGCGTGTCCCAGCTGCAGGCGGCCTACCAGCAGGTCATCTCGGCCTACGACGTCAACAAGATCGACTTCGACATCGAGGGTGCGGCAGTGGACGTCGCGGCGGCCAACGCGCGCCGCGACCAGGCCCTCGCCGCGCTGCAGGCGCAGGACCCGGCCCTTCAGGTGTCGTTCACGCTGCCGGTGCTGCCGTCGGGCCTCACCGCCGATGGCGACGCGGTGCTGACCGGCGCGGTGCAGGCCGGCGTCAAGATCTCGGCCGTCAACGTGATGGCGATGGACTACGGCGACGGCGCCGCCCCGAACCCCAGCGGCCAGCTGGGCACGTACGCGATCGACGCCGCGACCGCCACCGACGCCCAGGTCGCGACGGCCATGGGCATCAGCGATGACGCCGCCTGGTCGAAGGTCGCCGTCACCCCGATGATCGGCGTGAACGACACCAGCGACGAGATCTTCACCTTCGCCAACGCCGCCCAGCTCGAGTCGTTCGCCGCCAGCAAGCACCTGGCCTGGCTGTCCATGTGGTCGGCGGCCAGGGACACGGAGTGCCCGGGCGGCGCCCAGAGCTTCGCCTCGCCCACCTGCAGCAGCATCGTCCAGACGCCGGACCAGTTCATGCAGACGCTGGCCGGGTAGCTCGGGTAGCTTCTGCAGACGACGTTCAGAGGTCCTTAAGTATCGCTGGGGTACCGTGATCGGCATGCTTGAACCCGTCCGTCGCGCCAGCATCGTCAGCGGCTACTTCAACCCGCTCCACGTCGGCCACCTTCGCATGATGGAGGCGGCCAGGAGCCTCACCGGGCGGCTGATCGTCATTGTGAACAACGACACACAGCAGCAGATGAAGAAGGGCCGGGTGATCCTCCCCCTCGACCACCGCCTGGAAATCGTCCGGGCGCTGCGGATCACCGATGAGGCGGTCGCGGCCATCGATGACGACGCCACCGTCAAGCGCACCCTGCAGGCCATCAGGGAGAAGTACCCGCAGGCCGAGCTGATCTTCGCCAACGGCGGGGACCGCAGCAGCGCCTCCCGCGTCGCCGAGGCGGCCGTGTGCGAAAAGCTCAGCATCGGGCTCCGGTTCGGCGTCGGCGGCGAGGAGAAGGCCGACTCGAGCACGCGCATCATCGCCGCCCTGGAGGAGTAGCGCCGGCCTGCGGTCCGGCATACTGCGAGACATGATGATTGGTGTGGGGCTGGACGCCCGCCTCGGCCTTCCGTTCGACCAGTTGAGGACCGCCGCCGTCGAGGCGGAGCGGCTCCGGTTCGAGAGCCTGTGGACCCCGGCGGGCGGGGTGCCCGACTCGTTCCACCTCTGCGCGGCCTGGTCGCAGGACACCTCGCTGCGCACGGGGATCTCCGTCGTCCCGGCGGCGCGGATGTGGACCCCGCTTGGCCTGGCCGTCCAGGCGGCCACGCTGGCTCAGCTCTCCGCCGGGCGGTTCGTGCTCGGCCTCGGCACGGGCGGCTACGGGCCCGGCTTCTGGGCATCCGTGGGCCTGCCCGACCGCCCCATCGCGGTGATGCGGCGGTACGTCACCGAGGTCCGCGCGCTGCTCGCGGGCGACCAGGCGGCCGGCGAGCAGGGCAGCCCCGGATGGCCGCGGTCGGCCTCGCTCGGCCTGGCGGACCTGCCGCCCGCTCCGGTGTACCTGGCCGCGCTCGGCCCGCAGATGCTGCGGCTCACCGGGGAGTGCGCCGACGGCGCGCTGCTCAACTGGGCCACGCCCGAGCGGATCGCGGTCAGCCGGTCGACGATCGACGCGGGCGCCGCGCGGGCGGGCCGTGAGCCGGGCACGGTCCCGATGACCATGTACATCCGGGTCTGCATCGACGACGACGTGGCCGCGGCCAGGCAGGCGTTCGGCACGCAGGTGCTCGGCTACGCCATGGGCCGACCCGGCGTCCCCACGACCGCGGGCTACCGTGGCCTGTTCGGCCAGATGGGCTACGACGCGGAGCTGACCGAACTGGAGCAGCGGCGCGACCGCGGCGCCGCCATGCCCGAGCTGGTGGCCGCGGCCTCGGACGAGATGCTGGGGTCGGTCGGGTACTACGGGCCCGCGAGCGCGGCGCCGGCCGCCTTCGCCCGGCTCAGCGAGGGACTGGACGAGGCCATCGTCCGGATCATCACCGCCCGGCCCGGCCTCGAGCCGGTCGTCGAGGCCATGGCCGCCCTCACGCCGTCGCTGATCAGGGAGGCGAAGCAGGCCGACACGGGGCAGCGCTGACCCCGCCACCGGGCCCCGCGGCGCGGGCTGCGGCGCGAGCTGCAGCCCGGGCCGGGATTGCCCCTGGATCGCCTATAGTGAGCCGCGTGCGCACCAGGAGCCAGGCCAACCGAAGGCTGGTCGTCGAATCGGCGACCCTCGGTCTTGGCTACACCGCCGTACTGATCTGGGTCGGGTCGGCCCTCGTCGGCAGCTTCGGCTACAGCGATGCCGACCCGTACTGGCCCGTCATCCCGGGGCTGCGGACCGACACCGCGGGCTTCCTCGCGTTCGCGGTCGCCATCGTCAGCCTCGTGATCAGCAAGTACCTGCAGCTCCGGCGGGGCAGCGAGCCGCCCGTCAGGCCGGTCGGGCGGACCCCGGGCATCCTCACGGTGCAGGCGGTGGCCGAGACCGCCGTGGTGCTCGCCACCGGCATGGTCATCTACCTGTCGCTGAACGAGGTCACGCATCCCTGGACCCTGAAGATCCAGCTGACGCACCTGCTGCCGGGGCCGAGCGAGGGCACGGTCCGGGTGATCGGGCTCGCTATCTGCCTGGTCGCCGTCGCCACCCGCCGGTACCTGCGCGCCACCGCGCCCCGCCCGGTCCAGACGGTGGCACTCCCCGAGAAGGTTGACATCGCCTCCTAGCGGGCTTGTTCCCCTGGCGCTTGAGAGGGCACGTTGACGGCATCATTGTCCGAGCTGGTGGTGGTGATCACCGGGGCGGCCCGCGGGATCGGGCGGGCCGCGGCCGAGCAGTTCCTCGCCCGGGGCGCGCGGGTCGTCGCGATTGACCGCTCGTGGGACGGCGCCGAAGCGGCCGCGGCGGCCCTGGCGGACACCGGCCGGGCCCTGGTGACCACGGCGGACATCACCGACCCGGACTCGGTCGCCGCGAGCCGTCGGCAGGCCCTTGCCCGCTTTGGTCAGGTCGACGCGCTCATCAACAACGCGGCCAGCCGTCAGCGCTACCTCTTCCCGCCCCATGGGCTCGCGGCGGTCCTGGAGACGACGGAAGAGCAGTGGAACGCCATGCTCGGGGTCAACGTGCTGGGGACGCTGACCGTGACCCGGAGCTTCGTCGAGCCGATGCTGGCGCGCGGGCGGGGCAGCATCATCGTCGTCGGCACCGGGGGCATCGTCCTTGAGCCGGTGGCGGAGGGCATCTGGCGAGGCCGGCACCCCGGGCTGCGCAACCAGCCGTACGAGGCGTCGAAGGCGGCCGTGTGCAGCATGAGCCTGTTCCTCGCCGAGGAGCTGAGGGACCGGGGCGTCGCGGTCAACGTGGTGTTCCCCGGGCCGACGTTCACCACCGGCTCGGCGGACATCGCGGCCGGCCGGCGCAGCATCGGCATCGACGAACCGCCCTACCTCCGCCCCGAGCACCTGGCCCCGGTGCTGCTGCACCTCGCGGGCGAGACGTCGACGGGCGAGACCGGGCTGGTGATCGACGCGCTCCAGTGGAACCGCGATCACGGCCTGGGCGGGGTCAGTGAGTGGCGGTATCAGCCATAAGCCCTTGCGCCCGTGATCGTTCTTGTACGGGTAGAACCGGGAGTGGTCGCCCGCCCGGAAGTCCTCGCGCAGGCCGGGGGCGGCGAGGTCCCAGTCCTGGCGGGCCTCCCGGGTGACCTCGCGCAGGTCGCGGCGGAGATCCTCGAACGACGGCCTGCCCCAGAACCAGTAGCCGTTGTACACGCTGTAGATGACCAGCCCCGGCCTGAGCACGAGCGTGTAGGGGATCATCGGGTCGTGATGGGGGTCGGTGTACTCCTGGATGTCCAGGTCCTTCTGGACGTGGCGGCCCGCGTCGGACAGGAACGTCCACTGCGCGCCCACCTGGTCGCGGAACTCGTTCGTCTCCAGGATGTTGTCCGTGGAGATGGTGACGATCTGGGTATAGGAGACCTTGATCTTCGGGTAGTGCCCGGCCAGCTCCAGGTGCTGCTGGTGATCCTTCGGGCAGAAGGAGCCACGCGAGAGGATCAGGATCATCGGGTCGATGCCTTGTAGTTCGCTCAGCCTGCGCCTGGTCCTGGTGTGGTCGGTCAGCTCATAGTCGGGGAAGGTCCCGCCGGGCACGATGTCGGCACGCACGCTAGCTCCTAGTTGTCCACGGCCGTTGCTTGTTTCTCCCCTCCATACCCAGCGCGCACCCTGGCCAGCGAAATTCACCCTCGCCGGGTTTGCGGCGAACTACCTGGTTTGCGGTACTCTGGCCGTCCGATTGTCAGTCTTGGGCTCATTGTCGGGCCTGGGCTCCAAGAGAGGTGCGGTGGCGGTGGGGACTGCGCTGCCGGAAGCGGAAGCGGGCACGGCCGACGAGCGCCGCGCCACCCGGAGCTGGATCGCGAGCCACCCGGGCCTGCTCGTGCTTTGCCTCTACCTCGCCGCCGCCGCCGCCCTGAACTGGCGGCTGTGGGACGGGCTGGGCACGATGTCAGCGCTGGGCGATCCGGGGCCGGCCGACAACGACCTGATGGCCTGGTTCATGCGTTACGCCGCGGACGCCGTCGCTCACGGGCACCTGCCCGCGCTGGTCACCACGGCGCTGAATGCCCCGCACGGCATCCCCCTGATGTGGAACAACTCGGTGCTGTTTCCCGCCGTGGTCCTGGCGCCGGTCACCCTGCTGGGCGGACCGCTGGCCAGCCTCACCGTCCTCATCACGCTCGGGTACGCCGGCTCGGCCGCGGCGATGTACTGGGTGCTGCGGCGGTACGGCGCCAGCGTCCTCGCGGCCGGGATCGGCGGCGCGGTCTTCGGCTTCTCGCCCGGCATGCTGAACGCGGGCATGGGCCACTACGGGATGCAGTTCGCGGTGCTCACGCCCCTGATGATCGAGGCCGTGCTGGCGATCATCACCGGCCGCGGCCACCCGCTGGCGGCGGGGCTTCGGCTCGGGCTGTTCGCCGCCGCGCAGCTGTTCACCGGGGAGGAGATGCTGACCGATGTCGCCATCGCGAGCCTGGTGCTGGTGGTGGTGCTGGGCGCGAGCCGCCCGTCGGCCATCCGGCCCCGGCTGGGCGGGGCGGCCCTCGGACTGGGCGTGGGGGCCGTGGTCGCGCTGCTGCTCGGCGGGTACGGCCTCTGGATACAGTTCTACGGCCCGCTCACCGAGCGCGGCACCCCGTGGTACATCGCCAAGCACGGGAACCCCCTGGGCGCGTTCGTCAACCCGCAGTCCCAGCTGCTCTTCCATACCGCGTCAAGCGCCGCCTACGCCAACAGCCACCAGGCCATGTCGGCGGAATACCTCGCGTACCTCGGTCCCCCGCTGCTCATCGTTACGGCCCTGATCACCATCTGGTACTGGCGCGACCTACGGGTCCGGTCCGCGGGCGTCGTCTGGTTGGTGCTTGAGGTGCTGTCACTCGGCGTCAACAGCCCGCTGCTGCCGTTGCACTGGCTGCAGGGACTGCCGTTGGTGGCCGACATGTTTCCCAGCCGGCTGTCCATCCTCGCGGACGGCGCCGCCGCGGCGGTGCTGGCCTTCGGGCTGGACCTGGCCCGGTCCTCGGCCCCGCGGACGGCCGGACCGCTGCGCCGGGCCGCGCCGGTCGCGGTCGCGCTCCTCGCCATCCTGCCGCTGGTGCCGCGGCCGGCCGCAGCGATCCCCGGCGCGCAGGTTCCGGCCGGCTGGGATACCGTGTTCGCCCGCCTGCACCTGCCGTCGAACGCGAGCGCGCTGGTCGTGCCGCTCCCGTACTCACTGCAGGGCGAGGCGATGCTCTGGCAGGCCGACACCGGCCAGCCATCCGAGCTGGTCGCGGGCTGGTTCCTCGGCCCCGATGCCTCCGGGCACGGCTACGACGCCTACTGGGGGCCTGGCTACACCGCCCGCACCGTGCAGTGCCTCGACGCGCTGTGGCGGGGCCCGGCCTCCATTAGCGGCTGCGCCATCGCCTTCCGGCTCGCGCTCGGGTACTGGCACCCGGCCGCCGTCGTCGCGGACACCGGCCCAGGAACGCCGCTCGGGCAGTTCCTGATTAAGTCTCTCGGTGCGCCCGCCATCCAGGACGGCGACCTGCTCGCCTGGCGTAACACCTAAGCGGGGCGATTTTCCAACCAAAGATACGGCGCTCGGTGGAGGACAAGCCCGCTGGCCTCACGTACCGTTGACGGCGTGCTGACGGAGCGTGGACATGACCTCAACGAACCGGCGCCTGCCGATTCCTGAACCGTGGGCGCTGCGGTGGAACGCGGATAGCTGGCTGCGGACAGCGCTGGCCCACCCCCCGGGCATCGGGTACCTGGTCGTCCCGGCGATGATCATCGCGACCATGGCCGGCTGGCACCGCAGTCACATCGCCTATCCCTGGCTGACCGTGCCGTTGTTCGCGGCGACCTCGGCCGCCGCCGTTTGCACCCTGCTCCCGTGGGCCCGGCTCACCCGACGGCAGCAAACCGCGACCGTGACCGTCTACATGCTGCTCGGCGCGCTGCTGCTGCCGCTGACCCACTCGGACGTCCCGGCCTTCTTTTTCCCCTTCAGCGCCAGCACCGTGGCCGGCCTGCGGCTCAGCTCCCGGCGCGCGGCGGTCGGCGTGGCGGCGGCCGGCGCGGTGACCGCCGCCGTGGCGAGCGGGCTGGTCGGGCACCTCGCCCCGGCCGTGGGGCCGTGGCCGTGGTGGACGGGGCTGACCGTCGGGCTGCCCGTCTACGGCGGGCTGTCGAGGCGGTACCGCGCGGAGGCGCTGCGCAACGCCCACCGCGCGGCCGAGGAGGCGCGGCGGGCGGCCAAGTCGGAGGCCCGCGAGGCCGCCCTGGAAGAACGGGGGCGCATCGCCCGCGAGATCCACGACGTCCTCGGCCACTCACTGACCGGCGTCGCGCTGCAACTGGAGATGGCCGAGGCGCTGCGCGAACGCGGCCGCGAGGAGGAGGCAGCGGCCGCCGTCCGCCGGGCCCGTGCGCTCGCCGTGGGCAGCATCGGCGAGACCCGCCGCGCGGTGCATGCCCTGCGCGAGGATACGCTGCCGCTGCCGGAGACCCTGCGGCAGCTGGCCGAGCTGAACGGGGTCGAACTCGAGATCACCGGCATCACGGAACCGCTGACCGCGGAGGCGACCCACACCGTGGTCCGGGTGGCCCAGGAGGCACTCACCAATGCCGCGCGGCACGCTCCTGGCGCCGTCCGGACCATGCGACTGGGCTTCGCCGCGGACCGGGCCACGCTGACCGTCGCCAACGGGTCCCCCGCCGGCGCCCCGCGGGCCGACCTCGCCGACGGCACCGGCATGGGCCTGGTCGGCATGCGCGAGCGCGTCGCCCTGCTCGGGGGAACCCTGCAGGCCGGCCCCTGCGGGGAGGGCTGGACGGTGCAGCTGGAGCTGCCGCGGTGAACGTCATCAGGCTGGCGGTAGCCGATGACCAGGCCACCGTCCGCGAGGCCCTGGCGGTGATGCTCGGCCTTGAGCCGGACATCGACGTCGTCGGCCGGGCCGCCAACGGCGCGGAGGCGGTGGACATCGCGGCCGGGCAGCAGCCCGATGTGATCCTGATGGACCTGCACATGCCGGTGATGGACGGGGTCGAGGCGACCAGGAGGATCCGGCAAGGCGATCCCGGCGCGACCATCAGGAGATCGCGGAGCGCCTGGTGATCAGCGAGGCCACCGTGAAGACCCACATCAATCACCTGTTCGCCAAGGCCGGGTTTCACTCGCGGGTCGACGCCGTCCGCTACGCGCTGCGCGGCCGGGCCTGGCACCATCACCCCGCGGACTGAACCCCGGCCTGAAATCCGGAGTTCCGGTCACGGCGGAATCGCCGTCCCGCTTACCCACTTGGAGGCTATCTCCGGTTGTTTGTGATAATTGTCGATGGAGGTATCTGATGCGTGTCTTGCTCATTCACCCAAGCGCACTGATGTACTCAGAGATATTCCTGCGGCTGGAGCCGCTCGGCCTGGAACGGGTGGCCTCGGCCCTCATCGATTCCGGGCACGACGTCCGAATGGTCGACCTGCAGGTCTACCGGCAGTCCGAGCTTCGGAGGATCGTCACCGATTTCCAGCCGGAAGCCGTCGGATTCAGCCTCAATTACCTGGGCAACGTCCCCGAGGTCGTTGACCTCGCCAAGTGGGTCAAGTTCGTGCTGCCGGCGACGCTGGTCTTCGTCGGCGGCCACAGCGTGTCCTTCGTCGCCCGCCAGGTGCTCGAGCACGGCGAGGGCACCATCGACGTCGTGCTGCGCGGCGAGGGCGAGGCCAGCGCCCCGGCCCTGCTTGAGGCCTGGCGCGACCACGCGCCCGAGGCCATCCCCGGCGCGGTCACCCTGGCCGGCGGCGAGGGAAAGCCGCCGGTCATGACGCACAGCCTGGACGACCACCTGCCCGCCAGGCACATCGGCGGGCGGCGGCGGAAGTACTTCATCGGCGTGCTCGACCCGGCCGCCTCGATCGAGTTCACCCGCGGCTGCCCGTGGAACTGCTCCTTCTGCAGCGCCTGGACGTTCTACGGGCGCAGCTACCGGCGGCTGTCGGTGGAGGCCGCGGTCGAGGACATGTCACGGATCCGTGAACCGGGCGTGTTCATCGTGGACGACGTGGCCTTCATCCGGGCCGAGGACGGCGACGAGATCGCCCGCCAACTCGAGCGCCGCGGCGTCAAGAAGGAGTACTACCTGGAGACCCGCACTGATGTGCTGATCAAGAACGAGGAAGTGTTCCGGCGCTGGCGCCGACTTGGACTGAACTACATGTTCCTCGGCCTTGAAGCACTCGACGAGGAGGGCCTCAAGACGTTCCGCAAGAAGTCCACGCCGAAGGTGAACAGCCAGGCGCTGGAACTCGCCCGGTCCATGGGGATGAGCGTGGCGATCAACATCATCGCCGACCAGGACTGGGACGAGCCGCGGTTCGAGTTCATCCGGCAGTGGGCGCTGTCGGTACCGGAGATCGTGAACATCACCGTGCAGACCCCGTACCCGGGGACCGAGACCTGGCTGACGGAGTCCCGGCGGCTGACCACCCTGGACTACCGGCTGTTCGACGTGCAGCATGCGGTGCTGCCGACGCGGCTGCCGCTGCACCGCTTCTACGAGGAGCTGGTCAAGACGCAGGCGGTGCTGGCCCGCAAGCACCTCGGAACGGCGGCGCTGGTCAAGACCGCGGGGATCCTCGGCCAGCAGTTGATCCACGGGCAGACCAACTTCGCCCGCATGATCTGGAAGTTCAACAAGGTCTACAACGCCGACCGGCAGTTCGCCGACCATCAGCAGGAGGTCCGTTACCGGCTCCCTGAGCCCGCCCCCGAGCCCACGCTGATCGCGAGCCAGCAGGACCTGTTCGTGCACGTCCCGTCGCAGGAGCGGCGCCGGGAACGGGAACAGGCCCGCGACGAGGCCGCGGCACAGGTCGACCGGGGCTCAGGCACCCCGTAGGCCTCGTCCGGTCAGGCATCGCGGCACAGGGCGGCGGCCGCGACGGCGGCGGCGCCAAGCAGCCACCCGGCGCAGGACAGCCAGGCTCCCGCGGCGCCGGGCAGGTACCCGACGGAGCCTGCTGTCCCATTGTGCGGGACGAGGGAGTCCCACGCGTGCCGCGGCAGCGACCTGGCCAGCATCGACAGCGGACCGGTGCCGCTCCTGAGCACGTCCGGCGCCAGGGACAGCACGATGGCGGCCACGACGACCGATGCCACGGTATTGCGCACGACCGCGCCGATCGCCAGGCCGACCACGGCGGCGACCGCGAGCACGACTCCCGAGGCGACGACGTCCTTAACCAGGCCCGGGTAGTCGGCCAGGCCGGGCAGCTCCTGATCGGGCAGCGCCAGCTGGCTGACCACGAGGGACGCCGTCGCCAGCACGGTACCGAAGGTGCCCATGACCGCGCTCAGCACCACGGCCTTGGCCAGGACGAGGCGACGGCGGTCGGGGACGGCGATGAGAGTGGTCCGGATCAGGCCGCTGGCGTACTCGCCGGCCAGCGTCATGCCGCCGAGCGCGGCGGCGCACCAGAGGACCGCACCCCACATGTCGTCGCTGAACGGCATGGCCGCCGGGTCGAAGGTGCGACGTCCGAACGGCGACAGGTTTAGCCGGGAGGCGCTGTACGCGGCGCCCGCGAGGACGACCAGCGCGATGCCCAGCAGGACGGGGTAGGTCGAGCGCAGTGAGCGCAGCCTGATCCACTCGGCGGCGATCAGGTCCCAGAGCCTGGCCCGGTCCTCGCGGGCACCGTTCCTGCGGGTACCGTCCTCGCCGGTGCTCATACGTCCCTCCAGTTCATGATGACCACGCTGATGAGTACGGCGGCGAGCGACCAGACGGCGAGGGTGACCCACGCGTGCGTTACCGACATGGGGGCGGCGTCCGCGACGTGACCGCCGACCGGCACCACCAGCCGGTACCACGCGAACGCCGGCATCGCATTGGCGGCGTCCCTGCTCCACCAGTAGCCCTGGGTCTTGAACGCCGTGGGCAGGAGGCCGAGGATGACCACGATCGTGACAATGGTGGCGGCGGTGTTGCGGATCAGCGCGCCGATGGCCATCCCGGCGAGCCCGCACGCCGCGAACAGCAGGGCCGTGGCCGCGCAGCCGCCGGCCGCGTCAGCGAACGCGACCGTCGGCGCCGGCGTCTGGCCCGACAACTCCACCAGGCCTACCCCGTAGCATCCGGCGGCGGCGACGACGCCGGTGACGGCCAGGATTCCCGCGACGACGACCACCTTGGCCGCGATGACGCGACGGCGGGCGGGAACGGCGCTGAAGGTGGTACGGATCAGCCCGCTGGCGTGCTCGCCCACGATCACCAGGGCGCCGACCACACCGGTCAGGACCAGCAGGACCAGCCAGGCCGACCCCGGGAAGACGGCGTGCCCGAGGTTCTGCCCGGCCCGCTGGGCCGCCGTCAGGTGCGCCCATACGCTCGCCTCCCGATGACCGCTCTGCCAGGCGGCGTAGCAGGCGTAGAGCACGCATACCCCGAGGGTCAGCAGGGTCGAGCGCAGCGAGCGCAGCTTGATCCACTCGGCCGCGACCAGGTCGGGCAGCCGCGCCCGGTCGCCGCGGCCGGGCGCGGATGCCGGCCAGGTGCTCGGCGCGGGCGTCGCCGTCATCGGGACTCCGCCTGGCGTGGCCCGGCGGCGTACTGCACGCTGCCCGCCGTCACCTGAAGGAACGCGTCCTCGAGACCGCCGGCCCGGGCGGCGAACTGGGTCAGCGGCTCGTCGGCGATCAGCTTCCCCCGGCCGATCACGATCAGGTGATCCGCGGTGTGCTCCATCTCTGACATCAGGTGCGAGGAGACGAGGACGGTCCGGCCCTCGGCGGCCAGCCGCCGGAACAGGTCCCGCGCCCACCGGATGCCCTCCGGATCGAGCCCGTTGATCGGCTCGTCGAACAGCAGCACCGGCGGGTCGCCCAGCAGCGCGGTGGCGATGCCCAGCCGTTGCTTCATGCCGAGCGAGAACGTGCCGATCCGCCGCTGGGCCACGTCGGCCAGGCCTACCTCCAGCAGCACCTGCTCGACCCGCCGCCTGGGCAGCCGGTTGCTGCGGGCCAGGGCGGCCAGGTGCGCGGCCACGGTGCGGCCGCGGTGCACGTCCTCGGCGCTGAGCAGCGCGCCAACGTAACGCAACCCGATTCCGTGGTCGCGGAACGGATGCCCGTCGATGGTCGCGGTACCGCTCGTCGGGCGATTCAGTCCGAGCAGCACGCGCAGCGTGGTGGTCTTGCCCGCGCCGTTGGGCCCGAGGAATCCCGTCACCTGTCCGGGCCGGACGCGGAAGGTGAGGCCGTCGACCGCGACGACACCCCGGTAGCGCTTGGTCAGGTCATTGAGTTCGATCACCCGACAACCGTGCCGGAGGCTCACCGGGGCGCGCGTCTGGCCGACGGCTGATCGCGCGGCGGCGGCGGTAACCCCCGGGGCGGACGCGAATGTCCGCCCCCGGGCGGACGCGGTGCCGGGTCTCCGGCCGTTACCCTCGGTCGGGTGCAGGAAGTCATGCGTCGGCTGCCGCCGACCATAAAGCGGATACCCCCCCGCTGGTGCACCGGCCTCCTGTGGGGCGCCGTGGCCGCGCTCGCGCTCGCGACGTTCGCGACGATGTCAACCCAGCCGGTACCGATGCACCTGTTCCTGCCGCCCCGGGTGAACGAGCAGGTTCAGCTGAGCCGGTGGACGCTGGGCGTGACGGCCGCCGCCATGGCGCTGCCGCTAGGGTTCGCGCGCCGGTCCCCGGTTCCGGTGCTGTACGTGGTGCTCGCGGAGGCGGCGCTGTCGGTGGGACTCGGGCAGCGGCCGTGGACGTACTTCGCGGCGGTCGACGTCCTGGTCCTTTTCGTCGTGGCCACGCGCTCCCGCCTCGCCGCCGCCGTGGCCGCCCTGGCCGCCCCGGTCGTCTGGGCCTGCGGTTCGGTCGCGTCCGCGCCCTACCAGCGGCTGGCCGACTTGACCCGGGCGGACGAGACGACCCTGCTGACGGTCATCGCGTGGATCATCGGCTTCGCCATCAGGCAGCGCCGCGGCTACGGCGACGCCCGGCGGGAATGGAGCACCGCCCAGGCGGTCACGGCCGAGCGGCTGCGGATCGCCAGGGAACTGCACGACATGATCGCGCACAGCGTCAGCATCATCGCGCTCCAGGCGGGCGCGGCCGGCCGGTGCCTGGAGACGCAGCCCGCGGAGGCGCGCAGCGCGCTCACCGCGATCGAGATCACCAGCCGGGAGACCCTAGCCGGCCTTCGGCGGATGCTCGGTGCGCTCCGCGACGCCGATGCCGACCCGGCGGCGGGCCTGGACGGCATCGACCGGATGGCCGCGGCGGCCGCTCAGGCGGGGGTCACCGTCGCGGTGGAGTGGCACGGCAGCCGCCGCCCGCTCCCGCCGGAGATCGACCGGTCCGCGTTCCGCGTCATCCAGGAGTCGGTGACCAACGTGGTGCGCCATGCGGGCACCCGGCACTGCCGCGTGTCCATCGACCAGCGGGGCGAGGAGCTAACCGTGGAGATCGTGGACGACGGATGCGGCGGCACGGTCACCGGGAACGGGTACGGCCTGGCCGGGATGCGCGAGCGGGTCAGCCTGCTGCACGGGCGGTTCGACGCCGGACCGCGGGCCGAGGGCGGCTTCCGGGTCGCCGCCAGGTTCCCGGTCCCGGCGGGTACCCGGTGACGGTCCGGATCCTGCTCGCCGACGATCAGCCGCTGGTGCGGACCGCGCTGCGCATGGTCATCGCGGACGCCCCGGACCTTGAGACGGCGGGCGAGGCGGGGACCGGCGCGCGGGCCGTCGAACTGGCCCGCGACCTGGCACCCGACGTGGTGGTGATGGACATCCGGATGCCGCAGGTCGACGGCATCGAGGCTACCCGCCGCATCACCGGGAGCGCCACGGACGCCCGCGTCCTGGTCCTGACCACGTTCGACGACGATGACAACGTGTACGCCGCGCTGCGCGCCGGCGCCAGCGGGTTCCTCGTCAAGGACATGGCCCTGGACGACATCCTCGCGGCGATCCGGGTCGTCGCCGCCGGGGACGCGCTGATCGCGCCGAGCGTCACCCGCCGCCTCATCGGGTCCTTCGCCGCGCACGCCGAGCCCTCGTTGCGCAGGCCGCGACTGGACGGCATCACCGACCGGGAACGCGAGGTGCTGGCGCTGGTGGGACGGGGCCTGTCCAACGGCGAGATCGCCGAGGAACTGTTCATCGGCGCCGCCACCGCCAAAACCCACGTCGCCCGGCTACTCGCGAAACTCGGTGCCCGCGACCGCATTCAGCTCGTCATCACCGCCTACGAGGCCGGACTTGTCTCCCCCTACCAGTGACGAGCCCGCGGGCGCGCCCGGCCCCGGACGGACTACGCGACCAGCGTGCCGCCGTCGACGACGGACACCGTCCCGGTGACGTAGTCCTGGTCCATCAGCGCGAGGTACGCCTTGGCGACGTCGTCTACCTCGGCCACCCGCCCGAGCGGCAGCTGCTCGCCGGTGGCGCGGTACATCGCCTCCCGGTCCTCCTCGCTCATCCCCGACCACAGCGGGGAGCGCACCACGCCCGGCGCGACCGCGTTGACGCGGATGGGCGCGAGTTCTACCGCAAGCGAGCGGACGACCGAGACCACCGCACCGGACGCGGCCGCGCCCAGCATCCAGCCCCGGCCGCCCTTGAACGCGGCGGTGCCGCTGGTGAGCGTGACCGAGCCGCGCTCGGACAGCTGCGGAACGGCGAGCCGGACGGCGTCGAGCGCGTGCACGAGGCGCAGCGCGAAGAACGACCGGCCGGCCTCGACCGTGTAGTCCGCGAGCGGCAGCCCGGCCAGCGGGTCGCCGGCCGTGTAGGCGAAGTGGTCGAAGGAGCCGATGCCGGTGAAGAACGCGGCGAGCGATTCGCTCGACGTGGCATCGACGACGCGGCCGGTCACGCCCGCGGGCAGTTGCGCGAGCGCTCGCTCGACCGAGGCCGGGTTCCGCGAACCGATAATGACGGAGGCGCCGGCCTCAGCCGCGGCCCGGGCGGTGGCAAGGCCGATACCGCTGGTTGCCCCGAGGAGCACGATGCGGGATGTTGTCGTGATAGCCATGGCACCAGCTTCGCGCCGATGCGCCGTCCGCGTCCAAGACCTCTTTAACCGTGTTCGATACCCGCGGGGTATCAGGATGCTCGACGGCGGATGACCGGCCGGGGCCTGGCGGGCCACGGCGCGGTCACACCGACAGCAGGAGGGCGGTCAGTTCCGCCGGGCGGGACAGCGGGGCGAAGTGGGACGCGTCGACGTGCACGACGTGGTCGGCGGCGGCGGCCATCTTCTGCTGGTCGGCCGGGAGAATCCCCTGGTCGCGGTCGCAGACCAGGTACGTGGCCGGATGCAGCCGCGCCGGCGCCCGCGCGGGCGTGACGAACGTCGCCGCGTTCTGCAGCTGCCGCCGCGCGTACAGGTCGGCGAACAATGCGTCGTCCAGGTCCGAGGCCAGGATGTCACGGACGACCGCCGCGTCGTCAGCCACCTGGAGCACGCCGTCGGCGCGGGCCGTGAGCCACTCGACCCGGTGCTCGGACCTGATGTCCAGCAGCGTCTGGCCCCGCTGGGGCCAGAACCCGGAGACATAGACGCTGTGCCGCACGGCGGGATGGTCGGCCAGCTCGGTCACGACGATGCCGCCGTAGGAGTGGCCGACCAGCACGACGCCGCCGCCGAGCTCGTCGACGGCCCGCCGCACAAGCGCGACGTCGGCCGCCAGGTCGCCGAGTCCGCCTGCTTCCGCGCCGCCGCTCGGCAGCTGCCCGATGACGAGGACGCGGTGGCCGGCGTCCTCGAGCGGCCCGGTTACCCGATGCCACGCCCACCCGTTCCACCAGGCGCCATGGACGAGAACGAAGTTCACCGGATCTCCTTCCGGTCGGGGTGACTGGAGTAGGCGGGGTGACTAGGGTCGGCCGGATGACTAGGTGGCCGTCACGACCTCAGCGACGGGGACGAACGCGTCGGCGTGGAACTGGTCCTCGGGCAGGCCCGCCGTGCGGGACAGCGTCGCGCGCGCCGCGGCGGTCATCGCCTCGCTGCCGCACGCGTAGACCCGATGGTCGCGCAGGTCGGGCCGGCCGACGAGCAGGGCGTCCTGCACGTAGCCGGTGCGGCCGGCCCAGCCAGCCGTCGGCCGGGACAGCACCGGGGTGAACGTGAACCAGTCGTGGCGCCGCTCCCAGTGCCTGGCCAGTTC
>Ga0210385_10001267_pt1 | contig 15889 bp, 17 predicted proteins | sample IncBWH26OmetaG_FD_160107 | JGI IMG/M metagenome (GOLD analysis project Ga0210385, IMG submission 160107) | Forest soil microbial communities from Barre Woods Harvard Forest LTER site, Petersham, Massachusetts, United States - Inc-BW-H-26-O ...
GCACGATGGTTAGGAATATCTGCCATGACAATGCCGTCAAATATTTCGCCTTCCCCACGGCACACGTCAATGCGGAGGCACCCGCCCAGGTGGCAACGCAATAATCGTGATCTGAAAGCGAATCGAAAGTAATTCCAGGGCGGTTGCTCTTCTCATGGATGCCTCACCAGTCTCTTGCCGGGCCGCGACAGTATCTGTGAGCACCACGCCGCCGCTGGACACTATGGGCGAAAAAGCCGGCCGCTACCGCTGGAAGATTTGTGCGCTGCTGTTTTTTGCCACCACCATCAACTACATGGATCGGCAAGTGCTGGCTTTGCTCAAACCGGTGCTGCAAAACCCGGTGAACGGCATTGGACTCACCGAAGTCAGCTATGGATATATCGTCACGGCATTTTCCCTCGCTTATGCCCTGGGCCTGCTGCTGGTCGGGGGATTCATCGACCGAGTCGGGACGAAACTGGGATATGCGGTTGCCGTCGCGGTATGGGCCGCGGCCGCCGCCAGTCATTCGCTGATGAGTTTTCCAAGCGTTGTGGCCGTCCTGAATGACGTCATCCACGGATTGGCCGGAGCATTAGGGTGGAAAGGTCTGATCGCAGTTCCCGGCGCGGTTGCAGGATTTGCCATCGTCCGCTTCGTGCTTGGATTAGGTGAGTCGGGCAACTTCCCGGCATGCATCAAGACGGTAGCCGAATGGTTTCCGCAGAAGGATCGCGCGCTGGCGACCGGCATTTTCAACTCTGGCGCCAACGTCGGCGCCTTGATTGCTCCGCTAGCCGTCCCGTGGATCGCGATTCACTGGGGCTGGCGCTGGGGCTTCCTGTTCACGGCGCTATTCAGTGCCACGTGGCTCGTCTTTTGGTGGAGAATTTACCGGCACCCGCGAGAGCATCCGAAAGTTTTGCCTGCGGAGCTGGTCTACATTAACAGCGCTCCACCGGAATCCACGACCAGAATTTCATGGGCTACTCTGCTCTCGACGCGCCAAGCCTGGGCCATCTTTTTCGCAAAGGTTCTGACTGATCCCGTCTGGTGGTTCTACCTATTCTGGGTGCCGGGATTCCTGAGCAGGAGATATGGGCTGCCGATCGGACGCATCGGATTGCCCCTGGTGGTGATCTACAACATGTCGGCCGTGGGCAGCATTTGCGGCGGATGGTTGCCGTGCAAGTTCCTGAACCTGGGTTGGAGTGCGAACCGGGCGAGGAAAACGGCGATGTTGATTTATGCCCTGGCTGCGCTCCCCGTCGTATTCATCGGCAAGATGCAAGGGGTGTGGAGCGTGGTCGCGCTCCTGAGCCTGGCGACCGCAGCCCATCAGGCCTGGTCGGCAAACATGTTCACCCTGGCTTCTGACATGTTTCCCCGCCGGGCGGTCGCCTCTGTCGTCGGCATGGGCACATTCGGCGCAGCCCTGCTGATGGCCTTTATCGCCACACTCGTGGGGTACGTACTGAAATGGACAAACGGTAACTATGCGCCGCTGTTCGTGGTATGCGGTACGGGATACCTTATCGCTCTTTTGATCATAGAGGTTCTCGCGCCGAACTTGAGAATGGTGCAACTGGACTAACTCAATCGAGATCGGAAGAATGGCACTCACCATAAAAGCGAAAGAATCGTGCCGCTGGGATCTGGTAAGTCTCGGCGAAGTGATGCTGCGGTTTGATCCGGGCGACCGCCGCATCTGGACCACGCGCACCTTCGATGTTTACGAGGGCGGAGGAGAATACAACGTCGCCCGTGGCCTGAAACGCTGCTTCGGCCTCGACACCGCGATTATCACCGCGATTGCCGATAATCCCGTAGGCCGTTTACTCGAGGATCTGATTCATCAGGGCGGCGTCGACCAGAGCCTCATTCGTTGGGTCAATTACGACGGCGTTGGCCGCACCGTCCGCAACGGACTGAACTTCACCGAGAGAGGCTTCGGAGTTCGTCCTGCGTTAGGATGTTCCGATCGCGGCCACACCGCCGTTTCTCAGTTGAAGCCCGGCGACATCGATTGGGAAGAGATTTTTGGTAAGGGCGGCGTCCGCTGGTTCCATACCGGCGGCATCTTCTGTGCGCTTTCGGAGAGCACGCCCAGCGTTGCCATCGAGGCCGTGAAATCTGCCCGCAAGCACGGAACGATTGTCTCCTACGACTTGAACTATCGCGACTCGTTGTGGAAAGCAATCGGCGGCCAGCAGCGCGCCCAGGAAGTGAACCGCCTGCTCGCACCTTTCGTGGATGTGATGCTCGGGAACGAAGAAGATTTTTCCGCCGCACTCGGTTTTCAAGTTAGCGGCCTGGATGAACACATCTCCGTTATTGAAGCGGAAGCATTCAAAAAGATGATCGAATCAGTGGTCAAAGAGTTTCCCTTTCAGGTTGTCGCGACAACGCTGCGCAAGGCAAAGACCGCAACCGTGAACGACTGGGGCGCGATCTGCTATAGCGATGGCTCCTTCTATGAGGCGAAATATCGCGAGAACCTTGAGATCTTCGACCGCGTGGGCGGCGGTGACTCTTTCGCATCCGGACTCATCTACGGTTTTCTGACCGGACAGGGACCGCAGTTGGCGGTGGAAATCGGCGCGGCGCACGGTGCGCTCGCCATGACCACTCCCGGCGACACCACCATGGCGACATTGAAGGAAGTGATGCAACTCATGCGCGGAGCGGGAGCACGGATCGCACGGTAAAAGATCGAACCATAAATCGCCCATAAGCAATCGCTCCCTACGGAGAATTCCGAATGACAAGAGAACAGATCCGCAACAAGATCGTGGAAATCGGAATCGTACCTGTGGTGCGAGCGGCGTCGGCGCAGCAGGCCATGCAGGCTGCGGCCGCGGTCTGTGCCGGAGGCATCCCCATCGTCGAGATTACAATGACCGTACCCGGAGCGACCGACGTCATCGCTCAACTCGCCAAAACCATGGGGAACGATGTAATCATTGGCGCCGGTACCGTGCTTGATGCCGAAGCGGCGGAACGCTGTATCGATGTGGGCGCCGAATTTCTGGTCAGCCCCGGCTTTGACTTGGCGACTGTACAGTTTGCAAAACAGCAAGGCATACTCATCATGGCTGGCGCACTGACTCCAACCGAAGTTATCGCAGCCTGGAAGGCCGGAAGTGATTTCGTCAAAATCTTCCCTTGCGGAACCGTGGGAGGAGCGAAGTACATCAAGGCTCTAAAAGCGCCGTTTCCGCAGGTGGCGATGGTTCCCACTGGCGGCGTGAATCTCGACACCGCAGCCGATTTCATTCAGGCCGGGGCCGCCGCGTTGGGCATTGGCGGAGAACTCGTTTCCGCGGCGGCTTGCCAATCAGGAAATCTGAACGTCATCACTGAGGCCGCCCGGCTGTATGTCGACATCGTCCAGGAAGCGCGCCGGAGCGCAAAGAGGCTTGCCTCAGCCTGACATTTAGTTTTCCCACACGATCTGACATGAGAGGACCATCCTTACCTTCGCTTTCGCGATCTTTACTCGACGAGTTGCGCGAACGAAGGCCCGCGAATATCGAATTGCCCACGGCTAACATGCTTAGCACGCCCGAGAGAATTCTCCAGATTGGCTCGGGAGCGTTCCTGAGGGGCTTCGTGGAAGACTTTGTGCAACTGGCGAATATCGAAGGCGGTCCGGTGGGCCGGGTCGTCTCGGTTCAGCGCAAGTCAGACCATCGCTCCGCTGCTTTTCTCCGGCAGGACGGCCTCTATACACTCATTCTGCGCGGACTTGAGAACGGTCAACCGGCGGAAAGAAAACGGATTATCGCGTCGATAAGCCATTCTCTCAGCGCAGATACCGAGTGGGACAAAGTAGTTGCAATGGCTGTCCGTCCCTCTACGCGTGTGATCGTCAGCAACGTCACTGAGTCGGGCCTCGCACTCGGCGCCTCGGACGCGGCGGCCGATCAGCCGCCGCTCAGCTTCCCGGGAAAGCTTACGCAGTTGTTGCACGCGCGCTGGCAAACGTCTGATGGGCAGGATGCCGATGTCGCAGTCGTTCCGTGTGAGCTGGTTGAAGATAACGGCCTCATGCTGCGTAAGCTGATTGATCAGCAGGCGCGGGCCTGGAACCTATCCGCCGCATTTTCAGATTGGCTCCGATCGTCCGTTCATTTTGCGAATACGTTGGTCGATCGAATCGTGGTTGGGCCGCCGCCGCCGGAAAAGTTGGAAGCGGAATGGCAGGCGCTCGGATACCGCGACGATCTGATCGTGTGCGCCGAGCCCTTTGCTCTATTTGTCCTGGAAGCGGATGAGTTCGTTCGCCAGCATTTTCCCAGTGGCGATGCCTCACCCGGCATCCGGTTTGTAGACGATCTCACGGCCTACCGCGTCAGGAAGGTTCAAGTTCTGAATGGCTCGCATACTATTCTGGCGGCGGTGGGCACACTACTTGGCTTGCGAACAGTTCGCGAAGCGATCGACGACCGTGAACTCGGGAAATTGGTCGAAAACGCGATTTTTCAAGAAGTGATTCCGGCGACCAACCTTGATGATGAAGTCGAATCCGGACACTATGCCCGCGAAGTCCTGGCGCGCTTCCGCAATCCTTTTATCGAGCACTCCCTGGTTTCTATTTGCTCGAATTGCAGCACTAAGGTCGGCACCCGGATCTTTCCCGCCATTCGCAGTTTCATGGAACGACGGGGATCGCTGCCTCGAAGGCTTTTGTTCGGAGCAGCAGCGGCGATGCTTCTGCTACGCGACTCTGATGTGGAGGATAACCATCTCACGTCGATTCGTGAGATGTGGGCACGCGTCGATGATCAATCGGAGGATTCCATTTTAGAGGTTGTCCAGCGAATTCTGGCGAGACAGATCGAGTGGAGCCGGGAACCGATTGATCTGCAAGCCATCGCCCCGGAAGTCGGGCGCATCCTTACGGAGATTCGCGAGCTGGGCATTCGAGCCGCCATGGAGTCCTATATTTGACGACCAGCAATAGAGATAAATTCGATCCAACTCTAGGCGATTGACGGGCAATTCTTGTTCAGTCTTGCCTATAATATATGCACTGTGATACATATGTATTGCAATGCATGTAGAGGCACTCCAAACGCTGGCGGACCCGACTCGGCTCCGCATCGTAGACATCCTGCGCGACGGCGAGCATTCGGTCAACGACATTGTCGAGAACGTCGATATTGACCAGTCCGGCGTATCGCGGCACCTCCGCATCCTGCAGCAGGCTGGGTTCGTGCGCGTCCGTCCCGATGGGCAGAAGCGCTTCTATTCGCTTTGCCCCGGGCCCTTCAGAGATCTCGATGCCTGGGTAAGCGAGTATCGGCATCTGTGGCGAGGCCGTCTCGACAAGTTCGGTGAAGCCCTCGCGCGCAAACGCGGCGCCAGAAAGTCCGGCCTTGAAACCAGATAGTCATCATAGAGAGAACACCAGGAGATAACATCATGAGCGGAAAAGGGAATAACGGCTCCGATCACAAGATCGTCATCGAGCGCACGTACGAGGCTTCGATCGAGGATGTGTGGGAACTTTGGACGACGAGAGAGGGAATCGAATCGTGGTGGGGCCGGAAGGATTCTCGGTCAAGGTTCACGCGCTCGATCTGAGGGTCGGCGGCCAGATGGTATATGCCATGACGGCGATCGATCCGCCGCAGGTTGAGTTCATGAAGCAGGCGGGGATGCCTCTGACGACCGAAGCGAGGCTGACCTACATGGAGATCGTTCCGGGCAAGACGATCGCCTACACTCACCGGGTGGATTTCGTTCCCGGTGTTGAGCCATATAACACAGGTAACAAAGTGGACTTCTTTGCGGTGGGACGCAACGTGCGCATGGTCCTGACGCTCGACCCGATGCATAGCGATGAGTGGACCGAGCGGTCAGTGATGGGCACGGAGAGCCAACTTGGAAAGCTCGCCAGAGTCATTGCCAGCCGATGCGGGAAATAGACGGTGGTGTCAATCGTTACTCGGGCATTTCCAGAATTGCCGACGCAATGTCTTCAAGGTTGGTTTCGAGAGCGAAGTGCCCAGCGTTCAGGAATTTCACGGTTGCGTCGGGCACGTCTCGCTTGAATGCTTCTGCGCCCGGCGGAATGAAGAAGGTATCGTTCTTGCCCCATATAGCGAGCAATGGAGGCCGATGCCTCCTGAGGTACTGCTGGTAAAGGGGGTAGCGTTCGAGGTTGGCTTTGTAATCAAGCTTGAGATCGACTTGTAAGTCCATCATGCCCGGTTGTCCGAGCAGTGCAGCATCGAGCCAGTAGGTTTCGGGTTCGATCCTCGAGACATCCGGAACTCCCTGGAAGTACGCATCGCGAACGCCGTCGAGCGACATACGTCCTTTGATCTGGTCACGAATGACCGCCGATGGCTGCTTCCAATAGGCGCGCAAAGGAGCCCATGGACCCTCACCCAAGCCTTCTTCGTATGCGTTGCCGTTCTGCGAGATGATCGCGGTGACGCGGCTCGGGTCGGCGACTGCAAGGTTGAATCCGATTGGCGCGCCGTAATCGAAGACGTACATGGCGAAGCGTCGTAATGCCAGGGCGTCCACGAACTCCTGGATGGTCTCCGTCAATTGTGCGAAGGTGTAGCGATAATCTTCTCCCTCCGCCTTGGTAAAACCAAATGAAGGCAGGTCAGGAGCAATCAGATGAAAGCGGTTCGCGAGCAGCGGCATCAGGTGCCGGAAATAGTGCGATGAGTTTGCGAAGCCATGCAACAACAGGAGCACCGGACGACCCTCAAGTCCAGCCTCTCGATAGAACACGGTAACGGGACCGACCTTCAAGGTCGAATGCCGGACCGCTGTCACATCCATCTTGGCCTCTGAATTGAGAAGTGCGACGAATGAATAGGAGCGAACAAGGCCGTTGCTCCAATCGTCCCCTTAACGACGTTCCGGCGATCTTCGCTGGCCCCAGTGTGGGTATTAGACATCCGTCTTCTCATATCACAAGCATTCATGGATCGGCAAGTAAGCGCCTTCGGCTCCTAAGTAACAGGCGTATCCGCAGACAAGGTTGATAACGAGTTGAGGGGAGATTGCTCGCTGGCCGCCTATACGTAGAGGTTGATGAAGTCGAATTGGGCCGCCTTGCAGTTCGCAGATTACGTCTGCTCGTTTGCCCCGATCTGTTGTGCCAGTTTTATTAGCCGACGATCTTATAGGGCCGCATCATTTCGTTGTCCTCATGCTCGAGGACATGACAATGCCAGACATAGCGGAATTCTTCGCCCAGTTTGGGCACTATTCCAGCGGGCAAATCGAAGCGGGCGATGACACGAGTGACATAGCCGGAATAGGTCTTGATCGTATCTTTCCATGCAGGGCGCTCATTGGACTCCGGAGGAATGGGAATGTTAGTGAAAATGAGTTTTCCCGTTTGCAGATAGGTCTTCGTGTCGAAGGGTTGGCGGTTGAGCACCTGAAACTGTACCAGGTGGAGATGCATGGGGTGTACGTCGCCGGTGGTATTGGCGAATGACCAGATTTCGGTGGAACCGGCTCTCGGGTCCTCGGTAATTGGATCGTCCCAGTGCTTGTTATCGAGCAGTCCGATCATGGTGTAGCCGTCGGAGGGACGATCGATCTCGGTGAGGTTAAGGATTCGCTCCCGAACCGCGTGCGCGGCGTCAAGCGGAGAAAAGGGGACGAGCGTGTCGGGCACGGAACTGGTGTCGGCTGAAGACAGCGGCTTGGTCACTTTGAAAAGCATGACGTCCGAGGGCACGATTTCGCCGCCGCGAGCGTAGGGCGCCGGTGCGTCATTAATCAGTGCGAGGCTTGCGCCCTTGTGTTCGGAAAAATCAATGACGATGTCGAAGCGCTCACCCGGCGAGAAGATCAGGTAGTGCAGGTGCAGCGGCCGGGGCAGTAAGCCCCCGTCACTCCCGATTTGTATAAATGGCGGAGCATCGGCGGGCTTGCCGTTGGGTTTGCCTGAAGCGTCGGCGGGCGCGAGCGTCAGGTGGTAGAAGCGCGAGTTGGATCCGTTGACCATGCGGAAGCGGTATTTTCGCGGCTCGACCTCGAGAAAGGGGGTGGCTTTGCCGTTCACGCAAATGGTGTTACCGAAAAATTCTTGCATCCACACCGGGTGTGTTCCGTTCGGCGCGGGCGGATAAAGGAGCGATCCATCGGCGGCGAAGCTTCGGTCCTGGATCATGAGCGGAATTTCGTAGGCGCCACTGGGAAGATTGAGGCTATCTTCTTCGGAATCGCGAATGAGATAGAACCCAGCAAGTCCGGCATGGACGTTGAGTCGAGTGATGCCGAGCGCATGATCGTGATACCAGAGCGTAGTAGCGGCCTGGTCGTTCGGATAATGACATGGGTCAGCGGCGCGCATTGGTCCGACGCGGCCGTCGGACGTAACCCACGCGTCGGGATAGCCATCGCTGTCGGGCATAACTCGCGCGCCGTGAATATGAGTTACGGTCCGAACCTGCGGGACGTCCTGCCCCTCGCCGTGGATGGTGTAATCGAGCGGAAGAAAGTGTTGCGTAGGAAGCCGGTTCGTCCACTTCACGGAAACGGGTTCGCCCTTGCGGACTTCGAAAGTCGGTCCCGGCCACATGCCGTTGTATCCCCACATTGGAGTTGCAGGCAGATCGCGGTGTGCCCAATGGCGGAACGGACGCATATTAATATTGAGCGGCGCGACGCCAGGGCGCGGTCTGATGACCGGCGGAATCGACAACGGAGTTACATAGCTTGCAAGCGCGACCGACGGTGCTCCAAGTTGGGCCGACGGGAGCGGAGAAGTTTGCGGACTTGCGGCGGGCATGGCCATGCCCGACATCTGCGCCAGCAATTTGCGCGGAGCGGCCGCGAGGCCCGCGCCCGCGGACAATCCGATCCGTAAAATGTCGCGCCGGTTGAGCATGAGGTGTTTAGGAGCTATTTCAATTCTTGGCCGGAGAGATCGAGTTGGGATTCGATGCAGTTCGAGCCGATGAATCTGGCTGGTTCGGCCCGCGCGTCGCTGTCCAGGGATGCTCTGGATGCACAATTTCTCCGGCATGCCCCAGGAACGCCCCCCCACCGGTGACACCGACGGCCTCAGATGTACCCTCAATCTTGCCGCCATTCACGCTCCCGGTAAATCGAGTGGTGAAGGGATACTTGCCGCCGAACTGGACCTCGAAAGTAATTTTGTTTCCGTCCACGGTGCCAGAGAGCGGCATGACACCGTGCAAATCCTTGAAGGTTCCGGTCAGTTTTGTGCCGTCCAGTTGCAAGTGGAGCACGCACTTCTCGACGCCGAGCCGAGCGGTCCACGACACCTGCCAATCGCCCGCGATCTCGGCCGGTTTCGGGGATGACGGTGTATCTGGATTCGGATTCGCCGACGCTATCATCGTCTCTGGCGTTTGTTTGTTTTGGGCTTGAGTGGCTGCGAAAGATGGGGTCAGCGCAAGAATGGACGCGCACAAGAAAAGACGTGCTAAGCGGGAGTACGAAAGCGGAATCACTGGCAACTCCTCCTAATACCAACCGTGAGAAGCTGTCTGACCTTCGTCAGAACGCTCGAAGACATGAATTTGCTCCTGAATCGCGGAAGCTGTGAAGCTGGATGCTTTGGACCAATGGAAGACTGAAGCGAAGGTTAGGAGATAAAAGTTGCCGACAGGTAACTGAGAGATGAACGGTTAATTAAAAAAAATCCACAACCGGGCTGGAGCGTAAGCTTCCAGCCCGGTTGTGAAATTATTACTTCCTCAAGCGTTTACTTCTTTGCAAGATCGAAATTGAACGCGTCAAACAAGTCGTCCAGAGCAGGACTGTTGGTTGGCACGTAGGCATTCGATCCCACGACCGGATTGGGGAAGTTGTCGCGGGTGTTGGGGCCGATAGTTGGAAGGCTCCAGTTGCGCTCGATGAATTTGATAATGGAAACGTGATCGGCATAGCTGTGGTTGACCACGCCACCGGTGGAGTAGGGCGAAACGATCAGCAACGGAATGCGGGTGCCATCGCCAAAGAAGTCGACTGGCTGGATGTAGCCGGAATCGTAATAGCCGCCGCCTTCGTCAAAGGTGACGAAGATGGCCGTGCTCGACCACAACGGCGAAGCCTGCACCTGATCAACGATCCGATTCACGAATCCTTCGAACAGATCGAGCTTCGAGGAGGACGGGTGGCCATCGAGGAAGCCATCCGGTTTGACAACGGAGACAGCCGGCAGCGAGCCGAGCTGAATGTCCTGATACAGGTCGAGAGTGTCCTTAATGTGAGCTTCGCGCTGAGCTGGGTTGGTCATGATGTCAGTCGCGTATTGGAAGGGGTTACAGATGCTGCAGTAGCGGTCGTAGGGATTGGCTCCAGTCGGGTCGGAAACATATAGATCCCAGCCTGCACCGAAGTAGGTGTAAGACAGGCCCGCGGCCGAGAGCACATCGCCGATGTGGGGTTGCGCTGTTGGCGGGATGGTGAACTGGGTATATTGGCTGTCCAACTGGCCATCGCCAACGAACCCAGGATTGTAGTTGTTCAGCAGGTAGTACGCGCCGGAAGCGCAACGCGGGTTGATGGGAGTGCTCAAGGCCTCCAGATAGTTCTCCACGGCAGTTACGCCAGGTTGTGTCGGGTCCGAGCAATTGCTGTAGCTGCCGCCGGAATAACCGTCCTGATCGTACCAGTTGTTAGTACCGGATTGGGGGTTGGGATTCTCGATCTGGTTCGTCGGTGGGACTTCGATATTGCCGTTGCCGTCGCTGTAATAAAGTCCATCGGCATAGCCAAACATAATGTGATTGGCTCCGGTGCCGCCCATTACAGATTGATGCATGTTGTCGCTAAGGGTGAAGTTGTCGGCCAGATACTTCATGTAAGGAGCGTCGCCAGACTGAACGTTGTACATGCCCAGAGCGGTCGAGCCTTCGCCCGTCGTGAGAGGACCAAAGGGCTGAGGCTGAGGATTTCCATTGCTGCCTGCTCCGATGGTGAGTTCGGTCCAGGCAAACAGATCGCTCAAGCAACCGCTCGGATTGCTGGTCGTAGCCGTCGCCGCAGAGCAATCGGTCTGCTGCCACATTTGATAGAACCGATGAACCGGGCTGGCGGCATAGTCGTCATACTTAACTCCGGGAGTGAGACGAAAGACGCCGCTGGGCAGATCGGCGTAGTTCTTGATGCGCGAGTCAGCGATGTCGTGACCAAGACCGGTGGCGCCAGTGGTCAAATACTTGTAGTACTTGCCGAAAAGATCGGGTTCGACGAGTTTCGCAAGCGCCAGGGTTTGAAAAGGCGCCGGATCGGAATCGCTGGGCGAGGTGGGAGCGCCCGCGGTGCCGGGTTCGGGAAGGGGCGAGTAGACCACCTTGCTACCCGGACTGATCTGGTAGGTAGTTTCGTCCAAGGCACTGTTCTGTGTCGCGAGCGCGTAGTTGGGTCCGGGTTTTCCAGTTTTGGTGACGATGCCTTTAGAGAGAAGATTGGACACGGTCTGCCCAGCCACCGGCTCATAAGTTGCATAAACGTGGTCGAAGCTGCGGTTTTCTCCGATGATTACGATCACATGCTGAATCGGAGTTACGGCTGCGTGTGCGTGTTGCTGAGCGTCAGCAGTAAGCGGCGCCCCCATGTTGACAAGCAGAGCCAAAAGGCTCGCGCCAACGGTGATATGCTCCCTGACTTTCGTCAGAACGTTCGACGAAGACATGACTTTCCTCCTGAATTGTGGAAGTACTGACTCCCAAACCGCGGAAGCTACGAATCTCAATGGAAGACTGAGGCGAAGGTAGAAAATGAAAGTTACCGAAAGATGAGACAAAGATGAACCGCAGATAAAAAAGAGCAGGCGAGAAGAGAGCAGGCGAGAAGAAAGATAAAAAACTTTCGCTGTGGGAACTGTTTGAGGAGCACCATGACCACGAAGGGGTCAAAAACATACCCCACGTTTTCTCTCGCTATAATATGCCTTGACAGGTATATGCACTGTGGAGTATATACTGTGAATGGAATCTGTCTTCGAAATCATTGCGGAGCCTAATCGCCGCGCGATATTGAGTCTCCTGGTTTCGTCTCAACAGTCGGTTGGAGAGATCGAGCATCAGCTTCGAATGCCGCAGCCGGCCGTGTCGAAGCATCTTCGAGTGCTGCGAGATGCTGGTTTCGTGGAATCCACGGTGGACGCGCAGCGCCGTTTGTACCGACTGAAGCCGGAGCCATTTGAGGAGATGGATGTCTGGCTGGCTCAGTTCCGTCGGTTTTGGTCCGCTCACGTGGATGCTCTCGAACGCCACCTCGACCGCATGGATCATCAACAGCATCGATCATCAACACCAATGAAAAAGAAGACCAAAGAGAATACGACGCGGCCCAACCGCGAACGTGGCAAAGGAGAAAGAAAATGAAAATCAAAGTAACCAGCGTATACGTGGACAATCAGGACAATGCCCTGCGTTTCTATACAGAGGTACTCAGTTTTACCAAGAAGACCGATTTCAGTCAGGGTCCATTTCGGTGGCTAACCGTGGTTTCGCCTGAGGAGCCGGACGGCACTGAGCTGCAGTTGGCCCTGAACAACAACCCTGCGGCCAAAGCCTACCAGCAGGCCATGTTCGAGCAGGGCCAGCCCGCGGCCATGTTCTTCACCGACGACATCAAGGGCGATTGCGAGCGGATCAAGGCTCGAGGCGCCGAGTTCACGATGCCTCCCACCGACGTGACCGGCTCGACCATTGCGAAGCTGAAGGACACTTGCGGCAACCTCATTCAGCTCGCCCAGTTGGCTCGCTATTCACACTGAGGGAAACAAAATGGCTGATCGCGAGCGGTACACACCGGGTCCCGCCAGCGGAGCGCAGATACGAAAGGACGGAGAGAAGTGGACTCTCATTCTTGTCCGAGAGCTGCGCCACTCGCAGGAAAGAGTCTGGCAGGCGCTTACCGACCCTGCGCACTTGCGCGAGTGGGCTCCTTTCGAAGCCGATGGCAGTCTGGGTATGCTCGGTGCCGCGGTGAAGCTAACCACCCTGGCAGCGCCCACTCCGCGAGTCTCCGAAACAACAGTGACGCGAGCCGACTCTCCCAGGCTGCTTGAGTACAAGTGGGGTGCCTTCGATATGCGGTGGGAGCTCGAAGGCATTGGTGCCGGTACGCGCCTGACGCTGTGGACCAACATCGGTCCGCGTTTTATCGCAATGGGCGCTGCGGGATGGCACATTTGCTTCGATGTTCTGGATCACCTTCTGAGCGGAACTCCGATAGGACGCATCGTCGGCCCCGAGGCTATGAAGTTCGGCTGGCAGCGGCTGCACGAGGAGTACGCCAAACAATTCGGTATTGAAATGCCCAACTGGCCGCCTAAGGCCCAGCCAGAGTAAATGTCCCACATCACCGACGAGGGAGGATTAGTTTCTTAGGTCGTCTGTGGGCGCTATAACTTCGGCGATCTTAAGGAAAGGACGCGACGAAGCAGTTCGGGAGCCTTCATTCGTTGGCACTGTTCCTCAAAGTTCTTGCGCGGTCCCTGCCAGCAGAGATCGTCAACCGCGTCGAACACGGGCACGTCCAGTCGTAGGGTCGCGAGAACACGAAACAGCACGGCGTCGTCCCATGCATTGAACAGCGATTCTGATAGCGCACGGGCTTTTCGGATTGACGGATGCCATTCTCGCCAATCCTTTGGAATGTCTTCCAGGTGTGGGTACTGAGATAAGGCAAGAGCCGCGGCCTTTTGGCCCCATCCAGGCAGACCAGGGAAGCCATCCGCGCTATCGCCGACCACTGCCAGATAGTCCGGAATTGATCGGGGTTTCACTCCGAACTTGGCGACCACGCCGGGCTCGTCGCGCAAGATATCACGCCTCCGGTCCAGTTGAACGACTCGTGTGCCAACCACACACTGGCTGAGATCTTTGTCCGGGGTACAAATCAGTACTTGTCCTACGCGGTCATCTTTGGCTGCTTTTACGGCGGCGGAAGCGAGCGCGTCATCCGCTTCAAACTCGATCATAGGCCACACCACCACTCCCATGGCCTGCAGTGCGTCCTCGAGAATCGGGAATTGCGAAAGTAGCTCTTGAGGCACGCCTTCGCTCGTCTTATATCCGGGATACAGATCGTTCCTAAAGGACTCTACGACGTGGTCGGTTGCGACTCCAATGTGAGTTGCACCACGCTCGATCATGGACAGTACGGAAGTTAGGACGCCGCGCACCGCGCCAACTTCCTGGCCATGCACGTCCGCTGAAGCTGGTACGGCATAAAAGTGCCGGAACAGTTCATAGGTTCCGTCAATTAGGTGAACATCCATGCAGCTCGGCTTCTAATTCTTACTGGAACTCGAGCATTACAATCTCAGGATTCGAACCCAGGCGCAGCGGTGGCCCCCACGTTCCGGCTCCGCTGGAAGTGAAAACCTGCATCTTTCCAATCCGGCTCAAGCCGTAGACAAACTGGCGGTACATACGCCGCGCCATCCAACTCCACGGTATGAATTGACCAAGGTGCGTATGCCCGGATAGCTGGAGAGAAACGCCTGCGGCTTCCGCGATCTCGGGACGGTCTGGTGCATGTGTCAGCAAGATGCTCGCACGGCTGCGATCCACACCGATGTTGTGCAGCACAGACGCGAGCTGACCATCCTGCGTCGCGTTGCGAAAGGGCACGCCTATGATCTGCAAGCCGTCCGCGTCCACCTTCTCATTGCTGAGCACGCGCACCCCGGCTGCCGCAATCGCGCGCAGATACTTGGTGTCGTCTCCAAATTGTTCGTGATTGCCCGCGACAAAAAACACGCCATGCGGCGCCGTCAACTTATTCAGCGGCTCTGCTGCTCGCCCCGCATCAATGGCCGTGCCGTCAAACAAATCGCCAGCTATGAAAATCAGGTCCGGCTCTTCTTTTAGAATCTTCGCAACCATGCGCCGCAGAAAACCTCCGTTTCGCACGTGTCCCAGGTGGACGTCGCTGATCAGCGCCGCTCTCCGCCCACGCCACGCCTGTGGTAAGTTGGCGAGCCGTACAGTTGTTCGCGTGATTCGCGTCCAGCCTGCGTTGAAGACCCCGTAGAGGCCAGCCACTAATGCAACACCGAACAAAAATCCCACCGTCCGATGAAAGTTCACATTCGCGCCCACAAGCCGTGCGAGGCCGAAAGCGACCCAAGAGGAAACCGACGCGATGACGAGAAAAGTTAGCAAACCCAACCAGACAGCAGCAGCCCGGTAGAAGACGCGCAGAGGCCCATTTGTGTAACGAAATGCCAGAAGAGAGGATGCCAGAAAGCTCATCGACAAAGCGCTAAGAAGCACTTTGATCCACAAGGCACCATGCGTACCGCCTTGAGTCGGCGAAAATGTCCATGTCTCGTAGAGGAGAAAATGTGCCAAGAAAAGAATGGCCTGAAAAACCACGATAAAGCCGATCATCCCTTTTCGTATCTTCATGGAGAATTAGATTCGCCAACCGGCAATTCGTATTCACATAACATTTGATTCGTGCTTCGAGCGCAAAATGAATGATGTCAGTGAGGACCTCACGCGCCCGGATAAACGTCCGCTGATGAAGTGGGTACGTGCGTTCGCGCTTGAGGGTCGGAGTCAGCGCGGCCGGCAGCGGGATGCTCGGCGCAGGTTAACGAGCGAGTTCCTCGCGGGACTTGCGTGCGATAAGACGAAAATCCTTCCGGTTCGCGTCTTCCTCAAGTTTCTCCAGGCGTTGTCGGCCTGAGGTCCTCGAGGAATGAAGCTCCAGTCGGCCGAGATCCAGCCGCGCCTCGAATTCAAACTCCTTGTAGCCATCTCGGAGAGACTCGCTGAGAACGGATTGCAGCGCCTTGATCGCCTCAGGCTCCTTACCGGTGCGTGCGTACACTTCGGCAGCGGCAAGAGTTGCCATAAGATGCGTCGAGCGATCACTGGTGCGTTCAGCCAGAGTCAAGGCCTTGACAGCGGCAGCTTCGGCCTCT
>Ga0210385_10001270_pt1 | contig 15872 bp, 9 predicted proteins | sample IncBWH26OmetaG_FD_160107 | JGI IMG/M metagenome (GOLD analysis project Ga0210385, IMG submission 160107) | Forest soil microbial communities from Barre Woods Harvard Forest LTER site, Petersham, Massachusetts, United States - Inc-BW-H-26-O ...
CCGGCAGCCCGTACTCGCGCGCGATCACCGCACCATGGGTCATGAGGCCGCCGACCTCGGTGATCAAGCCGCCGATCGTCACGAACAGAGGGGTCCAGCTGGGATCGGTGTATGTGGTGACCAGGATGTCGCCCGGCTCGAGGTCCGCCTGCGCCATGTCCAGGATGACGCGCGCCCTCCCCTCGACGGCTCCTGCAGACACCGGGAGACCCACGAGTGCGCCGGCGGGGAGATCGTCACGCCGATAGCTCCCGGCGAGGACCTCGCCCTCCGAGGTCAGCACCCGCGGCGGCGTCAGCGACAGATATGAGTTGAACGCGTCCTTGCGCTGTCGGATGAGCTCGTGATCCACCTCCTGGTCGCGCACGACGTCGTGCAACTCGTGGAGTGTCAGATAGAAGATGTCCTGCGCCTCGCGTAGCACGCCCGCGAGCTTCAAGCGCTCCGCCTCGTGCAATAGAGCCTGCTTGTAGACGAAGTAGCGGCTGACCATTCCGTACTTCGGATACTCGCGGTATCCGGCGAAGGTCCTGACCCGGTCGATCATCTGCTTGGTCTCCCCTGCCTTGCGCTCGCCGTCGGGCAGCTCGCGCAGCCGTGCCAACAGCTCCTGCTCCTTCATGGCGGCTTCTCGCCGTCCCTGCTCGAACCGCTGAGAACCCGCGCCCGGCTCGAAGTTCCTGACGTGAGCGAGGATCATCGGCACGAGGGCAGACGGCTGCTCGCTCCACCGCGTCCGGGTGATGTCGATCTCACCAGTGCACCGCATGCCGTACCTGTCCAGATAGGCCTGGATGGCGTCGCGCGCCTCGTTGCCGCCCGCGAGCGCGGGCATCTGGTCCAGGAAGTGCTCGTCATCGACATCCCGGAGGAACGCGACGACGTCCGGGAACGGGCGGATCACATCTGCCACGTCCAGCAGCGCGAGTCCCATCTCTGAGGTGACGTTCCCGGCCACGGACTGCGTGAGCGTGTCGGACACGTTCTTCTCGCCCAGCCACTCCCCCATGTGCTCGTTCAGCCAGCGACCGGCCTCCGCCACGGAGGTGATCACCTCCAGGCCGCGCGGATCGAAGATGGCCCGCCTCAGCTCCGGGAGGTCCGCCAGGATGAGCTCGATCAGCTCTGGTCCGGACTTCGCCTCGATCGCTCGCTTCAGCGCGGCGGTCGACGCCTGGCCTCGCTCGATCAGCTCGCCCACGAGCGCCGGATCGGCATCGAGCGGCTCCTGCTCGGCGAGGGCGAACACCCCGGTGAGCTGCTCGTCAGGGCGCGCCGCAACGAAGTCGCCGCGCTCCATGATCGTCCACAGCGCGTCACCCATCAATGGGTCGGACTCCCCCATGGCGCGGAGTAGCCCCGCCCGAGTTGTGGGCGCACCGAGCATCTCGGTGACGTCGACGAAGAGCCTTCCGCCCGCCACGGACATCGGCCGCGGAGTGGTGAGCTGCCACAGCGAGAGCCCCAGCGGCTTGATCGGGTCCGTCATCATCTGCTGGTGTCCCACGGAGACGTAGACGTGGTTCTTGCTATCCCCCACGTCAGGCACGGGAAAGAGCGTCGTGATCGGGCGGCTCTGCACGATCTGGAACCCGTCCTCAGCCCAGCACCACTCGATGTCCTGGGGACGCCCAAAGAACTCCTCGATCCGCCGTCCCAGCTGCGCGAGCGCCAGGATATCCCCATCCGCAAGCGCCGGCTGCTCGTTGGCGAGCGTCCGTAGGACGATCGCCCCATCGCGCACCGTGTAGACGTCCGGGCTCACCCGTCCTGAGACCAATTCCTCGCCCAAGCCGGGGATGGCCTCCACAACGGCGAGCTTCCGGTTGGAGGTCAGCGGGTCGGCGGTGAACAGGATCCCCGAGGCGACCGGCATGACCATCTGTTGCACGACCACGGCCATCTGGGCGTGCCGCTTCTCGATACCACCCCGCAAGCGATAGGTCACGGCCCGCTCGCTGAACAGTGAGGCCCAGCACCGGCGGACGTCTCGCAGGATTGCCTCCAGACCGGTGACGTTCAGGTAGGTGTCGTGCTGACCCGCAAAGGATGCCGTCGGCGAGTCCTCCGCGGTAGCGCTGGACCGGACCGCGTAGGCGAGGTCCTCCCCACACTGGACCAACGCGCCGGCGACCGCTTCCACCAGGTCGCCGGGAAGGACGATCTCCTAGATCCTTCACAGAAGCTCGGCGCTGAGCGCGGCTACGCCGTCTCGGTCTGCGAGCTTCAAGCGGGAGAGGCAATCGAGTTGTGCATGGATCGACGGTGCCTGGGCCACGGTCCGCCGGAATGCCTCTGTAGTGATGCAGAACCCGGGCGGTACCCGCACCCCCTCGATCCGCAGGAGCTCTCCCAGAAGCGCCCCCTTGCCGCCTGCCACCGCAACCTGAGTCCGATCGATCTCCTGGATATCCAATACGTCATCGCCCATTCGGTTCACCTCCGGAGTTGCCCACGCAACCGTTCGAGATCTCTCTTTTGCCAGCCGGCAGGCGATTATGCGGCACGAATCGCGGCCTCATGAGGCCCTTCGATCCGGTATAAATTGGAAGTGGAGAGGAGAGGTTCGCGATGGGCCATTCGAGGCCCCTGTCCGGGTCAGCAGCTCTCCCTGGAGAACCACCCGGATCGCCGCATGGGCGAACTCATTTCGATCGCCGCGAGTAGGACTCGATCATCTCCAAGACGATCTTTTCCGCTTGAGGGCGGCTGAGCTGCATGTCGAGTCGCAGTTGCTTCCACACCAGCACGTCGGTCGCGATCGCAAGAGCTGTGAGCCGGCGCTCTCTGGACGCGCGCGGCAGGCCGGCGAGGAGTGGCTGGAAGACTCTGTTTGCCCAATCGCGGTGGTAGGCCCTCCCCATGTCCGTTAGGTTGCGTATGGCGGGGATGCGGTCCTCTTGGGAGAGCATGCGTAGGATCGCCGTTCCGTGCGCCTCGTAGTGGTCGAACACGTTGGCGACCGCGTCGGGCAAGTGATCGACTGGAGCGGCGTCGCGGCGCTCCATCTCACGCATACCCCACCACCTGTATGCGGCGGTGAGTAGCTCGTCTTTGGAGTGAAACCGAGCGAAAAGCGTCTGTTCGGTGACGCCCGCGTCGGCGGCGATCTCGCGCAGGCGGACCTCCTCGTAGGGTCGCGTGCCGAAGTGCTTCCAGGCCGCGGCGAGCAGCCGTTCGCCGGTCGCGGCAGCGGCATCGGCTCGCGTGGACATCCGATATTGACGTGTTGGGATGGAGACGCTTGACGCTTTCATCTTGGTAGGGCTAAGATGAAGTATATGCGGGTCTTCCAGACTCTCCTGGCTTTCAGCGGGAATGCTCCACCACAGCTAGCGCTCACACGGGAGCTCGTGGAGCGGGGCCACGAGGTGCGCGTCGTGGCCCATAGCGCCGCGCGGGCACGGATCGAGCAGACTGGGGCTGAGTTCGTCGCGATTCGCGGGTGGCTTCCGGACCTCGACATCACGCGTCCGGAGACCGACCCGGTACGCGACTGGGAAGCGCGCACGCCGCTTGGCGCCGCGAAGCGGATGCGCGATGCTCCGATCGCGCCGCTACGGGATGCGGTACGGGAGAATGTCGAGCTGCTCGGCGATTGGGGAGCCGACGTGGTCGTGTTCGATTGGCTTTTCATCGCCGCGCCAGTCGCTGCCGAGCACGTAGGCATACCCGCAGTCGCGCTCGTTCACTGCCCGTATCCCCTTCCGGTTTGCGGCGCGCCGCCGCTGTTCAGCGGCCTGAAGCCGATGGCAGGTCCGTTGGGTGCTGCGCGCGACCGCCTGCTCAATGCCATGACCCGCCGCTTCTCCGCAGCCGGGCTGCCGATGCTCAACGACGTCCGTGCCGAGCATGGGCTCACGCCGCTTGAGGACTGGAACGACCAGATTCGCAGCGTGCGGGCGATCTACGTGATGACCGCCCCGGAGCTCGACTTCTCGAGCAAAGCTCAGCTCCCGCCGAATGTCCACTACGTGGGCCCCGCGTTCGAGCCGTTCGAGAAGGAGTGGGAGTCACCGTGGCCTTCAGAGAACGCCGACCCGCTTGTGCTGATCAGCTTCAGCACCAGCTACATGAACCAGCGGGCGCTCGCCCAGCGTGTCCTCGACGCTGTGACCGGGCTGCGCGTCCGAGCGCTGCTTACGGCCGGGCCCGCGCTCGACCCGAGTCAGCTCCGCATCCCCGACAACGCGCGCAGTGTGGCTTTCGTCTCGCATCGAACTGTTCTTCCACACGCGGCGCTCGTCATCACCCACGCAGGCTGGCAAACGGTCAACGCCGCTCTCGCCGATGGCGTTCCGCTCGTCTGCATTCCCGATGGTCGCGACCAGCCGGATAACGCCGCCCGCGTGGTCGTCGCGCACGCCGGCGTGAGGGTCAGCAAGAAGAGCTCCCCCGAGAAGCTGCGCCGCGTGATCTCGCAGGCCCTCGTGGACCAGTCGATCAAACAGGGTGCCCGCGCGATGGCCGGCGCCCTCGCCCGCAGCGACGGTGCGACCGTCATCGCCAACGAACTAGAGCGCCTCCAGGTACACAACGCCGTGCGGTAAGAACCTCAGACATCAGAGTTTTGGGCGCGGACTCTGAGGTCTGGGAACAAATACCGTTGGCTTAAGAGCGGACCCGCCGACAGGCTGTTGCTTGGCGCAGAGAGCGAGCGCAGGTTGGCGTCGGATCGGTCTGCTGCTCGTGTCCGAAGCGCAACTTTCGTCGGTGGCCGGCGAGACGCCCGCTCTCCCCACCCAGGAAGCAGCGCGAACTTGTCCGAACGCTTGCGTCAGGCGCGGAGAGTCGCCGGCGGCTCGCAGCCGCTCGTCCGGCGGGACTCAGAGCTCGCCGACGGGTAGACCACCGAGGGAGTGTCTCGAGCCCGAGCTCCAACGATCGTGACCCAGCTCGGGGCTTTGCTTTCGTGTGCTTCCCTTTCGCCGGCGCGAAGCGCCTCTTGGCAGCCGCGACGCAGCGGGCGCGTTTGCTCTTTTTGAGCTTCTTGCATGCCTTGATCGCCTGCGCGAGCTTCTGCGCGGTGGTGGGAGTCGCCGTCGGCTTGGCGCCGCGTGCGGTAGTGGACGTCGTTGCGGCGCCGGAGCCGCCTCCGGACGTGGACGCGCTCGACGCGCCCGCGCCGCTGCCCAACGATGAAGGGGTCGAGCTGCCCGGGTTGCCACCCCCGCCTCCCGGGCTGTTGCCGCCGGGGCCGGGGCCCGGGTTCGCGACCGTGTATTCGATCGTGGCTGTGCCACGCTCGCCGTCGAGGCTCACCGCCGTCACCGCGTAGCTGTGCGCCCCCACCGTGGCGGTATCGAGTCTGCCGGGACTGGCGTTGCCATCGGAGTCGGTGCACGAGGCGATCCCCGGCCCGTCCGCTGCGTCGGTGCAGGAGAAGCTCGTCGCTACGCTTTCGCTTGTCGTGTAGGTCTGGTTCTCGGTCGGCGAGAGGATCGCGGCGCTCGGCGCTCCGACCCCCGCGCCGGTGATTGTGATCGGCAGCGTATGAGTCGAGGCATCGGCGCTCCCCGCGCCGTCATTCACGGTGAGCGACACCTGGTGGGTGCCGGGTTGAAGGTAGTAGTGGCTGGGTTCAGCACCGCCGGTGGTCTCGGGCGGCGAGCCGTCGCCGAAGCTCCATTCGTACTTTACGATCGGCGCGCTGATGTCATAGGAGCCGCTGCCGTCAAAGTCGATTGCATGGCCGGTTTCGCCGCTCGCGGGAGCAGTGAATGAGGGGGTCGGCCCGATCCGCGCGGCACAACCGGCCGGTTCGCCCGCATTCGCCGGCTTCGGCGTTATGGTCGGCGCGTTGCTCCAGATCTGCTGTGTGTAGTAGCTGTGACCGTCGATCAGTTGGTTGAAGGCGGTGTCTTCGCCGAGGCTGCCGCCGAGCGGCGGGCCGTAGACCTCCGGCTGTTCTTCCACGATCGGTCCCGTGCACTTGTCGGCGACCTCTTCGCCGTTTTTGTCGGTGTAGCCGGTGTCGGGTTCGGGGTCGGTCGCCGACTCTACGATCTCATGTATCTCCGAGTCGAGCGTGCCGTCGGTGTCCTTGTTGCCGTCCACGCCCGAGGGCGCCTGCCCGGAGTCGCATTCTGGCACGTACGGGAGATCGCTGTACACAGCCACCTTCTTTTCGAGGCCTATTTTGGTGATCTCACTGTGATATGCGCAGAATTCCTCCGGCGCGCATTCGGCCTTCTTGCCTACCAATTCGCAGGTGGCAACGCCGTTAGGTGTGTAAAGGAGATATTGGGCTTCCGGAGCGCTCGCCGGATCGGTGGGCCAGTGGTTGACTTCGATCTGCTTGAGGATCTCTTCGCGAATCTGGCTGTCGGTCACACATGGGGATTTGGTGCAGCCTTCTGCTTCGTCGAGTGGCGGGTAAACTTCGGTGACAAGCACCTCGTCCTCGAATGCCACATTGCCAGTGATCGGTTTTCCTTCGTTGTTGGTGTACTGCTCCGCGACGGAGAACTCGTCGGTCTTCAGCGCGTCTTCGGCCTGCAGATCCTTTGCGTACTGGATGATCGGTTCGGTGTATTCGCTTGCGAATTCGCCGGCTTTCTGCTCCCAGAAGATCAGGTACAGCTTCGAGGAGAGCATCAGCGGACCGCCCCCGTATTTCACCGGCGACTGGAGACCGCCTACCGTCAGCGGCGCCGCGTAGCCACCCACCGGCGAGAGCGCCTGCGCTTTCCTCGCTTTGGGTGTGGGCGTCACGCCGTAAGCCCGGCCATGGGCGAACACCACGTGCGCCTGCGCGACGCCACCGGCGAGGATGAGCAGCACGGCTGCGAGCAGCGCAACCGTAGCGCCCGTGCGCGCGAGCGTCCTAATTCGCGCGAATCCCACGTTGTCCCCCTGACACCTCGCACCTCCGAGTAACGCCCACGATCAGCTGAAGCATACGCCCAGCATCCACCGAGCGTGCCTTACTCGATGCCGTCAAGAGCCTGGCTGGCCGGGGTTTTCAGTGCGCGCGCTAACCGAATCACGGTAGACGTGCGCGGCCCACGCGGCTCACACTCGATCCCGCACATGCCACGACCCAACGCTTTGCAATGTATGCAGAAGCAGTAGCGCCATCGGAAACCCTAGACGCCTCGGCCTTTCGTCCAGAGGAGGCGCGTGAGTGGGTCTGGCTACGTGCTTGCTTTCGACCGTATGCGCGTCAGCGTCCTGCACTCCGTCGGCGCTGAGGGTCAGGCCATAGGACTGGGGTGCTATGGCCTAGAGGGTGTTAAAGCACCCGTACACGATGTACAACGGGTTCGTGCCGGTATTCCCGTGGGCGTCGAGCATCGTCGGGCCGCCGATGAAGGCGGGAGGGGACTGGGCCTTGTAGCAGCCGTCGTATTCCACGCTCACGTCGTACTCGACGGAGGTTTGCTGGAACGGCACCGATTGCGCCTGGGGCAAGTAAACGTACAGGGTGCAGTTCCAGTCCCCCGGGCCGACCGCCTTGGCGGCGCGGCGGTTGCAGTTGGGCAGGATGTCGAGCTTTGCGCCGGCCGGCACTCGCCGCCCGATCAGCTGCTGCTGGAGCAGCGTGACGTTGTTGAACTCTTCCCCGATGGCCGCGCTGAGGCGGTAAGCGGTGTCGCCGGTGGGACCGGTGTTGGCGAGCAGGGCGAGCACCGCGACGAGCGCGGTGGCGATCGCCACGACCCGGACGGGGGTGCGCCAGTCGGGGCCGCGGCTGACTGTGCTCGCCAGGAAGTCGCGGCGCCGGAGGATCCTCCAGCTCGCGGTGACGCAGGCGGCGATCCAGGCGACGCTCACGAGGCTTGAGATCACGAGGGGGCCGTAGAAGCGGTGGGTGATGAAGAGGCCGTGCCAGCCCTCGAACGCAGAGCCGATCAGGAGCAGGTGCACAGCCACGCCCTTGCCGATCAGGTCCAGCAGCTGCGTGAGCAGCGCCACGAGCAGCGGCCCGAGCACGCCGACGATCCCGTTGCGCGTGGCGATAGAGAACAGGATCGCCACGCTCGTGTACGCCAGCGCCGGCAGCAGGCACAACAGCCAGCTGAGCAGCGTCAGGGCGAGCAGCTTGCCTGGGGGGGTGAGCACACCGCTGAGGTCGACAAGCGAGTGGGCGCCCACGAACACGACCCCCGCGATCAGGCTCGAGAGCGCCAGCAGCAGCGTCAGCGCGACGGTGAGCGTGCCCGCGGCGAGGAGCTTGGCGGCGTACAGGTCGGCGCGGGTACAGGAGCGGGTGAGGATCGTCTTCCAGGTTCCGTGCCGATCCTCGGAGGCGAACAGGTCGCCCCCGAGCAGCCCGGCGATCAGCGGCAGCCCCCAGCTCCCGGCGAAGCTGAGAATCACAAGCGAGATCGCGAATCCGGAGGAGTGCACCCAGACGCCGAACAGCGCGTCCGAGGGAGTCCCGCTCTGCACCTTCAGCACCGCCGCGAACGCGAACGGGCCGGCGATGCAGACGACCACCAGTAGCCGGCTGGTCAGCTGGGCGCTCAGCTTCTGCAACTCGGCCCGCAACGCATTCCAGATCGCATCCTCCCCGCCAAGCGGCCACGAAGCTGCGGGGGCCGGTACCGCGGGGGCGATCGTGCTCATAGCCCGGCCAGCACCGTCTCGGCCAGCTCCTCGGGCTCGAGCTCCTCCAGTGCGGCGCGCTCGGAGGTGAGGGCGAAGAACATAGTCTCCAGCGGGCTCACGAGCAGGTCGAGGCGCCGGATCGCCACGCGCGCGTCCCCAAGCGCAAACACGAACTCGTCCAGGCAGCCCTCGCGCACGCTCAGCGCGAGCTCTCCCCGGCGCGAGCGCCCGGCCCGCACCCCGGCATGGTCCGCGGCGATCTGCAGGGCCAGCTCGTCATCGCTGGTCGCGAGCGCGTACGCGCTCGCGGGCGCCTGTGCGATCAGCTCTCCTGCCGAGCCGTCCCACACGACCCTGCCCTCGCGCATGACCGTGTAGGTGTCGCACACCCGCTCGAGCTCCCCGATCTGGTGGCTCGAGAGCAGCACGGCGACGCCCTCGGCGGCCAGCTCTCTGACCAACGATGCCACCGCGCGGGTTCCCGCCGGGTCGAGCCCGCTCGTCGGCTCGTCCAGCAGCAGCAGGCGGGGTGAGCGCAGCAACGCGGCCGCGAGCCCGAGCCGCTGGCGCATACCGGTGGAATAGCCGGCCACGCGATCGTCGCCCCTGCGCTCCAGCTCCACGCGGGCGAGCGCGTCCTGCACCGCAGCCGCGGTCGGGCCGGCGTCTAGCCGCGCGAGCAGGGAAAGGTTTGCGCGCCCGGACAGGTAGGGGTAGAAGGCGGGCTCCTCGACGAACCCGCCCACCTCCCTGAGAGCTTCGCCGCCCAGCCCGTCGAGCGCCCGTCCCAGCAGCGCCACCGTGCCAGCATCCGGGTGGATCAGTCCGAACAGCATCCGCAGCAGCGTCGTCTTGCCGGCGCCGTTTGGGCCGAGCAGGCCTCGAACCTGCCCCGGGGAGACCGTCAACTCGACGCCGTCGACCGCGGTCCGTGTCCCGAAGCGCTTGACCAATCCGCTCGTTCGGACAGCATCCACGATGGTGAGCCTACCCGCGCCCACCGCGCAGCTCGTGAAGCATTCGTGAACGTCGGTGATTTGTTTTTAAACGATATGTGGCGGCACTGCAAAGAGCGTGTGACAGCACGGCAAAGAACGAGAAATTTCCCCTCGATTTTCACCGCCGGGTAACAATAGGAGTCCTACCCGTGGGTAGACCGAACGGCACACAGTTTGCTTCGCTGATTTTGTCGCGTTTACAACCCCAGCGTCTACTTGGGAGGTGTTGGTCGTGGCCGTCTCGGTTCCGATTCGCAAAAACGGTACTCGTGTGAATGTCCGGCGCCGGCGCTTGGGCGCGGTCGCGGTCTTGGCGGCCTTCGTGGCGGCCGTGGGCGTTGCGTCCGCCGACCTCGGCGGCGTCAACCCGTTTGGCAGTGGCGAAGTCGGCCAGACCTACAACGGCGCGCTGCTACTGCCGACGAACCAGTGGATCTCACCGATCGGGACCCGGATCGAAGACCAGCATGGACGGATCGTCTCGAGCACGCTCAGTCCCGACGGCCAGTACATGGCCGCGCTGACGTGGAACGAGTTCACCGGCTATCTGACGATCATCGACCTGAAAACAGGCAAGATCGTCCAAGAAGAAGGCGCCTATCCCAACACCCTCGATCCCGCGGCCGGAGAACCAGGCGAAGAGGTCGCGGCCGATGGCCCGCTCTACTCGCCGGACGGCAAGACGCTCTGGATTCCCCAGACGGGAGACATCGCCAAGTTCACAGTCGATCCGGAAACCGGCACGGTGTCCGAGAAGGTCATCGTCAAGATGCCGCCGGCCGCGAACGGTCCCGCGCCGGAAGACAGCACCGAAGCGAAACACCCCGGCGAAGCCGAGCCCTCGGGCATGGCGCTCTCACCCGACGGGAGCAAGCTCTACGTTGCTCTCAACGGGTCCAACGCGCTTGGCGTGATCAACACCGCGACAAATGAAGTCGAAAGGGAAATCCCCGTCGGCAACGCGCCGCGCCAGGTCGTTATCGACGGCAACACCGCGTATGTGTCCAACGAGGGTGGCCATCCCGCCCGGCCCGGCGAAACCACCAACCTCTCCGACGGCACCCCGATCGTCTCCAGCCCGGTCACGGGAGCTGCGAGCACCGGCACGGTCTCGGTAATCAATCTGGCCACCGACAAGCAGGAACAGGAAATTCCGGTGGGGCTCGAGCCGACCGCGCTGCACCAGAGCGGGTCGGCGCTGTTCGTCGCCAACTCCAACGACGACAGCATCTCGGTGATCGACACCGCGACCAACACGGTCGTGCAGACGACGGGCACCAACCCGTTGCCGGGCGCCAACGTGGGGAGCTACGCAAACGCGATAACGATGTCCGACCCCGAACACGTGCTCGTTAGCATCGGCCGCGACAACGCGATCGCCGTCTATAGGTACAGCGGTCTTTCCAGACACCATGGGGGACGCCACTGGAGAGGACACTGGGGGCGGACTACACCGCTGGAGTTCGAGGGTCTGCTGCCGACCGACTGGTACCCGGTGCAGGTACAGCCCGATCCGGCGCTCGGGCACGGGGAGATCGTCGTCACCAACGACAGGGGCATCGGCGACCGTGGCCCCCAGGCGAAGATCTGCAAGGGCACGGAAACCTCCCCAGCTCCCGAATGCGTGAAGGGTTACAACACCTACGACGACACCGGCACCGTGACCATGTTCAATATGCCGGCCGAAGGTGAACTGGCGGGGTACACCAAGACCGTCTTCACCGACAACGACTGGAACAACGTCCCTGCCATCAACGGCGGCGTGGGCGACACCGTGCCAGGCGTGATCCCAAGGAGGATCGGAGGGCATTCGCCGATCAAACACGTATTCGTGATCGTCAAGGAGAACCGAACCTACGACCAGGTGCTCGGCGATCTCGGCGAGGGCAACAGCGACCCCGAACTCGCCCAGTTCGGCCAGAAGGTCACCCCCAACCAGCACGCGCTGGCCAAGCGCTTCGGCGATCTCGACGACTTCTACGACGAGGGCACGCTGTCAGCCGACGGGCACAACTGGATCGTGCAGGCCGAGGCCAGCGACTACGTCGAAAAGGAGTTCGGCGCGTTCTACCGCTCCTACCCCGCCGAAGGCGGCGACGCGCTCGCCTACCAGCGTGACGGCTTCCTGTGGAACGCGGCCGAGAAGGCGGGTCTGAGCGTCAGAGACTTCGGTGAGTACAACAGGTACATCACCGGACCGGGCAACGGCGGCGACTGGAAGGAATGGTACGAAGACTCACAGATCCTCGAAGGAAAGAAGAGCGGGCCGCTGCCGATTCCGATCAACGAGTACAAGACCTCCTCGGACATCCCGTCGCTGAACGCAATCAGCGATCCCTACTATCCGAGATTCGACCTCGAAATTCCCGACCAGTACCGCTACGACATCTGGAAGGCCGAATTCGAACACGAGGAAAGCTCGGGCGCCGTTCCCAACCTGACACTCATCTGGCTGCCCGACGACCACACCGGCGGCGCGCCGGACCCGGTGGCGCAGGCAGCCGACAACGACCTCGCGATGGGTCGCATCGTGGAAACGATCTCCCACAGCAAAGTGTGGAAGGAATCGGCGATCTTCGGCGTCGAGGACGACACGCAAAACGGCGTCGACCACGTCGACGGGCACCGCGGCCCGGCGTTCGTGATCAGCCCCTACGCCAAGGGCGGCGTCGAGGGCGAATACGAGACGCAGCTCAACATGGTGCGCACGGTCGAGCAGATCCTGGGGATCCAGCCGATGAACCAGGAGGACTACGCCGCCGAGCCGATGTACGGAGCGTTCACCGAAACCCCGAACTTCGAACCGTATACCGCCGCTCCCAACGAAATCCCGCTGACGCTCGGCGTCGAAGGCTTCCCGGCGGTCGCTCCCGCGGCGGCGCCCGCGCAGGGCAGCCAACCGGTCCAGGGCGAAGTGCCCACCTCGATGCAGAGCGTCTACAACGCCTGGATGAGCTGGAAGCGCCAGCAGTCCTTCCTCGGGAAGGACGCCAGCCCCGACTCGGCCAAGCCGGTGCTGTTCAACCGCTTTGACTGGTACTCCGCGCACGACTGGAAGGTGGCGTACCCAGGCGACCCGAAGATCTACCTGCCGGACGAAGTGCCCGGCAACAACCTACCCGCCGCCTTCATCGGCGACTGAGACCGCGGGTTCCCATCAACCTGAGACCGGCCGCACCGAAGGTGGCGCGGCCGGTCCGTGGAAGGCGGGTGCGACCCTCAGCGCCGGACGGACAGCGTGCACTGGCGAACTGCCTGTGTATGGTCACGGCCAGCGCGGGCTGACCGTCCGTGACATCGCCAGCCGGGCAGCCTGCTCTGCCGGTGTGATTCCAGTGTGAACCGTCATCTCCCTTTGTTTGCGTCAGCGCTCCGTAGAGATCGAACAAGCTCACAGTCACATCACCGGCAAGATGACATTAAATCTCCAGGGCCAGACGCTCGTGAACGGAGCGCACCGCGCTCGATCCCTCCCCCACGGCGGCCGCGACTCGCTTCATCGAGCCGTGACGGACGTCGCCGACAGCGAATACCCCGAGTCTGGAGGTCTCGAACGGCAGCGCTCTCGCTGTCTCGATACCGAGCGAGCCGGGCAGCTGGCGGTCGGTGAGGATGAACCCATCGCTGTCGAGCAGCACACTGTCGCCCAGCCACGCCGTCGCCGGGCGGGCGCCGATGAAGCAGAACAGACCGGCGCATGCGATCTCCTGCTCACGTCCGGTCTGTTTGTGCACGAGCGTTGCGCATTCGAGATGGTCCCGACCGGTGAGCGCCTGAACTTCAACGCCAGTCATGAGATCGATTTTCGGATCGGCGTCGATCCGCTCGATCAGGTATTGAGACATGCTCTGAGTGAGATCCTCTCGTCGGATCGCGATCGTGACACTGCAGTTGTTCTGGGCCAGGTAGATCGCGGCCTGACCCGCGGAGTTTCCGCCGCCGATGACCAACACGGGCATTCCGCCACAGAGGCGCGCCTCGAGATCTGTCGCGGCGTAGTACACACCGGCGCCCTCGAAGCGCTCGAGATCCTCAACGTCGAGCCGCCGATAGCGCGCCCCGGAGGCGACGATCACCGCACGCGTCGGAACCTCGCTGCCATCGCGCAGTACGACGACGTGGAAACTGGCCTCAGATCGCAGTCCCGTCACCTCGCACGGCGAGTTCAAGCGAGCTCCGAGTCGCATCGCTTGTACGGCGGTATTGCCGGTGAGCTCCTCCCCAGAGATGCCGTTCGGGAATCCCGCGTAGTTCTCGATCCGCGAACTGGCGCCGGCTTGCCCGCCTATGGCTACCGCGTCAAGGGAGACGGTGCGCAGGCCCTCCGAGGCGCCGTAAACGGCAGCGGCGAGGCCGGCCGGGCCGCTGCCGATGACCACCAGATCGAAGATGAAGCCCGGTATGGGCTGGAAGGTCAAGCCGAGGTGCTCCGCGAAGGTTGCGGGAGAGGGATGGCGCAGGATCTCGGTAGCGGTGATCACAGCCGGGACGTCCTGTACTTGCAAACCCATCGGTGCGAGGAAAGAGTCGAGATCCTCGACGTCCTCGACATCGATCCAGGTGTGTACTAGATGCGAGTGTTCGGCAAATGAGCGCAGGCTCATCGCCTCGGGGGAGTAGCGCGAGCCTACGATCCGGATGGCCTGCGCCCCCTCTCCGGATCGCAGGGACTCACGCCGCGCAAGCAGTGCGTTGAAGATGATTTCCGAGAGCGCCGGGCGGACGCTCATGAGCCGGCGTAGCTCGGCTTGGACGATCACCAACACCCGCCCCGACTGGGTGACGCGACCGGTCAAAAAGCGGCGCTGGCCGGTCAGTAGCGTCAGCTCGCCGATGAAGCTGCCCGGCCCGAACTCGGCGAGGACGACCTCGTCCGCACCGCCTGGCCGAACAACTTGCACTTTGCCCTCCAAGACGACGAACAGATCGTAAGACGCCTCCCCGGCTTCAAAGAGCAAGTCCCCAACCCGAGTAGCCCTCTCAGTGCCGAATGTGGCCATGTCCGCGAGCTCGGACGCGCTCAGCAGAGGCGAAGCCACCGAGTCTTCGAGGCTATTCGCGCTCATCGCCGCAACTCGTCTATTTGGTTGAGCTCAACCACGGACAGGAGGGGGTTTGCCTTATCCGAGCAGCCCATGCGAACTCCGAAGATATCTCACGCATTACCTCGAGCCCGCGGATGCAGGCGTCACGCCGGTGGTCTTGGCGACAGCCATTCGTCGTAAACAGAGAATGGACCGGCACGCCACCGGGGACAACACGCGATGCTAAACCTGCGCCGTCGGCCGGACGAGGATCTCGTTGAGCGTCATGCGCCGTGGGCGTGTGACGGCAAACGCGATGACCTCGGCGATGTCCTTGGGAGTGATGGCAAGGTTCTTGACGAATTCCTGCGTGGCTCGCTTGGTCTCGGTGTGCCTGATGTGGTCGGTCAACTCGGTAGCCACAGCACCCGGCTCGACGACCATCACACGCACGTCGGGCTGCAGCTCCTGGCGCAGTCCCTCCGACCAGCCGTTGATACCCCACTTGGTCGCGGCATAGGCCGCGTTCCCCACACGAGCGGTGCGGCCGGCAACCGAGGAGATGTTCACGAGGTCACCGCCGCCGTCGCGTAGCTGGTCGAGGAACACCTCGGTCGCGGTCATGGCGCCGAGCAGGTTGACCTCAACCATCTGGCGGTGCTCGGCCTGCTGCTCAGAGGTAAACGGCGCGAGCAGCATCACCCCGGCGTTGTTGACAAGGATGTCCGCGCCATCCAACTCGCGCCCCACGCGCTCGGCTGCCGCGAGGATCGAATCACGGTCGGTGACATCGGCCTCGATCGCGATTGCACCGTCACCAAGCTCGCGGGCCAAAGCCTGGATGCGGTCCAAGCGACGCGCCAGCAGCGCGAGGCGGTAACCCTCAGCGGCGAGCGCACGGGCGGTGGCCTCGCCGATGCCGGAAGACGCGCCTGTGACGACCGCAACGCGGCCTGCATTCTGGTCGGTGGTCATTGTGTTCTCCTGGGTAGTGGACGTGCGACAGGACTGGCCGTCGTGGAGCGTTGCTCGGGCCGTGCCGCGATCTAAACTCCTCGGCAGCTCGAGCCTGGTCATGGCCAGGTCATGGTGTCGAGTCAAGCATGGGTAATCACCTTGCTGGCCCGCGGACTGCGAGTGACAGCCATTGAGCCGGGGCGACAGTTGATCGCGCAGGCTCGCAACCAGCTAGCGCTAGGGTGTGATGACGACACGGCCGAATGCCTTGCGGCTCTCGGCGTATTCGTGCGCCGCGGCAGCATCCGAGAGCCGGAACGAGCGATCGATCTCCACCTGC
>Ga0210385_10001272_pt1 | contig 15860 bp, 25 predicted proteins | sample IncBWH26OmetaG_FD_160107 | JGI IMG/M metagenome (GOLD analysis project Ga0210385, IMG submission 160107) | Forest soil microbial communities from Barre Woods Harvard Forest LTER site, Petersham, Massachusetts, United States - Inc-BW-H-26-O ...
TAAGAGATGCTCGCAGAGAAAAGAAGAAGTGTATAGAAAGAAAAACCTTTGAAGGTGAAAGAAAATATCTAGAAGTAAGCAGCGGTGCTTGGATAGATATAACAAATAAAACTGAAGAACAAATAGAAAAGATTAGATTAAGGTATTCTAAATATTTGAGTTTAGAGAACGTAATCAATACATTGAAGAATAAATCAGTAATGAATGTAGGAGCAGTAATATGAGTAATAAGGAGAAAATATATTGTGATCAGTGTAGTTCTGAAATGAAGTGTATTCATAAATCTACAGTTCAAAAGAGAAAAATAAAAGTAAGAAAGCGGAGATTTGAATGTAAAAATACAGCATGTAAACATCAGATGACAATATATGGTGATGGATATCGTGATTTAGAATTAGAACCCTATTTAGCTGCTAAGGAAGGAGCTAAGTTTGCAGACGACTTAAATCAAAATTAAAAATGACAATACAAGAACAGTATATAGAATCTATTGCTGATAGAGCTGATATCTATCAAATAGTAACGCTATATAAAAGTTTGATTGGTGTTCCTCTATCTTCTGAAGGACAAGCTATCAGAAAAGAAGATAATGAAAAACAAAAACAACTCTTTACTTTAATAAAAGAATTATCAAATAGACATTGGGATCCTACTAAAGGAAATCCTTTACCTATATATAATTTTTGTATATGCGGTAATGATTTATTTGAATTATATCTTAATAAGGAAAGTAGAAAGATTTATAATAGAACCAAAAGTAATACTATTATAGAATTTTGGGATTTAATTAAAAGAGAAAAAACCGCTCATTTAGTGCAATACATATCTTTAGAAGCAGAGATAACACCTGATAAAGGAACTGATTATTATCTTTTGCGTTTAGGAAAATTATTTAACAATCTTGTAAAGAGAGGAATTATTAAGTATTGTGTATTAGGTAATGCAATGATGGTTCCTTTACAAAACAATAAGGTATGTTTTTCTATATTTCCAGTAACAGTTCAAGGACATCAAAACGAATTAAATAAGTTAGTAGGATTTGAAGTGTTTGTTATGGAAGGAAATATGGTTGCAAACTTTGACTGGACTCAAATTGATAAATTAAATGATATACATTAAATCAACATCTCTTCCCAAATTAACAGATTATGATCCTTCAAGAAAGAAGGTTCGAGGATTTAAGAGAAGACGCAGACAGTTTAGTAGAGCAATTGAATCTTTAACAGAAGCATCACTTGAACATTTTGGATTACCTTATATAGAAGTAACTCATCCAGGAGATAAAAGACTAAATAATAAATGAATACATACATCAAAACAAAAGTAGTAATAGTCGAGGCTATTAAAAATAAACAAATGGGTTATTTCACAATCGTTGAAAAAGATCAACCTAATGTCCTTAAAATAAAAGCAGTAAGTGCTAATGGCAGAGGTAGAGGAGTAGTGGGTATCATTACTAAGAATGGTAATATGAGTTTTGATGACGGTAAGAAGGAACATGAAATACGTTGCTTAATAACTCCACAAATACAAAAGAAGATTAATTTTGTTTTGAGAATGATGTTCTCAAGTAATGAGATAAGTAGAGGTATGATGAAAAGAAAAAGAGAAACAGTACTATGTTGATATACCTCGTTTCATTTCTTATTTTATTTTGTGCTGAGATGTGCAGCACTATGCATTCATTATATGCTGTTAAACATAAGAAGCATGGCGTAGCTTTATTTGGAGCGTTGAGTACTGCATTATGGTGTGTTAAGATCGTGATAATAATAAATCAACCTCTAACTATCATAACAGCATTTATAGGAGCTTATATTGGAACAATTGTAGCTTTTAAGCTGCATAAAAGATTAGATAAATGAAAAGAGAAGAAGAACCGTGTAGAGGTATTAATGGAGAAAAATGTACTTCTCACTATATACAAAACAAGAGATATCATCTTTGCAGTAATTGTGTATATAAGAAGAAACATGGAGGTAAAAGTAAACAGCAAGTAGCGATAGAGAAGCAAAAAGAGAAAAGAGTAAATCTTCAAAGCAACAAGGCAGTAGGATCTCTCCTAAAGGAATTATTAACTCCAATAGATACAGAATCAATTAATAAATGGGATGCTCAAGAAGCTATTTTCTTAGCTAATCGTAAAGCACAAGATAATATTACTGAAACAGAAGATGCTGGAGAAAAGAAGTTTCGTGAATCACTTGAAAAGAAAAAAACGAAATATAAAGGAGTAAGAAAGATATCAAGTAATCAAGCTGAAATAAATCGTTTATATATTTTAACTTGTAAGGATATAGATTATATAAGAGAAAAGGTATGCAGTGGATGTTTACGATATCAAGGAGGAAATGTAAAGTTATCACACTCACATCTTATATCTCGTCAAGATGCTAAACGTATAGGTAAGCCTGAATTGATTTACGAAACGCAAAACATAGTTTATCATTGCATGGATTTTGCTGGTAATGTAGGATGTCATAAGAAATGGGAGAATCCAACTTTAAGAGATAGTCTTAAGGATTATGAGGAGAATATGAAAGTCATTAAAAAATTAGCTCCCGAACTATATCAAAAGTACGTCGTACAGAAATAATTATTTTAAATATAGTATTGTTATGTTAAATAATTTATGTATCTTTAGATTCTAATGTGCAAAGATGATTGGAGTTTAGCTCAGCTGGTCAGAGCATTTGGTTTACATTCAAAAGGTCCTCAGTTCGAATCTGAGAACTCCAACAATTGGTAAAGAAATGAACAAAAGATGAAACTCGAGAAAAACGAATTTACAACAGACTCGCAATCGAATATTTAAAAAAAACTTATGGACAAAAAGTTACTGGAGAGGACTTTAATAAGAATGATGTGTCTCAGTACCTAGGAAGAGGAATGATACCTTATCGTTATGGAGGTAATAAAATCTCTTCTAAAAAAGAGAAAGGCGTTCGTATTATAACTATGGAAAAGAAATGACATCATATTCTCAAAACAATAATCACAATAACGATTGGAAAATAATGCTTTGGATACTTATGACATTATCTACAGTAGTATTTATATCGATAATAATTCACAAATAATATGCTCACAGTAACAGAAGAAAATATAAGAATACTTCCATTATGGAATCTTCCAGGTGAAGAACGATTTGTTGTATATACAATGGTTCAATTTCCTCTCAAAGAGGGCGGTATGAAAGATTTTTATATTCAGTATTTCAAACATATTGAAACAGCATTAATTTCTTCTGAAGAAGCTGATTTATTAAGAGCATTAGAAATAAAGAGCGCGATTGAATCACTTAATAAAACACTTCAAACAGCTTTTGATAGTAATCAAGTAGTACAGGGAAAAGATAAGGTAATATTTGAACTAGATCCTTTGAGATATAATGAATCTGTTTTTAATTTTGAAGGTACTACTGGAACACGAGTTGAAGATTATAAAACGGCTTGTAAAGAATTTGCTAAGCTTCAAGAAGATGTTCAGATATCTTTCCCAAGTACGAAACTAAGGGAAAGAATTACAAATAAAATAAAGCAGGAATTTGAACATCAGATTGTAATTACAATCCAAGATACTTATGTAAGAGGAGCTTTTAGTAGTACTGATGAAGCCTTAATGCAACCAACTCTTGAGTCAAAGAGAAAGAGACTTCAGTTAATGAAAGAGGTCTTAGAAAAACAACTCTATTCAACAACAGAAGTTCTAAAGAGTGCTATGGAACAGACTGAAGAGCAGTTTCAAGAAGAGATGAAAGAAATAGAGAAGTATAAAGATTTTGATCCTACAAAATATCTTAATGATGACCAATCTATTTCTATGTCTGAATCAGGAACAGAAATAGTAGATTGCTCCACTTGTAATGGAACAGGTTGTGTAAATGGAGATGAAAATAGCAGCTGTATTCAATGTGGAGGAGAAGGATATTTAATAATTAAAGAAGGAAAGAAATAATTATTAACTTTAAGCAATAAATAGAATAGCATGCATAAAATTCAATCGGTAGTTACAAATGACGTTGAAACGGGAGGATTAAATCCTACTAAGAATCCAATGTGCTCTATAGCACTATCATCATTTAGCTTAGCTGACGGTAAGCAAATAAGTAAATACAGTACATTTATCAAACCATATGCAAATCTTACATATGAGGATGCTGCAATGAAGTATAATGGAATTACTTATGCTCAATTAAATGCAGGTAAGGATATCAAGACAGTAGTAAAGGATCTTTGTGAAGAGTTTGAAAAAGCAAACACAGCACGTACTCATACAAAGAAACCAGTATTAATGGGTCATAATGACGGCTTTGATTTAGGTTTCATTTTATTTGCTTTTGATTATTGTAAAGTAGATATAAGTAAATATCTGCATTGTAATATGAATCATAAAGGAGAAATGGTACCTTTTGTATATGATACAATGTGGCTTTCGAGAATGACTTGGGGTGCAGATGAAGCAATGAGCAAATATAATCTTACAGCTTGTTGTGAAAAGGCAGGAGTGAGTTTAACAGATGCTCACGATGCAGCTAATGACGTTGCAGCTTCTGAAGCTTTATTTATTTATTTTATGAATAGATTGAGGACAGGCGGTGGAGAAATAGGAGGAGATCATATTGAGGGAGTAAAGAAAACAAGATTAAGAGATTATTTTCAAATATGATACTACGTCAAGCTATATCATATTCTAGATGGGATATTGATAATATTTACGCTTATCCTTTTCATACTTATTCTAATAGTATAAAAAGTGTAGAAGATAGGTCTATGCTTCCTTTAAAGAATGAAGTATTTTATAAATGGAGAATGATATTTGATAACTGTGGTAGGTGGAAGCATTATTGGGTACGTGAATTTGTTCCTGTAATAAGTAGAGCAAAAAATGTATTTAAACAAATTCTTATTTTTCATAAGAAATTTGTTTTTATCTTTAAGATCGGTGATATGATAAGTTATAGCAAATAATCAAAAATCAAATAAATACAATGAAACAGGGAACAGTTAAATTTTTCAATGATGAAAAAGGCTATGGATTTATATCTATAGATGGTGGTGGAGAAATATTCGTTCATGTTACAGGAGTAGTAAGAGGTCGTCAAGCTAAAGGTGAGCCGCTTTTCAAGAAAGGAGATAAGGTTCTTTTTAATGAGAAAGATGGTAAGAAGGGTCCTCAAGCAGTAGATGTAGAATTAACAGTGTAGTCATGAATACAGAGAAAGAGCAAAAGGAGGAGATTACCTCTCCTCCATCTTCTATAGAGAAAACGTCAGATCAGATCAAGGCTGAACTTGATGCGTTTTTAGCTGATCCAGAAAAGAAAAAAGAAGCAATACAACTTGCTCACCAAATTTTAACTGCTAAAGGAAATAAATGGTTTACAACTAAACAGTTAGTACAATCATTTAGGATTAGTGAAGAGGCAGCTAAGATACGTCTTTTAACATTAACAGCCTTTGGTCTTGCGGCATTTAAAACTAAAGGAGATAAAAGATTGTATAAAATCGATTTAGATCAAAGAACTCAACGTCAATTGATTACTGAGGATATTGCGTTTCATGAAGGTCAAATTGTTAAATTGAAAGAAAAATTGGTTAGGTTAAATTAATTTGCTTATCTTTACCTTCTCGTTTAAGAAAACATACTTGGTGACTTATATCAATATTAACAATGTTACACGCAAAAGTAGAACAAGCTCGCATTGCTGGCAATATACTTAGTTTATATTCAAATGCGAAAGCTATTGTAACTCCTACTATTAATCAAGTAGATTTTGAAAAGTCAGTTCGAGAAGATAAGATATCCTTCTTCTTTGATGAAATAGTAAAACGGTTTGCAACCGATAAGCAAATTCAACTTGATAAGGAAAAAGATCCTATTAAGAAAGCTGAATTAGGTAAGAAGATTGAAACCGAATTAGGAGGTTTAGTAAAGGTTGATGTAGTATTTGATAGTATGAAGAAATCAATGTGGGTTGATATTTTTGATACAGAATCAAAAACCTATAAAGACAATTCACTTACTAGGCAATTGAATTTAGTGAAGTAAATAGTATTAATTAATCTAATTTAAAACAAATGAATATCATAGCAGCATTCGTAATTGCGTTAGTTGTATCTTTTGTAGTTGGTTTAGTTGTTGGTTATAGGAGAGGTAGTAAAGTACAATCTGATATTTCAACAGCACTCGATAAGATTGATACGCTTGTAGCCGCAAAAGAATCTTTAGTAAAATCATTAGCAAACATACCTGCTGATAAAGTTACTCAAGCTCAAAGTGCATTACTTGTACAATACGATACTCTTATAAAAGACGCTACTGATGAAGTAGAGATGCTAAAGAGTGATGCATTAAAAGCTTTTCAAGCTGTTAAGACAATAGCGGCAAGGATATAATATTCGGTTAAGAATCGCTGGCGATTCAATAAGTCACATTCTTAATGGCATCGAGAAAGAAAAAGATATCTTCTGAGAAAAAGTCTCCAATAGAGGTTGTTCAATCAATAGATGAAGGTATTGCTAAGCTTCAAATAGCTCAGGGATTAGAGTTACAAAAGGCTCTAACATCTAATAATATAGATGATATCTATAAAGCTCAAAGCTATATAGCTAAAATACAATCTAAGGATAGAGGCAATGATGCTAAGTCAATGCTATTCGATCCACAAACTGTATTCTCTGCTCAAGGATACAGAATGAAATCTTACAATCTATCGTATGAAATGCTTCGTGCGATGGGACGTACAGATGTAATAAAACCTATTGTAGCGACGAGACTTGAACAGGTTATTAATTTTTGTGAACCTCAAAAAGATCGTTATTCAACAGGATTTGTTATTCGTCCAAAAAAGGTAAAACTTAAAAATGGAAGACAACAACTCACACCTGATCAAGAACGTAAAGCAGAATATTATACTGAGTTTATTTTAAACTGCGGTACGAATGATAGAGAATGGCATGGTGATAATTTTCATTCATTTACTAGAAAAGTAATTCCTGATTCATTAATAATGGATCAAGGATGTTTTGAAGTCTTAACTAATCGTAAAGGTACACCTATAGAAATGATTGCTGTAGATGGTGCTACTTTTAGGATAGCTGATTCTTATAATAATGAAAAATCAGGCACTCAAGAAGAGGAAGTAGAAATAGATGGATATAAACCATACTATGTTCAAGTATATCAGGGAAGAATATTAGCAGAATTTTATCCATGGGAATTATGTTTTGGAATTCGTAATCCACAAACTAGTATTTTCTCTAATGGATATGGTAGAGCTGAATTAGAGGATTTGATTGAGAATGTAACAGCAATGTTAAACACCAATCAATACAATGCTAATTACTTTAAAGTAGGAAGTAATCCAAAGGGAATTATAAAGGTGTCAGGAAATATAAATCCTGCACGTATGGAGGAATTCAAGAATCAATGGTTTGCTACAATGGCTGGCGTTAAAGGTGCACATAAGATGCCTATTATTGAAGCAGATAAGATGGACTTTATAAATACTCAAGCATCTAATAAAGATATGGAGTATGTAAAGTATTATGAATTCTTAATCAAGATAGCTTGTGCACACTTTAAAATGGATCCTTCAGAAATAGGATTTACATTATCTGGAAGTGGAGATGGAAGCAACATAACTTATGAAGGTAATAATGAGAAACGTCTTGAACATTCTAAGGATAAAGGATTAAAACCTTTATTGAAGCAATATCAGCATTGGTTAAATAAGTGGGTCATTAATCGTCTTGATCCAGAGTATGAAATAGTATTTATGGGATTAGATGCTGATGATCCAGATAAGGAATTAGATAGAGATATTAAAGCTGTTCAATACATTACTACTCCTAACGAAATAAGACGTCGCAGAGGAGAAGATGATATTGAAGGTGGAGATCAAATACTTAATCCTATTATTGCTCAGCAAAAGATGATGACTATGCAAATGAATATGGGAGCAGGTAACGGTGATTATCAAGAGAAAGAGAGTGAAGAAGTTGAAAAATCAGATCCCATTGCTGAAGCGTTAAGTAGAGAAGTTGATAAATTCTTTGAAATAAAATAATAGGTAAAAATATTTTTATTATCTTTACACAATGAAAGAGAAAGTAAATAAGACGATTTTAGGTGAAGATGATTTTGCATCCTTTCCTGATATGAGGAAAGCTCAAGTAGAGCGTATTCTTAGCTGTTATACAGAAGAATCAATCAAGAAATCTACTGATACAGATCGTGATGAATTTACAGGTCCTCAGAAAGGACAAAATAAACTCCGTGCTGATGGAAATGGATTTGATAATAAAAACATTACTCAAGAATCTGAACCTTATCTCCATCACAAACTGATGGCAGGTTACCATAGAGCAACTGCTGATGAATTGAATCAAGAATCTTTGAAACTTAATACAGGTACTGATGAGGAAACTCTTAGTGCAGCTAAAACGAAGAAAGCAGAAGCAAAACGTCATAATGAACTAGCTGATCAACATCGTGAATTAGCCAAGGCAGTACATGATGAAAAGAAAAATGGTAAATGGAATGATACTATTCCTACTAAAAAACAAGCTATTGCTTATGGATCAAAACAATCTAAAGCAATAGATAAGAAAACAGCTGGAGGTAAAGAATCTGAAAAGGATTATGAAGATGTAAAGAAATCAGTATTAGCTGATATTCAGAAAGGTGATATTAGTTATAAAATGTCTTCATCTTATGGAGGTGATCAACCTATTCTCTTTACAAAGAAAGGTTCTGAACTGAAAGAAACTTCTAAGATAAAGAAAGTTCAACTTGATGAAAGACTCGCAGCTACTCAAACTGAACTAACAGTACTTAAAACCAATCTTGAAGAAGAAGGAATTAAGTTTATTGCAAACGGCAATTCAAACAATCCTAATCCATGTCCTGTATATCAGAAAGATATGGATAAAGATACTGAGTCATTATTCTATAAGTATCAAGATTTGCTTTATAGATACAATGATCTCAGATGTGATATCAAAGCATTAGAGATTATAATTGAAAATGCAGAAGATAATAAAAACTATACTTGCAGCATTGGTCAGTTAATATCACTTGAGAAGGCTCAAGAGAATGATATTGAGAAGGGTGAGAAGCTTAAAAAATCTTTTGAAGCACTTGGTCTTTCTAATTTAGAAGATAATGATTTGTTTAAGGCTGAAGGAAGTAAAGGTGGCAAGGTTATTGGTCATACTAAGTCAGGTAAGCCTATTTATTCACATAAAAATGCGAAGCATTCTGATTATGAAAATTTTACAAGTGCTGAACATCGCGAAGCATCTGATATACACTATACTAAAGCAGACGAACACGCAGCTAAAGTAGGTGACGATAAAGATGATATGAATCCAGATTTTCAAGCCTTTATGCATCAGAAAAATAAAGCAGAAGGACATGAAAAAGAAGCTAAAGAAAAGAAAGGCTTAAAAAAATCTGAAGCTTACAACATACTGATGAAGCAAATAAACATTATTTAACAGCAAAAGAAGAAAAATAATCATACGATATTCGGTTAAATAATAAATAACGCGACAATGATAGATTACAGATTTACAGGATGGATAAAAGACCAACGTATAGACGTTCGTTTCCGTACTGATGCAATACTTCCAACTGATGATGCATTTAACATCCTGCAAATTCAAGTTGGATCTCAATTCATTGCTGGAGAAAATAACAGTCCGAGCAATCCTAATCTTGCAGATCCAAATGGTATTTATGCAAAATATTTTTCTGGATATGAAGATCCAATCAGTGTTGAGAAACAATCACCTGATGGAGTAGGATTTGTATTTAAGAGAAAGAATTCAAGGCGCGGTGCTATGATCACATTTGCAATGAATATGGATCTTAACTTAGAGGCAATTGATGAAAAAGGAAATGTTACTGAAATAGTATACGAAGTATCCTTCTCTTCTTCTGCTTCATTAGCTCTTCATACTAATCGTACATGGCCTGAATCAGTTTAAAAAATAGAGTAACAATCGGTAGGAATGATTTTAAGTATAATAAGAGCTTCTGGGATTTATAAGATAACTAATCTTATAACCCAGAAGTTTTATATTGGAAGTTCTATTGATTTATGTAGAAGAAAAATAGAGCACTTTAGTGCATTGAGAACTAACAAGCACCACTCTATATTACTACAACGAGCTTTTAACAAATACGGAGAAGAAAACTTCATCTTTGAAGTTGTAGAATGCTGTGAAAAAGAAAATCTAATTAAACGAGAACAACACTACCTCGATACACTCAAGCCGCAATATAACATCTCGTCTTTAGCAATAAACTCTTCGGATCTTCAAAGAAAAGCAATAATTCAATTCACTATTGAAGGAAATAAAATAAAGGAATATATTTCTTTAGCTGAAGCAAGAAGGACAACTAAAATATTAGGTATAGAGAGTGTATGTAGTAGATTTTGTAATCAAGCTGGAGGATTTCGCTGGATGTATAAAGAAGATTATATTAAAAACAACTATACTCTTTATCCCTTAAAACCTAATGCCAATATTGGGAGAAAAAAGAATCATAATAAAGAAGTAGTGCAGCTTAATAGAGTCACTAATAAGCTAATAGCAGAGTATCGCTCTATTTTAGAGGCATCGAAACAAACCAAAGCATTTGAACTTAGTATTAGTAAGGCTTGTAGAGGATTAATTAAAAGTTCATTAGGTTATAAATGGATATATAAAAAGGATTATGATTCATTACACGTCGCCGTATAGTATTGAAAAAGATATAGGGAAAGCTTATAATCAAGCAATGAAACATCTTAATCAAGATGATTGGATGTGTTTTACCGATGCTGATTTAATGTTTTTAACATCTGATTATGGACATCAAATACAGGATATAGTGAATCTATATCCTGATACAGGACTCTTTACTTGCTTAACTAATCGTATAGGTAATAGAGAGCAACAATATAATAACTTCATAAACGAAGATCCTAATATTCTTAATCATAGACGTATTGCACTTCAATTACAGCGAGAGAAGAGAACTCAAGTAATTGAAACAAAGATAGTGATTAGTGGAATGCTTTTTCTTATAAAGAAAAGTACTTGGGATAAGATTTATGGAGCTCCAGAAGGTAAAGGATTACTTACCGTAGATAATCATATTGCAAAAAGAGTGTTGCAGATAGGAATGAAGATACGTATAATGCAAGGCGTTTATGTTTTTCACTTTTATAGACTAGATACGAACAAGGATAACGTATCACATCTCGCAGTTAATGGAGAAGTAACTCAAACTCGCTATAGAAGAGTACGAAGAGCATTTAATCAATAATAAATAAAAATGACACAAACTAAAGAATTATTACGTACTGAAATTATTCAACATTTAATCAATAGATATGGATATAAATCCTATTTAGAGATAGGTGTTGCTAAAGGTGAAAATTTTGAAGCAATTAAATGTGAAAGAAAAGTTGGAGTAGATCCTGATCCAAATTCTAAAGCTACTGTAAAACAAACCTCAACAGACTTCTTTGAAACTAATATCACTGGTGATGCAATCAATGGATATTCTCTTATAGAGAAATTTGATATTGTATTTATAGATGGATTACATCATGCAGAGCAAGTATATAGAGATATTGAACAAGCTCTTGATGTATTAAATGAGGGAGGAATAATTGTGTGTCATGATATGTTACCGCGAACAAAAAGAATGCAAGAAATACCTCAACAGCAAGATGAATGGACAGGAGATTGTTGGAAAGCTTATATGCGATTAAGAGAAAGAGAGGATTTAGAAATGAGAGTAGTCGATACTGATTACGGATGCGGTATTATAAGCAAAGGACAGCAAGAACCATTAAGAGTAGATCCTTTGACTTATGAAAATTTTATTCATAATCGTAATCGTTGGATGAATGTTATAACTCCTGAAGACTTTTTTATTATTTATTAAATGAATCATCGTTTAAGAGTATATAGAGCTCCCGAAGAGCATAAGGTTAAGTTGTTTTTGAAAGTATATCAAATATATTTTGATGATTCTCAATTGCCGCGTTTAGAATATATACCTTATCGTAATAGTCATTGTACAGTGTTTTTTGAAAGTTCAGTAATAAGAACACTTATTGAAACAAATCATCATAAGGACAGTCATTATTTCGGTGTGGTATCTTATTCATTAAGAGATAAGATTGATTTTTTACGTAGATCAAGAAATAATCATCCAAATATTGTTGATAAGAACGTTACAGAATTTAGACCTGATTTATTCGAAGCCCAATTAAAACAAACTACTCCTGATGTAATGAGTATACAGAGACATATGTCTCATGATTCAGTAAGTTTTGCTGATAAATATCATCCTAACTTTTCTTTATACTTTAAAGAGATAATGTCAAAGATAGGATATGATTGGGTTCCAACGAGATTTAATCACGTATTTTATTGCAATTATTTTGTAGCTAAGTCTGAGATATATGAACGTTATGTAAAAGAAATGCTTGCTCCAGCAATGGATGTAATGAAAACGATGCCTGAATTAATGAATAATAGTCATTATCCTAAACCTTTGCCAGATAATTTAAAACAATCTTTTGGTGTGGATTATTATCCATATCATTCGTTTTTATGTGAAAGAATGTTTAGTTATTTTGCACATATACATAATTTAAGATGCTTGCATTATTAACTTCCTGCGGGAGAACTGATTTATTACAACGAACTGTAGATTCTCTTTTTCTTAATCAACAAAGAGAAATAGATCTTCTTATTCATGAAGATGGAAATGAAATTCTTTTAGAAAGAGGAGATTATAAAGGAACAGTAACTGCAATGTTTAGTGAACGAAAAGGACAACACGAAAGTATTAATCTTTTTTTAAGAAAACGCTTAAATGAAAAATATTATCTTCATTCAGAAGATGATTGGGAATTCAAAAACACTTTTGATTGGATTACTGCTAGTGTAAAAATTATGGAATCGGATCCAATGATTATAAAGGTACTTCCGAGAGGAACAATAGAACATCCTTGTAAGTATGATTATGAAATAGATGGAATAAAATATGGTTTTTTACAACCGTGGAATTCTGTAGATAATATTAGGTGGTGTGGTTTTAGTTATAATCCTGGTGTTACTAGAGTAGATCTATTGAAAAAGTTTTTACCTTTAGATCGATATGAAAATAATCTAGCAGAACGTATTTATGATGCAGGTTATAAAAAAGTACAATTAGAAAGAGCAGTTTATCATCATATAGGAGAAGGGAGGAGTACTCATGGATAAATTTATGCAAAACATATGCGATAAACATAAAGTAAAATTAATGTTTTTATCTAAAAAATTTTGTAATGATTATGCTTATTTTAATAGAGCTTGTTGTGTTGATAATAATGAAATACAGCTCGGTATATTTGATTGTCAGCAAAAAAGATTATTAGCTTTTTTTCATGAATTAAGTCATTGTTTAGAACCGCAATGGCGTTTTAATGAATTAAAATATGATTATGAAAAAAGAGTTTGGAGAAGATCTTTAATTGAAGCAATTAAATATGGTATTATTTTTTCATATCAAATGAAAAGATTTGCAATAATGTTAAATAATACATATAAAGATTGGGAAAAACAAAATTATCTTAAAGTGTCGTGAATATAGATAAAAAGATAGTGATGTATTTTATAAACTATAACGATAGTTTCTATATACCGTTTATAGCTAAACATTATTCATTTTGTGAAGCAATTGTAATGTATGATCATTATTCTACTGATGATTCTGTAAAAATTGCTCAGTCATTAGGAATAGAAGTAAGATTCTTTGGACAAAGAGGACAATTAAATGATCAAGTCTATCTTGATATTAAAAACCATTGCTGGAAAGAACAACGTGCTAAAGGAATAGATTATGTTATTGTATGTGATGCTGATGAATTTATATGTCCAGATAATTTAGTAGGTACAGCTCCTGTAGTTACTGGTTATAATATGATATCAGAGAATATGCCAGTGAGTAAGATTACTGAAATAAGTGTAGGAAACTTTGATAAAGGATCTTGTAAGCAAGCTATTTTTAATCCTGATGCAATAACTGAAATAGATTATATTCATGGTTGTCATAAGAATCATATGACAGGGAATATTACCAGAGAAGGAAGTTGTCGATTATTACATTATAGGACAATAGGGGGAGTACAGAGAATGATTCGTAGACATGCTGAATATAGAAGGAGATTAAGTCAATTCAATATTCATCATCGCTTTGGTCATCATTATCTTCAAACTGATAGTCAAAAGAGAGAAGAATGGGATAGGTTAATTAAAACAGCAAAACCATTATGGTAGAGACAATAGTGTATCAGGAGATATATTCATATCCTAAATTTCAAGCTGAAGGAAATGCAGCACAATTTGCTATACCTTTTGCAAAGCACGTATGTAAAGGTGTAGGAGTTGATGTTGGATGTAAGAAGAAAGAGTGGGCTTTCCCTGGAGCTATACCAGTTGATTTAGAATTTAAAGATGAATTTGAAGCCTTAAATCTTCCATATTCTGATAATAGATTAGATTATATCTTTTCATCTCATTGTTTAGAACATATTCCAAATTGGGTAGAGGTAATGGATTATTGGTATAAATGTTTAAGAAAAGGAGGAACATTATTTTTATATCTTCCAGATTATTCTCAAGTATATTGGAGACCGTGGAATAATAGAAAACATTTACACGTTTTTACTCCTGAAATTATAAGACACTATATGCTTCAAAAAGGATATAAGAATGTGTTTGTATCAGGAATAGATTTGAATAATTCGTTTATGGTAATGGGAGAGAAATAATGGTTATAAATCAATATCATACTATTGGTGATTTAATCTTTATCGAACCTCTTTGTAGATATTTTTATCATAGAGATGGAAGAAAACCTATTCTTCCTATTCATGATCATTTAATGTGGATTCAAGAGTATATAGATACAGCAGTATTTGTACCTAAGTCAACTTTTGAGTTAAATTATGAATCTATTGAAATTGATAATTCAGATTACTTACCATTACTTTTTGCTAATCAGATTTTACGTAAGTTAGATAAGTTTGATTATTCAGATTATGAAAATGTAATGTTAGATAAATATCGACTTGCATTGTTTGAAGATGCTTATATATCAAAAGAGTATAGAAAAGTTTTAGATCTATGGAAGACTATTGATTTAAGATTTGATGTAGAAAAGGGACATCGATTATATGAACATTTGAAATTAGAAGAAGATGAAGAATACATTCTTATAAATGAACATTCTCGTGCTGGAAAAATAGAGATAAATCTTAAAGATAAATACGGTATTAAGATTATTAAGATGGAAGCTATTGAAGGATATACAGTTATTGATTGGTGGAAAGTAATTGTAGCAGCAAAAGAAAATCATCATATAAGCACTTCAACGTTTTTTATAATGCAAGCTTTATATAACAAGTTTGGAGAGATATTTGATTCAGAAGTTTTTTTATATCCAAGACCTGGTGAAGATGGATTAAGAGGAATTAAGAATTTAATTCCATCTTTTAAATGTAAAAAATTATTTCAAAATACTTGAGTATCTATAAGATAAATTATTATCTTTATCAAGAATTAAATAACAAAAAACATGCGACATCTTGTAGCGTTCTTTTTAAGGTTATTTAATATCGTTCTTTCAGTTATTGCTTGGATAGGATTGCATTTTTACACACCTTGGCATCTTCGAGGTTATGTACGTGGAATTTCTCGAGCAGTAAAAGCTGAAGTGCAAAGACAAAAGCTTGGAGCTGAACGCCTCTATGCTTTCCTTTCACTAAAGACGGTATTCTAGTAAAAAATGAAAAGCCTAGTA
>Ga0210385_10001273_pt1 | contig 15855 bp, 13 predicted proteins | sample IncBWH26OmetaG_FD_160107 | JGI IMG/M metagenome (GOLD analysis project Ga0210385, IMG submission 160107) | Forest soil microbial communities from Barre Woods Harvard Forest LTER site, Petersham, Massachusetts, United States - Inc-BW-H-26-O ...
CTGCGGGACATTTACGGTTACCACACTCGTGTCACCGGGCAGCACAGCCAAGCTCGGGCTGGCGAGAGTCAAGGAGAAATCGACACCAACCCTGCCAGGAAGGATCTGCATAACATCGGTCGTCGATTGCGTAAGATTTGGTACAAGTGTGTCCGTAGCGACGATATTTATCGAGTAACTCCCCGCCGGAGCTGCCCCGGTGGCCGTTAGGATGAGGGTCGTAGAACCGATTCCGGTTAGCGTTGCTGGAACGAAAGTGGCCGTGACGCCGCTCGGCAGGCCCGTGACCGAGAACGCAACAGGATGAGAAAAGGTGGCGGTAGTCAGTTCAGTTACCGTGATTGTGCCGGAGCCGCCCTGCGGGACGGAAGCGCCAAGCAGCGGCGGTACCAGTCGAAACGGCTGAGGAGAAACCCACGCTGTGGTGTTCGCAGAAAACGCAGGGTTTGCAACGCTGGTCGCGATGATCGTTACCTGCTGCAAAGAATTGATCGTCGCGGGCGCGGTATAAACTCCGGTGTTGCTGATACTACCCAGTCCACCCGGACTGATCGACCAGGCCACGCCAGCCGTGCCCACGTTCGAAGCGGCGGCGGTAAATTGCTGGGATTGTCCCGGATAGACGACGGACCACGCGGGTGACACGTCTATGTAAGCCGCTGGGGATAGCGTTAGGACTGCGCTGGTTGACAGCGTCGTATCCGCCAGACTGGTGGCAGTCACCGTAACGGTCTGTTCCGAGGCGATGGAATCGGGTGCTGTGTAGAGCCCGGTGTTATCGATTGAGCCTAATCCCGAAGGGCTGATGGACCACGTGACTGCAGGATTTTCGGGATGGGTTGTGACATGGGCAGTAAATTCTTCGGTATCAGACGCGGTAATTGTGTCTGCAGTCGGGCTGATGCTAATAGGCTCATCGACGGTAACTGAAACCGCCAAACTGCCGTTAATGATGATCTCCGTAGATCCTGGTGCTATTGCCGTTCCTACTCCGTTCGCATTCACCGTTACAATATTGGGATCTTGCGAGACAAATGTAGTTTGACTCGAGTTCGTCAGATCGGCCGTTGACCCATCGGCATAAGTACCAATGACATCGATCGCTAGATCCTCGCCCACATACAGCTCCAGTGGGCCACCGGGATCAGTTGTCAACTGGGTGGGAGTATCCGAACGCTCCACGTCAATCGTGATCGGCGTCGACCAGATCGGCCCACCAGATGTAATGGCTCCGAGCGCCGTAAGAGTGTAACTGCCCGGCGTAGTGCTGGATGGAATCTGAATGTCAAACTTGTAGGGGGGCACGGTCTGCATATTCACAAGGGGAATATTGCCCGACGGGATTATCCCAACCCCGCTAAACGGCCCGCCGGAACTCGCAACTTCAACCGTGACCGTGTCGCCAGGATGGACAACAGCCCCATTAGCCGGCGCAACAATTTGGAGCGTTCCCTGGGCGCTTGACACCCAACAACAAACAAGAAATAACGCTATGATAAGATACAGGCGTACACTGCGCATATTCCCCCGGAACGTCGAGCTATCTTCAGCACATTGCGATATCAGGCGAGCTCATTTGAGCCAGAGCCCAACTATCTGCGCGGCATTACGATGACTTCCACCTTAACCACTTTTGCACCTACATGAACCTCCAAGTAAGTAGTTCCTAACTTAAGAGGATGTATGACACCGTTGGTGGTAACTTTGATGATACTAGGATCTTCTGGTACATAACTTGTCTGTGTCGATGCCGTGAGTGGCACAACTGATCCGTCCTGGAACGTGCCGTAGACGTTCACTGGGCCGGACATATCCATATGCAGCGATTTATCCAAATCCAGCTCGTACGACTCAAACTCCGTCTTAATACTTATTGGCTGATCGGGCCGTTCCACGTCGACCCACAGGCGGTTGGAAGGCATGTGATCGCCAGACTCGGTTACGCCGTCTGCGACTAACGGATACATTCCAGGTTCCATGTCTCTCGGGATTGACAACACAAAACTGAATGGGGGCTTCGTTTGCTCACCTGGAAACGGAATCTTTCCTGGTGGAATCACAGTAACGTGTGTAAATTGGCCTCCCAATCCTTCGGCTGTCACGGTAAAAGCCTGGCCAATGTAAGCGACCGGCAGACTGGACGCCGCTGTAAGCCGAAGCGACGGTTTTTGTGCTGAGAGGGACAACGCCGTGCAGCAGAAGAGAAGGGCGCCTCTGCAGCTCATCATGCTCGATCCCTGGACCGTTTTACTCTGTATCATTGGGGAGCCAGGTGACGAAATATATCCGTTCTAGTGACCGGCGTATTCAAGAGATTCAGTGCCTTTAAGGGAATGCCAGAGTTATGGTTCAGCTCATAATTCCCTCCAAACCCGAGGATATTCAGCGCGTCAGTATGGATGACATCCGGAAATACAGATGCTGCCCCGCCAGCTTCCTGACTGGTAAGCGATACAATGGCATCGCTCTGGCTATTGTCTATAGTCGTCCCAAATTCGCTCGGCCAGTTATCGTTTATTAGTTTCCCAAGAAGAGGTTCGCCGGTGTTTCCCGAACACGCTTGCAGTAAACCGTTCGACACCGTTGAGCGCCAATACCTATGAAGACCACCTGTGTTGGGGTCACTCATGGTGCCGGCGATCAGCGCTATCGGCGCCTCGTGAGAATTGGAAGTGGTAAGGAGCGAGTTGAGAGCCGGGCTCAGGTGTCCGCCGTTTCCATCGCCCTCCAAGTCGCCAAACGCCCCACTCACCTGAGCGTTCCCCGGCTGATCGAGGACCACGCTATAGAGAGCGAGGTTTCCGTTTTTCGCAAAAATCGACCGAAGGCATTCATTACTAGCGGCTGGCGGGCTGCTGACCAGCATGTCCGTCGCGGCCGGGCTTCCTAAATGGGGTGTTCCTATGGTGATAACTTTGTGGATCTCGCCATTACCAAAGTTCGAGATGCCGGTGAAATAAGTGCTGTTTTCCAAAGTCCGGGTAATTACGCCGCCCATGCTATGGGCGACTACATCGACCTGAGCGGCAGCCGCGTTTTGTGACCGAAACTTGCGTAAAGCCTCCGTAATGTAATACTGGACGCTCCCGATATTGAATGCAAACCCTAAAGCATTCGGGTTAACCACGTGGAGCGGAGGGTTGTAGACTGGATTCGTGCTCAATACATATTGAGGATTATTGTGATAATCCGCCCTTGAAATAACCGAGAACCTGGAAGTGTCGTTCGCCACGGGAGTGAAATCATTCCAAGTGTCAGGATTGGACCATAAGCCGTGAACGAGTACCAACGGCGGGCGCAAAACGGTAATAGAGACACTTACAGGCGATGGTCCCTGACCGCTTTGCACGGGCTTGACTTGCAGCGCTACCAGGCGTTGCTTGGCTTGGTCGTCGTTTCCTCCGCGGGAAAAATCCGGTGGAGGAATATATTGGGCGAATCCGACGGGTCCGAGATTTTGCTGGTTGACCCATAGGTTACGCACTGTAACGGTTAACTTCTCCGTGCCGGACCCGCCTCGAATCGGCGCGAGCAGGCCGTTCTGGTTAGGAAGACTGGCCGGGTTCCCGTTGTTATCGCCTGGTTGCAAGGATAACTGAAACTGCTCGCCGTTTGAGCCGCCCTTGATGCGGATTACCAGCCGGGCAACGCCGTCCGCCGCGATCCCTTGCACCACCGCGCCCTTCGTTGCTAGCAGCCGTCGCGTCGTCACGATTCCATTGCCCGCGGTGTTAACCAGATCTGGCACGGGGTCGACCAACTGAACATCAAGGCACTGTGCGGCCGGCTGAGCATCCGCGTGCACGCTGGCGCGACGCTCGGGACCGGCGGGTGTTACTTCCTCGGCGAAAATTGCACACGACTCTGGGTTCGGAGTGGGCTCCGGCGGAGGCAAAGGTGGATCTGGCGGCAATGGCGCCGCCGTTGCGAGGCATTCGTTAAGCTCTTGCTCGACCTGTTCCAGACAGGGAATGCTGGCCTGTATATAGCACGCAAGTGCCTCTAGAGTTGCAGTGCCTATGCAATAGTTGCAGGCTGAGTTCGTACACGTACCCGTATTCTGCGCGCGCAGCGTTCCGTTGGGCGGGAGTAATGCGAACGCAAGAAGTAAGACCAGATATCGTCGATAACAATTAAACATATTGGTGCAATTGCACTCTAGGACGCTAAAGGTTTGGCGAAGTCGATTGTTCTTTGTTTTCGCGCGCATTGCACCTGCCAATTGGGTTGAACTTTTCCTGCTGCTTGCAATTGAAATTAGAGGTACTTCATTAAGTTAAATCGAAAACAGCCGACCCAAGCCTAGGAGTTTTCTGATATCAGGATTTTTGATAACCTGATTCAACGGATGCATATGGCGATCAGACATTTCGACGCTCGGCCTGCGGCCACAGTTCTGAAGTTCAGGTCCTCGATTAGAGCAGAAGCTTGTCCACGTTTCAAGCGTCGGTCGGCGGTAAATTGCTGAGATTCTCCTCGGTAGACCACCGACCGAAGCCGCTGACACGTTTTACGTAGGCCGCCGGTGCCGCGATCAATCCGGACCAAACGCTCGGTATTCAAGGGCTCATCCAGCTCTCGCCTACCGCCGCGCTCAACATGGAAGCGCGCATCAAGGCGTTCCTCGACAACAATCCCAGCCTGAATCCCGAAGAACAGGCGGCCTTCGAAGCGCTGCTCGATTTCGTCAAGACCACGGATAGCTGGGACCTGCTCTCGCAAGCGCTCGACGGCTTCAACAGTCAGCTCGGTTTGCATATTCCGGGAGTGTTTATCAGTCCGGATTCAACGCCACTCACAACGAACCCGCCCTTGCCGCAGCTCATCGGAGATGCGGCCGGCAAAGCCCCGAACCTCGGCAACATTCCCATCAAGGTCATTTCGCCGAGCCTCTATCAGCCCTGGCGCTGCGGGCAATTCGCTTTCCAGAATCTGCTCGTTGTCGATGAATGGGGTCAGGCATTGTGGCCCATCACTCCGTTCAACTACAAGCGGGAAGTGATCTCCCTTCCGCCCGACCTGACGCCGGTTCGCAAATCGAACACCGTCCCCTTCACGATTGCGAACGGACCTGCTATCGGCCGCCTCACGCCCTCGCTCGCCGCTGCAGGAGGCGCCTCATTCACGCTCACCATCAACGGCGCGGGTTTCGCAACGGGCGCAGTGGTTGAATGGAACGGCGACGGGTTGACCACCAGCTTCTTCAGCTCCACGCAGATCGCGGCCACGGTTCCCGCAAACCTGGTTACTTCGGCAGGCGACATTAAGATCACTGTGATCTCCGCCGATCACGCCTCGCCGCCCGCAACTTTTCGGTCGTCTCCGGCCCCGCTATCGCTTCCTTGCGCCCCAACTTCATCCAAGCCGGCATGAGCCCTACCGCCGAGTTCCAGCTCACCGTCAACGGTGTTGCTTCGAGTCAGGCTCAATCGTCAAATGGAATGGAACCGATCTCGCGACCACCTTCGCAAGTCCCATCAAGCTCATCGCCTATGTGCCCGCGCATCTGGTGGCCACGCACGGCATCGCCTCCGTCACCGTCTCCACCGGCAGCCTAACCTCGCCTGTAGCGGTCTTCACCATTTCCGCCACGGCCGCAATCTCCTCGCTTGACCACACCGTAGTTTCGGCCGGTTCGCCATCCTTTTATCTGACACTCAGCGGCGTCGGGCTCGAGCCCACCACCGTTGTCTTCTGGAACAACACTCCGCTTGCGACCACTTACCTCGACAGTTCGCACGTGCATGCTGAGGTGCCTGCCGCCCTCGTAGCTGCTGCCGGCGGCTCTAATATCACCGCTGTCACCGGCCATGCCGTAGTCGAAAACATTCCCGAGGCGCTCATCCAGCTTCCGCCTGCTCTGTTGCAGCCGGCGCGCCTTGATTTCGATCTGATTTCTGCGCTCAACGACAACATCGTGAGCGGCGGCGAACATCCCGAAGCCGACCCCATCTGCGGCTGGGTGTTGCCCAATCATTTGAATCAGTCCCTCGTCGTCTATGACTCGGCCGGCGCCGCACTCGGCGAAATGGCAATCGGCATCCCCGCCAACGAAGAAGCGCAGATCTGTTGGACCGGCGCGCCGAACAGCCCTTATACGTCCTTGCAGCAGATCGCTTCCGAGGTCCCTCACTTTGGTCCGTTTCTTCTCGCTTTGAAGAACCAACCGCCGGCCACGTTCAAAGCCTTTCTACGCGCCATCGACGAAACGCTCTGGACCACTGTGCCGATGGGCGCCGTGTTCGATCAGAGTCTCGCGGTGCTGCTGGGGCGGCCGCTCGCCATGGTGCGCGCGCGTGTGCAATTCAAACTGAGCGGCGCGCCCGTGGCCGATCCGAGTTGGCAATTTACGTTCTCGCCGGAGCCGCCCGCGGTGCTGGGCTACCAGTTTCCTGTCGAACTCGGCAATCTTCCGCAGCTCAACGACGGCTTGATCGGCTATTTCCTAGCTGACAATTACTCGGAGTTCAACGTGGCCGAAGAACCCGGCGCAATTCCGAGCGATTATCTCCGGCCCATTGGCCGCGATAACAACTACATCTACATGCCGCCCGACGGGAACACCATAATCTACGTGTCCATGCTCGTAGACCCGCGCGGTTACGTGCACGCGACCACCGGCATCCTGCCGACTATGGAAGTCACGCTTCCAGGCGACTTTGTCGACGGCGCACTCGCGGCCATGGACATCACCTTCCGCATCAACGGCATCCTTACCGATCAGCGCATCGCGGCCCCCACCGAAACCACCCCCGCGAGACCTTCGTCCTCATGCCCGTACCCGAAGAAACGCAGGCGCGTGGGCGCTCAGTACGACGATGCCGGCCTCACCAGCTACGCCATTGCGCCAAACGATGCCGTCGCGCGGCTTTCGAACGTCGCACCCGTTCTGCGGCGCGGGCTGTTGCAGCTTACCTCGGCCTTAACCGCGCCGAAACCTGCACGTTCACCAGCCTTGCCGCGCATCCGCTGACCCACCCAGATTCGCAAAAAGGAGCCAACTCATCATGTCGCTACCGAACTCGTTCGTGACCGTCGATGCCAGCCAGCCCACCACGCTCACGTACATGCCGCACGTGGAGCCCGCACCCCTCACGGTGAGCATTCCCAATCAACCGCCGACGCTTGGGTCATTGGAAATCATCATCACCAACCAGCAATCGGGAACGCTCGATATCGAATCCATTGAATTTGTCATTCCGGTTGGCTCGGGTGCAACCTTGACTCCTACAACGCAGGGCATCCAAACGGCGGTATCCGATTCGGCAAACTGGCAGGTCATCGCACCGTGGGGAACCATCACGAGCGGAACCGCGACCTTTACCCTGCAACCTGTGGCCGGGTCCAGTGGGCCTCTGAAACCGGGCCAATCCCTGGTCGTACAGATCTACAGTTTTCAGACCATCGTTGCTCCGGCGACGGCCAGCATCTTCATCAAGGAAAAAATCGGCGGGAATACCAGTACGGGCGGCTTCGATGTCACCACGTATCCCTACGGCTTCTATTTCAACGGCCTGATCGCAACCGTCCCCAGCGGCGGCAACTTCGTTCCCGTCGCACAGGTGGCAAATCCTTCGAAGGTCACTCTGGTATGGAACTCCTCGGTGGTAGATAGCGGCGCGTTCACCATCTACTACTCGAACGCCACACAGGGCCAGCGGCAGGTCTCGCCCCAATATGCCGGCCAGTGGACTTCTCCAGACATCACCAGCGATACCGTCTTCACGGTGTCGGTCAACGTGATCACCACCGGAGGCGCGCCGCTGACCGCGGCCATGTCGGTCTCCGTCGCCGTGCAAAATCCCGATTTGGTTGCGAAGTCTCTGACCGCCGGCGCTATCGTCGCGCGAGGAACAATCGAGGGTTCGGCACAGTGCCTGTCGGAGCCGTTCTCGATTGGTGGGTTCCGCAAGGCTCCAATCTGCCCCTCCCGCCGAACTTCGTCATCTGCGACGGACGCATGATCTCGGATCCCCAAAGTCCGTTCAACGGCAAGAACGCGCCGAACCTGGTGAAGCGATTCACGTACGGCGTCAACGCTGTTTCGGCCATCGGTTCGACGGCCGGTAACGAGACCGCAAGCGTGACGATTCAAAGCTCTTTGAGCGGCACCACCGATGCCATGGGCGGAGCCGCTCCGCCTGCATGGGCCAATACCAGGGAGGGGGTCATCTGGAGAAACCAGTCGGTTACGAACCACCGGCTAGCCATCTCATCCTCAGACTATAACTGGAATGATGGGCAGCACATTCACTCCCTCGGCGGACCCGGAGGCGCCAAGGCTGTCGGGTCAGCCAGCTTCTCCATCATGCCGCCTTACTTCGGCCTGCTAAAGGTTCTGAGGATAAAGTAAATACCGCCGCCGTTGCCTCTGATCAACCGTGTGGGGCTTGAATGCCTCCGGCTCCGCGTTTCGCTACTAGCGCCTCTGGCGAATAAACAAGCTAATGAAATGATATGTTCTCTGTGTGCCCAGCCTGGTAGCTGCTGTTGTCCCGTCTGAAAAGCTTCTCTCCCTCAGCACTGTCGACCTGCTCGTAATTGTTCTGTACTTCTTGATGGTGCTTGGCATCGGCTTCTATCTGAAGCGCTACACCAAGACAGGCGAAGATTTCTTCCTGGCCGGGAGAGACATGAGTTCCTGGATCGCCGGCCTCAGCTTCGTCGCCGCCAACCTCGGCTCCCTCGAACTCATGGGCTGGGCGGCGTCCGCTTATCAATACGGCATTCTTGCCACCCACTGGTATTGGATCGGCGCCATCCCCGCCATGCTGTTCCTGGGCGTTGTGATGATGCCGTTCTATTACATCTCCCGAACTCACTCGGTGCCGGGTTACCTGCAACTGCGCTATGGCGAACCGGCCCGCGCGTTATCCGCCGTCAGTTTCGGATTGATGACTGTGCTGATGAGCGGCATCAACATGTACTCCATGGCGCTGGTCATGAAAATCATTCTCGGCTGGGACATTCATTTCAGCATCTGGGTCTCGTCAATTACCGTCGCCGTCTACGTCTTCCTCGGCGGCCTGCTCTCGGCCATCTTCAACGAGGTGCTTCAGTTCTTCCTCATCTGGCTCGGCGCCATCGTCATCTCCATTTTGGGCTTGGTCGAAGCGGGTGGCTGGAGCGGCATGGTTCACCGCATCCATGAGCGCTGGCCCGGCCAGGATTACACGCATCTTTGGAGCGGTCTCGGGTCGTTCACTACCAATCCCATGGGCATCAACTGGGCGGGCATCGTGCTTGGCCTCGGTTTCGTTATTTCCTTCGGCTACTGGACCACCGACTTCCTGGTAGTGCAGCGCGTCCTCTCCGCGAGAGATCTTCGCAGCGCGAAAATGGCGCCCATCATCGGCTCCGTGTTTAAGATGGCGCTGCCCTTTATCGTCATCCTTCCGGGCTTGCTGGCGCTCGCGGTTCTGCCTGAGAAGCTGGTCGGCGAATCCCAGGCGGGCGCCGGCGCGCATACTTACAACGAAGTACTGCCGTTGATGCTCGCGCGCTACTGCGGCCCGGGCTTGTTGGGCCTCGGCATCACGGCGCTCATTGCCGGGTTCATGTCCGGCATGGCCGGTAACGTCAGCGCCTTCGCCACAGTCTGGACCTATGACATCTATCGGGCGTTCATGCGCAAAAACGCGAGCGATGCTCATTACGTGTCGATCGGGCGCTGGTGCACGGTGCTCGGCGTGCTCGTCAGCATCGGCACCGCTTACCTGGTGATGCAATTCCTCAGCATCATGGACTACGTGCAGGCGCTGTTCAGCTTCTTCATCGCGCCGCTATTCGGAACGGTCATCCTCGGCATGCTATGGAAGCGCGCCTCGCCCGCCGGAGGCTTTTGGGGCCTGCTCGCCGGAACCGTCTCCTCCATCAGCATGTTCGTCTGGGTTAAAGGCGATCCCAGCGCCTTACGCTACATCGCGCTCTCCCCTCACGCCAAAGACATGGCCGAGAATATGTACCGCGCTCTGTGGTCGTGGATCATCTGCGTGGTCGTCACCGTCGCCGTGAGCCTCGCCACCAAGCCCAAACCCGCATCTCAACTTGCCGGCCTGGTTTATGGCGCAACCGAAATACCTTCGGAAGGCAATCTGCCGCTGATCCATCGCCCGGTCTTCTGGGCCGCTGTGGTCATCGTCATTTTCTTCATCGTGAACATCATCTTCTGGTAGGCGAAAAATATATGCACGGATCCGGTTTCATCTCCATCTGGTTTTTCATCGGCGTCTTGTTGAGCGCCTATGGCCTCCTCATCACCGCAACCGGCTTATATGAGCTGTCCTCCCCGCCGGCGAACCCGCCCGTTCTCTTCAATCTTCACGCCACCATTTGGTGGGGAGCGGTCCTGCTCATCATTGGCTTGATTTACTTCTTTCGATTTTTCCCAAGGAAACCCTAATGCCAGACCTTCAACGGCCGAAGATCGGCCTCATCATCGGCAATCGCGGCTTCTTCCCGGATCATCTGTGCGCCACCGGCCGCGAGGACATGCTGCGCGTCATGCAGGGCGCCGGCATCGAACCCGTTGCGCTCTCCACTGAAGAGTCCAAATTCGGCGCCGTCGAGACTTTCCAGGAAGCCAAACGCTGCGCCGAGCTGTTCAAAAAGCATCGCGAAGAGATCCAGGGCGTGATCGTCTCGTTGCCAAACTTCGGAGACGAGCGCGCCATCGCCGACACGCTGCGCATGTCCGGCTTGAACGTGCCTGTGCTGGTGCAGGCCACACCGGACACGCCCAACAAAATGACCATCCGCGACCGCCGCGACAGCTTCTGCGGCAAGATGTCGGCCTGCAACAACTTGATGCAGTACGGCATCCCGTATTCGCTCACCACGCTGCATACCGAGGCGCCCGATTCCGAAGAGTTCAAACGAGACCTGGCTTGGTTCATCGCCGTATGCCGTGTGGTTCGTGGCTTGCGCGGCCTGCGTGTCGGGTCCATAGGCGCGCGCCCGGCGGCGTTCAACACGGTGCGTTACAGCGAAAAGCTACTGGAGGCGAACGGCATCTCCGTCATTACGATCGACCTTTCCGAGATCCTCGGCCGCATCCATAAGATGAACGCCGACGATTCCAGCGCTCAAAAGAAGCTCGCCGATATCAAGAGCTACGTCTCGACCGAAGATGTGCCCGAGTCGTCGCTGATCAAGATGGCCAAACTGGGCGCGGTCATCGATGGCTGGATGCATGATAACGAGCTCGCCATTAGCGCCGTGCAGTGCTGGACCGCGCTCGAAGAATACTTCGGCGTTGTCCCTTGCACCGTAATGAGCATGATGAGCAACAACCTGATGTCGAGCGCCTGCGAAGTGGATATCGTCGGCGTAGTCGCCATGCAGGCACTGGCGCTTGCCTCCCAGACTCCGAGCGCGCTGCTCGATTGGAACAACAATTATGGCGACGATCCGAACAAGGCTGTCTGCTTCCACTGCAGCAACCTTCCCAAGCATTTCTTCGCGGACGTGAAGATGGAATTTCAGGAGATCATCGCCGGCACGGTCGGAAAGCTGAACACGTTTGGCACGCTATACGGCCGCGTGAAGCCGGCTCCGATGAGTTACCTCCGCGTCTCGACGCGCGATCAGGAAGGCAAGCTGCGCGCCTACCTGGGCGACGCCCATTTTACAAGCGATCCGCTCGAAACCTTCGGCGGCGCGGGCGTGGTCGAGATCCCACGTCTGCAGCACCTGCTGCATTTCATCTGCGAGCAAGGCTTCGAACACCACACCGCGGCCAACCTGTCTCACTCGTCGCGCATTGTGCACGAGGCCGGAACGAAGTATTTAGGTTGGGAGATGTATTGGCATCGGGCCTGAATCGACGGGCGCCTATAACGGATGGGAAGAGTGGGGGCTTAGCCCGGACAGCCAGCCTCCACCGTCTTGCTTTAGACCGTCTTCCGGCGCCGAACCACCAATGCCAGTCCGAGAACTCCAAACCCGGCTAACATCAGGCTCGTGGGCTCGGGCGTGGCGACGGTAAGTTCTCCGAAAAGCCCACCGGTGTCATTATTGATGCCTTCCACGAAATAGAGTGCATTGGTATTGACGTTCGTTCCGCCAGCGCGGAAGTCGATGGACCATAGATCGTCGTACGCGAGCGGCTGGCCGTTGGTGCCATCCATGCTGCCGACGAACGCTCCCGTGGTTGGATTGAAGGCATTGATCCAGCCATTGCCGTTATTAGCGATCAATAAATCACCTCCGAAGCTTCCGAAATTGGCGGGGGCTACCGCGAAGCCCCAGGGTGCATTCAGCGCACCGCCGCTCGCGAAGCGTTTCACGAATGTACCGTTCGTGTTGTAGATATCGACATAACCACCCGGATTTGAGGACCCGTCGGGATTGAGGTTCGCGTAAGCCACATAAAGCTGCCCATCAATGAGCTGGATATTAAATGGCACGTAGCCATGCAGTCCGTTTGGATCGGTAAAGCTTCCAGCTCCAAGACTGACCGGCTGGAAGGAGGAGTTAAAAACGTCGATCTTGCCAGTCAGGTAGGTGGAGTCGGCAGCGTAAAGGTAGTTAGCACCAGCGTTGCTGGCTAACGCCAGCCCGGTGAAGGTGGCGCCCGGCGTTGTTGCCGACGATGCCAGCACCGTGCTTGCTCCGCCAGTCCACCCCGAAATTGTTCCATTTAAGTTAGCGAAAATAAAGTGCGCTGGGCTTCCGTTCAGCTCGAATCCACTCGTGCCGTTGAATACTTCGCCAGTCGGCCCGGCGGTGCCCGACGCTCCGCCAGGAATTGTGATGGCGGGGTTGCCGCCTACCTCGATCAGGTTGCCGTTTCCGTCATAGAGAGTCGTGGTGGCCGAATTTTGGTTGGCTATCCAGAAGGGTGAGGTGGGTGAGAAAGCCACGCCCCATGGATCGATCAGGTTGGTGTCTTGATGGGCCGCGAGACCTGCAACGCTCGAAACCAGGTTGGTCTGATCAAATTCGCTTGCAAATAGCGCACAAGGCGATATTGATAGGGCGATCACGCAGGCAGTGTTGGCAATGCCGCTCAGGTGTTGTCTTTTGAACATAAAATAACCCTTTTGTGTATACCCAAGGCAAGTGTATGGCGAGGTAATCCATCACGGGTTTAGGAGTTGTAAAAGCTTTGTAAACTCTGGAAATCGATGATTCGCCAACGCGTCAGAAACATATGTACAAGCCCAAGAGGCAAATTCCGCGACCGCCCGGTTGTCCCGCCGGCCATCCGGAAAGTATCCCGCCATTCGCCGGCTTCCTCGAGGGAATCAACAAGCTCATGATTGCCATCGGCGAAATCGTTCAATCCAACCAGTCATCTGAAAACTTGCTGCCGCCCCCCGGCCTGATTCTGTCATCCTAGGAGAGGACGCGGCGGCTGAAACAAACACATAAGCATGACCATGAAGTCCCTTCTCGATAACGCAGCTATCAACGTCTTCCTCGGCACACTCTCTTTGTTGCTTACCCTCGCCTGGGGTTTGTTCCAGAGCGGCCGGCGTCTGACCCGCATCGAGAATCGTCTCGATTCGGTAGATCAGAAGCTCGGCAGCCTGAGCGAACGCCTAGTACGGGTCGAGACAAAGATCGACGGCAACAAAGTGCTGGTTAGCTAAGCATTCCTGCAAAATTCTCACCAAACCCCCTGAAGTTTTGAGACTCACCTCCCGATGAGTTCACTAAGTGGGTGTAGTCCATGACCTATCGCTCTATATTCCGTCTATTTTCCTCCGATCTAGCCATTGACCTCGGCACAGCGAACACGTTGGTCTACGCTGCCGGCCGGGGTATCGTCCTCAACGAACCCTCCATTTTGGCGGTCAACCGCGCTACCGGTGAGATTGTAGGCTGCGGCGCCGAAGCCCGGCAGATGCTCGGGCGCACACCCGCCAATGTGGTCGCCATCCGTCCTCTTCGCGATGGGGTCATCGCTGATTTCAAGATGGCGGAGCGCATGCTCAACTACTTCATTCAAAAGGCCCATAAGCGCAAGAGCCTGGTCCATCCGCGCATCGTCATCGGCGTGCCCAGCGAAATTACCGAAGTAGAAAAACGCGCCGTTCTCGATTCCACTTATCGCGCTAAGGCGAGCGAGGTGCACCTGGTCGAGCAGGCCATGGTGGCGGCGCTCGGTGCCGGCTTACCCATTACCGAACCGAGCGGCAACATGGTGGTGGATATCGGCGGCGGCACCACCGACATCGCCGTCATTTCGCTCTCAGGCATTGTCTATTCGCGCTCGCTCCGCGTAGCCGGCAACCAGATGGACGACGCCATCATGGAATACGTCAAGAAGAAATACAATCTCTTGATCGGCGAACGCACGGCCGAACGGGCCAAAATCGAGATCGGCTCCGCCTACCAGCTTCATCCGCCGACAACTATGGAGATCAAGGGCCGTGACCTGATCCATGGTCTTCCGAAAGCGGTCACTCTCAAAGACGACGAGATCCGCGACGCTCTCTCGGATTGTGTCGCGGCCATCATTGCCGGCATCCGCACCGCGCTTGAGCGTACGCCTCCGGAGCTCAGCAGCGATATTAGCGAGCGCGGCATCATTTTGACCGGCGGCGGCTCTATGCTGAAGAACCTCGATGAGCGAATTCGCCAGGAAACCGGAATGCCCGTCCTGATGGCGGACGAACCACTCGCTTCAGTCGTCTTGGGAACCGGCAAAATGCTCGAAGATTTCAAGCTTTTGCGAAAAATGGCGCTCAATTAGCCGCCAACTGCATAGAACTACGCCCACAAGCGGGCGCAATCCGAACCCGAGCGACAATGAGGACCGATGGGCCCTCTTTTTCGCCTGCTGCTGTTGACCTCGACGGCGGCGTTGTCCGTCGCGCAAGCGCCGCTACCTCCCGCCCCCAGCTCCATCATCGTGGACATTTCACCTCAGGGCGGCACGTTCAGCGAACCAAGCATCGCGCTTGACCCCAGCGACCCGAATCGCCTCGTTGTCGTCTACCAGGTTGGCGCATTCGCCGCCTATTCCACCGACGCCGGTAAGACATTTAAACCGGCTCAAACCTCGCACCCCACTGGCTACCGCATCGCGGGCGATGTCTCCACTGCTTTCGATCCTCTCGGCCACGCGTTCCTCTGCTATCTGGCCTTTGATCACCTCGGCACACCACAATGTTGGGCCCACGGCGCTGCCCGCAACGGCATCTTCGTTCGCCGCTCGCTCGATGCCGGCAAGACTTGGGAGCGGGAGAGCATTCCGGTAAAGGCTTTCCCCACCGGCCACGAACCCGGCCTCCAGTTCGAGGATCAGCCCCGCATCTTTGCCAATAACTCGCCCGGCAGCCCCTACCGCGGCTATCTGTATATCGGCTGGATCGAGTGGCAACTGGACAAATCCATCATGCTTTTCTCGCGCTCGACCGATGACGGCCTCACCTGGTCGCCCGCCATTCGCATCAGCACGCACGCCGGCCTACCCCGCGATGACAATGGCGCCGTCGGAGGCTTTGTTGCCGCCATTGCCCCGGACGGCGCCCTCTACGCCATCTGGCACGACGGCAATGCCATCACCATGACCGAATCGCACGACGGCGGCGAGACCTTCTCGCCCTCGCATGCCATTATCCAGACCGGCCCTCCTTATTTCGACGAAGTCACCGCCGTCTACCGCGTCGGCGGCTTCCCCCAAATCGCTATCGACCCTAAGAGCCGAAACCTTTACATCGCCTGGAGCGACTACCGCAACGGCGACATCGACATCTTCATCGCCGCTTCTCCCGATTACGGCCGCCATTGGTCTGAGCCCGTCCGCGTGAATGACGATCCGCTGCACGATGGCAGCGATCAGTTCCTGCAGTGGATGGCCGTCGATCCCGTTACCGGCGCCGTCTATGTCCAGTTCTACGACCG
>Ga0210385_10001274_pt1 | contig 15844 bp, 11 predicted proteins | sample IncBWH26OmetaG_FD_160107 | JGI IMG/M metagenome (GOLD analysis project Ga0210385, IMG submission 160107) | Forest soil microbial communities from Barre Woods Harvard Forest LTER site, Petersham, Massachusetts, United States - Inc-BW-H-26-O ...
CTGCTCGCCGGCCGATCCATGCCCTGGTACGCCATGGCGCTTTCCATCATGGCGACCCAGGCCAGCGCCATCACCTTCATCTCGACCACCGGTCAATCCTACGTCGATGGCATGCGCTTCGTGCAGTTCTATTTCGGGCTGCCGATCGCCATGGTGGTGCTGTCGGTGGCGTTCGTGCCGCGTTTTTATCGGCTGCGCGTCCTGACGGCCTACGAATATCTGGAGGGGCGCTTCGATCTCAAGACCCGCCAGCTGGCGGCGTTCCTGTTTCTGCTGCAGCGCGGGCTCTCGGCCGGCATCACGATCTACGCGCCGGCCATCGTGCTGTCGAAGGTGCTCGGCTGGTCGTTGAACCTGACCTGCCTGGCCATCGGCGCGCTGGTCATCCTGTACACGGTGGCGGGCGGCACGCGCGCGGTCGGGCAGACGCAGAAGCACCAGATGGTGGTGATGCTGGGGGGGATGGTGGTCGCCTTCCTGGTGATCGTGCACCGGCTGCCGCCCGATCTGTCGTTCGGTCACGCGCTCACCATCGCGGGGACCTTCGGCAAGATGAACGTCGTCGATCCGTCGCTCAATCTGAGCAACCGCTACACGCTGTGGTCGGGCCTGGCCGGCGGCTGTTTTCTGGCGATGGCCTACTTCGGGACCGATCAATCGCAGGTGCAGCGGTACCTCTCGGCGCGCTCGATCACCGAGAGCCGCCTGGGCCTGCTGTTCAACGGGCTGCTCAAGGTCCCGATGCAGTTCCTGATCCTGATGGTCGGCGTGATGGTGTTCGTCTTTTATCAGTTCAACCCGCCGCCGCTGTTCTTCAACGAGACCGAGCTGGCGCGCCTGGAGCGCACACCCCACGCCGGCGAGTTACATCGGCTGGAGTCCGAGCACCGGCTGGTCTTCGCGGCGCAGCGGGGCGCGGTCGAGGAGCTGTCGGGCGCCCTGCGCGGCGGGGATCCGACCGCCGTCGCCGCCGCCAAGACCCGCGTCCGCGCGGCGGCCGCGCGCAGCGAAGATCTGCGCCGGCAGACCCGCGCGCTCATCACCGGCTCGCTCCCGCGCCCCGAGCCCAACGACGCCGACTACGTGTTCCTGACCTTCGTGATGGCCAACCTGCCGCGCGGGCTCATCGGCCTGCTGCTGGCGGTGATCCTCTGCGCGGCGATGTCGTCGACCGCCGGCGAGCTGACCGCGCTGGGCGGCTGCACGGTGGTCGATTTTTACCGGCGCAGCCTGCGGCCGAACGCTTCGGACGCCCATTACCTGCGGGTGGCCAAGATCTGCACCGGCGGCTGGGGCGTGCTGGCGGTGATCTTCGCGGCCTCCGCGGCGCTGCTCGACAACCTGATCCAGGCGGTCAACCTCCTGGGCTCGCTCTTCTACGGGACCATCCTGGGGATCTTCCTGGTGGCCTTCTTCCTGCGCCGGGTGCGGGCCACGCCGGTCTTCGTGGCGGCGCTGCTCTCGGAGGGCTTGGTGGTGATCGCTTGGCGCGCGACCAGCATCGGCTTCCTCTGGTTCAACTTGATCGGCTGCGCGGCGGTGGTCGTCTTGTCATTGGCGCTCGATGCGGCAAACTCTGGCGCCATTCAACCTCAGTCTGGAGACCCCCTATGAAGATCCGCTCGCTCGCCTTCGTCCTCGCCCTCGTCCCCTTGGCGCCGCTCGCCGCCGCCGATCGCGCCCAGGCCGCGGCGCCGAAGAACACCTTCCAGACCGACTTCGTGAGCCAGCTCGACGCCACCGAGAAGAAGCTCGTCTCGCTCGAGGAGGCCGTGCCGCAGGACAAGCTCACCTGGCGGCCCGCGCCGGGCGTCCGCTCGATCTCCGAGGTGTATCTGCACGTGGCCTTCGGCAACTACGGCATCGTCAAGGCCGTCACCGGCAAGGAGCCGCCGGCCGAGGTGGGGTTCGACGGCAACCCCACCAAGTGGGACGCCAAGACCACCGACAAGGCCGAGGTCAAAAAGGTCCTCGAGAAGTCGTTCGACTACGTTCGCACCTCCGCCAAGGGCCTCTCCGACGCCGACGTCGACAAGAAGGTGAAGTTCTTCGGCAACGAGATGACGGTCCGCCAGGGGTTGCTGGTCGTCCTCAACCACGAGCACGAGCACCTGGGCCAGTCGATCGCCTACGCGCGCATGAACAAGATCGTCCCCCCCTGGAGCAAGTAATTCCAGCCGGCGCGCTCTAGAACGCAATGAGCGGCTGGCCGGGCGGTTCGAGCTGATCGGATCGACAGGGCGGGTTCAGACAGATCGGCTCGGGGTCGCCCTGCGGCGGGAGCGACACGCTGTCTTCGAGGCGCCAGCCCGGACCCGTCGCCACGACGGTCGGTTCGGAGGCGCCTTCGGGCGCCGTCAGCTCGAACCGGCAGGCGCCGTCCACCTCGGCCGATGGGGCATCGTCCTCCGAGATTCCCGATCCATGCAACGACACCGCGTCGACCGGGCAGGCGCCGTCGAGGAAGCCGATCGCGCCGCGCACGATCGGCAAGCCGGTGAGCGCCACCTCGAGCGTGTCGGTCGGCGCGGCGATCGAGCGCAGCGTCGCGCTGCGAATGGCGTCGCCGAAGAAGGTCAGATCGTAGCGGCGTCCGGGGATGAGCCCGCGCAGCGTGAACGCGCCGCCCTCCACCGGCTGCGAGAGGACGACGCGCGTGCCACCCGCCGGCGTGGCCTTGACCATGATTTCGGCGTCTGCGGGCGCGCGCGCCGTGCCCGCGATGCGGGCGGCCGGGCCGAGCGGAATGTCGATCTCCAGCTCCCGATCGGCGCGCGCCGGGACTCCGACGGCCATGCCCGCGAGATCGCCGCTGGTGGCGACCAGCGTGTACCGCCCAGGCGGCAGATGAAAGGCGAAGTGGCCGCCCGGGGAGAGCTCCGCGACCACGAAGCGCTCGCCGTCTTCGGCATCGACTTCGAGATCGCCGAGGTCTTCGGGTTCACCCCGATCGGGGGCGAGGAGCACGCGAACGCGCAGCCGCGCCAGCGCGGTTCGTTCCCGCTTTGCCGGCGGCGCGCGTCGCGGCCAGGCGGGGTGGGGTGGCTCGTTGCGGTCGGGCGCCCGCGTGCTCGCCTTCTCCGATTCGGAAGACGCCTCGGTCTCCGGGACGACCGCGCGCCGTGGCGCGTGTCGCCCGAGGCGGAGCGACGCCACCACCAGGACGCCCAGCACGATCACCAGCGGCGTGCACCAACGGATCATGAGTTGCTGACACCGGAGATCGGGCGAGGTTCCCGCCCGGCATGGGCGCTAGCGCAGCGTCAGCTTGCCGCGCAGCTCGATCTGGCGCGACGACGCGCCGACCAGCACCTCGAAGGTACCCGGCTCGGCGCGCCATTGCTTGGTCTTGACGTCGAAGAACGACAGCGCGCGGCGGTCGAGGGCGATGGCGACCCGCTTGCTCTCGCCCGGCGCGAGCGCCACCTTGGCGAACCCTTTCAGCTCCTTGGGAGGCCGCGGCACCGGCGCGTGGTGGTCGGCCACGTAAACCTGCGCGACCTCGGTCCCGGCGCGCGGGCCCACGTTGGTGAGATCGAACGACACGGTCACGGGGCCGTCGGCGGGCATGGCCTCGGGCGCGATGGTGAGCGCACCGTATTTGAAGCGCGTGTAGCTGAGCCCGTAACCGAAGGGAAACAGCGGCTGGCGGCCGGTCTGGTCGAAGTGCCGGTAACCGAGGAAGACCCCCTCGCTGTAGACGACCTTGCCGCCGGCCTGGGGGGCGTAGCTGTCGCGGACGGCGCTGTCGGCGAAGCGGCGCTCGAAGGTGACCGGCAGCTTTCCCGAGGGCGCCACGTCGCCCAGCAACAGCTCCGCCAGCGCCGGCGCGCCCTCCTGCCCCGGGTACCAGCTCTCGAGGATGGCCGGCACCCGATCGACGAAGCCGGTCATGTCGACGCCGCCGCCCGAGGTGATCGCCACGACGGTCCGCGGGTTGGCGGCGCGCACGGCGGCGATCAGGTCGTCTTGCCCGGCCGGGAGCTGGAAGGTCCGGTCGTAGCCCTCGCTCTCGGTCATCGGATCGAAGCCGGCCAGCACGATCGCGACGTCGGCGCGCGCGGCCAGGGCCTTGGCGGCCGGATCGACGAATTGATCGCTCCGCCGCACGCCCAGCCCGACGCGGGCGTGGTGGTCGCCGTGCAGGTACTCGAAGCGCACCGCGTAGGCCCGGCCGGCGTGCAGGGGCAGGGTGGCCAGGTTGATCGGCTGTGGGCCGCGCGCGCGATCGAGCACCAGCCGGCCGTCGACGTAGAGCCGGTATTCGTCGAGGCCGTAGCTGAAGGCGGCGAAGCGGTAGTCGCCCGAGGTGGGCGGGATGAAGAACCCGCTCCAGCGGGCGGCCGATTCGGCGCGCGGGCCGGTGGGCCAGAAGTTCGGTTTGTCCCAGGCGAAGTTGACGTGCGGGTCGACGCGCGTGAGCGCCGGCGTCCCGCTCAGGCTGCGCTGGTTGAAATATTCTCCGGTGAGGCCAGGCTGGCCGCCGGTCGACGCGGTCACGAAGTCGGTGGCGTCGAAGATCTCGGCCAGCGTCGGGACGCCGTGGTTGACGGTCACGGTCGCCGTCCCGCGCAGGCGGTTCGCCAGCGCCTCGACGAAGCCGACCGCCGAGAACGGCCGAACCTGCGCGCTGCCGCCGCCCACCGGTACGGCCGGGTAGGCGTTGGGCCCGATCACGGCGATCGACTTCACCTTGGCGGCGTCGAGCGGCAGCAGGTTCCCCTGGTTCTTGAGCAGCACCACGCTGGCGCGCGCGGTCTCCAGGGCCAGCTCGCGCCCGGCTTGGCTGAAGAGCGGCGCGGCCGAATCGGTGGCCGGTCGATCGAGCCAGCCGAAGGCGACGGCGACCCGCAAGATGCGCCGGACCTTGTCGTCGATGGTCGCCAGCTGGACCTTGCCGCTCTGGATGGCGGGCAACAGCGTCTGGCGGTTCATGAACTTGGCGGAGGGCATCTCGACGTCGAGGCCGGCGTTGGCCGCCGCGACGCCGTCGTAGGTGGCGTCCCAATCGGAGATCACGATCCCGCCGAAGCCCCACTCCTTCTTGAGCAGTCCGTCGACCAGGGCGGCGTTCTCGGTCATGTGAACGCCGCCCACCAGGTTGTACGAGGTCATGAGCGCGCCCACGTGCGCCTCTTTGACGGCCGCCTCGAAGGCGGGGAGATAGATCTCGCGCAGCGTGCGCTCGTCGATCTCGGAGCTGGTGTGGTGGCGATCGATCTCAGAGTTGTTGCCGAGAAAGTGTTTGACCGTCGCGCTCACCCCTTGGGCCTGCATCCCCTCGATGTAGGAGACGGCCATCCGCGCGGCCAGGAAGGGGTCCTCGCCGAAGTACTCGAAGTTCCGGCCGCACATCGGCGCGCGGTAGATGTTCACGCCGGGCGCCAGCATGATGTGCACGCCGCGGGCCCGGGCGTCCCGGCCGATCGCGACGCCCACCCGGTTCGCCAGGTCCCGATCCCAGGAGGCCGCCAGCGCGATCCCCGCCGCGTAGGCGGTCGAGGGGCCCACGTTGCGGACGCCGAACGGGCCATCGGCCATCCGGAAGGCCGGCAGCCCGAGGCGGGGGACCGCGCGCACGTAGAAGGTATCGACGCCGCCCAGGTAGTCGATCTTCTCGTCCAGCGTCATGCGCGCCAATATCGATTCGACGCGCGCCTCCGCGCGCTGCGCGATCTCGGCGGCGGCCGGGGCCGGCGTGGCCGCGCTGGCTCGGCCGGCCGGCGCGGCCTGCACCGTCGGCGGACGGAGCAGGGCCAGACAAAGCAACGGCGCGGCCAGGCTGCCGGCGCAAAGGACCTTCAACGTGGGGGTCGGCATGGCTGACGTAGCGATACCCGCGGCGCCGGAGGCGGGTCAAGCTCGCTCGGCGGGGCGGCCTCGATGTCGGCCATCGGCCATCGGCCATCGGCCGTCGGCCACGCCGGCCTCGACCCGTGGCATGGTCGTCCCATGGACCGCGCCCAGGAGCTGATCGATCGACTCGGAATGGCGCCGCACCCGGAGCGCGGCTTCTACGTCGAGACCTACCGCGCCCCCCTGGCGCTGGCGGGGCTACCGCACGGCGGCCCGCGCGCCGCGAGCACCGCGATCTACTTCCTGGTCACGCAAACCGCGCCCTCGACGTACCTCCATCGCCTGCGCTCCGACGAGCTGTTTCATCTATATGAAGGCGGTCCCTTGGAGGTGTTGCTGCTCGCGCCGGACGGCGCGGGCCAGGTGCGGCGCCTGGGCCTCGACGTGACCGCCGGCGAGCGGCCGCAGCTGGTGATCCCGGCCGGCACCTGGTTCGGCGTCGAGCTGGCGGCCGGTGTGCCCCATTGCCTCTTCGGCTGCACCGTCGCGCCCGGGTTCGACTTCGCCGACTTCGAGCTGGCCGCGGGGCCGGAGCTGGCGGCGCGCCACCCCGCGTACGCCGCCCGCATCGCGCGCATGACCCGCTGATCGCGCCTGGCGGTTAACCGACGTCGTCGGGATCGCTGGGCGGCCTGGTTTGCCGTTCCATGGTGTCGGCCAGACAGGTCGGGCAGTAGCCGCTCTGCGTGTCGACGTGCCCGCAGATGCGGCAGACGAAGCGCGGCGGATCGCCGGCCTGCGCGCGGCGCGGGAGCTCACGCTCGTTCTTCAGCTCTTCCTCGCGACGTTGCGCCTCGACCGGATCCACCAGCTTGCGCAGGCTCTCGACGATCGACATCGGCCAAGGCTAACACACGGCCGCCCCGCCGCGCGCCCGGGGACCGCCGCTCAGGGCGCGCGGAAGAGCTTGCCCGCCAGGTGGCGCGTGAAGGTCGGTACCTTCAACTGCAGCTCGCCGCCGGCGGTCGGCAGGTCGGCCGTCGCCACGACCCGGCCGCTCACGTCGTCCCACCATTCCAGGCGATAGCGTCCGCTCGGGACGTCGCGCAACCTCACGATCGCGCCGTCGACCGGCTGGCCGTAGCCCGCGGCGGCGCCCACCACCCACAGGACGCGGTAGTCGCCTTGCCCGAGCGCCCAGACCGCCGTGCCCGCCGGCTCGGCGGTCGCGCCGGGATCGGGATCGAGCGGCCGTTTGGGATCGAGCCCGCCCAGAAAATCGGCCAGCACCCGAAACTGGTGCCCGCGTCCGGGCGTCATCGGCTCGTCGGAGTCGCGGTGAAACGGCGGCGCCGAGTGGGCCAGCGCGCCAGCGCCGGCGAAGGTCGCGGCCCACAGGCCGGTGTGGGTGTGATCGTAGAGCGCCGGATCCTCGCCGCCGTAGGCGAACTCGCCGCAGAAGATCGGCTTGCCGAACGCCCAGGTCTCGCCCACCCGGCGCACCATCTCGTCGGCGTGCGCGCGCGGCGCGTAGGTCGCGGCGCCGTAGAGATGCCACTGGATCAAATCGATGTCGGGGCTGGCGTAGAGCGGACGTTCGTCGCCGCCGAGGTTGGTCGAAAGACCGATCGATCCCGCCGTGACCAGATGTCCGTAGGGATCGCGCTGCTTCCAATCGCGCGCCAGATCGAGCGCCCAGGGGATCCAGATCCGCTCCGGGATCTGGCCGTCCCACTCGGGTTCGTTGATGAGATCAATGGCCAGCAGATGGCTCGAATAGCCGTAGCGGGCCAACAGATAGCGCAGCTTGCGCTTCGCGGCGGCGCGCAGATCGTCGCGCGTGAACACTTCTTGGTTGTCGGTGGCCGGGCCGCCGTTGACGACGTTGTAGGGGTTGTCGGCCCAGTTCTTCCAGGGGTCGCCGGGCGAGAAGCCGATCGCGAAGGCGGTCAGCACGACGTAGATGCCATGCGCCTCGGCGGCTTCGAAGATGTCGTCGAATTGACGGGCCACCTTCTCGTCGAACTGGCCGAGCTTGGGCTCGAGGCAGCCCAATTGCGCGTGATCGCGGGCACCCTCCGCGCGGCAATCGGCGAAGATGAACACCCGCAGCGTGGTCATGCCATAGCCGGCCATCGTCGCCAGATAGGCCGCCACGCTCTGGTGGCGATAGTTCCAGCTTGGATCGTAGACGTTGATCCGGTTCTCGCCGAACAAGAAGAACGGCGTGCCGTCGTCGAAGCGCAAGCGGTGGGGGTGCGTGGGATCGACGCGCACCAACCCTCGGTCGGCGCCGGCTACGACCCGAAAAACGCCCGCCACCGTCCGGACGCCGTCCGCGGTTGCCTCGGTCCGATACCGATACTCACCCAGCTCGGGCGGCGCGAAACGAACCTTCCAGCGATCGCCCGCAGGAAACCCGAAGACCCGCGAGACACGTCCCGAAGGCGCGGTGAAATCCACCAATGGTCCGTCTGCGCCCCGCACGTCGCGCGGCGCGAGCGCGAGCTCCCACCGGGCGTATCGCGCCACCACCGCCGGTGGGGCGGTGGTGGCGGGCAAATCCCCCCGCGCGGCGGCCCCGGAAGCGCGGCAGCCGCTCGCCGCCAAGAGCAGCGTCGCGGCGATCCAGCGATTGGGACCGTGGCCGCGGGCTGGGGACGAAATCGGGCTACTTCTTGCCGCTCTGCTTCTTGGCGCGCCGGGCTTCGCGGTACTTCTTGATCTGGGCCTTGGGCAAATCCTTGTGCTTTGCGCACACCATGCCGAAGACCGGCGCCGCCGGGTTCTTGCAGCCGGGGACCGGGCAGAGCTGCTTGGGGCCTTTTTTGCGCTTCTTACGGCCAACGACGGCCAGCGCGGCGGTGGCGGTGACCGCGTTCTTTGGCGGGCGGCCGCGGCGGGGCTTGCCGACGCCCAGCGCGCTCTCGACGGCGAGGCGCGCGCGGTCGAGGGCCTGGCCCTCCATCAGCGAGCTCAATTTGTTGGCGAAGTCTTCGATGAGCGTACGAATTGTCATGGGCGGCGATAATAACCAGGATCCATTCACAAACAAGGATTTGTGGCCATGCCTACGAATTATTTTTTGGCGTAGCCACAATTTTGCGCTCAATCAATTGCCGGTCTGGAGATCTCGTTCCGGCGAGAAGGCTTGGTTCAGAAATGGGCGAAGGCTGTGATGCTGCCGACCACGCAATTGTTCGAGACGGCGATTTCGTGGCGCTTGTTTTCAGATGGCGGATTGCCACCGTAGACGTTGGCAACCGCCGCCTTCGTCGGCAGACTGCTAGTAGCTGATCCCGACGATGGTCCGGACCCAGATCGGGCCGCCGAACGGGTCGCCAGTGACGCCAGGATTGGGCGTCAGGGTGCGCAGCCCGTTGAGGTGGGCGTAGACGCCGGTCGACCACCAAATCTTGCCGAGTTGCAAGATCATGGTCGGCCCCAGGAAGTGGTCCGGGCCGAGTTGCAGGTTGGTTCCGCTGTATTCGGCATGCATCCAGTATTCGATCCCCGGTTGGGCGGTGAACCACTTCTCGAAGACCACGCCGGCCGCCGGGTTCAGCACCCACTCGCGCGCGCCGGTGAAATAGTACTCGCGCTCGGCCCAGGCATTGGCGGCGATCCGAAACGCGCCCACCCGGCGCTGGAGGATGATCTTCCCCTCCAGCTCGATCTCGCTCTGGTTCTCCGTCACCTCGCCATAGACGGCCAGATCGATGGGCCACTGACCGGCATCCGCGAAGCGGTAACGCAAGCGCTGCTTGACGCCGGTCCCTTCCGACATCCGCGGGAGGTTCTGCAGCGCCGGATCGGTCGGGTTGAGCGTCAGGTAAAGGCCGAGCTCGAGTCGATCGGTGAGGCCGTACTCGATCTCGAGCTGGAACTGCGAGGCCAGGTACCAGGTCGGCGCGCCATTGCCGTTGCCCAGCGCGGATTCGTTTACGCGCAGGGGTTCGAGGTCCGAGTAGAGCTCGACCTCGGCATCCCCCTTGGGGAGGGTCTCGTAGATGTACGTGTAAGGCAGCGGGCGCGGGTTGGCTCTCGCCGGAGCGGCGGCGAACAGAGCGGTGGCGAAAGTGCCCACCAGGGCGCGACGAAACGAGACGGACATGGCTTCCTCTTTGGGGGGCACGTCAGAAGTTCGAAAGCTGCAGAGCCGACGACCAGACGTCGTCGTTGGCCGCGGCCTTCAAATGACACTCGTTGCAGATGTTGGGACTGGCGGCGTACGGATCGGTGGAACCGCCGTTGGGCTGGGCGCCCGCCCAGTTGATGCCCACGCTGCCGTCGGCGTTGAAGTAAAGCTCGGACCACTCCCAGTTGACGGCGCCGTTCGGGTTGAAGTCGCCGCCACGTTTGACCATGGCGAAGATCTTCCGCGCCGTCGGATCGGTCTCCGAGGTCTCTTTCACGATGATCGTGCCGACCGGGAAGGTCTGGCTCCCGTGGGGTGGCGGGTTGTTCCAGTAGACGGTGAGCGGCAGCGTGTGGACGGACCCGGCGTCGGACGTGGCCGCTCCGGCGTCCACGCCGTCACCCCCGTCGAGGGATGGCAGCGTCGAGGCCGGCGTGGCGGGGGCCGAGTGCCAGCTCTGGAAGTCCTGGAAGTCCGAGAGCGTCGCGATGAAGACATCGCCGTCCGGCGCCTCGGGCTGCTTGGCGGTGCAGCCGCCGGCCGACAGCGTGCCGCTCACGCCTAGGCAGAAAAACAGCGGGAGCGTCTTTCCGAGTCCGCGCACGGCCTCCCTCTCAGCCGGCCTGCGATAGGGCGATCGGTTCGACGATCGCCTCGAAGAGGCGGCGCGGCTCGGCGATGGAGGACGCGCCGTGGCGGATAGAATCGCCGCGGGCGCGATCGCTAAGTCGGTTGCAGTGGCAGACCAGCAAAAGTACCTCCGTCAGAGTGAATCGAAAGATATTGAAAGTAATTCTCAAAATCAACTAGATTCGGCGCCGGCTTCGGCGCGCCTCCGTTCCCCTGTTTCGTTCGCCGTCCGCCGTCCGCCGTCCGCCGTCCGCCGTCCGAGGCAGGGGCGAGCGTGGACGATCCGCGCGGCTTCGCGGATCCGGCAGCCGCCGCGCCGCGCTCGGAAAACGCTTGTCAGAAATTTTCGTTTCGATTATGAAAGTCAAAATCAATTTCATTTGGTGTCCCGATGCGTCCTCTTCGCCCGCCGTTGCTTCGTGTTTCGATGCTGGTCTCGGTTTCGCTCTGGGCCTCCTGCGGGGGGGGCGGCGGAGGCACGTCCACGACCACCACCTACGCACTCACCGTGAGCGCGGTCGACACCACCTTCGTGACCCGCGATCACTTCATGGCCGCGGTCGAGATGCAGATCTCCGGAGAGCCTTTCGCCGAGGCGATGGGGCGCGATCTTGGCGGCTACAGCCGCGACTTCGTCTGCCAGTCGGACACCTGCTCACCCAGCATCTACTTCGACCCCGCGCTCAACGGCGGGATGGCGGGTGGCCCCAACGGCCGTCCCGATCTGCCGGGCTTTGCGAGCGCGGTGGAGTCGTACGAATACTCGAAGCAGCCGATGAACAACATCGCCTTCGAGTCCGGAGCCGGCACCTCGCTGGTCTTCGGCCCGGTGTTGAACCCCACCGGTGCCACCGGGGCCGACGCGAGCACGCTCCTGCGCGGCTGGGTGCAGAAGCTGGCGGTCGAGGCCAACACCGTCAGTCGTTTCGTGACCCCCGACGCGACGGCCAACAACCCGCTCGGCTGGCCCGGCCTCTGGCCCACGCTGCAACCGTACGCCGTCTGGGATCCGACCATCGCGGCCAGCAACGCCTCGACCGGCTGCTCGATCAGCTCCGACGACGATCCCGGCGCCTCCGGCTCGTTGCTGTGCAACGACTACGAGTGCGACTACACCTCGCTGCACCTGCCGAACCGGACCGCGCAGATCAAATCGATGACCATCGACCCCGGCTCTTCGGGCTGGGCCGGCTGGAAAGAGGCGCTCTGGACCCTCAATTACCTGCAGGTCATGCACGACAGCCAGGAGAACCCCATCGACACCGTCCCGACCGATCAGCTTGGCGACGTGGGCACCTCGGGAAACGTCGTGCTCGGCACCGGGGACGGCGGCGGCCCGGCGCTGGCCGGCACCTACCTCGGCTCCAGCGACATCGAGGGGTTCCAGGCCGGAAACTTCTTTCAGATCCTCGACAATCAGGCCCAGCAGTGGCTGACGCAGCTCACGACCACCGACGGCGCGACGCTCACCGGCTTCGCCAGCCTGAGCGACGCCCTCGCCTACGACACCACCACGCCGCTGCGCTGGTTCCCAGGCTCGATCGCGGTGACCGAGACCAGCGACCCGAGCGGCTTCCCGCTCCCCACCGGGTATGCCATCGCTTCGCCCGACAGCCACCTTCTTGATCAGGCCGGGCTCCTGGGCGCCTTCTCGAGCATCTACGCGCTGACCGATCGGTCGAACGCCGACGTGGGCGGCAGCATGCCGGCCCTGGCCTACTTCGACGGCGATCCGTTCCCGGTCCAGAACCAGACGCCGACCGGCGCGCCGACCCTGCACGATCGCGCGCTGGCGATGATCAAGGTCTTGGTGACCAACATCGATCGGCTGCACGTCGATCCAAAGACCGGCATCTTCGTCGACGATGTCGCGCTGGCGGGCGGCACGCCGGCGCGCGGGACCACGCTCTCTGCCGACGTAGCCGCCTACGTGCTGCTGGCGCTGCGCACCGCCCGCCGCGGCTGCGACTCGGTGCTCGAGCTCTACAGCAACACCACGCCCGACGAGAACGGCATTCCCTCGCCGCTCGACGGCTTCGGGACGCTCGACGGCCAGCCGTTTGGCGCTCGGCTCGACCAGCTCATCGCGCAGCTCTCCAAGGTCTTCACCGACCAGCTCACCACCGCGGCGGGCGTCGCCTACGCCGGTTGGGACCTGACCAAGGGCGCACCCACCGACGCCGGGAGCAGCCTGGACGCCCACACGGCGGCGCTGCGCGGCCTGCTGATCGCCTACCTCACGACCGGCGACACCAGCTACCGCGACCGCGCCCAGGCGGTGTTCACGCGGCTCGAGACCGCCTTTTGGGACCAGGGCGCGCGCATCTACCGCACGACGGCCGGCGACAAGTCGCTGTCGGTCACTTACACGCCCCGCCGGTTCGGCCTGTTGCAAGGATCGTTGCGCGACACCTACGAGCTGATCGCGCTGCTCCCCGGCAACGACACCATGCGGAGCGAGATCGAAGATCGCGTGGCGCGCCTCGACAAGCTGGTCCTCAACGGCTGGGATGATCGCGACAACGACTCGCTTATCGAGTGGCCGAGCGAGTGCGCGCAGATCGGCACAGGTCCCGACGGCCAGCCGATGGGCAAGGGGGCGCTACAGATGGCCGAGCGTGTCCTCTCGGGCGAGTCGGGCTCGCTGGCCGACACCGCCCCCACCGCCGCCATGCCGCGCGTGGCCACCACCGACCGCGAGCACGACTGCGTTCCGGAGATCTCGGCGGCCGGGCTGCCGTCCGCGCTGGCCAACTCGGTCACCTTCACGCTCCGCCCCTGGTCGCTCGACACCGACGAGGGAAAGATCTTGCAATGATGCGCCGACGCGTCTGGACCGGCGTCGTCGCGCTGACATGGGCGCTGGCGGGCTGTGGCGGCGGCGGGGCCCCGGCGGCCCGGCTTCCGTCGCACGCCGCGCCCATTGCGGTCAGTGTCGACGGGGCGCGCCTCTACGTGGTCCACCCCGACGCAGACAGCGTCACCATCCTGGATGTCCACGCCCGGACCATCGCGCACGAGGTCTTGCTGGCCGGTGCGCACCCGGTTGCCGATTCGACCACCGGCCGCTACGACCCGGCGGTCGCGCCCCGCGCGCTGGTGCTCGACGGCGCGGGGACCACTCTCTACGTCACCGGCCAGCGCTCGGGGATGCTCTACGCAGTCGATGCCGTCAGCGGTGCCATCCGGGGAAGCGTGGCGGTGGGGGCCGAGCCGATCGGCGTGGCCGTGAGCGCCGACGACACCCAGATCTTCGTGGCCTGCGCCCAGGACGATCAGGTGGTGGCCGTCGACGCCAAGTCGTTGACCGTCATCGCCACGGTGGCCACCCCCCGCAAGCCGTGGGGCCTGGCGTTCGGGCCCGACGGGACCACCCTGCTGGCGACGCACCTCCTCGGTCCGGGGGTGAGCGCGCTGGCTACCGCGCCGGTCCTGTCGCTGACGGCGACCTACAGCGTCCCGGACCGTGGCCCGGAGGTCGACCCCACCGAGGCGCACGGTCAGGTGCGCGGCCTCTACGACGTCCTGGCGCGCCCCGGCACCGAGGAGGTGTGGGTCGCGCACCTCATGCTGGGCACCGACACGCCGCAGCCCAAGCTGGCGTTCAACATGACGGTCTTCCCGGCGCTCTCGATCCTCGACGGACCGAGCGGCACCCAGCTGGCGCGCCTGTCGGTCTCCACCAGCACGGCCTCGCCAGGGGACGACGGCGCCTTCGGTGACATCACCTCGGGCCCGCGCGCGCTGGCCTTCTCCGACGACGGCAAATACGCCTTCGTGGCCGACACCGACAGCGAGGACCTGCTGGCCGTCGACGCCGTCCAGCGAACCGAGGCGACCATCGTCCGCCCGCTGCCCGGCCACCTGCCGGAGGGTGTCGCCTGGCACGACGGCGAGCTCTACGTGCAGGAGAGGAACAGCGAGGACGTGGCCGCGTTCAAGGCCATCGAGACGGCGAGCGGCCTCACGATAACGCCCGACGGCGCCGCTTTCCCCACCCTGGCGACCGATCCGATGCCGGCCGATCTGCGCCTCGGGCAGAAGCTGTTTTACTCGGCCAACAGCGACGAGCTGCCGATCACCAAGAACCACTGGGTGGCGTGCGCCAGCTGCCACCTCGAGGGGCGCAGCGACGCCGTGACCTGGCTGTTCGCGCAGGGTCCGCGCGACACGCCGACCAACGCGGGCGGGACGCTGGACACCGGCTTCCTGTTCCGCACCGCCGATCGGATGCAGGTCCAGGACTACTGGAAGACCATCGACGTCGAGCAGGGCGGCACCTTCGACATTCACAACGCCGCCCAATTGCCGTTGCTCAACGCGCTGGCCGACTTCGTGAACTACGCCATCCCCACCCCCATTCCGCCGACCACCAATCCGACCCTGGTCGCCCAAGGCGCGACGGTGTTCGCCGCCACGGGCTGCGCCTCCTGTCACCTCGGGCCGGCCAAGACCGACTCGGGGCTGGGCAACGCGGCGCTGGGGATGGGGCAGGCGGCCCAGGCGCTGGCCGGTCCTGTGGTCGCAACCTCCACGCCCGGGGGCGTGCTGCTCCACGACGTCGGGACCTGTGTGACCGCTGGTCCCTGGCCCGACGTCGTCCACGACGACATCGACGGCGACCCGCGGCCGGCCTGCGCGTTCGACACGCCGGCGTTGCGCGGCCTGGCCGACTCCGCGCCCTACCTCCACGACGGCAGCGCGGCGACCCTGGCCGACGTGCTGCCGGTGATGTTGCAGGCGACCGTCCCGGCCGGGACGCCGCCGCCCACCCTGACCGACGCCGACACCCAGGCGCTGCTCGAGTACCTGCGCAGCCTATGAGGTGCAAGCTTTGATGCCCGGATGCTCTTCGACGAACCGGTCGTTCTGGCTGTCGTGCCTGATGGCGGGGGCTCTGGCTTCGGCGATCTCGGCGTGCAGCTCCACCGCCGGCGGCCCCGACGGCGCTGCCGGAAAGGGCGGCGCGACCGGCGGCGCCAGCGGCGCTGGGGGCGATCGCGACGCGGCCAGCGACGGGGTGGGGACCGGGCGCGACGCGGCGGGCACGGGCCTACCCGACGGCGCACCCGGCGACGCCGGGGCCGCCACCGAGGCTGGCACCCCGACCGACGCGGTACCGCCCGGACTGCCCGCGCAAGTCCGCCTCGCGCACCTGGCGCCCGATCTGGCGCCCTTCGATTTCTGTCTGGCGCCACACGGCACCGCCGATTACCGCACACCGCTGTTGGCCGGGCTGGCCAACGCCGATGGCGGTGTCGCCGCCAGCCTGGCGTACCC
>Ga0210385_10001275_pt1 | contig 15841 bp, 8 predicted proteins | sample IncBWH26OmetaG_FD_160107 | JGI IMG/M metagenome (GOLD analysis project Ga0210385, IMG submission 160107) | Forest soil microbial communities from Barre Woods Harvard Forest LTER site, Petersham, Massachusetts, United States - Inc-BW-H-26-O ...
GCCGGGCGACATTGGGCCGATTGCCAAATCCGTGGTACAGCGCGCAGGGTTCTCAACCGCGGTGACGACGAGTTGGGGTTTTAATCGGCCTGGCGACGATCTGTTTGAGCTGAAACGTTTTAGTCCGCGTTTTAATCCTTGGGATTTTGATCCCGGGCGGTTCGCTATGATGTTGGATTGGTACCGACTGGCTGGTGTTAACGCGCTTAACAGCCAGCATCATGAGGAGGCGGTCAGTTAACTTTCCCGCCGATCAAATGACTAAATTCACCCAACCCGCCGAACCAGCTACCGAGACTCAGGGTATATCGATGAGTCCGGTCGCACTTGGACTGGACCAGCCCTCTCAACATGCAAGCGGTGTTGCGCAGAAAATGCCGCCTGTCATCATCTTGAATCTTTTTTACACTGGGATCGCTATCGCCCGGGATTTAGCGGGCTGCGGTATGCGAATAGTCGGCCTCTCCGCCCATCGCGATGGGCCTGGCAATCGCACGCGGCTATGCGAAGTGCGTTTTTCACCAAATTCTCATGAGCAGCCGGAACAGTTAGTGGAATTCTTATTGAAGGCCTCTCCGGAGCTTCAAGGTGCCGTGATATTTCCGACCAGAGACTTGGATGTAGTTTTCCTCGACCGATATCGGGAGGAGCTTGGAACGCAGTACCGGCTGGCGATTCCCCCCCGCGAATCGTTGTACAAAGTGCTTGATAAGCACGAATTAGCTTCCGTAGCCCAGAAAGCAAATCTTCCCGTACCAAGGACTATGACACTTCGGTCTGCGGCGGAGCTCGGGCAGGTTGCGAAACAAATCGGATTTCCCTGCGTGATGAAACCAGTAAGCTCATATCAGTGGAGAGAAGGCGAAAATTGGGAAGTGGTTGGAGGTCGAAAGGCTTTCTTAGTTGAATCGATGGAAAAGCTGCAGAAGGAGTATGCGATGGTCCGGCAGGCCCATCAAGAAGTTTTGGTTCAAGAGTGGATTCCTGGCGGAACGGAGAACATCGTCGTTATCGGTGGCTATGTGGGAGCGAACTCGGAGCCTCTCGCATATTTCACGGCCCGAAAGATCGTTCAGTCGCCAGACGAATATTTTGGTACCGGCTGCATAGTCCGAAGCGAAGATATTCTCGAACTTGTCGAGCCCACAAGGCGATTGTGGAAAGTCCTCGATTACCGCGGAATGGCGGAAGTTGAATACAAATTCGACTCACGGTCGAATGAATTCAAATTGATCGAGATAAACACGCGTCACTGGGACCAGCACGAACTTGGGCGGGCCAGCGGCGTAAACTTAAGCTGGACTGCATATGGAGACTTGACTGGAATTGGTACGCAAACGAACAAAGTGGCGACCGTGGAGACGACGTGGATTGGCGAAGATGCCCTTATTCGACACGTTCTTGAGGGGCTGTACCGACGGAAAATTAAGCTTGGAAAACTCTGGCGACAATTAAAAGGCCCACGCATCTACGGCATATTTTCCTGGCGCGATCCGTGGCCGTTTATGCATCGCTGCGCGACTGTAACAATCCCCACATTAGGTAAACAATTCTTGCATACCTTGGTAAACGGACGGAACTCATGATGAGCTATTTTAGTGAAACTGGGAAAATGAGTATTTTGTCGAAACTGGGAATGCCGGTGCTCGCACGACACCTTTGGCTAGCTGCGGGGCTTCTGGCCTTGCTGCTGTATCCCGCGAGCATTTCTGTCCGCGCGCAATCGGATCCCGGCTGGCACGTCGAGGTCGTCGATGACGGTAAGGGAGACAATGTTGGGCGTTATTCGGCCCTTGCCGTTGATAAATCCGGCGGTCTTCACGTGGCTTATTACGACGAGGAACAAAGAACCCTCCGGTATGCGTTCCGAGGAACTGAGAAGCGCTGGGATATCATGACTATCGATAAGCCAGCAGGCACATATGTCGCTGTCGCTGTAGATGCGTCGAACCATCCGCACTTTGCTTACAACTCACCATTTGAAACCGGTTTGCGTTATGCATTCTGGGATGGTAAAGACTGGCACAAAATTCTTATCGATAAAGAGGCTACCGACCATTTTCTGTCGATGCAGCTGGATAATAAGGGTAACCCGTATATCAGCTACTACCGGGAAGTTTACCCAGACCGAACTTACGCGCTTTACCTCAAATATGCCTACACGGACGGCAAGACATGGTTCGTGGAAACGCTCGATCATCATATGCAGACTGGGAAATTTAACTCACTGGCTCTCGACGCAAACGGAAATCCTTACATCTCCTACTCTCAGGTGGAGGCAGGAGATCTTAGAACTGCAAAGTGGGATGGAGCTCATTGGCAATTCGGCACAGCAGATGCGCGCCGCACGCACAACGATTACGTGGGGATCGGAAACAGCGTCGCTCTCGATTCGGCCGGCGGTCCATGCATTGCATACTTCGACACCACAGCGCGAACTGTGAAGTATGCGTGGCAGAAAGATGGGGTTTGGCAAACCGAGCTTGTGGACCAGTTATGGGGATTATGGGTCTTTAACGACCGGGTATCTCTGAAGCTTGACAGCCATAATAGACCTCACATCGCTTACTTCGATCACGGTCTTGGCGCTCTGAAATATGCGACAAAGGACGACAAGGGATGGCATAGCGAAGTCGTTGAAAATCGAGGACACGTTGGGGGGTATCCTTCGCTGGATTTTGGACCGGGCGACCGACCATACATCGCTTTCTATGATCTGAATGACGGCCAAGTCCGCCTCGCCGAGCGTGACCCAAATTCACCGTTGCCCTCAACGAGCGCCAAAGAGGCAAAACCTTGACGGAAACCGACTCAGGAGGCGCATTGCATCCTCACGGGTCCGAATTAGACGGCCAGAATGAAATGTCGCAGGAAATAAACGCCCGAAAATCACTCCACGTCTTGCACATCCTCGATCACTCTCGCCCTCTATTAAGTGGCTATAGCGTTCGAAGTCACAGCCTGATTTCAGCGCAAAAAAAAATTGGGTTTTTCCCAAAGGTTCTGACTGGTCCTTTGCACCAAATAGAAGACCGAAGTGCAAATGACATAATGCTCGAGGGCATCTCGTATGAGCGTACTGAGTTGACAGGAGGTATCGCAAGCCTCGCCCTTGAAAAACGCCTCCCGATTTTACGAGAAGCGATGGTAGTAAAGCTCTTGCGCGAGAAAATTCTTTCCGTTCTCGACAAACACCCCTTCGATATCATCCACGCTCATTCCCCGGCATTGTGTGGCTTGGCGGCACTGCAAGCCTCCAAGGCGCGTAACGTTCCATTTGTCTACGAGATCCGCGCTTTCTGGGAAGATGCGGCCGTGGATCAGAACAAGACACAACCTTTGTCGCCGCGTTACATTGCCAGCCGAGGGCTAGAGGGATACGTTGCCCGCCGGGCCGATGCAGTCATCGGAATTGCCCGGCATATCTTGGATGACCTAAGGTCGCGTGGAATCGAGGCTGAGAAGCTTTTCCATGTTCCGAACGGAGTGGACGCCGAGCGGTTTGTGGCTCTGCCTCGAGATGCAAAGTTGGGGTCGGAACTTGGTCTGAATGGCGATCCCGTGATGGGATTTATTGGCTCGCTCTATCGTTATGAGGGGATACTGTGGTTGGTAAATGCGACCTCGGAACTACGCCGCCGCGGCGTGGGATTGCAGCTCCTTATCGTAGGTCAGGGCGAAGACATGCCGGAGGTTCAGGCTGCAATCCAGAAGGCCGGAGCACAAAAATACATTCACGCTGTAGGTCAAGTGCCGCACGATCAGGTCGGACGTTATTATTCATTGATGGACATAATGGTCTACCCACGGAGGCGCATACGTCTGACAGAACTCACTACGCCGCTGAAGCCGTTGGAAGCAATGGCGCAGAGTAAGCCGGTTTTAGCGAGTGACGTCGGCGGCATCCGCGAGCTGGTTGAACCGGAAATACCGTGCTTGCTTTTCGAACCCGATAGCATTGACGACTTCTGCAATAAAGCGTCCCGACTTCTCTCTAGCGAAATCCTGCGACGGCAGATCGGTGAAAGTGGCCGTCAGATGGTTCTTCGAGATAAGGATTGGAAGATACTGGCTCAAAAGTATATTTCTGTGTATGAGTTGGCAAGAATTAGCCGGGAGGCGTCGAAGTCGTCGGGCCATTAGCGCTCAATACTTGGATCCGCGTGCATACGAGAGCCCCGTTTTCCGGGATACTGGTCCCATTAGCTTCCTTTTATGTTCAAGTACTTGCACTATCTGTGGACGCCGAGACCGTAAATGCAGTAGAATCAAGACCATTTTCGGGGTATTCGTGGAAGGTAACATGCAGGGGATTACCTGGGGGAACCAGTTTCCTTCTGAGGGAAGGCACATGACAAAGAATACCTTGCTGGGCGGAGTTGCCATCGCAGCGCTTACGATGCTTGCAAACTCAGCTAATGCAGGGCCGTTCCATCCGGCCAAGAAAGTCGCGGACTTCGAAAAAGTCGACTTCCAAGGCGGCGGGTGTGCAGGCTGCTCGGTCTCCTACAACGGTAGTATATTTAGCGCGAATGGCAATATCACACAGGTTGTCGCGCTGCCCTCGCAGAGGGATCTCAGCGTTTCCGACGGGACGATGAGCATCCTGACGGGAGCCTGTGACGTGGCGAACTGCTCAAAACCCAATGGGTCAAATCAGTTGGTCGTCGGGTTTGCAAATTCTGGGCTTCAAGGCGTTACAATTATGGGCATGCTCCCCGGGATGTCTTCCCCAGAAGTCCTTATGACCGGGGAGTTGGAGCACACCGTGATGGTGCTCCGTGGCCCCAATGTCCCAGCTTGTGCACCGGCCTCGCACGCGAAAGGGCTGTGCGGCCCAGACACGGGCGGTCTGAGCGCAGAGATCGTGACAACCTACATTAATCAGGCGATGCTAAAGGAACTCGGTCTGCTGCCGGCGAACCAATCTGTTCCCAAGCAGAGCATAGAACAGCTGAATTTTGATCTTAGTGATTTCGGAGCAGTGAACAGCTTGAACGGGCAAATCAGCGGCCCAATCGTTCTAACTGACATTATCGTCACAACTCCAGAACCGAACACCCTCTTGCTATTTGGTTCGAGCTTCCTCATTGGAGCCTGGATTCTTCGCAAGAAACTGGTCAGTCGGGCATGAGCACTCCGGCGGTATAGAATCTCCTCGCGATCCGTCAGGCTTTTGCCCTCAAGTTGGTTGAAGTTTATTTCCCGCTGCTCATTTTTCCTGCTGCATTATTGAAGCGGTCGCAAAGGACCGCTTCCAGTCACGTCGCACGAAGCCGTCCCACAACTGTCCTCCCGGTCAGTAGCAAGCCGTCTCTTGCCTTGTCAAGATGCACATCACAGCTGAAACCGAGGATGAGGTCACCCCAGTCTTCCTCGTACATCCCCGGGCCAAGCTCTGTTCTAGCGGCGGCATTTTGGCCGTGCGTTGATATTAGGAGACTTCATGCGTCGGGTGATTTTGCTGATCTGTTTATTCGTTCCCACTTTATTTGCACAGACATGGAGCGGACCGAAGAATGCTCCCCAGGGGACGAATCCACTAGGAACGCATACACCAAACACGCCCGGCGGGGCGATTCCATTTCCTCGCGCCTGGCAGCATCTGACTTATGTTCCTACCCAATCAAAGGTTCTTTGGATGGCGGGGGGGCCGGAATGTTGCTCGGGGACGATCCAAAGCAGTTTCTTCTGGCTTGATGATAGTAAAGATCCGACAACATCCTCACCGTCAACTAGTGCTTGGTCGCTAGCTTGGGCGGACATGATATCGGGAAACCAATGGCCTGCTCAGGCGCTGTCTTCATGCGTGCGCCAGACTAACATCGTAACGTGCACGATGACAACTCTACCTGGTGGCTCAGTCGGGCAAATTCAAGACCTCACAGTTTGCGTCAACGGGACTACGCCGATGCCGGCTTGCTCAGGCGGCACCGTAACGCCCATGACGATTGTCATCTACGGGGCGACGAAAGGAAATGCAACGGACTTTGCTTATGCAGGTCCTATCTGTTTGCCTCCAGCTCCCGGATGTATCGCACCGACGATAACAGCTCCGTACAAGTTTACTTATTATCAGGCAGGGCCGAATGAGTCGGTGAATGGAATTGTTGGCGGGAATTGCACAATATCATCCGCTGATCGGCACCTTTGTTTCGGTGGCCCGGCGCAAAGCACCAATCTAATGACGCCTCGTCATCTTACCGAGCAGTGGACTTACGACAATACAAATGACCGCATATGGATTCCTTCGGGAGTTGCGCAAGGAACCGTGGATGGTGGAACAGGGCACGGAAATAGCCCCTACTGCGGAGATTGCGACGCACCTGATCTTTACTATTTTACGCGAACCGGATCGAATATCGACCCAGTCGAAGCATGCGGACCGCAGGTGAAGTGCTTCGGTTCGGTTCCATCAGCTAGAACATGGGGAGGCGTTGTATGGGACGACTGTAATAACCAATTGATAGAAGTTCAGGGAAACGCGGCTGGGTTTGTCCCCAACGATACATCCGAGTTTAATCCGACAACCAAAACATGGACACAACAGACGAATTCGTTTACGGTTGGGCGTTACCGCGGAATGGCTTTTTGGAATCACAGCCAATGTTCAGTTTATTACTTCTACGGTCTTCTTAATGACAGGCAGCAATCCAGTGAAATTTGGAAGGGCGTAGCCTCACCTGGAAATGTCGCTTGGACGAACTTGTCCGTAAATGGTCCGGCTCCGCCGCCAAATGTGGATCCGGTAATGGACGTTGATCCGCGCGACGGAACAATTGGCACGATTTTGTATGTAACTCAGGACAGTCCCGCACAGGTCTGGGAATTTGATCCTGCCGTGTTCACGGCCAGCTCATCAGGCAGTCCTTGGAAAAATCTGAATGTTCCGTACGGGCCGTTGCTAAAAACGCCGTGGCCATATTGCGCCCCCGGGACCTGCGACAACTTGGGCGCCTTCAATGCGGCGACAAATACATTTGATCTGATCATGGTGAACACTGCCATAGTGCCGATCGCATCGGTGTGGACCTTAAATATGTCGGGCTCGGGAACGCACCACGGACCGAGTGCCTGGCTAAATTCCAGCGGAATTACTTTCAATAATCAAAAAGTGAAAACGGCCAGCGCGACGCAGACAGTAACACTAACCAACAACGGAACCACAACGTTGGCAATCTCTGGCATCTCAATAAAAGGAAACAATGCTGCGGACTTTACGCAGACGAATAATTGCCCTGCAATACTTGCCGTCAATTCGAATTGCGTTATCAATATGGTTTTCACTCCATTGACACCAGGATCTGAGAATACTTCCCTGTTGATTTCTGATAATGCGACTGGCAGCCCGCAAATCTTAGAACTGTTGGGCACGGGCACTGCGGGAGACACTGCCGGTGTCTCCGTTTCTCCGAGCGGCGTCAGCTTCTACGGTCAGAGCCTCGGAACAACCAGCCCAGCTCAATCCTTTATTGTTACTAATACAGGAAGCTCATCACTAACCGTCAGCGGCATCACAATCAGCGGCATCAATAGTGCAGATTTTGTGCAGACAAATAATTGTTCTTCAACACTTGCCACTGGTTCCAACTGCACAGTCAATATCACTTTCACTCCGTCTACGGCAGAAACTGAAAGCGCGTCCCTCGTAATTTCCGACAATGCGCCCGGCAGTCCTCAAAGTGCTTCCCTTAGCGGAAGCGGTACATCTGGCGGCGGGGGCACGAGTGGCGCCGTGAACGTGCCTTTGACTATCCAGGAAGCTATTTACTCCGGAGTTTCAGGGATTTCGCGGACGCAAGATCCCGTTACTGTTGGCATACCCCTTCCCGACTCAGCGAACATCAATAGCACAACACAGTTGGGACTCAGCGGCACCCTAGTCGGCCAATTTCGCACCTTGGGACGATGGCCGTCAGGCAACATCAAGTGGTTGCTGGTGGATAGTCAAACTGATTTACCTGCCGGAGGACAGAACACGAATATCGCGCTGACTCAAGGGACCGGCAATTTTGGTGGCAATAATCTCGCCACGGATAACGGCACGAGCATTACCGTCAACACTGGCGCGGCAATGTTCACAATCAAGAAGGCGAATTTCAACTTAATCGATCAAGCTGTAGTTAACGGGCAAACGCTGGTTGCCTCCGGAAGCAGCGCAGGGTTGGTAGTGACAGGTCCAGCTCCGGGAAGCACAGTTTGTCCGTGCTCGACCACTTATGCGAGTTCGAATGACCCAAATTCGACGGCTGTAATCGAAGAGAACGGTCCGGTGCGGGTGGTTGTCAAAGCCACCGGCCAACACAAAGATGCGAGCGGTAACGCGTACATGCGCTATACCGTGCGCCTACACTTTTACAAGAACCGAAGCAATATTAAGGTCGTTAGCCAATTGCAAAACGCGGACTACGGAGCACCCAATACCTCCACTTCAGCGTACAAAGGTTTTTCTTCTTATGAAGCAAGACTAAGTCCGAGCCTGGGAAATGGCCGGTCGTTCTCGTTCGGGAGCTCCGGTTCGCCTGTCAACGGATCGTTCACTGGTAACGAGAATGCTTATCTCTATCAGGCTTACTCGAACGAACTGGAAGATTGTGGATGGAACTCACCAGATAAACGTCCGCAATATGCACTTCGTTCCTACATTGCCAGAAGCTACGTCTCAGGGACGAGTTGCCAAACCGTATGGAAGTATGCACAGGAAGGCTACGAAATTGTTCATGGCAGCGCCTCAATCGCAAGCGGAACACGGTCGCAATACCCCGCAGGCTGGGCGGATCTTCAGGATTCAACTGGCGCGGGTCTTGAGATTGGCGTCTATCAGATGGCAGCATACTGGCCGAAATCTTTGCAGTTCATGAACGGTGGTACTGAAGCGCGAATCGGAATTTGGCCGGACCAAACGCTATTTCAAGCCGGTGGCGGCCAACAATATATTCAGTCGTGGCCTCAATATTCCGTTCATACTCTCTATCTCAATTTCCATAGTTCAGCCCTTTCAAATGCTTCCGCCGAATTCGCCGCATTCCAATACAACCTGATTGCCCGTGCTCCTGGCACTCAATACTCCACTTCCGGTGTACTGCCATTTGCTCTAGAAGATCCGGCGGAGGAAGATAGCTATTATAAGTCGTTGGGGATGTGGTGTTGTATCAAGGACTATAATAATCCGTCTGTTTTCCGCAACTACAGTTGGGCAACCGGGGGTGGCGGCAATCAATCCGAATTCCGCTGGGCAGACCTAATGCTTTGGTTGCAACGCGGCCATGTAGGAAGATACCTTAATTCATCAGACTTCTACCGCTTCCAAACAGAGCAAGTATTTCCCCGCTCGGACTTTAACGGTACAACTCCATTTCATTGGCGAGATGCCTCGATACCCGCGTCAAATTTGGATGGCAGCGGAGTTCCAGCCATGGCTTCACTCAACAACAATATTGGATGCGACCCGGGCGAGACACAGTGCGGTCGGAACTGGATTGATGACCAACATGCGCATTGGTACGGGATGATTGACTACTATTTCATGACCGGAGACGAATCGATTAACGACGCAATCCAAGCTGGCGCCAGTGACAAATTTGGAAACCCCAATACCCAATATGTTCAGAAGGGTTTGTATTGGGCATCTCGGAATATCGGCGAAGCTTTGATGAGCGACGCCAGGCTGAATCTGTTTTATAACGCCATCGGCAATTCCGTAAGCGCCAGCAATGCTTTCGCAGCCGGAGATTTGATCTTGCAAAATCAGGTCTGGCCTAATATGCAGCTTTCTGGTTTTGGAACTGCTCCTCAGGGTGTAAGCCGCGTCAGGGGGGCGGCTTGGGGCTGCTGCGATACTCCTGAGGAAGCCAAACCATTTCAAATGGGAATCCTCAACGAAGGCCTTTGGGAATACCTACAAGCCCACGGTAAGACGTGGCCTCAATATCAACAGACTTTCGACTTGGCATATGGTATTGCCAATTTTACCCTGACGGAAGCATGGCGAAGCGGCACGTACGTTAACAACTGCGACGGTGGCACAGGAATGGCATATGATATTTATCTGGATGTAACCAACAACCCACTACCCGCAGGATGCAATCAGACTGTTTGGTTTAATTTCTTCATCCCCGCCAAATATACGGGCGACCCCAACGCCTCGGATGGTTGGGCTTCCAAGTTTGCCACGCAGCTTCAAAGGATAAACACTACTCCATTCGCCGACTATGGAACGATATTCATCGGAGCCACAATCCATGAAATTCTTCATCCGGAAACCTATAAGCTGGTGGATGTTCCGGTGACTAACTCGGGCGGAACACTTTCGTGGACCGCACCTACCGGAACGGTTAGCTATAGGATTAAATACTCCAGCGGCAATATTGTCGACACGCTGAATTTCGATCCGGTCACAAACACATTTGGGCTGGATCCCAACGCGAATACTCTTTGGTTTGCGGCAACCGATGTTCCCGGCATCCCTAGTCCGGCTGCAGCTGGTAGGACCCAAACTTACGCATTGAGCGGACTCGGTTCGACGGCGAACCTGCATTTTGACTTAAAGGCCTACATCTCAGCTTCCGGTGGCTCGACCGGCGGTCCGATAACGGTTGCAATCGTAGCGCCCGCTCAAGGAGCCACTGTATCAAACAGCATCCCGGTATCGGCCAATGCATCATCGAGTGCTGGAGTGGCAGGCGTGCAGTTCAAATTGGATGGCGCAAATCTCGGCACAGAATCTACGATGTCTCCATACTCAGTCAAATGGGATACCACTACAAGCACTAATGGACTTCACACCCTGACTGCCACCGTCTTCGACTTGGCCGGCAATCAGGCTGCAGCCAACCCCGTCACCGTAACGGTTCTTAATGCCAATAACCACCCACCAACTGTTTCGATCGCTTCTCCGCCATCTGGCGCGACGTTATCTCGCACCGTCAGTGTGTCAGCGAATGCGTCCAGCAGCCTTGGCATCGCTGGAGTGCAGTTCTCACTCGACGGCGGGAACTTCGGCGCGGAAGTTGTTAATCCACCTTACTCAATCGTCTGGGATACGACAAAGACGAGTAACGGCAGGCATTCTCTGTCAGCCGTCGCATTCGACACATCCGGGACGCGGGGAATTTCCAGCACAGTTACAGTGACCGTGGCTAACGTCAATTCCGCACAGCCGAGTGTATCGATAACATCTCCGACCGCAGGAGCGGTTGTATCGGGAAAGATCAATATCGCCGCGGCTACTTCGGGCTTCAGCGGTGTTCCGCAAGTGCAATTCACGTTGGACGGAGCAGCCCTCGGTTTCGGGCTCCTCAGAGCACCGTACATTTCGTCTTGGGACACAACGATAGCGATCAATGGTTCGCATATCTTGCAAGCCATCGCGTCAGATACCGCTGGCGATAGCTCCTCTTCTTCTGTAAGGATCGAGGTCAATAACAGTTCCGTAAGTGCACCACCTCCCCCAGCAGGCAGTAAAGTCGTGGCTGCCATCGACGGGCTTACCCAGTTCACTGTACAAAGCGATGACCTGGCTGCTGCGGTTTCGGACTGCTCGAATTGCCGATTCCAAAGTCAGAGCGATCTGCTCGCTGGCCAGACGACCGTGGTCCGCCTGCGCTCTGGTAGCTCGCCACCTGTCGCGGACCAAGTCGTCTTGCAACAGGGCGCTCTAAACGGGACCATTGCCAGCGTAGAAAATGACAAATTTGTGATGCGATTGTTCGGAACCCCTGGACCCACAAGCGTACTCGTTACTCTGACGCCGGGCATGACGGGATACGAGAGATTTCCTTCTGCTTCCCCGAGCTTGAACATTGGTCAGACCGTAGCCGTCCGCGGACTTTTGTTCAAATCCGGACCTCAAGGCGGAGCTACGCTAATTGCCAAGATAGTAGCGCTCGCGCCCTAACGATTCGCATCACTGAAAAACTTCTCGTGAAATGGCACATCGGTGTGCCGATTCTCTCGCACGCGACCAACTGCGATGCTCTCGCAACCGGACAGCTTCGAAACTCTTCATCGATCGTAATCACTATCATCTGCTTTCGCCTGACCGCATTGCTGTTCTAGGTCTTTCAAGACACTGGCCCACTTCTGGACTTTCGACCAGCAGAGCACCATATCCAAAACAGGTAGCCTGTAACTGCTAAGACACATAGGACTCCTGGATTATGAATAGAAAATTTCAGTTAACGGTATATGGAACGATTCTCGGGCTGGTCATATTGCTCGCTGGCTGCAGCAACAGAACTTCTGAACCAACACCTGCCATAGCTGGAAACACGGTAGCTGCATTTCTAACGGATTCGCCGGCGGACGGAGTGGTTTCTTTCCGCATCGACATGACCGGCGCTTCTCTAGTAAGTTCCAATGGCAGCGAATTTAGCTTTTCGAGCGGACTGCAACAGATCGAAATCCGCCATCTGGAACTGGCGCCTACACTGGCTTTGCAGACGAAGACTGCTCCTAACGGCAATTACACGGGCTTAAGACTGACTTTCGCAAATCCTCAGATTACGCGGTGTGACGCGCAGGGCAACGTTACAGTTCTAGGCCCAAACACCGTCCCGTCTGTTCGTCTCGCCTCCATCTCGATCAATCTTCCAATCAATGTGATTCTGCAGGGAAACGGAGCAGCCGGACTTATGATCGATTTTGATTTGCAGCAGTCGATCCAAACCGATAGCAGGGGCAACTATGTAATCACGCCCGTCCTAACTGTGAGCGATGTAGCGAACTCCCCGAACAACGTTGCCGTGCAGAATGCCGAGGCAACGGTTTTATCGATTTCGTCACCGGGGATCGCCAACCTGCAACTCTTGGACACCGGACAGAAAATTAGCGCGATGACCAATGCGAGCACGACATTCGCGGCCTTCACCGGACAAGCAGATAGTTTGCAGGCGGGGGAGACCGTCGAACTTGACGCACAATTTCAAAGTGATGGAACTCTTTACACCGACCGAATGGACGTGCTTTCGATGAGCTCTGAAGTGACTTTCCGAGGCGTTGTGATTGGCGTGAGCCAAGATACCTCGGGTCACTCATCTCTGGAGATCGTCGCGCAGGAATAAGTTAACGACAGTCGAACCTAGCAGCAGGCCAAGCCAGTTCGAACCGCTCCTCCCTGTGTTAAGATTTAAGCTCACATTCACTGGTGTTTCCTGCGATTGCAATCCACAGTACGGAAATCCGAACCTGCGCTCGAACGTTCCTTCGCAGAAGCTCCATGGGATTATTTAAATGTCGGTGACGCAGCTGTCCGGTCGAATCTAATCTTTGTCCTCGCCGGCCGGCCCGAGCGAAAAATGTTTGGTCTTCAACTTTATGGCCAGGGATTCGCGCCGCGTCTTATTCTCAGTGTTGGCCGGTACGAGGTTAGGCAAACCGCCCAAATTGGATTTGAAGACCTTCACCTTCGCGAGTTGACGGCTAGGACTCCGCCCGATGAACGCCACTTTCTTATTGAAATGACGGAAGGTTCGCGGCGTGTGTTTCATGCCGGCGTAAAACGTACGGGCACTTTCTTTGAACTTGAGGCGCTCGCACGTCAACTTCAAGCGGAAAAGCCGGGCTCGCTCATCCTCATTAGTACCAGCATCCATCTCCGCCGAGTGCGCTGGTGCTGTCAAAGGATTCCCGTTCTGCAAAAGTGGAAAATTCATTATGTCCCGGTGCCCGAAGAAATGAGTTCGGTTCGCCGCGACCAATGGTGGAAACGATTTGACCACTGGTCTTATTTGAACGCGGAATGGATCAAGCTGCTCGCTTACATTTTGTTACGCCGTGACTCGGCTTGATAACTGGCTCGCATGGTTTCAAACGCTCAGAGGAGTGGGCATGGCGGCTAAGATTGAAACTGCAAATTCTAACCTCGCGTTTGGGATAGCCTTCTTTCTCTTTTGCGCAATTTTCGGTTTTCCAACTGGCCGCATTTACGGGCAAATTCAGAGTTCAGTGTCCGCCGGCGGAAAGAATGCTCGAGCAACAGATCCGGTGTTGAACGAAAGTCTCCTATCTGTTCCGCTCATTATCCAGGAAGCGATTTACTCGGGCGTCGCGGGGCAGACACGGAGCCAAGATCCCCTCGCTGTGGGAATTCCGTTGTCGGATTCTGCAGACACTCATTCGATTTCGCAATTGGGACTCAAAGGCGCATCCGTGGGCCAATTCCGTATTCTCGGTCGTTGGCCTTCGGGCAATATCAAATGGATTCTGGTTGATACGCAAGCGGATGTCGTTAGCGGGAAAGTAAACGCTGGCGTCAGTTTAACAGCGGGTAGCGGCAATTTTGGAGGCGTTGACCTAGCTGCTGATGATCGTACCGCGATTACAATCAATACAGGACCTGCCACATTTACGATTAGAAAGGCTAATTTCGATTTAATTGATCAGGTCGTCGTGAACGGCAAGACACTAGTTACCTCAGGCACCAGCGCCGGCCTGGTCGTCGTCGGACCAGCCCCGGGTTTAACTGTCTGTCCATGTTCCACGACTTATTCCAGCGCAAACGATCCAGCTTCGAGTGCCATCATCGAAGAGAACGGCCCGGCACGAGCGGTCATCAAAGCTACCGGCCAACATATGGATACAGAAGGCCATGCTTACATGCGCTACACCGTACGATTGAGCTTTTATAAAAATCGATCGTATGTGAGAGTGTTAAGCCAACTTCAGAACGCCGACTTCGGCGAGTCCGCAAGTTTTGCCTCCGCTTACAAAGGCTTTGCAAGTTACGAAGCGCGCCTCGCTCCAGTCCTCACGAGCAGTCGTTACTTTTCTTTTGGAACTTCGAGTTCTCCTGTTAACGGCTCGTTCACCGCAAACGAAGACGCTTATCTTTATCAGGCTTATTCAAACAATTTGGAGGATTGTGGTTGGAACTCACCGGACCGACGTCCGCAATTTGCTTTGCGCTCTTACATTTCCAGAACTCAGATTAACAAGGCAGGTTGCTCGTCAGTCTGGAAGTATGACCAAGAAGGTTATGAGATTATTCAAGCCAATAAGATTCTGAAGAGTGGGACGAGATCGCAATATCCCGAAGGCTGGGCCAGCCTTACAGATTCTTCCGGTGCAGGAATCGAAATAGGCATTTATGAGATGTCTGCTTACTGGCCGAAATCACTGGAGTTCACGAGCGGTGGCGATGAAGCGCGCATCGGGATATGGCCGGATCAATCCTTATTTTCGACAGGCGGTGGCCAGCAATATTTTCAATCCTGGCCGCAATACTCCACGCACACGATGTTCATTAATTTTCACAGTTCGGCACTTTCGAATCCATCTGAAGAATTCCTGAAATTTGAGCACAATCTAATCGCACGCGCGCCGCGAGCTCAATACAGTTCCTCCGGAGTGCTACCCTTTGCGCTCTTAGACTTCGGTGAAGAAGACGAGTTCTATAAATCGTCGGGCATTCCGTGTTGTATTAAAGACAATGATTCGCCACACGTATACCGATCTTACAGCTGGCCCAACGGCGGAGGCCCTAACCAGGCCGAAATGCGATGGGCCGACCTAATGCTTTGGTTACAGCGAGGCTACGCGGGACGTTACCTTAATTCGGCGAATTTCTACCGATTTCAGACAGAGCAGGTGTTTCCTCGTTCGGACTTTAACGGCACAGCTTCGTTCCATTGGCGAGATCCTTCGATAGCCGTGGCAAATCTTGACGGCGGCGGCTTCCCGACCATCAAATCCTTGAACAATAACCTCGATTGCGATCCTGGGGAGACCCAATGCGGAAGAAACTGGAGCGATGACCAGCACGCACATTGGTACGGCATGATCGATTACTATTTCATGACCGGAGACGAATCAATCAAAGACGCGATCGAAGCCGGCGCCAGCG